>Ga0310695_10000041_pt1 | contig 306402 bp, 264 predicted proteins | sample RumenRJG_04DNA_FD_203882 | JGI IMG/M metagenome (GOLD analysis project Ga0310695, IMG submission 203882) | Bovine rumen microbial communities from Lethbridge, Alberta, Canada - RJG_04 (v2) (version 2) | ecosystem: Host-associated > Mammals > Digestive system > Stomach > Rumen | place: Canada...
ACGCCGCCAGCGTTCATCCTGAGCCAGGATCAAACTCTCTGTAAATTGTATCTTAAATCCTTTCGGATCTAAAATCTCATTCACGAGTCTAATTTCTTAGCTCTCAAAAGAATCTTTGTTTGAACTCGACTTCCTCAGTCGAGCCCGCCCTCTTTTCTGGTGCTTTTCTCGCTTACATTGTTTAATTCGCAAGGTGCATTCTTCCCCTCCGCCCTCTCAGGCGGGTGGAAGTTTATTTTACCACGCTCAATTCCGTTTGTCAAGAAAAACTTCTTGATGTTTCAGGATTTTTTGTGGTGCTCTGTGCTGTCCTCGCGGACAGCTTTGACAATATACCATCAGTCAATTCAAATGTCAACACTTTTTTTCGTTTTTTTCTGATTTTTTCTTTCTTTGTCATTTTGGATACTTCTGATGCTTATTTTACCCTGTTTGCTGAAAAAATGCTCTTTAGCGCTTTTACCCGTAAAATTGCGGACGGGCGTTTCTGCCCGCCCGGCTATATTACACTATCATCGGCTGAAGCTGTCTGCCCTCAAGCGCCGCGAGCGCGGCTTCCTCGAGCTTATCCCAATGTGCAACGAGGCTTGTAGGCTTCTTTTCCGGGTCGTCCTGCCCGAATGGAACAAAGTAGTAGTTTTTCCTGTTCAATAGCTCGCCTATGTTTTTCGCGCTTCCCGAAAGGGCGTCGTTCGTCGATACTCCTATTACAACCGGTCTTCCGTTTCTCAGATGTGCCTTTACCGCCATTGTGACCGCCGTATCCGTTATGCCGTTCGCAAGCTTTCCGAGTGTATTACCGGTGCAGGGCGCGACCACGAGAACGTCGAAGAGCTTTTTCGGCCCTATCGGCTCCGCCTTCGTCACGGTGTCTATTACTTCGCGCCCCGTGTATTCTTTTAATCTTCTTTTATGCTCCTCCGCTTCCCCGAAGCGGGAATCCGTTTCAGATGCCGTATCGCTCATTATAGGATAAATGTCGTATTTTTCGCTGAGGTCCTTTGCGACCTCAAGCACCTTCTCATAGGTACAGTAGGACCCGCAGAGCGCAAGCCCCATCTTTATTCTGCTCAACCCGAACACTCCCGTTCGTTTACAATATTATATATTGTATCCCTTATCGCCATCGCAGCCGAGAGCGGCGCTGCCCTGCCCGGAAGTCCGGGAGCGAATATTGACCTGACGCCGAGGGCTGCCGCCTCATCCGGATCGTGGCCGAAGGGACTTGAAGCGAGGTCGAGGAGGATAGCTTCCTTTTTCATTGACCGGAGGACCGAAGCGTCGATTATCCGCGCGGGCACGGTGTTGACGAGTGCGTCAGCCTCGCGCGCGCAGAGTCTCAGGTTTTCGGTGCGGCACCAGTCGCAGCCGAGCTCGCGGACGAGAGCAAGGTCTCCCTCTTTTCTCGCCGTTACGGTGACCTCAGCCCCGAGAGCCCGCAGCTTCACCGCGAGGAGCTTTCCAATTCTTCCCGCTCCGGCGATAACTATTTTTGAGTCGGCAAGGGCGATCTCCATCTCGCTCATCAGTATTCTGACAGCTCCCTCTGCGGTAAGTGCGGCGTTTTTGACCGTTAGCTCTTCCCTGCGAAAATAATCGGTCACCGGAAACGGAGTCTCAGTCTTAACAGCGCCGCCGAGCACGAGGGTCTTATCGCCTATATAAGGCTTGAGTTCCTCAAGAGCTATACTTTTTTCATAAAACGGAGCGTTCAGAATCCCGTTTTTGCCGAGCATCGGAAGCGGCAGTATCACGCAGTCCGCTCCTCCCAGCGCGTCAGCAAGCGTCTTCTCGTCTTCCTTTGCGCCGAGTGCAAACGACCGCACCCCGTGTCCGTCAGCTTTCAAAATATCGCGCAGGCGCTTAAAGCGCATATCTCCGCCTATCAAGGAATACCTCACAGTTCCTGCCCCCTTCTTCGCTTCCCTATATACTATGCCTCTAAATTAAATGTGTTCTTGACAAATCGGGGCTGAAACATTAGAATAATCCTCGGTGATAAAGTTGAAACAAGTTTCAACCTTATACGAAATCGAAGCCGTTTTTCTCGCCGCTGCGCGGCAACCGAAAAACATGGCATTTATGATCATTCCATTTTATGGTCATTTTTGTGCCTTGAACTTCATTGAAAGGAATGGTCATAAAAATGACTGAAGAGCGAATAGCGAGGATATCCGAGCTCACCCGCCTCTCCCGGGAGCGCGAACTCACGGATGAGGAAAAGACCGAGCGCGCCGAGCTGCGTCAGGAATACCTTGCGGCTATTAGAGCGAGCCTTGAGGGGCAGCTTGACAATACCTACATCGTCTCCGAGGACGGGACGAAGCGCAAGGTCGAGCGGCACGAATAAGTTAACAATGCGGGTATGGTGAAATAGGTAGACACAAGAGACTTAAAATCTCTCGGGGCGACCCGTGCCGGTTCGAGTCCGGCTACCCGCACCAGAAAAAAGCAGCCTTACGGCTGCTTTTTTCAATGATGTTTGCCCTGTCGGGCAAATGATGCTGCCTGCGGCAATGATGCCGCTTCGCTTATGATGCGTGCCTGCGGCACATAGGGGCAAACATCGCATCATTGCGTCACGAAGTGACGCAGCATCATTTCGGAGTGAAGCGGATAAGCATCATAAGGCGGCAAAGCCGCCGACATCATTTCCCTGTCATTAGGTTGAAACGCTCACACTTATCTTGTATAATGATAATGGAAACAATAAATTGCCAAATCGTGATTTGTACGAGTGGCTGACTGTGCGATAAGTAAAAAATGTCTTTTTTAAGGATGATTACATATCCAATAGTATTGAACATAAACAAATAGTGCCTGAATTTATTGGGTTTTCTCATATTCGCTGTTTATGGTAAAGACTTTTTGAGAACTTTGATGTAGATTAAAGCCATCACAAAAACGGAGGCAAATTGATGGATATGGTAAAGATGGGAAGCTTTCTGGCAGAGCTTCGAAAGGAAAATAACCTGACACAGGCTGAGCTTGGAGAAAAGCTGGGAGTGACCAATAAGACCATCTCACGTTGGGAGACAGGAACTTATATGCCGCCTGTTGAAATGTTGGAAGAGCTTAGCCACATGTACAACATGACCATCAATGAACTTCTGAGTGGTAAAAAACTATCCACGGAGGAATATAAAGAGATGGCAGAATCAAACATCAAAGAAACCTTGAAAGCGAGTACATTCGGCTTAAAGGAAAAGCAAGAGTTCTATAAGAAGAAATGGCTAAAAGATCATACAGCTATTATGGTTTTTATCGGTCTTTGTATCATAGCTGTGTTCGTTGCGGGAGCAATTATGAGAAACCCGTTAATTGGATATACAGCTATTCTAATGTCGGTTTTAGCACACGGCTGGAGAAACAATACCATGATGACTTATGTAGAAAAGCATGCTTTTGATTAGACTAAATCAGAATAGGGCTTATCAGAGCTAAATGATATAGCTTTGCTCCAAAGATATACTGCGAAAACTATCACAGCATTCTATTAATCGTGATAATTATACAAACTCCGAGTTGTCCGGATAAAGCCGCGTATTATATTGACACTCCTTCACGAAAAAAAGCGCCCCTTGCGGGGCGATTATTCGGATATCTCGCTGATAAACGATCTAAATTCCTCATCAGTCATTATCATAAGGTCTTCGCTCTGTCCACGGCGAAAGACCCACTTGTTTTCTCCGGGCGTTGCGAGCACGCAAAGCGCGTCCGGATCGTGAAAGCCGAACTTTTCATATTCCTCAACGTGCCCGCTGATCTCTCTCAGCTTTCTGCCGTACTCCGCGTAGGCGGGGTAAGATCCCAGCCGTGAGCACGCGGAATAAATGCCGCCGTAGTACCAGAGCTGCTTTCTCGGATCTGGTTCCGCGAATCTCTTCCACAGGTCTTCCCAGATCGTGAGGTAGTCGCTCCAGATCGAGCGGAGATTTGCCAGCTTGTCCGAGAATATCACAATGAGCTCATCATCCTCCGCGTCTTCGATTCTGTCGAGCGTTTCCCTCTTTCGGATCTTCCACGTCTCTTCGGGCGGCAGTTCACTTCTCTTGTTTTCAGTAGCGGACAGCACCAGCCGAAGCACCCTGTCGCCGAAGCGTGCGCGTATATCATCTTTACCGTACTGCGTATCTTCTATGACGTCGTGCAGTACCGCCGCCGCTATCACGTCTTCGTCGTTCGTTATTGACGAAGCGATAGCCGCGGCTTCAAGCGGGTGAAGGATATAGGGTGTGGACGTGTCTTTTCTGCACGAACCGGAATGAGCCTCCAGCGCAAATGAAATTGCCGATTCGATCTTGTTCATTGTTTCTCCTCCTTTTCTGTTCTGATTAAAGTTTAACGGATACTTGCCCGATATTCCAGCAAGCAGGTCGGGAAATGATAAGCTCAAAATTCAAGTGCTACTTGAATTTTGAGCTTTTTCGGTTTATATTTATGATGTTGGGAGGTGAAGACCGTGAGCTTGGGTAAAAAAATACGGGCTCTCCGCAAAAAGGCGGGGAAAACTCAAGCACAGTTGGCTGATTTGCTGGGCGTATCATTTCAGGCCGTAAGCAGTTGGGAAAACGAAGAGTATCTTCCGGACGTGGAGAGGCTTTCGGACATTGCGGACTGTCTGGGCGTCAGCGTTAACAGGCTGCTTGAGAAAGCCGAACTGCCGGAACTTGCGCCGCGGGAAAGCCTTGCCGTTGAATCGCATATGCGCACGATGCTCAAAGCCTCTCTGCGGCAGCGCGGTTTTGGAAACGCTTTCAGGGCGCTCAGCGTTATTGACATTCACTGCGCTGGTAGTGCCGCACAGAGCCGCCGTCCGCTGCACACCGCGTGTCACGCTCTTGCGCTCGAGATAGGCAGCGATAAAGTGCTGACGCTGCTTCTTCTCGGCGGTCTGGCGCGGGAAACCGGCCTCTCCGCTTTTGATTTACAGGCGCCTTGTGAATACGCCGACGATTTGCGGCTTATTATCGAGGGCGGCGTAAACCCTGCCTCACCCGCCGAGCTGAAGCTTGCCGAGTGTATCGACAGCATTTTTATTCTCTCAACCGCCGCAATAACGCTTAGCTGCGGGGAAATAGCGCGTGAAGTCGAGAAAACGGAGAGCAAAATACTACCAATGCTGCAAACTCTCAAGAACGAAAAGCCCGAATGGAACAACGCCGTCTATCTTCTTCGCTATCAGGCGCTGGCGCTTTCCGAGGCCTACAAGAGGCTTTTGTAATTTCACAGATAAAGCTTGACACACCGCCGCGAATGAAGCATACTAATACCGTTAACTTTGTTTGGAGGAAACAGCGATGGATATCCACGAAATGATTGAGCTTCAGTCCTGCCCTTACTGCGGCGGCGCCGCTATGCTCGAGGAGGAGCACGGCTGGTGCTGGTACGTTATGTGCATGGAGTGCGGCTCGCAGACCGCTTCCATCGAATATAAAGATTCCGAAGGCCGTTTCGGCGCTGCCGAGAGGGCCGCGCACCTCTGGAACATCGGCAAGGTTCTGCGCTCGGCAAACGGAGACTGATTTTTCGCCCGTTCTGCTAATTGCAGGGCGGGTTTTTTAGTATTTTGGGGGTAACTATATGGCTATAATCGGACCGGAGGACTATCTTGAGCCCTCCTGCCTTCTCTGCGGCGAGCCATTCGGCGAGCAGCCGACGCTCAAGCCTATCCCGCAGGAGAGAATAATCGCCAAGGTCGACGAGCTGATGAGCCGCCGCGACTATATTGGCGCCGAACGCACGCTTCTCTACTGGCTCGGCGAGGCCGACGCTGCCGGCGACAGGCGCGGGGAGCTTTTCCTTCGCGGTGAGCTCGTTGGGCACTACCGCAAGACGGGCGAGCGGGAGAAAGCTTTCCGGAACGCAGACCGTGCTCTTGAGCTTATAAGCGCGCTCGGCTTTGAGGGGACGGTGAGCGCCGCGACGGCCTACGTCAACTGCGCCACAGCGATGAACGCCTTTGGGGAAAACGAGCGCTCGATAGAGCTTTTTCACAAGGCAGTACCCATCTATGAAAAGAGCGCCGCCACGCGGCCCGAGCTTCTCGGCGGGCTATACAACAATATGGGGCTTGCCCTCGCCGCGCTTGGACGCTGCTCAGAGGCTGAGGAGAGCTATGAGAAGGCGCTTGCCGTAATGGGGAAAATCCCCGGCGGAGAGCTTGAGGAGGCGATGACCCTTCTGAATCTTGCAAACCTCGTTGAGGCTGAAATCGGCCTTGACTCTGGCGAGAGCCGCATTTTCGCTCTTCTCGACGAGGCGTGGGAAAAGCTGGACGGCGAAAAAGCCCCGCGCGACGGGTATTACGCCTTCGTATGCGAAAAATGCGCCCCCACGTTTGAATATTACGGATATTTCCTTGCGGCACAGGAGCTTAACCGCAGATCGGAGGATATCTATGAAAGGGCTTGAGCTTTGCCGCTCCTATTTTGAGGCTTACGGCAGACCGATGCTCGAGGCGGAATTTCCCGCTCTTCTCCCCTGTCTCGCGGTCGGGCTATGCGGCAGCGGCTCGGAGTGCTTCGGCTTTGACGATGAGGTCTCTCGGGATCACGACTTTGAGCCGGGCTTTATCATTTTCCTTCCGGGGGAGGATAAGGTCAGCCGCCGCGACGCTTTCCTTCTCGAGCGGGCTTACGCGAAGCTTCCGAAGGAATTCGAGGGCTTCCGCCGCGCCTCATTATCCCCCGTCGGAGGTGCGAGGCACGGGGTCGTACGAACTACAGACTTCTTTCGCGACAAGGTCGGCTCACCGGACGGAGTTCTGACCCTCTCACAATGGATGACCCAGCCGGAGGAGCTTTTGGCAGAGGCCGTGAACGGGGAGATATTCTTCGATAATCTCGGCGAGGTCGCCTATATCCGCTCGGCTCTCTCAGCCTATCCCCGCGATATAATGCTTAAAAAACTTGCGGGACGGCTTCTTCTCGCGGCTCAGGCCGGGCAGTATAACTACCGCCGGGCTCTGTCGCACGGAGAGACCGCGGCGGCTCAGCTCGCCGCCATCCGCTTTTCGGAGAACGCGATGGCCGCCATATTCCTCTTGAACGGGCGGTATATGCCATACTATAAATGGAGCTTCCGCGCCCTGCGCGCTCTCCCGAGGCTCAGCCTTGAGGCGGAGCTTTTCGAATACCTGATAACCACCGGAAACGACGGCGACGCCGCCGAAGAAAAGGCGGACGTGATCGAATCCGTCGCCGCCGATATCATAGACGAGCTCATCTCGCAGGGGCTCACGAAGGCGACCTGCGGCGACCTTGAAAAGCACGCCTATTCGGTGAACGATGCTATAACCGACCCGCAGATAAGAAATCTCCATATCCTTGCCGCTGTTTAACGGAGGTAAACGATGAAAATATTCGGACTTCAAAAGATGACCCTCCTCGATTTTCCCGGCCGCGTCGCCTGCACCGTCTTTCTCGGCGGCTGCGACTTCCGCTGCCCCTTCTGCCACAACTTTGAGCTTGTGGACGGATCAGCAAAGCCCCTGATGACGGACGAGGAGCTGCTCGGCTTCCTCGAAAAGAGGCGCGGGCTATTAGACGGCGTCGCCTTCACCGGGGGCGAGCCTCTGCTTTCAAAAGAGCTTCCCGAGCTTATGCGGAAAATACGCGCTCTCGGCTTTAAGACAAAGCTCGACACGAACGGCTACCACCCCTCCCGTCTCCGCCCCATGCTCGAGGAAGGGCTCGTCGACTACGTCGCCATGGACGTAAAAAACAGCCCGAAAAAATACGCGGAGACCTGCGGCGTAGGAAACGTCGATATGGATACCATCCGGGAGAGCATTAACGTTATTATGCGCCTTGCGCCCGATTACGAATTTCGCACGACTGTCGTGGACGAGCTTCACGAAGTATCCGACTTTGAGAAGATAGGCGGGCTTATCGCGGGCGCGAAGCGCTTTTTTCTTCAGGCCTTCACAGACCGCGGCACCGTCCCCTTCGAGGGCTTCCACGCCCCCTCGAAGGAAAAGCTCGAAGCCTGCCGCGTCGCCGTTTCTCCCTTCGTCCCGTCGGCTGAGCTTCGCGGTGTGTGACCACAATATATAGGGTCAGCTTAAAAAATCTATCATAATATATTGACAATCAGCCTTGACAAGAAGCCTCCCCTGTGATATTATAGGCGCAATCGCGTTTTTCGACATCATTATGGGAGGCTTTAACCGTGTATAAAGTAATCAAGCGAGACGGAGAGCTCGTAAATTTTCAAATTGAAAAAATAAGCGCCGCTATCACGAAGGCGTTCGACGCTCTTAACAAGGAGTACCATCCCGACGTTATCAATCTCATCTCTCTGCGCGTCGCCTCTGACTTTGAGGCGAAGGTGAAGGATGGAAAGGTCACCGTTGAGGACATTCAGGACAGCGTTGAAAAGGTGCTCTCCGAGTGCGGTTACGCGGACGTGGCGAAGGCCTATATTCTCTATCGCCGCCAGCGCGAGAAGGTCAGGAACGTAAATTCCACCCTTCTCAACTACAAGGATCTTGTTGATAACTACCTCAAGATAAACGACTGGCGCGTCAAGGAGAACAGCACCGTCACCTACTCCGTCGGCGGCCTCATTCTCTCAAACTCCGGCGCTATCACCGCGAACTACTGGCTCAGCGAGGTCTATGACGACGAGATCGCTGAGGCTCACCGCTCCGCCGCCATCCATCTCCACGATCTCTCCATGCTCACCGGCTACTGTGCGGGCTGGAGCCTCAAGCAGCTAATTCAGGAGGGTCTCGGCGGAGTGCCCGGAAAGATAACCTCCTCTCCGGCAAACCACCTCTCCACCCTCTGCAACCAGATGGTGAACTTCCTCGGCATAATGCAGAACGAGTGGGCGGGCGCTCAGGCCTTCTCCTCCTTCGACACCTACCTTGCCCCCTTTGTAAAGGTCGATAACCTCAGCCAGAAAGAGGTCAAGCAGTGCATCCAGAGCTTCGTCTACGGCGTTAACACTCCGAGCCGCTGGGGCACTCAGGCTCCCTTCTCCAACATCACCCTTGACTGGGTAGTGCCTAACGACCTCAAGAACCTGCCCGCAATAATCGGCGGCAAGGAGATGGACTTCACCTACGGCGACTGCCAGAAGGAAATGGATATGGTGAACAAGGCCTTCATCGAGATAATGATCGAGGGCGACGCGAACGGACGCGGCTTCCAGTACCCCATCCCCACCTACTCCATCACCCGCGGCTTCGACTGGTCTGAAACCGAGAACAACAAGCTTCTCTTTGAGATGACCGCGAAGTACGGCACTCCCTATTTCTCCAACTACATTAACTCCGATATGGAGCCCTCCGACGTCCGCAGCATGTGCTGCCGTCTCCGTCTCGATCTCCGCGAGCTTCGCAAAAAGTCCGGCGGCTTCTTCGGCTCAGGCGAGTCCACCGGCTCCATCGGCGTCGTAACTATCAATATGCCGAGGATAGCCTATCTTGCGAAGGACGAGGCCGACTTTTACGCAAGGCTCGATACCCTTATGGATATCGCCGCCCGCAGCCTCAAGACTAAGCGCACCGTTATCACGAAGCTTCTTGAGCAGGGTCTCTATCCCTACACCAAGAGATATCTCGGCACCTTCAACAACCACTTCTCCACCATCGGCCTTGTGGGAATGAACGAGGCCTGCTTAAACGCGAGCTGGCTCCGCGCCGACCTAACCGACGCCGCCGCTCAAAAGTTCACCCGCGACGTGCTCAACCATATGCGCGAGCGCCTCTCCGACTATCAGGAGAAGTACGGCGACCTCTACAACCTCGAGGCCACTCCCGCCGAGTCCACCACCTACCGCTTCGCGAAGCACGATAAGGAGGAGTTCCCCGACATCATCACCGCGAATATGAACGGCACTCCCTATTACACCAACTCCTCGCATCTTCCCGTCAGCTATACCGAGGACGTTTTCTCCGCCCTCGATATCCAGGACGACCTTCAGACACTCTATACCTCCGGCACCGTCTTCCACGCCTTCCTCGGCGAGAAGCTGCCCGATTGGAAGGCCGCCGCGAATCTCGTTCGCAAGATCGCTGAGAACTACAAGCTCCCGTACTACACTATGAGCCCGACCTACTCCGTCTGCGCCGATCACGGGTATCTCACCGGTGAGCAGTACGTCTGCCCGATCTGCGGTAAGAAGACTGAGGTTTACAGCCGTATCACCGGCTACTACCGCCCCGTTCAGAACTGGAACGACGGCAAGGCTCAGGAGTTCAAGGACAGAAAGGTCTACAACGTAGGCCACTCCGTCCTGACCCATACTGGCCCGAATCCCGCCCCCGTGGACGAGGCTCCCGCCGTCAAGGCAGAGCCCGCTGAGGCTCCCGCGGCAAACGACGGATCCGTGATCCTCTTCAAAACGCCGACCTGCCCCAACTGCAAGGCGGCTGCCGCTCTCTTAGACAAGGCCGGCGTAGCCTACACCGCGCTGAACGCGAACGAGAATGCCTCTCTCGTCAATAAATACGGCGTAAAGCAGGCGCCCACCCTTGTGGTCGTAGACGGCGACAGCTTTGAAAAGTATCGCGGAGTATCCGATATCAAGGGCTGGCTGATGAATAAATAAAAATAGCGGGCAGGCCGCTCAGGTCTGCCCGAATTCTTTTTAGAAACGGAGAAAAGAAAATGTACGACGTTATCGTTATAGGCGGCGGCCCCGCGGGAATGACGGCCGCGCTCTACGCTCTCAGGAATGGGAAGACCGCCCTCGTAATTGAAAAGGCGGGCTTCGGCGGTCAGATAACCCACTCGCCCAAGGTGGAGAATTACCCCGGCACGCTCTCGATGAGCGGCAACGAATTTGCCGACCGCACTCTCGATCAGATCCTCCATCAAGGCGCTGATATTGAGATCGAGACCGTCGTATCCATCCGCGATGAGGGCGATAAAAAGGTCGTCTGCACCGAGGAGGGCGGCGAATACGAGGGCAAAACCGTCGTTATCGCCACAGGCGTCAAGCACCGTATGCTCGGCCTCGAGGGCGAGGATGAGCTTGTCGGCGAGGGCATAAGCTTCTGCGCCGTCTGCGACGGCGACTTCTACGCCGGCAGAAAGGTCTGCGTCGCCGGAGGCGGCAACTCCGCCCTGCAGGAGGCAATACTTCTCTCCGAAAAATGCAGCGAGGTCATTATGCTGCAGGATCTCCCCTACTTCACGGGCGAGGGCAGGCTTCAGGACGTGCTGTTCTCCCGTCCGAACGTTAAAAAGCGCTTAGGGGTCAAGATAACCTCCCTCATCACCGAGGGCGGCGAGCTTCGCGGGGTAAGGATATCGGGCGAGGACGGCGAGGAGGAAATCGTCTGCGACGGTCTCTTCGTTGCGATAGGCCTCATTCCCGAAAACGAGCCCTTCAAGGACTTCGCCGATCTCAACGGCTGGGGCTATTTTGATTCAGACGAGCGCTGCCTCACGAAAACTCCGGGCGTATTCGTAGCCGGCGACTGCCGCTCCAAGAGCGTTCGGCAGCTCACGACGGCGGTAGCCGACGGAGCGACGGCAGCTCTTGCCGCCTGCAGGTATATTAACGAAAACTGATAAAACGAACAGCGTCCGGCAGCCGAAGCTGCCGGACACTTGTTTTTATAATAGCTTTAATAAATCTGACAGATTATCAACGGTATAGTCGGGCAGCTCCTCTTTCGCTTTCGGCTCTGCGCAGCCGCCGTAGCCCTGCCTTATCCAAACGGTGGTCATTCCGATTTTGTTTGCTGGGATAATGTCGTTGTCGATCCTGTCGCCGACCATCACCGATTCTTCGGGCTTGCAATTTGCACGGTCGAGTGCAATTTGGAAAATCTGCAAATCGGGCTTAGCAACGTCTTCCTCGGCGGAGGCAATAACGAGGTCTAAGTATTTTAGAAGCCCGAGCTTATTGAGCCTTTCCTCGCTGCCCGGATCCTGATTTGCGATAATGCCGATTTTATAGTTCCCGCTCAAAGTCCTGAGGCAGCCCTCCGTCTCGGGGTAGAGGAATTCGTACTCGGATCTCCACGGCGAGGGCTCGAGGCCGAAGAAGGAGCAAACGCCCCTGAAGCTGACAGCCCTCTGCGCGCTTTCGCGATACGTCTCAATAAGCTTTTCCGTAAACACATTATAGGAAACGCTTGAACCGGCAATCGTGTTTTCGATTCTGTCTTTATACGCCGCGCTCTCGTCAACAAGGGTTGAGCCGATATCGAAAAATATACATTTAACGTCTTTCATACAGCGCGGCCCCCGGTTTTGCTTATTATTTCAGAAACCCGAACAGCTTCTTCTTTTCGTATGGCTCGGTCGCAGCGGAGAGCACCCTATAACCCGTTTTTTCAATGCTCTCGCAAAGGGCTTTCTCGTCAAGCGGCTCTGCGGAAACGATCTCCGTTATGCCCTTCTTATAGGACGAGCTTACCTTTGAAACGTCTGCTGCCTTCCTCACGGCGTCGTTAACGTGGCTCTCGCACATCGTGCAGGCCATACCGTCTATTCTAAGCGTTGTTTTTATCATATCGCATCTCCTATAATACGTCAAGGGCGGGGAAATCCCCGCCCTTATTTGTTATTTTCGGCTCGCGCAGCAGGAACAGCCGGCGCAGCCTCCCGAGCAGGAGGCGCAGCCCGTGCATCCGGCGCAGGCGGACGGTTTGCCCTTGCGGGGCACTATGTTCCAGAGGCTGACAGCCACGAGACCGAGAACTGCGGCGGCGCACACTATGGTGAGCCAGTTTGCGGCTATCCACTGAAACATCTTATTTCGCCACCTTTGCTTTAAGTCTGAGGTGATTATCGTCGTAGGGGTTCTTGCGGACTACGAGATAAACGAGAGCGGCAAGGGCGATGAAGGCCAGAACAGTCCATACGGAGAAGCCCACGCCGAAGAAGAGGCCGACAACGTTATATGCGATAAGGGCGATAACGTAAGCCCAGGCGCACATATAGCCAATAGCTCCGAGAGTCCACTTCGCGTTGTTCATCTCGCGCTTGATGGCGCCCATAGCGGCGAAGCAGGGCGCGCAGAGAAGGTTGAAGCACATGAAGCTGTAGCCTGCGATGCCGGTAAACATCTCGCCGACGTTGCGGGCGAGGGGGCTTCCGTAAAGAACGCCCATAGTGCCGACTACCTCTTCCTTTGCGACAAGGCCGGTAACGGTGGCGACAGTGGCCTGCCAGTTGCCGAAGCCGATAGGCGCGAAGAGCCATGCTACTGCGTTACCCACGGCAGCAAGAATGGAAACGTTCATATCGTCAACCATACCGAAGCCATTCTCGGTAAAGCCGAAGCCGGAGAGGAACCAAATGATGATCGAGCTGATAAGTATGACGGAGCCGGCGCGCTTAATGAAGGACCAGCCGCGCTCCCAGGTCGCGCGAAGCACGTTCTTCGCAGAAGGAATGTGATACGCGGGCAGCTCCATAACGAAGGGGGCGGGATCGCCGGAGAACGCCTTGAACTTCTTGAGCATTATGCCCGAGAGTATGACGGAGGCCATTCCGAGGAAGTAAGCGGAAACAGCGACCCAGGCGGAGCCTCCGAAGAGAGCGCCCGCAAAGAGAGCTATGATAGGCAGCTTCGCGCCGCAGGGCATAAACGTGGTCGTCATAAGGGTGAGCTTCCTGTCGCGGTCCTGTTCAATGGTACGCGACGCCATCAGCCCCGGTATGCCGCAGCCGGTAGCTACGAGCAGGGGTATGAAGCTCTTGCCGGAAAGGCCGAACTGGCGGAATATACGGTCCATAACGAAGGCCACGCGGGCCATATATCCGATATCCTCAAGTATTGCAAGGAGGAGGAAGAGGATGAGCATCTGGGGAACGAAGCCGAGCACGGCGCCGATTCCGGCAACGATGCCGTCCATAATAAGGCTGTAAAGCCACTCCGGAATTACGGGCTCGCCCTCGTCGTTCGTAAGCACGCTGTCAAGCAGGGCGGGAATGCCGGGCACCCATGTGCCGTAATCGTGGGGATCGGGCTCCTCCACCGTGAGCGCCTCATTATAGGCCTCCTCAGTCACGTCAAGCTCGATATCCTCACCGGCCTCGTCGTCGTAGAGGTAAGCTTTGGCTTCGCCCGCCTCGTAGGCTTCTATGATAGCGGAAGCCTCTTCAAAAGCGCCGGAGTCCTCTTCCCACTTATCGGTATCAGCCGTAAACGGGAGGAACCAGCCGTCGCCGAAGAGCCCGTCGTTCGCCCAGTCGGTAAGGTTAGTACCGATCGAGAAGGAGAACGAGCCCATAGCGAGGGAATAAACGAGGATCATAACGAGGATGAAGATCGGAAGTCCGAGCCAGCGGTTCGTAACTATGCGGTCGATCTTGTCTGACGTGCTCATCGCGTTCTTTGCAGCCTTTTTCTTTACCGCCTTAGAAACGACGCCGGTTATGTAGGAATATCTCTGATTTGTGATAATGCTCTCGGAGTCGTCGTCCATCTCCTTTTCGCAGTCGCGGATGTGCTCCTCAAGATGCTCGGCGGTCTCCTTGTCGAGCTTCAGATCCTCAGCGACCTTCTCATCTCTCTCGAACACCTTGACGGCGTACCAGCGGAGGAACTGCGGGTCGACCTTGTTCTCGATGCTCTCCTCGATATGCGCGAGAGCGTGCTCAACACTTCCGCCGAATACTGCTGGGAGCTTTGTCTTCTTAGTTCCCTTCGCGAGCTCTATCGCCTTCTCGGCGGCCTTGAGGCTTCCCTCGCCCTTCAGGGCGGCGGTCTCGACGATCTCGCAGCCGAGCTCGGAGGCGAGCTTCTGGGTGTTGATCTGGTCGCCGTTCTTGCGGACGAGGTCCATCATATTGACGGCCACGACGACAGGTATTCCAAGCTCGATGAGTTGGGTGGTTAGATAAAGGTTTCTCTCAATATTCGTTCCGTCCACTATGTTAATTATAGCGTCCGGTTTCTCGTTTACGAGGTAGTTTCTCGCGACGACCTCCTCAAGGGTGTACGGCGAAAGGGAGTAAATACCGGGGAGATCCTGGATTATAACGTCCTTATTTCCCTTGAGCTTGCCCTCTTTCTTCTCAACGGTAACGCCCGGCCAGTTGCCGACGTACTGATTTGATCCTGTGAGGTCGTTGAACATCGTAGTCTTACCGGAGTTCGGGTTTCCGGCAAGAGCTATCTTTATTTCAGCCATAATATCTCCTCCTGTTCTTACTCTACCTCGATATTTTCGGCGTCAGCCTTGCGCAGGCTGAGCTCGTAGCCGCGGACGGTGAGCTCCATTGGGTCGCCGAGCGGGGCCACCTTGCGGACATAGATCTCAACGCCCTTCGTTATGCCCATATCCATGATGCGGCGCTTAACCGCGCCCTCCCCGTGAAGCTTCGCGACGACGCAGGTCTCGCCTATCTTCACGTCCTTCAACGTTTTTGCCATAATAAAAGTTCCTCCTTTTCATCTATATGAAGCGAAAAGCTTTATTAAACGTAGATCTTCTCAGCCATCTCGCGGCTTATCGCAACTCTGCTCTCCTTGACCTTAACGATCACGTTGCCCCCGATGCGGTTGATCACCGTCACCTTCTCCCCCAGCACAAAGCCGAGATCGAACAGGTGCTGGCGCACCTCCTGTGAGCCACCGATCTTCATTATCACGTTGTCGCCGCCCTGGTCGGCAAATACCAGCGGTATCATATAAGCACCGTCCTTTTAAGTTAGACTCTTCTAATTGTATTTCAAAAAAATAAGTTAATCATTTTTTACCGGAGAGTTAGTATATCTTAACTAACCCGTTTTGTCAATACCTTAAGCGACATTTTTCGCTTTTTCCCGCGAAAAAAAAGCGCAGGCGCGGAATGATCCGCGCCCGCTTGACGAGCGTAACCCTTTAAAATCCCATAGCGCCGCCGATAGCGCAGACCGCGCCCTCGGCTATGCGAAGGGCTCTCTTTATAAGCTTGGACAGTTTTCTCTTCCTTCTGAAGAATATAAGCTTCAAAAGGACGGCGGCGAGCATACCCGCCCCGACGCCCTCGCAAAAGGCCGTCATATCCATCTGTTTCATCATCATTTTGTTCCTCCGGAAAATCTGGTCTTAAACTATTCTGTCCGCATTTTCCGAAAAAACACAAGTTAAATAATAGAAAGCCCCGCCCGGTTTTCCGGGCAGGGCAGAATACTGTATCAGAAAAATCTCTTCATTCCCTCGGAAGCGGAGGCCGCGTCCGCAGAAATCGTAAGAGTGAACTTAACGCCCTCCTTCTCGGAGAAAGCTTCGAGCCAGTTAAGGAAGCTCTCAGCCTTCGCGAGATCCTTGTCGCCCGCGAGCTTGAGAAGGCTGTCCATAAATATGTGAGTTATATCGTAATTCCCGGACTGCAGGCCGCTTACGAAGCCGCGGAGAAAATCGTAACCCGATTCGTTGTACTGAACGAGCCTCGCCTTGTAGGGAATATCATACGTGAGTTCTTTTTTCGATTCGATAACGACCACGTCGCCGTGCTCCTCGTCGATCGCATTCTTAACGAGGTCAATAAGCTTCTTGGTCTTGCCCTCGCCCTTCAGTCCCATTATTACTTTAACCATAAGGACCATTCCTTTCCGCATTTAATGCTGTATAGTTCCGCGGGAGACGTCCTCCCAAATAGATAATACCATTTTTCACGGTGAACTTCAACCAAATTTTTTATTAAAACAAAATTTCGGGAAAATGACGGTTTATTTCTCCGCTTCTGCTCTGATAAGCTCCTTGGCCGCTTTCGCCGTGATATGCTCCGGCGTTATCTCGAACATGCTGAGCGCCGGAAGCTCGAGCTTCACTTCACTCTCCACCTTTTCCGGGTCATTCAGAAACTGCAGTCCGAAGCTCATACCCAGCTTTATAAGCTCGGCCTCATCTTCTATTATCCTCACCCGGCCGAAGACGATAACGCTTGTGTAAAGCGTCGTAAGCCGTTCTGCGTCTATCTCATCCCTGTCGATTACAGCAAGCGAAACCCTGTCGTCCCGGAGCATTGCGTCGTACTTGTGTCCCGCTTTTGCCCCGTGGAAGTATATCTTTCCGTTCTGATAGGTATAGTTTACTGGCACGGTGTAGGGATATCCCCCGTCGCCGTTTACGCCGAGCACGCCGAGCTTGCGCCCTTTAAGTATCTCCTCCGCCCTCTCAGGGCTCAGCTCCTGTCTTTTTCTTCTCATCTCCCTGAACATTCCAAAGCCTCCCGGTTTAAAAATACGGGGGCATACGCCCCCGTATTGCTCACAGCATTGCCTCGATTTTCGCCTTGGGCACAGCGCCGACCTGGGTATTAACAGGCTCGCCGCCCTTAAATACCATCAGGGTGGGAATGCTCATAACTCTATACGCTGCGGCGACGGAGGGCGCCTCGTCAACGTCGACCTTCACTACCTTGAGCGTATCCGCTCTCTCCGCGGCGATCTCATCGACTATAGGCGAGACCATACGGCAGGGACCGCACCAGGTCGCGAAAAAGTCCACGAGCACGGGCTTATCGCTCTCGAGCACCTCGGAGCGGAACATAGCATCGTTTTCTATTGCAAGAACCATTATACTCTCTCCTTTTTTCTTGTGTTATATCAATATATTAACATAAAAATCCCGGCTGTCAACCGCGCAATATTCCGCCACGCGGTAAAATAATAATGACAAACTCCGCTTTTTATGATATAGTTTGCTTTAAAGGGGCTGATATTATGTACGATACGATTATTATCGGCGGAGGGCCGGCAGGGCTCACCGCCGCTATATACGCGAGACGAGCCGGGCTCTCCGCCCTCGTCTGCGAGGCAGCTGTCTGCGGAGGTCAGATCATTAACTCCCCCGAGGTGGACAATTATCCCGCCCGTCCGCACGTTTCCGGCTGGCAGCTTGCCGCCGACCTTCAGGCTCAGGCCGAGGAATTCGGAGCTGAGATAAAATACTGCGCCGTGACCGGTCTCAGCGTCGGCGAAAACTCAAAAACGGTTCATACGGCCTCCGGCGATATTGAGGGGCGGACCGTTATAATCGCCGCGGGAGCAGACCACAGGATGCTCGACTGCGAGGGGGCGGCAAGGCTCTATACGAAAGGCGTTTCCGTATGCGCGACCTGCGACGGGGCGTTTTTCCGCGGCAGGGAGACCTGCGTCGTCGGCGGAGGAAACACGGCCTTTGAGGACGCTCTCTATCTCTCCGGCCTCGCATCCAAGGTCTATCTCGTTAACCGGAGAAGCGTTTTTCGTGCCGAGCCGAAGCTTGTCGAGGCTCTCAGGGCGAGGGAAAACGTTGAAATACTGACCCCGTATCTTGCGCACAGAGTTTTAGGTGAAAGCAGAGTCGAGGGCTTCGAGATAAAAAACGCGGACAGCGGGGAGATCGTTTTTCTGCCTGTATCCGGCGTCTTCGCCGCCATCGGTATGGTGCCCGCGACCGAAGCCTTCCGGTGCGTCGTTCAGCTTGACGCCGCTGGTTATATTATTACGGATAACGAGTGCCGCACGTCCGTACCCGGCGTTTTCGCCGCCGGAGACGTAAGGGCAAAGAGCCTGCGCCAGCTCGTAACCGCAGCTTCGGACGGGGCGATCGCCGCCTCTCAGGCCGCAAGCTATTTGAGCACGCTTTAGGAGGAGAATAAATGGAAATCCTAATCAAAAAGCTTTCTGAAAATGCGGTAATTCCCCGCCGTTCCTCTCAGAGCGCGGCTGGCGCCGATCTTTGTGCCCTTCTCGATGCTCCGCTTGAGATTGAGCCGGGCTCAACCGTCTTCATCCACACCGGCATAGCCGCCGAAATTCCCGAGGGCTTCGCGGGCTTCGTATTCGCCCGCAGCGGCCTTGCCTCAAGGTCGGGGCTCGCCCCCGCAAACAAGGTCGGAGTGGTCGATTCCGACTACCGCGGCGAAATTATGGTCGCGCTTCACAATCACTCTCAGTCCACCGTTACGGTAAAGGGCGGCGACCGCATCGCCCAGCTCGTTATTATGCCCGTAGTTACGGCGGATTACATAGAGGCCGAGGACCTCACCGGCACCGAGCGCGGAGCCGGAGGCTTCGGCAGCACCGGAAAATAACACATCGAAGGGAGAAAAGATCAAAATGCCGGTATATTATTCCACACTCAACCCAGAACTCGGTAAGGCTCTGAAAAAGCGAGAGCTTCCGATTGAGGAAGTCGCCGAGGTGAGCGCTACGCTGCAGGCTAAGCTTAAAAAGAAAAACAAAACATTCTTTATCATCTGCGGCGTCTGTCTCGTTCTTCTCATCGCTCTTACGATATACATACTTGCGGCCTCGCTCAACACATCTTACATTTTCCTCGCCGTTTTCAGCGCCGTCCTGCTTCTTTGGCTCGGATGGTTTTGTAATATCGGCGCGCTTCACGCTCAGTTCAACCACGCGCTGAAAAAAGGCTATCCCGATTACTATGCGCAGTATAAGCTGAAATAAGCTAAAATGCCTGCCGCTTTTTCGCGGCAGGCATTTTATTGATTCAAATATCAGCAAAGTCTTCGCATTCCTCAACCGTGTACTTTTTTTTTGGGCGAAGCTTCTCTACAAGCCCGGAAAAGCACTTTTTGAGGTCCTCGCGGAAAATAACGGCTGTTACGATGCCGGCGATAACGGCGACAGCGACGGCCGCGATAATGATGATCGTCTTTGTCTTTTTGCTCATTTAGATGCCCTCCTGATATTATTATCCTCACTTCTGAAGCTATTTTACACCATCGACAAGCTAAATTCAATAGCTTTGCAAAATAATTTGCCCTGAGCGCGCGAAGTAGCGAAATTATGCTTGTAGTTCGGCGCGTTTTGTATTATAATAACCTATAATTGTGGGCTTGCGCCCTGATTGAAGGAGTGACGAGAATGGTCAAATTTCAAACCGGCATAGGAAGTATCAGTCTCTCCCCCGTTGTATTTACCACCCTGGTGGGCGACGCCGCCACGAGCTGCTTCGGCGTTAAGGGCATGGCTATGCGCTCCGTTACCGACGGACTTGTTCATCTTCTTAAACGTGAGAGCATGCACAAGGGCGTTTACGTTAAGTATAACGAGGATTCAAGCATCTCCATTGAGCTTCACATCGTGATCGATGAGGGCGTCAACATCCCCGCTCTTGCGGGAAGCATTATTTCCGAGGTGCGCTACAAGGTCGAGGATTCGACCGGGGTAAAGGTAAAGAGCGTTGATATCTACGTCGATTCTCTTAGTAAAGATTAAACGGAGGGAACATTCTTGATACAGTCTATTGATGCCGCCGCCTATACAGAGATGATAAAAAGCGGCGCCGCTCTCATTGAGCGGAACAAGCAGTTCGTAAACGAGCTGAACGTCTTCCCCGTTCCCGACGGAGATACCGGGACGAATATGTCTATGACGATAAACGCGGGAGTGCTCTCCCTCTCTCAGAATCCGCAGCCGACGGTCACCGCCGTGGCTGACGCTGCCGCCGGAGCCCTGCTTCGCGGTGCGAGGGGAAACTCCGGAGTTATCCTCTCCCTTCTCTTCCGCGGTATGTCAAAGGCTCTCAAGGGAGTCCGTGAGATGACGGTCGCCGACTTCGCCTCTGCTCTCAAGGAGGGCGTCGCTGCGGCTTACAAGGCCGTTATGCGTCCTACCGAGGGCACCATACTCACCGTTTCCCGCCTCGTTGCAGAGGCGGGCGACCGCTACGCTGAGAGCGGCGAGGACTTTATGGAGCTTTTTGAGACCATCATTCCCGCCGGAGAAGAGGCTCTCGCCGGCACTACCGAGCAGAACCCCGTTCTCAAGAAGGCCGGAGTTGTCGACTCCGGAGGACAGGGCTACCTCTTCCTGATAAAGGGAATGTACGCCTGCCTGCAGGGCGACCCCGTAACCGCCGAAGGTGACGAAGGGAAAGGCTCAGACCGAGCTAATTTTGCCGCCTTCCGCGATGAGGATATCACCTTTACCTACTGCACCGAGTTCATCGTAAACCGCGAGAATCACAGGAGCCCCGAGGCGCTCCGCGATTATCTCAGCGGCATAGGCGACAGCCTCGTTTTCGTTGAGGACGACGAGATAATCAAGGCTCACGTACATACCGACCAGCCGGGAGAGGTCCTCACCCAGGCCCTTAAATACGGTTCCTTCGTCTCAGTCAAGATTGAGAATATGCGCAATCAGCACACTCAGATGGTCTTCGCCTCCGAGCCGAAGGTAAGCCTCCATCCGAAGGACGAGGCTCCCGCAGAGCCCGCAGAGCCGGAGGAGGCCGAGCCCGAGAAGAAGTACGGCACCGTCGCCGTCTGCGCCGGAGAAGGCGTCAGCGAGGTATTCCGCAATCTCGGAGCCGACGCTCTCGTTACCGGCGGACAGACGATGAATCCCTCCACCGAGGATATTTTAAAGGCCGTCCAGTCAGTACCCGCCGAGATAGTCTTCGTGCTTCCCAATAACAAGAACATCATTATGGCGGCCGAGCAGTGTGACAGACTCACCGAGAAGACCGTTATCGTGATCCCCTCGAAGACGATTCCGCAGGGTGTGTCCGCCCTCATCTCGTTTGACGACAGCCTTGAGACCGAGGCGCTGACCGAGGCGCTGACCGAGGCCACCAAGACCGTTAAGACGGCTCAGATCACCTACGCGAGCCGCGACAGCGACTTCGACGGGCTCAATATAAACGCCGGCGAATATCTCGCCCTCCTCGAGGGCGGAATAGTCGGCTCCGGCAAGGATCTCGCCGAGCTTCTTTCAAACGTGTCCCGCAGGTTTGCAGAGGACGGCTGCGAGGTCATCACCGTTTACTACGGCGAGGACGTCGATGAATACTCAGCGAACGCCGTCGCCGCAAAATTCCGCGCCGACTTCCCCGACGCCGACGTGACCGCGGTCTACGGCGGCCAGCCGGTCTACTACTATATGATAAGCGCCGAATAACGGCTATCAAAACTAAAACGCCCCTGCTTTTTCGGCAGGGGTGTTTTCTTATTCATCAGTTTTCGGCTTCAGTTCATAATACTTCGCTATTCCGTCGGCGTCCGCCTTTGCAAGAGCCATCAGCTTCTCATCTGTGCTCAAGGCAAGCTCAAAATCCTCGTCGTTGTCGAGGTAGCAGTGCTCAACGAGTATTGCGGGTATGCCGAGATTAATTCCCGAGCGGACAATTCCGTAGTAGTCAGCGGGCTCGCCGTTCGGGTATGTAACCTTCTTCGAATCGGCGAGATACAGTCCGTTTGACCTTACGCCTATCTGAGTCTCTATCTCAGCAAGGATGGAGAGGGCGAGCCCGTCTTCTATTGGCTTTAATTCCTTCGGGTCGTATTTCCCGTGCGTCACGAGGACGGATGCGCCGCGCCTCTCCCCGTTTCCGCCGTTTAAGTGCAGGCTTATCACGACATCAGACCCGTTCTCCTTTCCCATCTTCACTCTCTCCCAGAGGCCGGGATTCTCCGAATTATCCTCGCGGGTCAGGTAGACCTTGACGTGGTCATACTTCTCAAGCTCGTCCTTGAGATACAAAGCAAGGCGCATTACGAGATCGCGCTCAACGTATTCCTCCCCGCCGTACACTCCCACACCGCCCGGAGACTTTCCGCCGTGGCCGGGGTCAAGGGTTATGACCGTCCAGCCGTCGTTTGCCGGGTCCTTCGCTCTTATCTCATCTCTCTCCGCATTTCTCCCGGAAAGAGCCAAATATATTCCCGCCGCCGCGCAAAGTACGACAGCGGCGGATATTATTATCAATAGAGTCTTTCTCATCGTTATTACCGCCGGTTTATATGATGCCGACATTATAACCCAAAATTTGCGCTTTGTAAACGAAAACCGCCCTTCCCGTTTCCGGGAAGGGCGGAGTATGTTTTTATCTGACGTCGCCCGTGGCGAATACCGCCATGGTGCCGGGTCCGGAATGGGCTCCGATTACGGGGCCGACATAGCTTATAACTACCTCTTTTGCTCCCGCCTCGTAGAGCATGCTCTCAAGGTACCTCGCGTCGTCAATGCAGTCGCCGTGGCTGATAAACACAGTCTGATCCTTCAGATTGTTGTCTGCGGCGGCGCGGAGCTTCTCGAAGATCGCCTTTATGCTTGCCTTTCTGCCGCGAGACTTGTCCATATTGATAAGTCTGCCCTCGTCGTCAACGTGCAGGACGGGCTTGATATTCAGCATCGTGCCTACTACGGCAGTAGCGGCGGATACTCTGCCCCCGCGCTTGAGGAAGAAAAGGTCCTCGACCGTAAACCAGTGGATGCAGCGCGGCGCAGTCTTCTTCGCAAACTCATAGACTTCGTCTATTCCCTTGCCCTTGTTTTTCTCAAGAGCGGTGAGATAAACGCAGAGGCCCTGACCCATAGAGGCGCATTTCGTATCCACAACGTAGACCTTTCTATCGGGATACTGCTCGCGCAGCTCGTCTGCGGCCATTGCTCCGCTCGTAACCGTTCCGCTGAGGGCGGACGAGAAGCCGAGATAGAGGATATCTATCCCCTTTTCAAGAAACGGCTTCATAAAGCTGAGAAATGTATCCATATTTACGGCGGCTGTTACGGCGTTCTCCCCGCCGCGCACCCTTGCGTAAAAATCCTTGAAGCCTATTTCACGCCCGTCGAGATAGTTCTTGTAATCCTTGCCCCCGACTGTTACGGTAAGCGGAAGCACCTCTATTCCCAGCTTCTCCGCCAGCTCGGGCGGCAGGTCACAGGATGAATCGGTAAGAAGTATGTATTCGCTCATTCTTTTTCCTCCGTAATCTATACACTATGTCGGTATTATAACATCGTGCAACAAAAAATCAAGGGGCTTGGATTTATTAAAACAGAAAAATATCCCGCTGTCGGTTTTGTGACAGCGGGATATTGACGTGAGAGCTGATTACTTCACCATCTTGGCGACCTCGGCGGCGAGATCGTCAACGCGCTTCTCGATGCCCTCGCCCTTCTCGAAGCGGACGGCGTCCTTGAAGCTTACGGAGCCGCCGAGAGCCTTCGCTGCGGAAGCGATGTACTTCTCAACGGTCATTGTGTTGTCCTTAACGAACTCCTGCTGGAGCAGGCAGTTCTCCTCATAGAACTTGTTGAGCTTGCCCATAACGATCTTCTCGCGGACAGCCTCAGGCTTGCCGGCCATCTTGGGATCCTCGGCCATCTGAGCCATCATGATCTTCTTCTCCTCGTCGAGAACGTCCTGAGTGACGCCGGACTTATCCCAGAAGCGGGGGTTGAGAGCGGCGATCTGCATGGCGACGTCCTTGCCGATAGTCTCGACCTTGTCAGCGGGCAGGTCGGTATCGAGGTTTACGATAACGCCGATCTTGCCGCCCATATGGACGTAAGGAACGGAAACGCCCTCGGGGAAGCGGGCGAAGCGGCGAACGTTGATGTTCTCGCCGATAACGAGAACCTTGTCGTTCTGCTCGTCCTTGACGGTCTTGCCGTTGCCGTAGGGCTTAGTGTAGAGCTCCTCGACATCCGCGGGATTCTCCTTCGCGATAACGGCGGCGACGCCCTTTACGTACTCGTTGAAGAGCTCGTTCTTGGCGACGAAGTCGGACTCAGCGTTTACCTCAACGGCAACGCCTACGCCGTCGACTACGGTGGCGAAGGCGACGCCCTCGGCGGCTATACGGCCGGCCTTCTTCTGAGCGGTGGCGAGACCCTTCTCGCGGAGCCACTCAACGGCCTTGTCTATATTTCCATCGGCCTCGGTAAGGGCCTTCTTGCACTCCATCATGCCTACGCCAGTCATCTCGCGCAGGTTCTTTACGTCAGCAGCTGTAAATGCCATGGTAACATTTCTCCTTTTTCATCAGTATTTTTTCTCAGAAAACCGCAGACAGATTTGTCTGCGGTTAAAAACGGGTGAAGATTACTCCTCAACGGGAGCCTCAGAGGTCTCCTCGGTCTCGGCCTCAGCCTTCTCGGCTGCGGCGTCCTCGCCCTGGCGGCCTTCCTGAACGGCGTTAGCCATGGTGGCGGCGATAAGGCGGATGGCGCGGATAGCGTCGTCGTTGCCGGGGATGACGTAGTCGATCTCGTCGGGGTCGCAGTTGGTATCGACTATGGCGACGATGGGGATGTTGAGCTTGTGAGCCTCGGCAATAGCGTTGCGCTCCTTGCGGGGATCAACGATGAAGAGAGCGGAGGGGATCTTGTTCATCTCCTTGACGCCGCCGAGATACTTCTCGAGCTTCGCCATCTCGCCGAGATGCTTGATGACTTCCTTCTTCGGGAGAAGATCAAAGGTGCCGTCCTCCTGCATTCTCTTGAGCTGGTTGAGACGGTCGATTCGGGTACGCATGGTCTTGAAGTTGGTGAGCATTCCGCCGAGCCAGCGGGCGTTGACAAAGTACATGCCGACGCGCTCAGCCTCTTCCTTCATGGCCTCCTGGGCCTGCTTCTTGGTGCCGACGAAAAGGATGGTGCCGCCGTTCGCCGCGGTATCGCGGACGAAGTCATAGGCCTCCTCAAGCTTCTTGACGGTCTTCTGAAGGTCGATAATGTAGATGCCGTTGCGCTCCATATAGATATAGGGAGCCATCTTGGGGTTCCAGCGCCTCGTCTGATGGCCGAAGTGTACGCCGGCCTCGAGGAGCTGCTTCATGGAAACTACGCTCATTTGTTTTTTCTCCTTTTTATAAATTTTCTTACCTCCACGGGGATCATCCCCACCGCCGGCCCGAGGGCAGGAGACGGAAGGTCCGCCCGTGTGCGTAATACCCGAAATTACTCAGGCTATGGCAGTATAACAGAATCAAAGCCAAATTGCAAGGTTTTTTTTCGTTTTTTCAAAGCTTTTCGGCTCACCAGAGCGGCCTTTTCGGTCTTCTCTCCCGCCTGTACTCCCCCGATATCTCAACGAGTATCATATCGTCCCCGATCTTCCTTATGCACTCCCAGGGGATAACGTAATCGTCCTCCCTTAAAAACAGGCCGAGCACCTTGCAGCGGCCCGGAACGACTATCGCGAGCACCTGGCCCGTGGCCGTGTTCACGATGACATCGCAGACAAAGCCGAGCCTCAGCCCGTCGCAGATGTTGACCACCTCTTTGAATCTCAGCTCCTGTACTCTGCACCGCATAAAAATCGCCTCCCCTGCACAATATGCGGGGGAGGCGGGATTTATCACAGCTTATTCTTATTCGTCGTCATCTTTTCCGCGCAGAAAGCCGAAATAGATAAGGCTTCCGCCCGCCGCGACGAGGTATGCGGCGAATATCGCCATAACGAGCGGCGGAAATTTAAGAACGAGAAAGACTGCGAACAAAATGACCGATATTATAAACAGCGCAATCGCGAACTTTAATGAGGAGCCGCGCTTTTTTCTTCTGTTTCTCATAGCTCTCACTCCTCAGTTAAGAAAATCCTTTAGCTTTTTCGAGCGGCTCGGGTGGCGGAGCTTTCTCAGCGCCTTGGCCTCGATCTGGCGGATGCGCTCGCGGGTGACGTTGAATTCCTTGCCTACCTCCTCAAGAGTGCGGGTGCGGCCGTCGATTATTCCGAAGCGGAGCTCGAGCACCTTCTTCTCGCGGGGCGTAAGGGTATCGAGCACCTCCATGAGCTGCTCCTTGAGCAGAGTGAAGCTTGCGACCTCGGCGGGCTCGGATGCGTTCTCATCCTCAAGGAAGTCGCCGAGATGACTGTCCTCCTCCTCGCCTATCGGCGTCTCAAGGCTGACGGGCTCCTGCGCTATTTTGAGGATATCGCGCACCTTGTCTACAGGCATATTCATTTCGTCCGCTATCTCCTCGGGCGAGGGATCGTGGCCGAGCTCCTGCAGGAGTTGGCGGGAGACCCTTATGACCTTGTTTATCGTTTCGACCATATGGACGGGGATTCGGATCGTCCTCGCCTGATCGGCTATCGCCCTCGTTATCGCCTGCCTTATCCACCAGGTGGCGTAGGTAGAAAACTTATAGCCCTTCTGATAGTTGAACTTATCCACCGCCTTGATAAGGCCGAGGTTTCCCTCCTGGATAAGGTCCAAAAACTGCATACCGCGGCCGACGTACCGCTTCGCGATCGAGACGACGAGCCTGAGGTTTGCCTCCGCCATCTGCTGCTTCGCGGCCTCGTCTCCGTCCGCCATCCTTATAGCGAGGTCTACCTCCTCCTCGGGTGATAAAAGCTTGACCTTGCCTATCTCCTTAAGGTACATACGCACGGGGTCGTCGATGGCGTACGCATCCATCATTGAATCCGTATCCTCGAGCTCCTCCTTGGATATCTCCTCGATATCCGCGAGGTCCTCAAGATCTGGGGCCGTGATATCCTCGTCAAGAAGCTCGAGCGGCTCCTCCTCGGTGGTGTCTATCCCGAGGCTCTCGAGGGTATCGTAGAATCTGTCCATCTGCTCCTGATCGAGATTCAGCTCCTCTAATATAGTAAGGTCGCTCGCGGCTATGGAGCCCTTTTTCTTTCCCTCCTCGATAAGCGCCTGAAGCTTCTCAGCCGCTATCTCGGCCTTGCTCTTTCCCTCGCCGACTTCCTCGACGGCTTCTTTTTTCTGCTTTTTATTGTCCATAGCTTTATCCTCCGTAGCTTTTTGTTTTCTTCTGCTTTTCGCTGAATCTGATAAGTGCGTCGTCATCCGTGATCTCCGTTTTCTTCGCGGAGCGGATCTTTTCTATGTAATCCCCCAGCGCCTTGTCCGCCTGAGCGGCGGTCTCCGGCCTTTCAAGGATCTTGCCGAAATGTGAAGCCTCGGCGCTCGTAAGCCTCGGCGCTATCGCCGCCTCAGTAACGGCCTCTCCCCCGCGTATTCGCTCCATAATAAGGGAAAACAGCTTTGCGAGAAATGGCGACGTAAAATCCTTTTCCTCGAGCGGCACTCTGTCCGCAAGGGCGGGATCCTTCATAAGAAGACGGATAACGCCCTCCTCCCCGGCAGCCGATACCGGATTTTCATATTTGAGCTCGCGGGCTTCGGGCTGGCTCGTGAGATCCACCCTCATAGCCCGGCGGTCGTCCTTTTTCTTTCCTGCGGCCCGTCTTGCGTTAATGAGCTTTCTGATCTCCGACCGTATCGAATCCGGTAGAGCCCCCGTCTCCGCGGCGACCTTGGCGACGTAAACGTCGCGCTCCATCTCGTTTGTAAGCGTGGACAGAATGGCCGTAGCCTCCCTGAGGTAGCCCATCTTTCCGTCCGCTGAATCCATATCCTGCTTCGACCGAGCGGCAAGCAGCCTGTATTCAACGTGGTTCTCGCTCCGCTCTAAGAGCAGCGAGAACGCCTCGGCGCCCTTCGCCTTTATAAACTCGTCCGGATCCTTTGCCCCGTCCATTCTCAGTATGCGGCAACTTATCCCCGTGTTCTCAAATATTCCGATCGCTCTCTGAGCCGCCTTCTGCCCCGCTCCGTCGTTATCGTAGGCAATCACTACCTTGTCGGTATAGCGGCTCATCAGCCTTGCCTGCTCCTCGGTAAGCGAGGTGCCGAGGCTTGCAACGGCGCAGTCAAACCCCGCCTGGTGCAGACTCACAACGTCGATATTCCCCTCGGCAAGAATGAGCATCCCGAGCTTTGACTTTTTTGCGAGGTTCAGGGCGAAAAGATTGCGGCTCTTTGAAAACACAGCCGTATCCGGGCTGTTTAAATACTTCGGCTCTCCGTCGTCAAGTATCCTGCCCGAGAAGCCGAGGACGCTGCCGCGCACGTCTATCACCGGGAACATCAGTCTGTTGCGGAAGGTATCGTACACTCCGCCGCTCTTTCCCCGCTTCGCGAGCCCGGCGTCGACGAGCTGCACCTCGGTATAGCCCTTCTTCTTCATTGCTTCGGTAAGCGCCGACCACTCGTTCGGAGCGGCGCCGAGGCCGAATTTTTTTACCATCGCCGCAGAAATGCCGCGCCTGTTGATATATTCGACCGCAGTTTTTCCTCTCTCGTCGGAGAGCATCGCGTAATAAAACCTCGCGGCGTCGCGGTTTAGCTCCAGCATCGAGGCTCTGCGCGATTTTGTCTCATCGGACGTGCCCGAATCGGGCACCTCCATTCCCGCTCTCTTCGCGAGGAAAGCTACGGCGTCCATAAACCCGAGGTTTTCGATATCCATTATAAAGTTTATCGCCCCGCCGCCCTTGCCGCAGCCGAAGCAGTGATAAATCTGTCTGTCCGTTTCAACGTGGAAGGACGGCGTCTTCTCCGAGTGGAAGGGGCAGAGGCCCCAGTAGCTCGCCCCGCCCTTCTGCTTGAGCTGAACGTAATCCGAAACGACGTCGGCAATATCAGTCCGCGAGATAAGCTCGTCCAAAAAGCCGTCAGGCAGCGCCATACTATCCTCCCTTTCCTTCGTATTCTTTCAGTTTTTCATTTTACCGTCCACGCCATAGGGATGAAGATATCCTTATGGACGGAGATAGCGTAAGAGTCGGTCATTCCGGCAACGTAATCGCAGACGGCGCGGGTCAGTCCGTCCCTGTCCGCTATCGCAAGGTATTCTTCGCTCATCTTCTCCGGATTTTTGAAATAATATTCAAAAATCCCGTTTATCAGCCCCTGAACCTTCCTTTCCTCGCCCTTTACGGTGGGATTTCGGTACACATTTTCGTATAAAAACTCGTGGAAGGTATCGACAGCCGCTCCGACCTCCGGGCTCATTCTCAGTCTTCCGGAAGCGCAGCCCTCGCCGATAACGTCGGTTACGATGGTGTTTATCCTCTCGGAGTACCGCCTGCCGAGGGCTTCGACAACGTTCCGCGGGATATCCCCCGCCGAGAGTACTCCGGCTCTTATCGCGTCGTCAACGTCGTGATTTATGTAGGCTATCTTATCCGCAAGTCGGACGGCCTGACCCTCGAAGGTGGCGGCAAGGGGATCGCAGGTGTGGCGGACTATGCCGTCCCTCACCTCATAGGTCAGGTTTAGCCCCCGCCCGTTTTTCTCAAGAGTGTCTACGACCCGCAGGCTCTGCTCATAGTGCCGAAAGCCGCCCTCGCCTCCCATTATCACGTTAAGCGCCCTCTCGCCCGCGTGGCCGAAAGGGGTGTGGCCGAGGTCGTGCCCGAGGCCGATCGCCTCGGTAAGGTCTTCGTTTAAGCGCAGGGCTCTCGCCATCGTTCTCGCTATCCTCGTGACCTCGAGAGTGTGCGTAAGGCGGGTGCGGTAGTGGTCGCCCTCGGGGTCGAGGAAAACCTGAGTCTTCTGCTTAAGTCTCCGGAAAGCCTTGGAGTGGGTTATCCTGTCCACGTCGCGCTGGAACGCGGTGCGGACGCTGTCCTCATCCTCAACTATCACTCTGCCGATGCTCTTTGCGGCTCGGACTCCGTTTTCTCCAACCAGTATTTCCTCCAGTTTTTCCGTCTCTTCCCGAATACTCTGCATTTTCACACCGCCTTTCCTAAGTCTTATACAAAATGTTTTGTAAAAATCCTTTTTTTGTGATGAAATTTTATGAGGTTGTAAATTTTGCGGCATAGTTGTATAATATATTTAGAAAAGTATGGGAGGTATGCCGCCATGAACATTATAGTTCTCTGCGGAGGGCTCAGCATGGAGCGCGACGTTTCGCTTAAAAGCGGAGCAATGATCGCCGGGGCTCTTCGCGAAAGAGGCCACAAGGTCGTAATAATAGATTCCTTCTTCGGTTACATGGGCTCCTACACAGACCCCGCCGAGATATTCGATAATCCGGTTGACGCCGAGGCGTCTGAGATCCCGTCCCTCGTTCCCGACCTTGAGAGGATCAAGGCCGAGCGTGCCCAGTCTAACGACGCCCGCATAGGCGATAATCTTATTGAGGTCTGCCGCGCCGCCGATTTAGTCTTTCTCGGCCTGCACGGGGCTGACGGAGAGGACGGCAGGCTCCAGGCGGCCTTCGATATCGCCGGCATAAAGTATACTGGCTCCGGCTACCTCGGGAGCGGGCTTGCGATGAATAAGGACGCGGCTAAGCGCATCTTTACCGCAAATGGCATACTCACGCCGGATGGCAAGCGGATAAACGTCCGCGACGAGGACAAGAGCTATCCCTGCCTTCCCTGCGTAGTTAAGCCGAAATCCTCCGGCTCCTCCGTCGGCACGAGCATAGCGCATACGCCCGAGGAATACGAAAAGGCTCTCGCCTTCGGCTTTCAGTTTGAGGACGAGGTGCTGGTCGAGAGGTACATAAAGGGCCGCGAGGTCGACGTCGGCGTGCTCTGCGGAAAGGCTCTGCCGCCGATCGAGATAGTGCCGAAGTCCGGCTTCTTCGACTATAAGAACAAGTATCAGAGCGGTATGACCGACGAGATCTGCCCCACCGACCTTCCCAATGATGTGACGGAGAAGCTTATGGAGACGGCGGAGCGCGTATTTGGCGCCCTTTATCTCGAGGTTTACGCCCGCATGGACTTTATCATCGAGGCCTCGACGGGAAACATTTACTGCCTTGAGGCGAACACCCTGCCCGGCATGACGCCGGCGAGCCTTCTTCCCAAGGAGGCGGCCGTCGCCGGGATAGAATACGGCGAGCTCTGCGGGCTCATCGCGGAGAAATCGCTTGAAAAGTACAGATAAAGGAGAATAGTGCGAAAGATCACACTATCATTTGATAATAAGGCGTGCCGCTCGCCGCAAAGCGGCAACCGCGGCACATGCCAGAATCTCCATCAGCCGCTTGGTGGATTTTTATAGCTTTTTGTGCTGACGCAAAGCGGCAGAATGGAGATTAATATGAAAATGAAGCCCTTGACCCTTGAGAAAATTGCCGAGGTCACAGGCGGGACCTTTTTCGGCCCGCGCTCGGCAAAAAGGGATAGAATAAGCGGCGTAACCACCGACAGCCGCGAGGTCGAGGCCGGGGATCTCTTCGTATGCGTAAGGGGCTCCCGCGTCGACGGGCACAGCTTTGCCGAAAAGGCCGCCGCCTCCGGTGCCGTCTGCCGTCTCTCCGAGGAGAGGCTTTCGGACGGCTGCCCTTATATCCTCGTTGACGATACTCTTAGGGCTCTTCGCGATCTTGCGGAATACTACCGCAGTCTTTTCCAGATCCCGGTGATCGGAATTATCGGCTCCGTCGGCAAGACGACGGCGAAGGAGCTGACCGCCGCCGTCCTCGGACGGGAAAAATGCGTTCTGAAGACCCACGCAAACCTGAATAACGAAATAGGCGTTCCGCTGACGCTTCTCAACCTGCGCGAGGAGCACGAGGCCGCCGTCGTTGAAATGGGCATATCAGACTTTGGCGAGATGCGCGTTCTCGCGAAGATGGTGAGGCCCGATATCGTGGTGATGACCTCTATAGGCTACTGCCATCTTGAAAAGTTAGGCGACCTCAAGGGTGTCCTCCGCGCAAAGAGCGAGGTATTCGAGTTTACCGAGGCGGACGCTGTCGCCGTCTTAAACGGGGACGACGAGAACCTTAAAAATCTTGACACCGGGACGAGGGTCGTGACCTACGGCCTCGGCAAGGACAACGATTACCGCGCCGAGAAGCTTGAGAGTCTCGGCTTCAAGGGGATATCCTGCGACATCATCGGACCGGACCTCAATATTTTTACGCTGATACCCGCCTTCGGCAGCCACATTGCTTACGGGGCTCTCGCGGCGGCCGCCGTCGGCCGCATACTCGGCGTTGCTCCCGAGAGCATTCTGCGCGGCCTTGCGGACTACCACCCCGTCGGCGGAAGAGCAAACGTCAGCTATACGGACCTTTTAGCTATAATCGACGACACGTATAACGCCAATCCGAACTCGATGGCGGCCGCAGTCAGGAGCCTGAGCTCGATCCGCTCTCCAGGCTCAGTTCAGGGCAAGCGAATTGCGATACTCGGCGATATGAAAGAGCTCGGCATAGATTCAGCCTACCTGCACCGCAAAATCGGCGAGCTGGCCGCCGAGCTCGGAATCGATCTCGTCATCGCCATCGGCGAAGAGGCGGGAAATATAGCCGACGGCTGCGCCTTAAAGGGCGGCAAGTCCGTCTATCTTCGCACTAAGGATGAGCTGTATCCCTATCTCAGGCGGCTTCTTAAGAAAGGCGACGTCGTCCTTGTCAAGGCCTCGCACTCGATGGAATTTGGCGAGATCGTCGATAGGCTGAAGGCTCTCTGATGGAATACCGCTGTACGGAATCGGATCAGGGGCGAAAGCTTTACTATATCCTCAGAAACGATATGGGCGTATCCACCTCTCTTTTAAAGCGGCTTAAAAACGCGGGCGCCGTTTTCGTAAACGGAGAGCCCGCCTTCACTACCGTGACCGTGAAACCGGGCGACGTCGTTAAAGTCGATCTTATCGCCGCCGAGCGGAAGGCAGATCTCGAGCCCGAAGATGGCGATATCGAGATACTTTTTGAAAACGAGGCAATGCTCATCGTAAATAAACCCGCCGGTATGATTGTGCACCCATCCATAGCCAAATACCGCGGCTCCCTCGCGGCCTTCGCAGCGGGGTATCTATTAAAAACCGGGCAGGACGCCCGCTGCCATGTTGTGAACCGGCTCGACCGCGACACCTCCGGCTGCGTCGTGTTCGCGAAGAACGCTTATTACAAGACGGCGCTGAGCGAGGCTCTCGCCTCTTGCGAGGCGGAGAAGGTCTATCTCGGCGTGATGTACGGCGCTTTGGACGGCGGAGGCTTTACCATTTCGCAGCCCATTAAAAGGGCGGAGCCTCAGAAGATGCTCCGCATCGTCTCGCCGGACGGCAAGCGCGCCGTGACGCATTTGGAGCCCCTTGGGACGAACGGTGAGCTGACCCTCGCCCGCTTCATCCTTGAGACGGGGCGAACGCATCAGATAAGAGTACACTCGGCGTATATTGGCCACCCCCTTCTCGGCGACGCTCTTTACGGAACTGAGGAGAGCCTTAAGCTTTCGGAACAGCTCGGGGTATCTGCCCAGGCTCTGCACGCAGTTAGTATAAGGCTGAGAGACCCGATCACGGGAAATATGATCACCGCCGAAGCGCCGGTGCGCCGGCAGGAATTAAACGATATTATAGAGGTACTATGGAAGAACAGAAAGTAAGAGAAACAGCGATACTCGTCGGCCTTGCCGCCGACATTATGGACGAGGCCGAGCGCAGCACCGACGAGAGCATGGACGAGCTCGAGGCTCTTGTTGAGACAGCGGGAGGACGTACGAAGGGCCGTATTCTGCAGAATAAAAAAACGCCCGACCCGCGCACCTTCATAGGAGAAGGAAAAGTGCAGGAGCTCAAGGCGCTTATCGAGGCGGAGGAATGCGACCTCGCCGTTTTCGATAACGAGCTTTCCCCATCGCAGACGAGGGCTCTTGAGGACGATCTCGGCGTCCACGTTATCGACAGGGCTCAGCTAATCCTCGATATATTCGCCCAGCGGGCGAGGACGAGGGAGGGGCGGCTCCAGGTGGAGCTTGCCCAGTATAAATATATGCTCCCCCGCCTTACCGGAATGTGGACCCACCTCGTGCGCCAGACCGCCTCGGGCGGCTCCTCGCCGATAGGCACGAGGGGACCGGGCGAAACTCAGCTTGAAACAGATAGGCGGCATATCCGCCGCAAGATACAGAAGCTTGAGGAGGAGCTTTCCGACGTGCGCCGCGTCCGAGATACGCAGAGGCGGAAGCGGGAGAAGAACAACGTCGCCGTAGTCGCCCTCGTTGGCTATACGAACGCCGGAAAAAGCACCCTTTTAAACAGGCTCACCGATTCGGATATCCCCGCGAACGACCGCCTTTTCGACACCCTCGACACGACGACGAGGCGGCTCCTGCTCGCCCCCGGTCAGGAGGTGCTTTTATCCGACACGGTCGGCTTTATCCGGAAGCTGCCGCACCACCTAATTGAGGCTTTTAAGGCGACCCTTGAGGAGCTTAAATATGCCGACGTGCTTCTGCACGTTATCGACGTCTCAAACCCGGAGTACGAGCTGCAGGCCGAGGTAGTGAGGCGGCTCATCGACGAGCTCGGCGCCTCGTCGACGCCCGTTATCGACGTTTATAACAAGGCTGACGCCTGCCCCGTTCCCTCGATGATACCGCGCGGGGATACCGCCGTAGCCATATCGGCAAAGACAGGAGAGGGCACGGACGTTCTCACAGAGAAGATCGCAGAAATACTCGGTCGAGGGAAAAAGCGCGTATCCCTGAAAATACCTTACTCTGACGCCGGGCTTGCAGACCTTCTTCACAGTCAGGCGGAGATTCTCGAGCTTGAGTACCGCGAGGACTGCATCATGGTCGAGGCCGTAATAAAGCCTGAGCTATGGGGCAGAGTTCGCGCATACGTCTCCGGCGGAGACGATGAATAGAAAGCTTAAGGGCTTCCCAAATCGGGAAGCCCTTTTTATATCCTTACCGCTCTCGTGCCCTCTCCGGTCACCCTTGGCTTTGACGCTCCCGAGGTGAGCTCGGTTACTCTTGCGGAATAGGCGGCAAGCTCCGCCTCCGTCATTGAGAAGCGCATAATAACGCTCGCTCCGTACTCGGCGCTCTCGAGCTCTGACCCGAGCCTTTCAAGCTCGTTTTTAAGTCTCTCGAACATCTGATAAGAGCACTCAAGCTCGCAGGTCAGCATTTTTCTAAGCTCTGCCCTGCCCGCTTTTTCAAGCGCGAGGCTTGCCGACTTTGAATACGCTCTCACGAGGCCGCCTGCTCCGAGGAGGATACCGCCGAAGTATCGCGTTACGACGCAGCAGAAGTTTTCTATCCCCGCCGAGCGGAACACATTTAAAACGGGCATGCCTGAGGTGCCAGAGGGCTCCCCATCGTCGGAAAAGCGGGCTATGCCGCCCTCCTTTATACTGTAGGCGTAGACGTTGTGCGTGGCGTCCCAGTGTTTTTCGCGCATCTCCCTTATTTTGTCCATGGCCTCGGTCTCTGAATCGGCGCGCCAGACCCTTCCGATAAAGCGCGACCTCTTCTCAACGTATTCTATTTCTCCGTATCCCGCCGGGACAATAAGCTCAGGCATAGGCAATTCTCCAAATCACTTAACAGGTATTATCTCTCCGCGGACGTTGAAGCTCATACCGTTTCTTCCCCTGTCCTTCACGTCGTAGAGAGCGTTGTCGGCGGCTTTGAATATCTCGTCCGCCGATTCGCCGTTTCCGAACGATACGCCGATCGAGAGGGTGACCTTCGGAAGCCCGTCGGAGGTGTCTAATAGTCCTTTTCTTACAATGGCGACCTTTGATTCGATAACGCCCCTGAGCTCAGGTTGCATATCAGTCATAATGATTGTAAATTCGTCCCCGCCGAAGCGGCAGATATAGTCCGAGAATCGGAAGCTTGCTTTCAGAAGTCTTGCGACCTTCTGCAGCACCTTGTCGCCGACATCGTGGCCGTATGTATCGTTGAAGCCCTTGAAGCCGTCAATGTCAAGGATCATCAGGGCGATACCGTCGCGAAACTGATGCGCAAGAGCGTCGAAGGCGCGCCGGTTGTATAGACGGGTCAGGGCGTCGTGCTCGGCTGCGTGGCGCAGCGACTCGTTCGCTTTCTTAGTCTCCTCGTACATATCGTTATAGGCGCGGGAGAGATAGCGAAGCTCTCTCGCCCCCCTCTCCGGAAGGGGCTCGGATGCCTTTATCTTCTTTATATACACCTTAAGCGGCATAAGGATGAGATATTCGACGAGGAATATCGTGAAGACTATCACGGCGAGAAGCAGTATAGCGAACAATCTTACCTGCGTCGTCAGATAGTTTGAGGCTTCCATCAGGTCGTTTGCCGCGCGCTCGCAGGAGTAGAAGGTCTCAGTTGCCACGGCCTCCTGCTCGTATGCCCTCAGAGTTCCGCTCGTCGAGAGAAATAGCAGAAACGAAAAAGCGACGGCGAGTAGGATGACGATAGCGTTTATAGTGCGTATTCTAATACCGTTTCTAAACAGTTTTTTCACGTTGACCGCCCCATTTATTTAAATGGCAATTCAATAACCTTTTGTTATTATATCAGTCTCGCGTTACTTAAGCTGTTACTTTTCCGCTAAAAATATGTGAGTTTTTCTCTCACTCATATCCCCCGAGCTCGTAATAGGCAACCAAGTGGTTTACGCAGGCGCCGTAGCTCTGTATTCCCGCCTCCTGCCCGTTTGCCTTCAAATAGGCGTCGTACACCTTTTCTGATGCGGCGCTCACCTTGCTCTCATATCTCTGCCAGTATTCGGAATTATACAGCCAATCCGCTAAGAATCCTCCCTCGAAGCGGCTTCTGAGCTCCCTCCATTTCTCTGGCGAGGCTCTGTAGACCGCGTTCATCAGATAGAGTGAGCCCGTCACATATCCTGAATACCGGTACGCCGGGATATCCGAGAGTACGGACGCCGTGACGCCGATGAAGTTCGCCTCCTCCTCGGAGTACACCCCCCTCTGATGCGCAAGCTCGTGAGCCGCCGTGGCGGGCAGAAAGGCGGCGGGCTCGTTTACGTTTACGTTCGACTCGCCCGTAAACGGAAAATATACTCCGGTGAAGCCCGTAACGCTCATAAGCTCGGAGAATACCATCTGCTTCGGCCTGCGTGAGGTCGCCTTTAGGCTCGGAAATCTCGCCTCCATCTCATCGTAAAGCGAGGCGCAGGCGGAGAGATATTCGCCGATATCCTCGGCGAACAGCCCGTTTTCGTCCCTTTTCACCGTGTCGGCAAGCTCCATCGCCTTCCGCGTAAAATACTCCGCCGCGTCAAAAAGCGCCTCCTTCTCTACCCCACTGACCCGGAAATCCTCCTTTTCCGAGAAGCTTGAGGACCGGTAGTCTATGCTCCATAGCGAGAGGTAGCCGGAAAATAAATAAGCAATAACGAGAAGGAGCGCTCCCGCCCTAATGAGAAGCCTTTTAAGACCGAGGCGTTTTCTGATCGCGAAGTAGATCGTTCTTCCGATATGTATAAGCAGCCAAAGTCCCGCGGCGACGTATACCGTCTCCATAACGGAAAATGGCACGACCGAGCTTACCGCCCCGAGCACGTCCCGCACCGGGCGGGAGAAGCATCTGACAGCTGTATCCGCAAGACTTTTGGTTTGTGAGAATATGACATATAATACGGCAAAAAGCGCCGGTATCGCCGCTAAAACCGTCCATTTTATCCATTTTCTGCTTCGCATCGTCTTCACCCTTTATAAATATACCACGCGCCGGTGATAAATAGCCAGCGGAATAATTTGGCGGGCAGCGTATCGCTGCCCGCCAAAGCTTACCATTCTGAAATTACAACTTCCTCGAAAACGGCAACGTGCTCCTTTATCCACTGGCCCCAGGTCTTGTAGTACTTGCCGTAGGGATGGACTCCGTCGCCGGAATACGTTGGGGAGAGATTTCCCTTCCCGTCGCCGAAATACTCGTTGCAGTCTATGTAGAACACCGTCTCGTTATCCGCGTTCTCCGCCTGGCGCTCGTTCAGCGCGGTCAGGCGCGCGTTGTTTATTCCGTAGATGTTCTTATCGGATCGCGACTTGGTCACAAGCATATTCGCCATAACATAGATAACGGCGTCCGGCTGCTGCTGCTTGACCCAGTCGACGAGGTCCTTGTACCGCCCGCCCGTGGTTTCGAGCTTCGAGGCGACCTCGTTGATGCCAAGCATTATGTAAACTTTCCCAAAGTTTGCCTTCTTGAAGAGCTGGCCGAGGGTCACGTTCCCGTAGCCCTTTACATTCGCGGTTGCTGAATAAATACCGGCCGTGCTCAGGCTGACCTTGCAGAAGAACTTTGCCTTGCCGATGTCTCCGTATGCCTCAAGGCCGACGGTTCGGCTGTCGCCGATAAAGAGGGCGTCGTCAAAGTAGCTGTCGTCGACCTCCTTGAATACGAGCCTCGTCTCCGTGACGGGGTTGGGGTCTGCGATAGCGTGAGCGCGGCGCTTCGGCTCGAAGAGGGGAACAGCAGGAACCGCGTCCTCGTCGGCGACTCTGTCCGGCTTCTCATTCGCCTCCTCGGCGGGATCTGCAACGGTCTCCGTAACTTCGGCTATCGGGTCTGCGTGGATGATCTCTTCATTCTCGGTCTCTTCAATGTCGGTCTCCGCGCCGTAGATCATATCCTCGGAAAAGCCGACGAGGCGCAGAAGGCTCTCGGCGCCCGCGGTCTTGGCGAGGGCGACGGCGACTATGGGTATGCTCACTATAAGAAGGATAACGTAAAGCGAGTTCAGTATCTTTTTTCTCATATTTATGACCATTCCTTTTACTGAAGTTCAAGGCACAAAATGACCATGAAATGGAATGGTCATAAATGCCATGTTTTTCGGTTGCCGCGCAGCGGCGAGAAAAACGGCTTCTATTTCAAATAAGGTTGAAACTTGTTTCAACCTTTTCACCCATCAGAAGTTAAAGTACATAAAGGGATCGCCGGCGGACTGGTAGAGGTTATATATCGCGTACCAGAAGATGGCCAGCATAATAATGCTCATCCAGGGCTTTTCTCTGTATTTCCTGAATGCCTTGAAGGGCAGCCCGGTGCAGAAGATAAGGCCGACGCCCATCAGGATATAGGTCTGAGTTCCGTAGGTCAAAAAGTCTCCGGCAAAGATATTCGCTTCCGCCGAGGTCTGCCCGAAAAGGCGCATCACGTAGACCGGGATCTGCGAAATATCGCCGACGGCGAAAATGAGCCACGAGAATAAAATAACAACTATCGTGTAGAGATGCGCGAAAAACGGGAGCTTGTCCAAAAGCTTTTTGAGGAACAGCTTTTCTATCGCGATAAAGAAGAAGAGGTAAAGCCCCCAAAGGACGAAGTTCCAGCTTGCCCCGTGCCACAGGCCAGTAAGAAGCCATACGACGAGGAGATTCAGTATCGTTCTGAAAAGACCCTTGCGGCTTCCGCCGAGCGGGATATAGATATAATCGCGGAACCAGGCGCCGAGGGTGATATGCCACCTTCTCCAGAATTCGGAAACGCTTTTTGAGAGATATGGATCGTTAAAGTTATCGGGGAGCTTTATCCCGATCATCTCCCCAATTCCGATAGCCATCATCGAATAGCCGGCGAAGTCGAAATAGAGCTGCATCGCGTAGGCTATCATTGAAAGCCACGCGTGAGGGGTCGAGATGCTGTCAAAGCCGATATTGTAGGCTCCGGTCCATATAGCGCCGATGCGGTCGGCAAGGAGCACCTTCATACCGAGGCCGAGAGTAAAGGTGAGAAAGCCGCGGTTTACTCCGGCGAGCGAGGGCTCGGGAGCAGCGTCGATCGAGCGCTTGAGCTCGGGGTATCTCGCTATCGGGCCGCTCGTGAGCTTAGGGAACATCAGGATGAATACCGCCATATCGAGAAGGGTCGTCGCCCCCTCCGTCTTTCCCTTGTAAACGTCGGCAAGATAGGATATGGACTGGAAGGTGTAAAAGCTTATTCCGAGCGGCAGCATAAGCTCAGGAACGGATAGCTTAAGCCCGGCAAGCTCATTTAGATTCGTCGTAATAAAGCCGAGATATTTGAAAACTATGAGCCATGCTATGTTATACAGTACGGCGAGGGCTAAGATTGCCTTCTTCCTCTTTCCGTTTTTTGCGATCCCTCTGCCCGCAAAGTAATTAACAAAAAGTGAGGCGACGAGAAGAAGAATAAATTCCGGGTGAGCGAGAGTTCCGCAAACGTAAAACGCAAGGCTCGCGATCGTCATCCAAAGCCCGCGGTACTGCTTCGGCAGTATGCAGTGGATCAGCAGGAACACCGGAAGAAAAATAAAAATAAAGTCAAGCTGAGAAAAAGCCACTTTCCATTTTCCCCACAATCTCTTTATGATCGAAAAAAAGCGCAAAAATTCAGGGCGGAAATAATCCGCCCTGATATTTTATCAGAATACCTCGAATTGTGCAATATTACATCGAACAATTTTTTAGCCTTATCCCGCAAAGGAAAGCTGCACGCTGCCCGAAACAGTCGAAACCTCGAGCTTTTTGGAGCCCGTGCTCTTCTTCTCAAGGTTGCAGCTTCCGGATACCGTGCTGAAGCCCACGGCGTAGTCCTCCTGCGAGCCTGAAAGCGAGCCCGTAACGCTGCCCGAAACAGTCTCAATCGTAATTGTATCCGCGGCGAAGCCGGAAAGCTTTACGCTTCCGCTCACCGTGTTCACGTTCAGGGTCTTTGCCGAGCCCTCGAGGCGGACGGAGCCGGAGGTGGTCTCCACCGTGACCGCGCCGCCGTTTGCGATAAGCTCCGCGCTTCCGCTCACGGTCGAAACGTCAAGCTCGAGCGTCATACCCTCGGGTATCAAAACCGTCGTATCGCCCGAGCTTATGCCGAGGTCAAAGTTGAATATGGCGAAGTTTTTCGTTCTCTTCTCTTTGATCGCAAGAGCCCCGTTTCCTTCGCTTATTGCGTATTCCTTATTGCTTTCGGTATAGTATGTAACGTGGACGAGACCGTCGTCCGAAGTACCCACCTTCACGCTGTCGGATATCGTCGAGACTTCTATCTTTTTAAGCCCATCGGGCATAAAGGTCCGCTCAACCCGCTCGGTCTCGGAAGCTCTCCCTGTTTCGATCCGCCAGAAGCCGCCGTCAACGTCGAGTACGGAGATATCCCCCTTTGCCGCGATAAAGCCGCCGGCCGCGGCGAGAACGCCGAGCAGCAGAATTACTGCACCGACTATAGCGAGCTTTTTCATTGCGCCTCCCCCTTTCCGGCGACCTGCGCCTTTATCTTTCTGACTATCAGCTTAACGAGCCTGACGATGGCCTTGACGAAGCCCGCGGCAAGCGGTATCGAAAGAAAGCCCAGGCCGAGGAGGATGAGTCCCGCTCCAATCAGCATAAGTCTCGGCGCAAACGAGCCGTACGGAAGCCCTATGCCGCCCGCTATGAGGGCTGCGCCGGAGACGATAAAGCTTATTACGACGGCGGCAGCCGAAATGATAAGACTCAGGCATACGGCGAAGCCCGCTATGCCTATAGCCAGAGCGGCTATCGCGAGGGCGAGCCAAATTGGCGAGCCGACGGCGGCGAGGGTCACCCAGAGCCCCTTGTTCGAGGCCCGGTTTTTCGAGTCCTCCACCCTGCCCTTTACGAGGGTGGCGAGCGGAAGAGAGCCGGCGGCCTCGGCCACTATCTCATCGAGCGAGCCGAGCTCGCTGACGGCCTCCTCCTCGGTCATTCCCTCTTCCACCCTGTCGTCTATCGCCTCGGCGTAGAAGCTTACGGTCTTCTCCGCCTCCTGCGGCGGAAATGTTCTCAGTCTCCGGCAGAGTTCTTCTAAAAACTCTTTTTTATTCATCTCACACCTCGCAGCTTACGTCGATATCTCCCGAAGCGGTGCGGACGCGAACGGCGTTCTGCGCCTCCTCGTTATTACTGGGGGCGCTCACTTCACCGGAGATGGAGCGGACGCTCACGGAATAGTCCTCGTCGCGTCCGTAGAGCAAGAGGGTAATATCGCCCGAGGTGGACTCGACCGTGCCGACCTTGAGGGGCGAAGCCATCTCTATGTCCACGTCGCCCGACACGGTGTTTACTATAAGCTTGTCGTCGGAATATATCTCCTTGCCGCTGATCTCGCCGGAAACGGACTTAAGCTTCAGCCCGATTGCGGCAACTCTCTTGAGCTCAATATTGCCGGAAACGGTGGATACCGAAAGATCGTTAGTCGTGATATCGACGCCATCGACGTCGCCGGAGGCTGTAGAGAGCTCAGTTCTCCCCGCCGCGACGGACGAGAGGCTGATATCCCCGCTCCCGCTTCCGCAGGCAAGGCTCTGAGCCGCGGTGACCGTACCCCTTATATCTCCCGAGCCGGTCTTCACCGTGATGTTGGGCGCTATCGTATCGGGAAGCTCCAGCCTTATGCCGGAGGCGTGGGAGAAGATACCGTCTCCGCTTATTGTCAGTATGCCGAGGTTAAGTCTGAATCCGCCCCTCTGCGTCTTCTTCGCAACGGTGACCGTACCCGCAGATTTCGTTACGCTGTAGCTGACAAACTTATTCTCGGTAACACGGACGTGTATCTTACCGTCCGTCGACCTTGCAAGCTCGATATCCCCGCTCGTCTCCGCGGCGTTTACCGCAGTAACCCCCTCTGGATCGACGACGTAGTTTTTCCTGACTGACTTATCATCGGAATCCCACGTTCCCTCATTTTCCCGTACCTCGGCGTCGCCGATCACCTCGCGAACGATATCGTCGATATTTCCGATAGCGGCGACGGCTTCCTCCTCCGTCATGCCGTCCTCTATCCTGTCGTCAATCGCCTCGGAGTAATAGTTGACAGTTTTTTCCGCCTCCTCGGCGGGAGCCAATCTAAGCTTCTTGCAAAGCTCCTCGATGAATTCCTTTTTATTCATATTCCACCCTCCTTAATATAAGCGTAAGCCCGCATTATCTCTTCCCATTCGGTCAGAAAATCCTTTATTCTCTCTCTGCCCGCCTCCGTGATCGCATAATACTTTCTCAGCCTGCCGGAATGCTCCACGGAATACACCGTGAGGCAGCCCATGCTCTCAAGCCTTTTCAGTATCGGATAGAGAGTGGACTCTGAAATTGTGACGTACGGCGATATGTCCTTGATGATGCGGTACCCGTACGAATCCCCCTCGCATAGCGAGCGGAGAACGCATACGTCCAGCACTCCTCGCCTGAGCTGTGCGTCCATATTCACCCCTCCTTACGCATTGTACTATACATCGCGTAGTATTATTTGTCAAGTAGTATTTCAATAAAATCAGAGAGCGGCCAATGGTCGCTCTCTGACGTATTTACAATTTATAATTTGAGCTTTTCTTTTACGTATTCTATCTGCGCTTCCACGCTCTCCGGCGTCGGGCCGCCGAGGCTCGTTCTCTTAAAGCAACAGGCCTCAATATCTATCGCGGCGTACAGGTCCTCGGAAAAGAGCGGCGAGAGCTTTTTATACTCGTCAAGGCTCAGCTCCTCGAGGGTGAGGCCCTTATCGGAGCAGAGGGTAACGATCTCGCCCACGAGCTTATAGGCGGTGCGGAACGGCATCCCCTTGCCCACGAGGTAGTCCGCGAGGTCTGTGGCGTTTATAAAGCCCTTCTCCGCCGCGCGGCGCATATTCTCCCTGTTTACGCGCATGGTGGCTATCATCGGAGCAAATACCCTGAGCGCCGCCTTCGCGGTATCGAAGGCGTCGAAGACGGCCTCCTTATCCTCCTGCATATCCTTGTTATATGCGAGCGGGATGCCCTTCAGCATCGTGAGGAGCGCCATAAGGTCGCCGTACACTCTTCCCGTTTTGCCCCTCGTGAGCTCCGCCATATCGGGATTCTTCTTCTGCGGCATTATCGAGGAGCCGGTCGAGTAGGCGTCGGACAGGGCAACGAAGCGGAATTCCCAGCTTGACCAGAGGATAACCTCTTCGGAAAAGCGGCTCAGGTGTGTCATAACAAGGGCGAGAGCGGAGCAGAGCTCAACGGCGAAGTCCCTGTCTGACACCCCGTCGAGACTGTTGCGGCAGGGCGCTGAAAAGCCGAGAAGCCCGGCCTCATACTCCCTGTCCGTAGCGTACGTTGTCCCGGCGAGGGCGCAGGAGCCTATCGGCGTCTCGTCCATTCTTGTAAGAGCGTCGCTTATCCTCCCTATATCCCTCGTGAGCATCATTGCGTAGGCCATAAGATGATGACCGAAGGTGATGGGCTGGGCGCGCTGAAGGTGGGTATAGCCGGGCATAACGGCGGCCTTCTCCTCTGCCGCCTTTTCGATAACGGACTTAACGAGTTCCTTTATGAGCTCCGCCGTTTCCCGAGCCTCATTTCTGAGATAGAGTCTCAGATCCTGAGCGACCTGATCGTTGCGGCTTCTCGCGGTGTGCAGCATTTTTCCCGCCTCGCCGGCTCGGCGCGTAAGCTCCGCCTCAACGAAGCTGTGGATATCCTCAGCCTCGGGATCGATCGCGAGCTTCCCTGTCTCGATATCGCTCATTATCTCTGTAAGGCCGAGCCTTATCGTATTCCCGGCCTCAGCCGGTATTATTCCCTGCTTTGCGAGCATATCGGCGTGGGCGATCGAGGCCTCGATATCCTCGCGCCACATACGGCTGTCGAAGGCTATCGAGCGGTTGTAGCTCTCTGCCGCGGGGTCTATATTTCCGGAAGTCCTTCCGGTCCAAAGCTTTGCCATACTGTTCTCTCCGTTCTTCAGATAAGCTTCGGCAGAGTGCTTCCGCCGTAGGGCATAACGATGACGGTCGCCTGCGGTCCGTGCTTTAAAAGCGCCTTGTCGAACGCGCGCTGGACGCTTTTCTCCGGCTCGAGGAAAATGCTCCTCACGAGCTCCTCGTCCATCTCCGAAACGAGGGTTATGTCCGCCCTCTTCAGTATCAAAGCAATCGCCGCCGCCTTGTGACCTCCGAGCTTGAAGCCCTTTGACAGCCTCTCGATTATCGCAGAGGGCGACTCGGCCTCCCGCATCCATTTTGAAAAGGTCTCATTTCCGAGCCCCTCTGGGCATTCACCGACAAGTATGACCGTGCCCCCGTCCTTTACGGCGTGCTTCGCGTTATCGAGCGCCTTCTGCGTCTGATACAGGTTCACGTCCTTAGGAGCTCCCGCCTGACAGGTAACGACGATATCCGCCCTCTCTTTTATCGGAGCGGCAAAGAGGCGGTCTAAGAATTTGCAGCCCTCGCGGTGAGCCTTTACCATATCTCCGGCGAAGGCGGCGACTATCTGTTTCTTTTCGTTCAGCACCACGTTTAGTATGAAGTCTGCGCCGACCATAGCCCCCGATTCTTCGATATCCCGCCTCAGCGGATTGTCCTCAAGGTTTCCGGCGCGGCTCTCCTCCATTACCATAAGGCTGTGGTTTTTCTCGATAGCCGCGGGGGTCGAGACCCCGGGCATAAGCGCCTTCGCACCGCCCGAATAGCCCGCGAAATAGTGGTACTCGATATTGCCGAGGAGTATTCGCCTGTCAGCCTCTGCCACCGTCCTTGTTATGTCAACCGGCGTCCCGTTTGAGGTAAAGCCGAAGTGTACGCAGTCGTCCACGTCGGAATCGGCAAGGTTTATCTCCGCAAATGCCCTCTCTCCCGCCAGATGGCGCATTTCCTCCTCGGTGTGTCTGCGATGGCTTCCGAGGGCGAAAACGAGGGTGACGTCCTTTGGATTGACTCCCGCCGAATTAAGCTCGTCCAAAAGGGATGGCATCACCTTGTACGTGGGCATGGGTCGGGTTATGTCGCTCGTAACGATGGCGATCTTTTCGCCCGGCTTGACTATATCCCTTAGCCTCGGTGAGCCTATCGGCTCAAGAAGCGCCCTTTTGACCGCCGCCTCCTCAGAGGCGGGAGCCTCCACCTTGTTCGGTGTGAGGACGCCGATGAGGTTTTCATCCGGTACCGAAAGCTCCTGCTTTCCTTTTCCGTATCCTAAACTGAATTCTATAATTATGACCATTCCTTTCGCAAATACTCAAGGCACAAAACGACCATAAAAGGAATGGTCATAAAGTGCCGTGTTTTTCGGTTGCCGCGCAGCGGCGAGAAAAACGGCTTTAATTCCAATAAGGTTGAAACTTGTTTCAACCTTATCACTACCTGACTGATTTATAAAAATCCAATGACCGAAACTCCGTGCCGAGCTGGGTGAGAAGATAAGCCTCGCTGACCCGCGAGAGCTCCGAAAGGGTCTTCTCGCCGACCGTGAACAAGTATAGCCTTTTCGCCTCGGCGCCGACTATGTACTGCATCGCCTTCAGCACGGATGGCGAGAGGGTCATCCGCTCGCTCAAGGTTCCCTCGGCGCAGGAGCGGCATGTGAGCACGCCGCCCTCGAGATCGAAGATCGGGCTCTCGGCCTCCTCCCTCCCGCAGACGGAGCAGCCGTAAAGCGAGGGCTCGAAGCCGGCAAGGCAGGAAAGCCTCAGTTCAAAGGCGGCCTTCACGAGCGTGGGCTCGTTTTTCCCCTCGGAGAGGGCGTATAGGGCGTTAAGCCCAAGCGAAAGAATCTCCGGATTCGGTATATCCTCATCCGATACGGCCTCCATCAGCTCGGCAAAGTATACGCCGAGGCTCAATAGGGCGACGTCCTCGCGCAGCCCCTCGAAGAGCTCGATGGGGTGCGATTCCGTCAGCGTGTACCTGCCTCTTTCGTGGAAGAGAGTAAGCTCCGAAAAGCCCAAAAGCTGAGCCGCTCCGGCGTTCTTCGACCCCTTGCGCTTCGCGCCGCGGGCGTTCACCGTTATCTTGCCCTCGGAATCCGTGAGCACGGTGAGTATCCGGCTCGATTCCTTATAGGGGGCGTCGCGCAGAACGAGCCCCTTCGTTTTTATGTACATCGTTCCTCCGAAAACGCGGGAGGAGCTTATCTCCCCCCGCTCAAGACTGCGACGAAAGTTTTTTATACGCGATATAGAAAAGAATGTTTCCCGTTTTGATAAACAGAGTCCAAAATTCCTTTGCCTTCATTGTTATCACCGAGCTTATTTTGCCGCGGCGGGGGAATATTATTGAAGGTTTATTCTTCCGAAAAGCCGAAGCTTTTCAGGTTCGCGCCGGAATCGCGCCAGTTCTCCTTTACCTTTACCCATGTCTGAAGGAACACTCTCGCGTCGAGCATTTTCTCCATATCGGCTCTTGCGGCCTCGCCGATCTTCTTCAGCATCTCGCCGTTTTTGCCGATTATAATGCCCTTGTGGCTCTGCTTTTCGCAGTAGATCGTGGCGTCTATCTCGTCAACAAGGTCGTCTCTCTCCTTAAAGCCCGTTATCTCAACGTTTATCCCGTGTGGCACCTCGCTCTCAAGCGCCATAAGCATCTTCTCCCTGATTATCTCGGCGCAGAGCTGGCGTTCGGTCTGATCCGTCATCATATCGTCCGGGAAGAGCTGCGGGCCCTCGGCTGCAAATTTTTTAAGCTCGTCTATAAGTATCTCGATGCCGTCGGCTCTTTTCGCCGAAACGGGCACTATGGCGTCGAACTCGTACCTCTCCGCGTAGGCCGCGATCACGGGCAGAAGCTCATCCTTCTCCACCGTATCTATCTTGTTTATAACGAGGACTGCGGGTATCCCGAGCTCCTTTATCCTCTCGATAAGAAGCTCCTCCTGTCTCCCCACGTTCGCCTTCGGCTCGACGACGAGGCAGGCCGCGTCCACGTCCGATACCGATTCCGCCACTACCTTCACCATGTATTCGCCAAGCTTGTTCCTCGCCTTGTGGAAGCCGGGTGTGTCGGCGAAAACGAGCTGAGTGTCGCCGCGCTCAACTACCCCGAAAATGCGGTATCGCGTGGTCTGCGGCTTCGGGCTGACGATAGAGATCTTTTCGCCCACCATCGCGTTCACAAGGGTGGATTTTCCGACGTTCGGTCTGCCGATAACGGCTATCATTGCGGTTTTTGTTATCATACTTCTTCCCTCTTGATATTCAGTATATCCATTATCGCGTCCTCGCGTGCCCGCATTTGGGCCTTCATCGGCCCCTCGTCGACGTGGTCGTAGCCGAGGAGGTGGAGCGTCGAGTGGACTGCGAGGTAGCTTACCTCTCTCTTGTACCCGTGTCCGTACTCCTCGCCCTGCTCCTCGCAGCGCGGTATGCTTATCACCATATCGCCGAGGAAAAGGGCGCCGGCGTCCAAATCCCTTTCGCATTCATCGGGGTCGAACTCTCCAGGTCTCAGCTCGTTTAACGGAAACGAGAGCACGTCCGTGGGCCTGTCCACGCCCCGTTCGGATAAGTTTATCCCGTGTATCGTTTCGTCGTCCGTCAGCGTTACGTCAACTATGCAGGCTTTCTCGACGCCCTCGGCTCTGAGCGCGGTCAAAATTGCTCTCTTAACGAGGCGCGCCGTCTCCGGTCTTCCGAGGCCGCGCCTCGTGCGGGTGATACTTATATAATCAGAAGCCATATACGTCCTTCATCTTTCCCTCAAGGTAGTCGAGATAGTACTTCGGGTCGAACGGAGCCTCCATTGCGTTATTCAGTATCCACTCCGGCTTTTTCGAGGAAGCGTATTTCCAAATCCTGTCGCCGAGCCAGTCTCTGATCGGCTTAAGGTCGCCGGAGGCAACGGTCTTTTCAAAGTCAAGGCTCTCGCGTATTTTCGCAAGGTACTGCGCCCCGTAGGCAGAGCCGAGGGCGTATGACGGGAAGTAGCCGATCCCGGCTCCCGCCCAGTGGGAATCTTGAAGTATGCCGCGCTTATCGTCGGGTACGGTTACTCCGAGGTATTCCTTATAAAGGGCGTTCCACATCTCGGGAAGCTCCTTCATATTGACCGAACCGTTTATCATCTGCCTCTCCATATCGTAGCGCACCATAATGTGGAGAGCATAGGTGAGCTCGTCCGCCTCGGTACGGATGAGGCTGGGCTCAGCCTTGTTCGCCGCCCTGTAAAGCTGCTCCACAGAGTATTTTCCGAGCTCGGGGCAGAGACGCACGGCGTCGGGGTAAATAAGGCCGATAAACTCGCGGCTGCGGCCGATGATATTCTCGAAAAAGCGGGACTGGCTCTCGTGGATTCCCATCGTCACTCCGCCGGAAAGGCCCGTATAGCTGAACCTCTCGTCGCCGCCGAGCTCATAGAGCGCGTGGCCTCCCTCGTGGATAACGGAGTACATAGAGCTTAAAAAAGCGTCCTCGTGATAGTGGGTAGTAATGCGGACGTCGTTTCTCGAAAAGTCCGTGGTAAAGGGGTGCTCGGTCTCTCCTATAGCGCAGCGGTCGCGTGGGATGCCGATGCGCTCCATAAGGATATTGGAAAACTCCCTCTGCTTCTCTATCGGGAAAAAGACCTTAGCGCAGGCGTCGTCAGGCTGCTCTGCCTCCTGCACTCTTTTGACGAGGGGGACGATGCGCTCCCTGAGCTTTGCGAAGAAGTCGTCGCACTTTGCCATCGTAAGCCCTTCCTCGTATTTATCGAGGCAGTAATCGTAGGGGCTTTTCTCCGGCGCGACCTTCTCGGCAAAGAGCTTCGTAAAATCTATCACCTTTTTGAGCACCGGCTCGAACATCGGATAATCGGACTTCTCCTTTGCCTCGTGCCAGACTGCGTCGGCCTCGTTCATAAGCTCGGTATACTCGATATAGGTCTCGAGCGGGACGGCGTTAAGCTCCTTGAGTCCCTTTTCCCTGAGCTCAACTCTTCTCAGAGTATCGGCGTCAAGCTCGTCCGCATGCTCTCTGAGAAAGCCGAGCAGAGACACAGCCTCCTTGTCCGTCGAGATCTTATATGCCTCCCCGGCGAGAACGCCCATCGTCTTTCCGCGAGGAATTGACGAAGCCTTTGGAGCGCCGGTCGTTCCGTCGTAATAAAGTATCCCCATCGCGTGGTTATACGCAAATTCCCTGAGCTCGAGCTCATTTAATTTTTCCTTTGCCTCAGTTAAGGTCATTTGTATTTTCTCCTTTATTTCTTCTTATGCATATCGAACTTCTGCCGCGACTCATCCTTGGCGTGTTCGTATTTGTCATATGCCTCTACTATGCGCTGTACAAGGACGTGGCGGACGACGTCCGAGCCCGTTAGCCGCATTATCGCGATATCCTCCACCCCGTCGAGCACGCGAACGGCCTCCTTGAGCCCGCTCACCTTGTCGGCGGGAAGGTCGATCTGAGTGGTATCGCCGGTAATAACGATCTTCGAGCCAAATCCCAGTCTCGTTAAAAACATCTTCATCTGCTCGCGCGAAGTGTTCTGCGCCTCGTCGAGGATGATAAAGCTGTCGTCAAGCGTGCGCCCGCGCATATAGGCAAGGGGCGCGACCTCGATATCCCCGCGCTCAAGGTATTTTGTGTAGGTCTCGGCGCCGAGCATTTCAAAAAGTGCGTCGTAAAGCGGACGGAGGTAGGGGTCGACCTTGCTCTGAAGGTCGCCGGGCAGAAAGCCGAGCCTCTCGCCCGCCTCCACCGCGGGACGGGTCAGCACGATGCGGTTTACCTCCTTCGCGCGGAAGGCGGCTACGGCGGCGGCAACGGCGAGGTAGGTCTTTCCCGTTCCCGCAGGGCCGATACCGAGAGTTATCACGTTTTTCTTGATGGCGTCCACGTATTTCTTCTGACCGAGGGTCTTCGCCTTTATCGGCTTGCCCTTCGCCGTTACGCAGATCACGTCGCGGGCGAGCTCGTCGATCTTATCCTCGTTGCCCGCCTTGACGAGGTTCATAATATACCGTACGTTCTGCGCGTCGATATTCTCGCCCTTCGCGGCGAGGGAAATAAGCCCCTCGATGGCGTTCTTCGCGTACATCACGTTCTCCGCCTCGCCGGAGATCTTTATCTCCGACTCCCTGTCCGTTATCCGGACGTTCATCTCGTTTTCGATCAGCCTTAAATTCTCATCGAAAGAGCCGAACACGTTGATAACGTGCTCCATTCTGTCTACGTTAAGTACCTGCTCCGTCATATTTCCTCCGTACTCTCTTATCCGGAAATCTCCTCAAGGCATTCAGCAAAGAGCGTCAGCGTCAGCACCCCGTTCTCCACGGTCTTTGAAAACTCTGTTGCTGTCACGCTGCCCGCGCCTATATCGAAGTTCAGCCTTGAGATAAGCCTTGCTTTCAGTATCGCCTCGGCCTCCGTCTCGGAAAGGCTTCCGGCGGATGGCGTCCACTCGCTAAGCTCCACCGCGCATAAGCTAAGCGGCAGAAGCCCGCTCTCTGATATTCTAAGGCGTCTACTCTCCGTTATTTTATCACAGTTCATATACGGATTTCCACCCGTTAAATAAAAATTAATTCTTTTTTCTCCGAAAATCAGCGTTTCCCGCCGCTTCTCGGCTCCAGTATAGCGCTTTTTTATGCAGTCGAGCGGCATTGACGCCGATAGCTCGCGCCACGTTCTGGCTTTTACGACCGCCTCAGCCCACTTCTCCCAGGGGAAGCTCTCGCAAAGAATATCGCCCTTATCTACCGTATCGCCCGGTCTTATTAGGGCGGCGCCCCGCGTTACCACGACGCTCGTTATAACCCCGGCGCGCTCGGCTCTCACCTCGCTTTTTCTCTCCCTCACCGGCTTTTCGATTTTCTCCCTCACTATGACCCAGGCCGTGCTCCCGCGCACGTTTACCGTTATCCAGGCGAGCTTCGGCACTTTTAAAACGAGCCTGTTTTCCAGCATCCTGTTATCCACCGAAAAAGCGGATATGCCGGGCTTTATTCCCTCCTCCCTGAGGGCGGCGAGGATCACCGCAGTCGGTATCTCCTCGTTGCCGCTGACCTCTATCTGCCAGATATAGAAGGACGAGGTCCAGACCGTTCCGATCGCCAGTATCAGGCCGAGGAAAAGAGCGTAGCGCTGCCTTAATCCCATAAGGAAAAACGGGGCTCCGCTCCTACCCTTTTCTTTGACCGAGAAATATCCGCGTCTCTCAAGCTCCCGCAGTCTTTTAGCCCCGGCGGGGCTCACCGTCATCTCTGTCTCTGCTTCGCCCTTTCTCTTAAGGCCGCGAAATCCGATCCCGTTCTCAGCGCACAGGTTTATCACTCTCTCGGGGTATGGGCAGAAAACGGATACCCGCACCTCTCCCCTTATGCCGCCTCTTCTCTTTTTCATACGAGGTACTCCAGGCTCAGGATCTCGCCCTTTATAACGAGCTCAAGGTCGCTCATCGCTTCAAGCTCAAGCCCCGCTCCGCGAAATCGCAGTATGATCCTCCCCGCGTTTACGCTTATCTCCTCCGTTCCATAGCCTAAAAGGCCTCTGTGGTTTTCAATGTGCGCCCGTCCGTTGCCCGTTATCGTAACGCGGCAGACTCCCGCCGCCGCCTCTGACGGTACTGCGAAAATCTCTGCTGTTCTCTCAAGGGCGGTCTTTGACCTGTTTTTCTTCATTGGGATCACCTCTCGGGTAAATCCTATGCTGAAAGCGGATATTTTACGCCCGCCGCCTCATATACTTTCCCGAAGGGCGGTGGAACTGTGAAGCTATCGGAATTACGCGCGAGGGCGTACGACGTTCTCTCTATAGGCGGGCTGATCGCCATAACGGTCGGTCTTGTGATATTCACCTCAGAGATGACCGAGGCCGCGAAAAGCGGGGTTGAGCTGTGCTGGAACGTTATAATCCCCTCACTTTTTCCCTTCTTCGCAGTATCGCAGCTCACGGTGCGCCTCGGTCTCGCCGAAAAGCTCGGGCGCCTTGCCGAGCCTCTTATGCGCCCCCTCTTCGGGGTCAGCGGTCGCTGCGCCTCGGCTCTTATCCTCGGCTTTATCGGCGGATACCCGGTCGGCGCTAAAACGGTTATAGCTCTCTACTCCGAAGGCGGGATAACGAAAACCGAGGCTGAGCGTATGCTCGCCTTTTCAAACAATTCCGGGCCCGCCTTCATTCTCGGGGTGGTGGGCGCCGGCATATTCGTGGATATGCGGATAGGGCTCATACTCTATCTCGCCCACTTTGCCGCGTCAATCATCGTGGGGCTCTGCTTCCGATTTTATAAGCGCGGCGATAAGCCCTCGCCCTGCACCGCAATTAGCGTGGGGGCAAGGGAGCCTATTCCAAACGCTCTCGTGTCATCTGTTTCTTCCGCCTTTACCTCCTGCCTCGGGATTTGCGGATTCGTCATTTTCTTCACCGTTCTGACCCGCCTTCTGTTCCTCTCCGGGGCTTTGGGGCACATAGCGGGTTTTCTCTCCCGCGTTTTCGGCTTTTCCGAGGAGCTCGCCCTCTCTGCTCTTACAGGTATTATTGAGCTTACCGGCGGTGTCTGGCGCCTTCGGGAGGCGTCCGGCTCAATCGCTGCCTCGCTCGCAATGGCAGCCTTTATGCTCGGCTGGGCGGGCATCTCGGTGCACTGCCAGGTGCTCAGCTTTATGAGCGATACGGGTCTATCCTCGGCGACGTACGTAACGGGCAAGCTTATGCACGGAATCATCTCCGCCGTCATTACGCTGATAATCTCCCGCTTCGTTCCGCTTGAGGGCTCCGTCGCCTCCATACTCGCAGAGGAGGTGCGCTGTCTATCCGAGCTGGATTTTCCGTACGCCGCGGGCGTTGCCCTCGCCTCGGCAGCGTTCGTTCTGCTCTTTTTCCTCGGCATATCCCGATTTTCCGCAAAAAAGGCTGGAAAAACCTGATAACACGGTTTATAATGCTTTTCGGAAGGAGCTGAGCCTATGCTTTTCAACAAAAAGATCGATCCCTGCTGCTCTTACTGCGCGAAGGGTTCCAAAATAAACGAGCGGGAAGTCGCCTGTCTCAGGAAGGGCATAGTGTCCGCCGGAGGCCGCTGTCCCGCCTTCGTATACGATCCCCTGCGCCGGGACCCGCCCCACCCCGCTGAGCTGAAAACCGAGGGGTACTCGGAAGAGGACTTCGCGCTGTAAAAATATCGCAGGCTGCCTAATTTGGCAGCCTGCGTTTTTTATCTTCCCGTTCTGATTTTAAAGCTTCCGCCCGCGTCTTCAAACGTTATCTCCTCCGGGATCTCCGGCTCGGGCTCCGGCTCCGGTGCGGACTCGGTTTTTTTCCTCCGTGAGAAAATAACTGACATCGATACTATCGCAATACCCGCTGCAATCGTCATCAGCACCGTTTGGGCAACCGAACGGATATTTGAGTAATCTGAGATAAAGAGCGGAAAAATCACGTCAAGCGCGGCTGCGGCTGCCCCGGCTATGCACATAGCCGGGATTGTTTTCCGGTTTAAAAGCTTTTTGATCGGCACGTTCGGAAAAATTGCCTTTATTCCGAGGGCAATGATCCCGTAGACAAGAGCCGCAAGGGCGACGGCGCCCAGCGCTTTTCCGAGCGCGGGGCTAAGTACCTGCCAAATCCCTCCGAGCAGGAATACGATTCCCGTTCCTATAGCCCAGAGCGGAACGAGCACGAGGACGCGGACTGCAAGTGGAAGGGACAGAAGCTTTTTCCTTACCGCCGCTTTCAGACCCGGCTTTTTCTTTTCCTCTTCGTCCTCCTCCGTCTCGACAGGCGAGCTCTCAGCGCTGCTTTCCTCCGTCTCCGTTCTCTCCACATAGACTGAGGGCTTGTCCTCATCCTCCAAAATGGCAGCCGGAGAAGAGAACGCTCCCGCCACAGCTACGCTCGCGGCGGCAACTACCGCCGCGGCGGCTCCCGCAGCTCCCGCTTTTTTCTTCTCTTCCTTTTTCATCGGATCTCCTTTTTTAAAACAGCGAATAGTTTACGAGCTCCGCCACGCCGCTTACTACAGTCTGATCCGCGGTATTTCCCTCTGAGGCCGTGAACACGGCGAGGATATACGGTCTCTCCTTCCAAACGAGGATAACGTCGTTATACGCGGGGTTTGAGCCGTAGTTATGCCCGGACTTGTGGGAGTAGTCCCAATCCGTCATTCCCTCGGCAAGATAGGTAAAGTCTGAATTCGTGCAGGCTTTTCTATATACCTCTGAATACTCCGTGCCTTCCCGGAAATAGTCGTAAAGCTCGTTCCAGATGACGACGAAGTCCTCCGTCGTCGCCTTCGGCGCCCACATCCCGTTCGTTTTCAGGCTCTCGCAGCCGAGCTCGTCCATATATTTGTTGTGAAAGCTTCTTCCGAAGTAGTCAAGGAGCATTACATAGGCCACGTTGTCGCTTATGGAGAGCGCCTGGGTGATGAGATAATCCACGCTGTAGCGTGAGCCGAAGGAGGAATACCTGATAGTTCCCGAGCCGCCGAAATAGTGCTTCTCCTTATAAGTGAGCTTGGTTGAAAGATCGTATTCTTCCCGCTCAAGGTACCGCACAAGCGAAAAAACGTATGCCGCCTTAATCGTGCAGGCGGAGAAATACCCGTCCCCTGAATTGTATGAAAAGCCGTTCTCCCCATCGATCGGGTAGGCAATAACGCTGATCCGCTTCTTATATCCCTTAAGGATGGTCTCAATCTCATCGAGGACGGCAAGCTGCTCATCGGAAAAGTCGCCCCAAATATGCAGCGCGTTCTTCTCCGTTGAGGCGATCTTCTCCCTGTCCACCTGCGGCTTTACGTATTCGGGCTCGGGCTCGGGTTCGGGCTCGGGTGCAGGAAGCGGCACCGTCTCCGGAACGGGCTCAGGCTCCGCAGTCGTGACTTGAACAGAAATCGTCTCGGGCTCCGATACTGGAGCCAAAACGGGCGCAGGCACGGTCTTTGACGGCGCAGCGCAGGCGCTGAGAAGGAAAGCGAGGATAAGCGCGGCCGAGCAGGTGCGAATCCACCGATTATTCCGCATCACTCGTCCATATTGCCGCCCGTCGGGCTTATTGAGAGGACGTGGCAGCGGCCTTCGCCGAGCACCCGCTCCATCCCGGTCTTAAAGCCGTCGAGCATATCGTCCGGCACGAAGGCCTGGATCGTTCCGGCAAAGCCTCCGCCGTGAACGCGGGACGCTCCTCTGCCCCCGAGAAGGCGGGCGGCAAGGGCGAGGGCGAAGGCAACCTCCTGATGCTCCGTTGCCCCTGTGGGCACGACGTTCTGAAGATAGAGCCAGCTCGACCTGCCGGACTCGTTCACGACATTCAAGAACTCAGCAAAGTCTCCGCGCCCGAGGGCGTCGACCTCGCGCTCCACCCTCTTGTTCTCCTCAAATATATGCATAGCGCGAAGCGCGGCTCTGTCGCCCGCCGCCTTCCGCACCTCTGCTATTCTTCCGTAAAACTCAGCCTCGTCCACCTCGCGTAGAACGGCCTTGCCGAAAACAGCGGAGACAGCCTTCATCTCGTCGGTTATGGCGGCGTATTCGTCCGTCAGCGCGGCGTGATCCGCGCCCGTGTCGATAATGCAGAGCTTGTATCCGGCGGCTGCAAGGTCGACATCGAGCTTTTTCACCACGGGAGCGTCCGGATCGTTAAAGTCGATATATACGATGTTCCCCACCGAGGACGCCATCTGATCCATAAGTCCGCAGGGCTTGCCGAAGAAGACGTTTTCAGCGTACTGTCCTATCTGCGCTATCTCGACGGGGTCGCATTTCCCGCCGAAGAAAAGCCCGTTTATGATGCTTCCGACAAGCACCTCGAAGGCGGCGGAGCTTGAAAGCCCGCTTCCCGAGAGTACGTTCGATGCGGCGTAGGCGTCGAAGCCCCGAAGCTCGCAGCCTCTGTCGGAAAACGCGGCCGCCACGCCCCTGATGATGGAGGCCGTCGTGCCGAACTCGCTCTCGTCGGGCGTGAGCCTGTCAAGGCTCACCTCGCAGACGGGGTAGCCCTCCGAGAGTATGCGAATCGTCCTCTCCCCGTTTTCAGCTACAGCGGCGACGGTTCTGAGGTTTACGGCTCCGGCTATGACTTTGCCGCGCTCGTGATCCGTATGGTTTCCGCCGATCTCCGTTCTGCCGGGAGCGGAAAAAACGTGCTCGGCCTTACGGCCGAAGGTTTCAAAAAATCCCGATCTAACTCTCTCAAGCATAGCTGCGCCTCCGAAAAATAATGATGGTATTATGATACTTTAGAAGAGGAAAAAAAGCAAGTAAAAACGGCAAGGATTGACAAAACCTGCCCGTGATATTAGAATTGAGGCAGAAGAAAACGGAGGGCGCGGAAATGAAAGTGCTTGTCATCGACGGGCAGGGCGGCAATCTCGGCCGTCAGCTTGTAAAACGCATATCAGAGGATATCCCGGAGGCGGAAATCACCGCCGTCGGCACGAACAGCATAGCCACCGGCAATATGCTGAAGGCCGGCGCCTGCCTTGCCGCCACGGGCGAAAACGCCGTTATCGTCGGAGCCCGCAGCGCCGACGTTATCACGGGGCCTATAGGCATCGTAATTGCCGACGCCCTGCTCGGCGAGGTAACACCCGCTATGGCCTCAGCCGTCGGCCGGTCCGCCGCTCAGAGAGTGCTGATTCCGGTAAACCGCTGCGAGACCTACGTCGCCGGGATTTCGAGCCTGACAGCGTCCCTGCTAATCGAGGACGCAGTTAAAAAAATAAAGGAGCTTGCAGAATCGAAAAAATAGTTCTTGACTTTATCGGAATATCGCTATATAATAACTAAGCTTTAATTGAATACGTGAGAACACTCACGGGGCATATGGAGAAGTCGCGTAGCCCGGTCGAGCGCGCACGATTGGAAATCGTGTAGGCGTCAAAAGCGCCTCGAGGGTTCGAATCCCTCCTTCTCCGCCAAATAAGGCAGCAGATTTTGATAGAAAATCTGCTGCCTTTTTCTTTGCCTGAAAAGCCTTGATTTCAAAGGGTTTCGGGCTTTGTACGATAATAAGACGCCTTCCGGAGACCGTTTTTCTTGGTATTCAGGAGGCATCTTTTTCATTTTCTGGAGCTTCTGCTATCTAGAAATCGTTAAATCTCAGGGATAATTGTTAGATTTCAGAGTAATCGTTAAAAGACAGTTTAAGTATTGCTTTGCTCCCGTTTATGTTGCTTTTTGCAGTTGCTGCACCCACGGCCGCCACTTCTGTGATTAAGTGTATCTTGCCAAACATTTCCGCATTTTGGGCAGACCCAGTATATCATCTTTGCCTGACCCCGAGTCACTTCTGTCGGTTTCAAAGAATTCAGAGTCGGGTGCCATTCTGCGGCCAGGTCGGGATCTGTCGTAGCTAAATCGTTTATCCCTGGAACAACAACCCTGTGTGCACAGCAGGGGCATCCTTTACCGTTTGCCCTGTTATAAATTTGTGCTTTCCATATGTAGCCACATTGTTTGCATTTCCAAGACACAGTCTCACGACTGCCACGACCGACCGTTGCCGGGTCGATCTTTGTGTTGTGTTCATAGTCCCATTCCTCCATCAACTCTGGCAATACGGTTGGCAAATCATTTGCACCCGCTACGATCACTTTACCTGAGCATAATGGGCAACCATTTTTGTATTCTCTTGTTCGATTACATATTGGAGTTCTCCATTTGTGACCGCACTTATGGCATTTCCAATTTACAACTTCTCCACTGCCGTTGGTATAGTACTCTGGACCATGCTCATTTGCTTCATAGTCCCAGTCAAGCAAGCACCATTCCTTATCGAGGTTTCCCCGACGGGAGAGGATGGTATCTCTTTTCGTAATCTTTCTTTTGGCGGTTGCACAGATATCGCAACCATGTCCCTTTGTCCTGTTAACAATGGATGCTTGCCACTCATTGCCACATTGAGGACAAAGCCACCATACCACCTCCGAACTGCCGGGAATAAATAAATCCGGAGTTAGTTTTCCATTTTTGGTCGGGTGCCACTCTTTGGCTAGCTCGGGATACAAAAAAGATAGAGAATCCTTTAATTTCAGCGTTTTGAATTCCAAGATTTCAGTTTTATCCCTTGCAACATTTACATCGGGCAGATTAGTTGACAAGAAGGTCAGATGCTTGAGAAAGTCTGTTATATAGAAATCCAGCAGCTTATAATCACGTTTTTTCGGAACAAACCAAATTCTGTCCGCATTATTGGCAAATCCAGAGAATGAGCCCTCTTTGATTCGGAAAAGACGGATTTGGTTTTCCTTGCATATTTGATACTTCTTTTCCTCTCGCGATAGAGCGTTTTGATCATGCCAAAAGATGCCATCATACTCGATCCCAGTTTTAATGGATGGAATGAAAATATCTAACTCCATTCCATTATCAAAGATTTCCCGATAGCCATTTATCGCATCCGGATAGAACTTTTTTATATAATAAAAATAACATTGCTCGGGGAAAGAGGTTCTTAAGGCGGCAGCACAAACCGGGCATCCTGCTCCGTCTGTGCGGTTACAAATTGTCTTGATGTATTTATGCCCTTTTGGACAAACCCATGAGGCAGTCTTATTTGACTTAACCGCCACCGTAGAGGGATCAATAGTATTCTTTTCAAAATCCCACTCTGCCATCAAATCTGGACGTTGCGATTGCAAGTCATTGTATTCGGGCAGAATTTTCTTGTTTGAGCAGTACGGACAATTTGATTCTCTAACCGCCCTGTGGTAAATGGAAGTAGCCCATTTATGCCCTTTCGAGCATACCCAGTGTGCTTTTTTGCCGCTCCCAAGCGATAGCTTTCGGGGATCAAGGTTGCATTTTTCGTTTTCTTCCCAGTCCCATTCAGCCATAAGGCGAGCATTATCAATGATGAAAGCCATATTATTTACATAATGTTTCATAGTTCTGGCCTCAATTCACGCATAGAATAATAGCGCTTTTATTATATCATGGTGCTTCCACATATCCAAGTGCGGTAAACATTTTCTTATTAATCGAGAGAAGCCAATCAAAAAACAACACCCCCCTGACAGGTAAAATGTGCCCCCCTACGGTAAGCTTTGCACCCCCCTGCGGCAATTCTATCCATATATGATTGCCTTTCCAAAGCGAAAATCCTGTCACGAAAGTGGCAGGATTTTCGCTTTGTATTATTCATTATTCAGTTTTCAGTATTCATTCTTCATTTCCCCGGCGGTTTTTCTAAACGAATAATTGTTGCGAAATCACGCGCTTTCCGATATAATACAGGCAAATCTCATCTTAGGAGAAATCTTATGGAGTTTTCCGGTATTCTTACCGCTCTTTTTAAACTGTTCTTTCTCTTGATAGCGGGATATGTAATGAATAAGCTCGGGCTTCTTGACGCGAGGGTCAACAAGGGCATGACGTCCCTGGTCGTCAACCTTACGAATCCCGCTCTGATCCTGGGGTCGCTGTCCTCCACTGGCGCTGTCACACGGGGAGACGTTCTGACTCTGCTTCTATTCGGCGTCGGAATGTATATTCTGCTGCCGGCGGCGGCTTTTCTCATTACCCGCCTTATGCGGGTGAAGAGGGATAAGCGCGGAATCGCGGAGCTTTTGCTCATTTTCGGCAATACCGGCTTTATGGCGATACCCATTTTGCAGGCGCTGTACGGCGACGTCGCTGTCTTTTACATAAGCATTCTGAACGTACCCTTTAATTTCCTTATCTATTCCTACGGTGTATGGCTTTTAGGCCGTGACCGACTGGCTCAGCTTTCCGACGCAGCGCAGGAAGGTTTACCCGCTCCCCGCTTAAGTCCGAAAAGTTTCCTGACTCCCGGTATTATTTGCAGCGTCGTCGCTCTTATTATGTATTTTGCCCGTCTGCAGTTTCCTGTCATTTTAGGAGAGACCTTCTCATTCGTCGGCGGGGTGACGCCGCCCCTGTCCATGCTGATCATCGGGTCCATTTTAGCGGAGTATCCCCTTAAAAATATCTTGAGTGACGTTAAGATCAAGCTTCTCCTGACGGCAAAGCTCCTGTTTTTCCCGGTTGCTGCCTTCATTCTCGCAAAGCTTTTCTTTACCGACTCCGTGATCGTCGGCATAGTCACTCTGATTTTCTCCATGCCCTGTGCATCACTTTGCACCATGCTCAGCAAGGAGTACGGGGTAAACACCGACGTTGCCTCAAGCGGAGTCGTCTTTACGACCGTTCTGTCCCTCGTCACCATCCCGCTCGTGTATCTTTCGCTGTCACGTTTCTTTTGATTGGCGGGGCTTATTCAGAATATCGTTTCCCGGGGCTTGCAAAAGCCCCGGCTTTTCTATTATAATTAGTGCCAAGCTCTATTCTGGAGGTTGCACGATGAAAACAATCATTCCCGTTCTTCTTTGCACCGCCGCACTTTTATTCCTTGCCTCTTGCGGGCGGGAGCGCACTCTTTGGAAGGATATATCTACTGAGGATTTCACGGAGTTTTACTACACCGTCTCCGGCTCTGCCTATCCCCCGGAGTTTCAGAGATACCGCTTTTATTCGGAGGATGGGAGCGTCTATTTCTACCACGAGACCCGCGAGGGCGATCACTGGCCGCTTACCGAGAACGACGTAACCGTTTCCGGCACGATGAAGCTATCCGATGAGCAGGCTTCCGCATTTTTTGCTGCCCTTGAAGGCGGAACAGTCAAGCAAAGAAGCGAGATTGACGAGTCCGGCGACTCCGGTCCCTGGCTCTACCTCTACTGGAAAGGCGACAAAGCGAAGTATCAGGAGTTTTCCTTTGCGGATTACGGCGCACAATCGAGATTTGTAGAGCTCTGCCTTGAGCTTAAGGAACTCTGCTGATTTTTTCGGTAAATCAATATATAATGATATATTTTTAAGGAGGACGCAAATATGAAAAAGCAGATCAAAACCACCGAGGCCATTTTCCCTATGCCCGTTCTGCTCATCTCCACCTTTAATGAGGACGGCAGCGTGGACGTTATGAACGCCGCCTGGGGCACGATGCTCGACCGCGACGTAGTCGCCCTCAACCTCACCGAAACGCATAAGACGGTGCAGAATATCAAGGCGAGAGGCGGCTTCGTTGTCCACATCGCGGACGCAAAGCACGTAGTCGAGGCTGATTTCTTCGGGGTTGTAAGCGGCAGCAAGGAGCCGGAGAAATTCAAGAAGAGCGGACTGAGCTTTGTGAAGTCAGACCTGGTGGACGCCCCGGTTATCAATGAGCTTCCCATCGCGATGGAGTGCGAGTTTATCGAGTATCAGAACGACGAGACCGGCATTGGCGTCATCGGAAAGGTGCTCAGGACCTCTGTCGAGGAGGAGCATCTTAAGGACGGCCGCGTGGATATCGACTCCGTCGGGGCGATAGCCTTCGATCCCTACACTCACGGCTATTACAAAGTCGGCGGCAGGGTCGGCGAAGCATTCCGCGACGGGCTGAAGCTCAGATAAGGGAAGCGATGGTATGAAGGTACTTCTGCTTAACGGGAGCCCGAGGGCTAACGGAAACACCTCGATCGCGCTTGACGAGATGGTAAAGATTTTTACAGCCGAGGGCGTGGAGGCCGAGGTAGTACATATCGGTAACAAAGACATCCGCGGGTGCATCGCCTGCGGCTCGTGCAGTAAAAACGGCAAATGCGTTTTTTCCGACGTGGTTAACGTGCTCGCGCCGAAGTTTGAGGAGGCGGACGGTCTTGTTGCGGCATCACCCGTATATTACGCTTCCGCGAACGCCACGCTTATTGCCTGCCTTGACAGGCTGTTTTTCAGCACATCCTTTGATAAGCGGATGAAGGTCGGGGCAAGCGTGGTCGTTGCCCGCCGCGGCGGCTGCTCAGCCACCTTCGACGAGCTTAACAAGTATTTTACGATAAGCGGTATGCCCGTCGCCTCCAGCCAGTACTGGAACAGCGTCCACGGGAGAGAGCCTGGGCAGGCATTTCAGGACGCGGAGGGGCTTCAGACCGTGCGCGCCCTAGCCCGGAATATGACCTTTCTCATGAGGAGCATAGCTCTGGGCAAGGAAAAGTACGGTCTGCCCGAGGTTGAGCCCTGGCAGCCGACGCATTTTATCCGCTGAAGCGATAAGATAAGATTTTTCGGAAAGCGCTTTGTAAAAATTGGTGGATTTTTATATATACAAACAAAACGCCTTATGATATTATCTTTTTGCTGCATTCCAGCGAAAAATAATAACTGAAAGCGAGATATTATTATGAACTATGCGGAAGAGTCTTTAAGGCTCCACGAGCAGTGGAAGGGAAAGATCGAGGTCGTGGCAACTGTGCCCGTCGCCACGAAGGAGGATCTCTCGCTTGCATATACGCCCGGAGTGGCTCAGCCTTGCCTTGAGATACAGAAGGATATAAACCGCTCGTACGAGCTGACCCGCCGTCACAACCTCTGTGCCGTTATAACCGACGGCACCGCCGTTCTCGGGCTCGGCGACATCGGTCCCGAGGCCGGTATGCCCGTTATGGAGGGCAAATGCGTTCTCTTCAAGTCCTTCGGCGGAGTCGACGCCTTTCCTCTCTGCGTTAAAACGAAGGACGTCGACGAATTTGTCAATACCGTCGCCCTTATCTCCGGAAGCTTCGGTGGCATCAACCTTGAGGATATCTCCGCCCCCCGCTGCTTCGAGATAGAGCGCAAGCTCAAAGAGCGCTGCGATATCCCCATTTTCCACGACGATCAGCACGGCACGGCGATAATCACCCTCGCCGGTCTCACGAACGCCCTCAAGGTCGTCGGCAAGAAGAAGGAGGACGTCAAGATCGTTACCTCCGGTGCCGGAGCCGCCGCAATTTCCATCGTTAAGCTTCTGCTCTCCGCCGGCTTCAAAAACGTTGTTATGACCGACCGCAGCGGCGCCATATATAAGGGCCGCGACAGGCTCAACTGGATCAAGGAGGAGATGGCCGAGGTCACGAACCTCGGTATGGAGAAGGGCGCGCTTGCAGACGTTATCCGCGGAGCGGACGTTTTCATCGGAGTATCCGCCCCCGGCACCCTTACAGCCGAGATGGTAAAAACTATGGCAAAGGATCCGATAGTCTTCGCCTGTGCAAACCCCACTCCCGAGATTATGCCCGAGGACGCTAAGGCGGGCGGAGCCGCCGTCATTGCCACAGGCCGCTCTGACTTCCCCAACCAGATCAACAACGTGCTCGCCTTCCCCGGCATTTTCCGCGGGACCTTCGACGTTAGGGCGAGCGACATAAACGAGGAGATGAAGATGGCCGCCGCGATGGCTCTCGCCGGTCTTGTCTCCGACGATGAGCTCACGGCGGACTACATCATTCCCAAGGCCTTCGATCCCAGAGTCGGCGCCGCAGTAGCGGCCGCCGTAGCCGACGCCGCAAGGAAAACCGGCGTCGCGAGAATATAACGCGAGAATTAAATAGTTACTCTGTTTGCAAAAAGCTCTCCGGCGGTTTCCCGCCGGAGAGCTTTTCTATTGTCTTTTTGCTTTTTCGGTTATTATTCCTCGCGCTCTCTGCGCTTTCTGAGGAGGATGACCGCAAGCGCAAGTCCGGGTATCAGAAGCATCGGCAGTCCGCTCCAGAGCTCAGCTCCGGTCGGGATGATCTGCTCGTTTCTGTTCGTCACGGCGATCTCAACTCCGTTCTCGGGATCGCTTACCGTGCCTTCAACGCTCCGACCCTCGGTCTCGTCGCCGTTTACGCTGATCTTTACGCTGTATCTCTCGTCAGCCGCCTCGCTGAGCTCATACCTCGTTCCGACAGGAACGCTTACCGTTACGCTCTCGCCGTGCGCGAGGGTGAACTCGTAAACGCCGCTCGACTTCTGTGTCCAGCCCTCGGGCAGGCGCTCGAGGTCGTATGCCGCTCCGTTCAGGCTGAGTCTGAGCTCGAAGGTGAATTTCATAGTCCTGTTGGCGTTCGGTCCGACGACGTTCTTGGATACGGTGATCGTGGTAAAACCGGTGTTCGTGAAGGTTACGGTATCCTCGGCGCTCGCGCTTCTCGCGGTGACTCCGGTCACGCTCTTAGCTTCGCCGGAGGCGGTCTCCGCTCCGCTCGCGCTCTTTACGCTGTAGCGTGTGATATAGGCTTCCGCGTCGGTCTCGCTTACGGTGTAGCTCACTCCGTCCGCGATCCATACCCCGGTCTCCTCGCCGTCCTTAAGACTGAAGCTGTAGCTTCCGTCCTCATTCTTCGTCCAGGTCTCGGGTACCTCGGGGGCGTATACGCTTCCGCTCTTTTCGAACCTTATGCTGAACGCAAACGCCTTCGCCTTATCCGTTTCGCTGCCGTTTACGAGCTTCCTTATCTTGAGCCCGACAAGCTTTACGTTCGTAAACTCGACTCTGCCGTTATTGACAGTTCCCCCGGCTGTTCTGCCCTCGCCTGTCACGCCTTCTGCCGTCCAGCTCTCGGCGTAGTCGGCTCTGTCGGTCTCCGTTACCCTATAGCTCACATCTGCGCTTGTCTTGACCTTTACGCTCTCGCCGCTCTTCAGCTTGAAGCTGTAGGTTCCGTCTCCGGTCCTCTCCCAGCCTTCGGGTATTGTCTCAAGGTCATAGGGGTTTCCGTGATAGGTGAAGCTTATCTCAAAGCTGAATTCGTCCGCCGCCTTGTCGCTCGCCTCAGCGTCGCTCTCCTTCGCTATCTCGAGCTCTGCCAGAGTATTTATGACAGTTACGGTCTCGCTTCCGAATTCGCCGTTTATCGTGCGCGTTACGACGTTTCCGCTGCCGTACACAGTCTCGGCTCCGTTGTTGCTTCCTATCTCGTACGACGCGCGGTAGCCGTCGCCGGTTTCCTCAGTCAGCGTGTACGTTACGCCGGCCGGTATGCTGACTCTTCCGCTCTCGCCGTCCTTAAGCTTGAAGCTGTACTCTCCTTCTCCGGTCTTCTCCCAGTTCGCGGGCAGCCTTTCGGGATCGAACGGCGCTCCGTCCTTCGTAAACTTGACCGTGAAGCTGTACTCCGCCTCAGCATCAGCTCCGGCGCCGACTCTCTTCGCAACCGTCAGAGCGTACACCTTGTAGTTCTCGAAGGCGTCTCTATCCTTCTCGACCTCGGCTGTGAGCTTGCCTTCGCCGTTGTCGCTTATGCTGATCGTCAGGGTGATAGGCTCAAGGTCGAATATGACCTCGCCCTCTCTCTCGTCCTCGATCTCGTATACGCGGTAAACGTAGGTCTTCCCGTCGTCCTCGTTCGTGAAGTCGAACGCGGCAAAGAAGATCGTTCCGTCCTCGTTCGCGTACGCCGTCTCAACGTAGGTCTCGGTCTCATTTCCTTCCGCGTCCGTCGTCACTTCGTACAGATCGAACTTGAACTGGTTCGGTACGATGTTGCCGCCGTGGAAGATTTTCTTTATCACCGGGTTTACTCTGTCGTTCAGCGAGCCGGTGGTCGAGTAGTAGTTGAGGTACTTCTCGGTGCTCGTCGCTCCCGCAGTTATCGTGCCCTCGGCGGTGAGTCCCTCTTCTCCGTTCACTTCCGTCTTGTCGAAGCCCTCGAGCTGAGTCTCCGTAATCTCGTACTTTGCCTCGTGCGGAAGTCCCTCTATCTCGAAGTACTCGCCGCCCTTGATCGCGACCGTTCCGCCGCTCGTTACCGTCGTGCTCCTCGTTTCGGTATTCTCCGCATCGAGGCTGCCGATCGTTACGTTATACGTTCCGGTAAGCTCCGTTCCGTCCTTGCTCGTCAGAGTTACGGTGAAGGTAAACTCCTTCTCGCTCGCGGCTTCCGTCGCGAATTTCAGGGTCTTCTCTACTCTGAGGCTTCCGGTCCTGAGCCTGTTCTCAAACAGGGCTCCGTCCGCGTCGTACTCGACGCTTGCCACAAGGCGTCCGTCCTCGGTATCCGTTACGGTTACGGTTACGTACTCAATATGCTCGTCGTACTCGATCATCGTATCCGTGCCTGCGACCTCGCGGACTGCGTAGTAATACGTCTTCGCTTCCGTATACACTATATCGCTGAATCTCGCCGGCGCCGTTCCGGCCCACGGGTTATCCAGCGTTTCGCCGTCGTCGCCCGCTACAGACTCCGCCGTGTCGACCGCACCGTTCGTTACGGTCTCGATGCGCTTATCCTCAGTAAGCTCTCTGTCCTCCGCGCTCTCAAGCTCGTACAGCTCGAAGGTGAACGCTCCGGAAGTAAGCTCCGCTCCGACGTAGCGCTTATGTGCCGTTATGGAGGAGTAGCCCTTCGCCACGCTGCCCGAGGTGTAGGTATTCATCGCCGTCACGTTGACCGAGCCGAGCGCCGTCATCGTTCCGGTGTTCTGACCGATCCAGCGCTTTAAGCTCCAGCCGCCCGGCAGGTTCGTCTCCTCGATCTCGTAGTTTACGTTCTCGGGTACGTTTCTCACGACCGCAGTCTCGTTTGCCTTGAGCCGGAAGGTCGCCGTGCCGTTTTCAAGCTCTACCCTTGTTCCGTCAGGCATTTCGACGTAAACGCTCAGGTAGCCCTCTGCCGTCTTCGCTCTCATATCGTCCGTAAACGCTCTGCCGTACTTATCCGTCAGCGTTACCTTGAACGTGAACAGCTTGTCGCCCGGGTCTATCGTCACAGCAGAGTCGATGCTCTTCTTAACGTTTATAACGCCCGGCTTCGTGTAGTTGTTGAATACCGCTCCGTCCTCGTCGTAGATTACGGTCGCCGTAAGATAGGTTTCGTTAAGCGATACTCTTACGGTCACATATTCCGTATGCGTATCTTTCACGTACTTATCCGCCGGATCGTTCTCCGTTATCTCGTACACGTAATCGCCCGTCTGGGTGTAGTTATACGTTCCGAGGGAGATTACGCCGCCGGCCGCGCTCGTCACGGTCCTGTCCGCAACCATCTCCGGGCCGCTTATCTGGTGCACCGTGAAGCTGAAGCTCTCGCCCGAGAGCGCTCCGTCGAGGTACTTCGTTCCGGTCAGGGTCGCCGAGGTCGAGCCCGCGTCGAACTTGTTCGTGAAAATCGCCGTGCTCGTTTCCAGCGGCTTGATCGTTCCTGTCTCGCCCGATACCGCCACGAGGGTCCAGCCGTCCTTCGTCTCCTCCCAGATCCGGTAGTTCGCCGAAGCGGGAAGGTCGTGGAAGGTGATCGTCTCACCCGCCTGGAGGGTGAAGGTGATGATGTTGCCCTCTACCTCCGCGCTCTCGCCGGGCTCGGTGGGATCTGCGGGCTCGGTAGGATCGTTCGTGTCGCCGTCGTCGTTAGGCTCGGTCGGAGCCGCGAGAGGCGCCATAATCACGATAGGCGCCGCAAGCAGCCTTCCCGGCGCGCCGACGTAAGTCGGCGTGGCGTTAGATCCGCCGCCGGAGGAGGACTTGGGAACGACAGAGTACACCGTGCCGCTGTAGCCCTCGATCGTGTCCTGACCGGTTACAACGTAGTAAATCCTTGTATTAATTCTGGTCTTCGGGTTGAAGGCAAACTTTCCTCCATAAACGTATCTGTAGCTGCTGTCCCCGTTAAGGCTTACCGCGCTCATAAAGGCTCCGCCCGTTATCGTGAGGTAATTGCTGTCAACATAGATCATGCCGCTCCTGAACATGCCTCCCGAGATAACGGATTTGTTATCGCTGCCGCTTCTCCAGTAGACGATGTAGTTTTCAGATCCGTTTGCGGTGAAATCGCCGCCGGAGATCGTGAGTTTGTTGGAGCTGTAGTAGTCTGTGTAAATAATGTGATAATACGACCAGTTGAAAGTTCCGCCCGTAATCACAAGCTCGCCGCCGTAAATATTGAAGAGGCGGTTTGACCAGGTGTTCGTCTTTGAGAAGCTGCCGCTCTCGACCGTGAGCTTCGCGCCGGAGTAGATAACGAAGACGTTGCTCGAGGTCTGTACGCTCCAGGTTCCGCCCTTCAGCGTCAGGTCGGCGCCGCTCTGCAGCTGCATATAGTTCGTCATCGTCACAGTATGGCCGTCGAGGTCGAGGGTCAGCTGCTTGTTAGATAGGCTCCAATATTGGTTCCAGGTCACGTCCTTCTTAAAGGTCACGGTGCTGCCGGAGACGGAGTCGGAGATAATGTCGGCAACGGAGTAGAACTTGTTGCCCTGATCGTCCTCGGCCATCGGTGCAGCAGACGGATCAAGAACGACCTCGTAAACCGTGCCGGAGTAGCCCGCGATTGTCTGAGTTGAGACGGACGCTTTATATCCCGTGCGGATGTAGCTTGAGCTCGGCTGGAATGCCCAGAGCCCGCCCTTGATATACGGGGAATTTGAATAGCCGTTTAGAGATATCTCTGTCAGGAACTCGCCGCCGGTGATGGAAAGGCAGGAGTTGTAGATATTCAGCCAGCCGCGTCTGAACGTGCCGCCGGAGATCTCAGACTTGGTCTGCGTTCCGCTGGAGCTGTCCCAATAGATTATGCATCTGTTACTGGAGTTGTTTGAGCTGTAGGTGTTCGTAAAGTCGCCGCCGGAGATATTAAGCGTGTTATAGTTGCTGCCGTTAGCATAAATGATCTGATTATAGCTCCAGTCAAACGTCCCGCCCGTTATCTCAAGCTCGCCGCCCTGGAGATAGAACAGATAGTTCGACCAGGTGTTCGTCTTCGAAAAGCTTCCGCTCTCAACCTTTAGCTTCGCTCCCTCGTAGATAGTGAAAATATTATTCCCGTTCTGTACGCTCCACGTTCCGCCCTTTACCGTGAGGTCGGCGCCGCTGTTTAGTGTAACGTATCCGCTTCCGGTCAGCGAGACGGTTTTTCCGTTTAGGTCGAGGGTCAGCCTCTTATCCGCGAGGGTCCATTGCTGGCTGAGCTCCGCGTTCTTAAGGAGGGTGACGGTCGCTCCGTCCTCAGCGTCGGAGGCTATTTCAAGGAAGGAGTAGAACTTATTGCCCTGATCGTCCTCTGCTATCGGCTCGGCGTTCGGGTCCTCCACGATTTCATAGACCGTGCCGCTGTAGCCCGTGATGGTCTGAGAGGAGACCTGCGCCTTGTAACCGCCGTATATATAGCTCGGCTGGAATGCCCAGAGGCCGCCCTTGATAAACGGCCTGCCTGAATCGCCGTTCAGCGATATCTCGCTTAGGAACTCGCCGCCCGTTATCGTGAGGCTGGAGTTCCAGATATTCAGCCAGCCGCGTCTGAACGTGCCGCCGGATATCTCGGATTTGTTGTTCGTTCCGCAGGAGCTGTTCCAATAGAGAATGCATCTCCCGTCACTGCTATTCGAGCTGTAGCTGTTTGCAAAGTCGCCGCCGGTTATCGTGAGCTTATTGGCGTTATTGTAGCTTCCGCAGATTATGTAGTAATACGACCAGTCAAACGTTCCGCCCTTTATCTCAAGCTCTCCGCCATCAATATAGATCAGATAGTTTGAAGAATTAGTGGCGGTCTTTTCAAAGCTTCCGCTCTCGACCTTCAGCTTCGCGCCGGAGTTGATATTGAAGACGTGGCTTCCGGTTTGAACGATCCATTTTCCGTCGCCGGTAAGGGTCACGTCAGCGCCGCTCTGGAGACTCCAATAGCCGTTCGTTACGAGAATGCTGTGACCCGCGAGATCAAGGGTGAAGGGCTGGCTTATGCTTCTCGAATTGGACATAACCGCATCGTCAAGGAGGGTTATGACCTCATTGTTATGGAGGCTCGACAGAGCGTCTTCAAGCGTTTTGTAGGTCTTGCCCGTCTCGTCCTTTGCGACATAGGCCGAGGAGGAGCCGGATACGAGCTTATACACCTTGCCGGTCCAGCCCTCGATAGTATACTCCTCATCCTCCTCGGGTACGAGGCCGGATACGCAGAAGGGCTTGAGGTAGAGAGGCTCAACGGCGTAGTGTCCGCCCTCAAGGTAACCGGTTCCGCTGTTGCCCCGGAAAGAAACGCCGTTTTTGAATACGCCGTCTGTTATCTTGAGATATGAGTTATATACCGCTATCTCTCCGCTGCCGAATGTTCCTCCAGATATTGCGGAGGCTTTGTTATTGTTCCCGCTGGAGCCGTTCCAGTAGAGGATATTTCCGCCGCTCGCGTTAGTAAATTCGCCGCCGGATATCGTTAGTATGTTGCTGCTGTTTCCGTTTGCGTATATCAGGTAATTATACGACCAGTCGAAGGTTCCTCCCGTTATCTCAAGCTCGCCGCCCTGGAGATAGAACAGGTAGTTTGACCAGGCGCCCGTCTTCGAGAAGCTGCCGCTCTCGACAGTCAGCTTCGCGCCGGTGTTGATAATGAAGACGTTGCTCGAGGTCTGTACGCTCCACGTTCCGTCTCCCTTTACCGTCAGGTCGGCGCCGCTGTTGAGGGACATATTGCTTGTCATCGTCACGGTATGTCCGTCAAGGTCGAGGGTCAGCTGCTTGTTCGCGAGGCTCCAATACTGGTTCCACGTCGCGTCCTTGAGGAGGGTGACGGTGCTGCCGGAGACGGAGTCGGAGATGATATCGGCAACGGAGTAGAACTTGTTGCCCTGATCGTCCTCGGCCATAGGCTCGGCGTTCGGATCCCTAACGACCTCGTATACCGTGCCCGACCAGCCCGTTATGGTCTGCGCGGAGGTTTGAACCATATACTGCTGGACTATATAGCTCGTGCTCGGCTGGAATGCCCAGAGGCCGCCCTTGATATACGGGGTATTTGAATAGCCGTTCAGGGTTACCTCGCTCAGGAACTCGCCGCCCGTTATCGTGAGGCTGGAGTTATAGATATTCAGCCAGCCGCGCCTGAACGTGCCGCCGGATATAACGGACTGATTGTTCGTTCCGCTGGAGCTTTCCCAATAGATAATGCCCTGCCAGTTATAGCTATTTGAGCTGTAGCTGTTTGTAAAGTCGCCGCCGGTGATAGTGAGCTTGTTGGAGCTGTTGCCGTTAGCATAAATGATCTGATTATAGCTCCAACTGAATGTTCCGCCCGTTATCTCAAGCTCGCCGCCCTGGAGAAGGAACAATGTGTTCGACCACGTATCGGTCTTAGAAAAGCTTCCGCTCTCGACAGTCAGCTTTGCATCGGAGTAAATATTGAACACGTTGTTCGAGGTCTGTACGCTCCAGTCTCCGCCCTTTACCGTCAGGTCGGCGCCGCTGTTGAGATTGAGATAGTTCGTCATTATTACCCCGTAGTCCGCGAGGTCGAGGGTGAGCTTTTTGCTGATATCATGGCGGTTTTGCAGCCTTGCCACGGTGAGGAGGGTTATAACCGAGCCGGACTTCGCGGACTCTATCGCCTGGTCGAGGGTCGTGTAGAGGTTTCCTGAGTCGTCCTCAGCCTCATAAACAGTATCCTCGCTCTTCTCCACCGTGTAAACCTTGTCATAGTACCCATCAACGGCATGAGAGCTCACAACAGGCACATATCCGGAAGCGCACCACCCGGCAAAGTTTACGGGATTCATCGCGTAATACCCGCCCTTTATGTAGCCCGTGCCGGTATTGCCCTGGAAGGTCACGTCCTCCATAAAGGTTCCGCCGGTAATATTGAGATAGGTATTATATATTCTGATATACCCGCGCCGGAACGTTCCGCCCGAGATAACGGACTGGTTGTTCGTTCCGCTGGAGCTGTTCCAATAGATTATGCTTCTGTAGTTGGAGTTGTTTGAGCTATAGGTGTTTGTGAAGTCTCCGCCGGAGATCGTGAGCTTGTTGGAGCTGTAGCCATCTGTGTAGATAATGTAATAATATGACCAGTCAAACGTCCCGCCCGTTATCTCAAGCTCTCCGCCCTGGAGATAGAAGAGGCTGTTTGACCAGTTGCTCGTCTTCGAGAAGCTGCCGCTCTCGACCGTGAGCTTTGCGCCGGAGTTGATTCGGAAGACGGTGTTCGACGTCTGCACACTCCACGTTCCGCCCTTTACCGTAAGGTCTGCTCCGCTGTTCAGACTCAAGTAGCTCGTCATCGTCACCGTATGACTGGCGAGGTCGAGGGTCAGCTTCTTGTTTGCGAGGTTCCATGTCTGGTTCCACGTCGCGTCCTTGAGGAGGGTGACGGTGCTGCCGGAGACGGAGTCGGAGATAATGTCGGCAACGGAGTAGAACTTGTTGCCCTGATTGTCCTCGGCTATGGGCTCGATTGCCGGGTCCTCCGTGATCTCGTAAACCGTGCCGCTGTAGCCCGCGATTGTCTGGGCGGAGACCTGAGCCTTGTAGCCTGTGCGGATGTAGCTTGAGCTCGGCTGGAATGCCCAGAGGCCGCCCTTGATATACGGGGTATTTGAATAGCCGTTTAGAGATATCTCGCTCAGGAACTCGCCGCCGGTGATCGTGAGGCTGGAGTTAAAGATATTCAGCCAGCCGCGTCTGAACGTGCCGCCGGAGATAACGCTTTGGTTATTCGTTCCGCTGGAGCTGTTCCAGTAGATAATAGATCTGCCATAAGAGTCGTTTGAGCTATAGGAATTTGTAAAGTCGCCGCCCGTGATAGTGAGCTTGTTGGTGTTAGAGCTGCTTGCGTAGATAATGTGATAATACGACCAGTCAAACGTTCCGCCCGTTATCTCAAGCTCTCCGCCATCAATATAGATCAGATAGTTTGAAGAATTAGTGGCGGTCTTTTCAAAGCTTCCGCTCTCGACAGTCAGCTTCGCATCGGAGTAAATATTGAAAACGTTGTTTCCGGTCTGAACGATCCATTTTCCGTCGCCGGTAAGGGTCACGTCAGCGCCTGAGTTGAGCGTAAAGTAGCCGTTTTCGGTCAGGGCTACCGTATGTCCGTCGAGGTCGAGGGTGAGCGCCTTGCCTGCAAATTTGATCTGGCTTACGACGGAGACGTCGTCAAGGAGCTTTACGGTCTGTCCCCTGCCGCAGGCCTTTATCGCATCCTCGAGGGTGAAGTACTGAGCGCCGGACTCGACTATCTCCGCCGCCTTGGGGGCGTCCTTATCGTAGCTCACGGTGTAGAAGGTCGTGGACTCGTAGCCCGTCATCGTGACCTCGGTATCCTCATGGGGAACATAGCCGGGCAAGCAGTAGCCTGCGATATAGTCCGCGCTCTTTCCGAAGGAGCCGCCCTTAATAAAGCGGGAGGTGGAGCTACTCCTTCCGAAGGTGACGTCCGGGCTGAATACGCCGCCGAGGATCGAGAAGCCGGAGGAATTGGAATTGCCGAAATAGATCTGACCTTTCCGGAATTCGCCGCCCGTTATAGCAGAGGCATAGTCGGTGGAAGAGCTAAAATTGATGAGGCTGTAGTTGGGACTGCTTTGATCAAACACTCCGCCGCTTATTATTATTTTGGCCTCAGAATTGTTTCCGTAAATCAGATGGCTGGAGCTTGAATAGCCGGTCTCATCTTTAAACTCGCCGCTCTTTATATAGAGAGTTCCGTAATTTATCAGGAAGAGATAATTCGATCTTCTCAGCCAGTGTCCGCCCTCGAGAGTGAGGTGTGCGCCGTTTTGGATTGTGATGTAGTATCCGTCGTTATAAACGCTGTAGTCCTTGAGGTCAAGGCTGACGGAGCTGCCGGTCATTGTGATATTGTTATTCGTTATCCTCGTATCGCGCAATAGCTCGAGCTTCGCCCCGTTTGGAGCGGTGGTGAGCGCGTCAGCGAGGGTGTAATAAACTTCCCCGGTGTCCTTGTCCTTTACAACAGGCTCAAGCTCTTCACCCGTTACTATTTCATAGACGGTTCCGGTGTAGCCCGCGATAGTCTTGTCCGATACCTCTGCCTTGTATCCGGAGCTGATATAGCCTGAGTTCGGCTCAAATGCCCAGAGACCGCCCTTGATGTAGCCGGAGTTTCCGTTCAGCGAGACTTCGCTCAAATACTCTCCGCCGGTTATGCTGAGCTTGGAGTTATTGATAATCAGATAGCCCCGCCTGAAGGTGCCTCCGGTGATTTCGGACTGGGTATTGGCTCCGCTGGAGCTGTCCCAATAGATCAGGCATCTGTAGTCAGTGTTAAAGGAGCTGTAGAGATTTGAGAAGTCGCCGCCGGAGATCGTGAGCTTATTGGAATTATAGCTGCTTGCGTAGATAATGCGGCCGTACTTCCAGTTGAAGGCGCCGCCCTTTATCTCCAGCTCGCCGCCTTCAAGCCCGAACAGGGCGTTGTTATAATTTGTTGTATTTGTGAAGCTTCCGCTCTCGACCGTCAGCTTGGCTCCGGATTGTATACTAAAGACATTATAGTATCTGTCTGAGATCCAGTTTCCGCCCTTAAGCGTCAGCCCGGAGCCGCTGTAAAGGCTAATAGAGTTCGTGGAGGTTACGGTATGCCCGTCGAGATCGAGGGTAATGTTTTCGTAAAGGTTTACCGACGAATCGAGCGCGGCGTTTGCGAGGAGAATCACCGTATCTCCTTCCTCAGCCGAAGTAAGGGCTTCGGAAAGGCTCTCGTACTCAATGCCGGTTCTGTCGTTTACCGCAACTCCCGCGACAACAGTATCATCGTCGACCTTGGCCACAGAGTAAACCGCGTCAAAGTAGTACGGGATAGTTACGTCCTCCGGGGCGTGAACTGCCTTATATCCCGGCCTCGTGTACTGGTTTAAATAGCTCGGCTCAAGGGCATAGTATCCGCCGGAGAGATATCCGTTTTCAAACGTAACGTTCTCTCCGAATTTTCCGCCCTTGATCTCCCAGCCGCGGGAACCGTTGTTGCTTGAAGCGTAGAAATGGCAGTTTTCAAAGTATCCGCCGTTAACTACAACGTCCTCCGGATTCTGAGAATAGCTGTAGATCGCATATCTGGAAGAGCTGCTGTAGAGGTCGTACTCGCCGCCGTTTACGGTGATCTTCGCCCCGTTATCGGCGCGGAAGAGCGCTATCTCGCCGCTGTTCAGGTACCAGCTTCCGCTGTTGACGGTGAGCTCGGAGTTTGAATAGGCGGTAATGAAGTAATCTCCCCACATATGGTACTCCTCAAAGTACCAGTCGCCGCCGTTGATCGTAAGCTTGGCGCCGCTGTTTAGGTATATGCGGGCGTCTCTGCTCGGTATCAATATCTGATGCTCGCCGCCCTCGATGGTGATATCCTTACCGGAGAAGCTGACATTGCTTGTCATGCTGCAGTCGGCAAGCAGCTCAACGGTATCGCCGTCCTGGGCTGCGTTTAGCGCCGCCTCGAAGGAATAGTACTTCTCACCCGTCCTCACGATCTGAGCAATGGATTCAATGTCGGGCTCTGGCTCGGTGCCGTCGTTCGCCACGACCTTATACACCGTTCCGGTGTAGTTCGGTATCGTCTCCTCGTCGGTCGCCTCGGCGTGATAGCCCGGCTTGATGCAGGAGGCGAGCTCCTCCGGAGTCTTGGCAAAGTAGCCGCCGATGATGTAGCCGTTCGTGAATTGTACGCTCGGCCCGAATTTGCCGCCGGAGATCTCCCAGCCGATCCTGCCGCTACTACCGTAGAATTCGCAGTTGTTGAAGTATCCACCCGCTACCTTTGCAAGCTTCGCCTCATACTGACCGCTGTAGATAACCTCGCAGTCCCGGCTGTAGAGATCAAATTCGCCGCCGTTTATCTCGGTAACCGCTCCGCTCGGGGTATATATAAGCGAGAGTGATTCTCCCATATAGGCGAGTGTCCACTTGCCGCCGTTTATAATGAGGGTGGTGCCGGAGTACTGATAGAGGAACCAGTTTCCGTGCATATAATAGCTCTCAAAATACCAGTCGCCGCCGTTTACCGTAAGCTTTGCGCCGCTCTGCAGGTTTATGCGCTTGTCGCCGTTCGGAATGGTGATCCTGTGCTCGCCCGCTTCAAGGGTAATTTCCTTGCCGCTTATATTGGTTGTACCTTTGAGCTTGTCGTCCGCCAGGAGCTCTACGGTATCGCCATCCTCGGCGTCGGCAAGAGCCTGCTCAAGGCTGTAGAATTCCAGGGTCTCCTCGCCGCGAACGATGCGGGCGATTATCTCGGCGTCGGGATCCTGCTCAACGGTATATACCGTGCCGGTGTAGCCGGGTATCTCGACCCCCTCAGCCTCCACGATCTTGTAGCCTGCCGCGACGTAGTTTTCAAGATACTCGGGAGTGCGGGCAAAGTAGCCGCCCATAATAATAAGGCTCTCAAAAGATACTCCGGGCCCGTATTTGCCTCCCGTTATCGTGAGCAGGCTGCCGCCATAGAAGCGGCAGTTATTATAGACGCCGTCGTTTACGGTGCATACTCCGCTGCCCCAGGGATCGGCAACGGTCTCGCTGTATCCGTCCTGGTCAGAGAGGTCGTATTCGCCGCCGTTTATAGTGATGCTGCCAGCCCCCGCGAACAGATATAGATCGCCCGACTCCAAGGTCCACTTTCCGCTGTTTACGGTAAGCTCGGTTCCCTCGTAGCAATCTATGAAGTAAGTGCCATGCATATAGTAATATGCAAAGTACCAGTCGCCGCCGTTTATCGTAAGCTTGGAGCCGTTTGACAAATACAACTGCCTGTTTCCGTCAGGTATGGTTATAAGATACTCTCCGCCCTCGATAGTAAGCGACTTTCCGCTGATCGTGGTGCTTCCGGTCATCGTGGTATTGCCGATGAGCTCTATAGTATCGCCGTCCTGCGCTGCGACAAAAGCCTCGTCAAGGGTATCGTAGGTCGTGCCGGTTCTGACTATGCGTACAGAATTCTTATCATAGTTGCCGCCTACTATCTTATAAACGCTTCCGCTGTAGCCCTTGATGGTATCTGCCGAGGTATATTGCATGCTGCATCCGGCGCCGAGCCAGCTTCCGCTTGTTGACCATGTATACAGACCGCCTTGCATAAAGCCGACCGGATCGCTGCAGGTAGAGAACAGGCCGGAGCCGCTGTATGCAAATGATCCTCCCTTTATCACCGCCCCGGAATCGCCGCCGGTGATATTTGAGTGAATATAGAAATGGCTGCCGGAGTCGAAATAGCCTCCGTTTATCGTAAGGTAGGCGCTGTGATCCTTCTCGATCAGATCATCATTGCTGTTCTTATAGAACTCTCCGCCGTTTATCTCAAGAGAGCCGTAATTGTTTGTTCCGTTATCCCAGTAGTTTGTAATATAGATATAATCTCTGCTTGTATTTCTGGCGAGGAAGGTTCCGCTGTTTATAATTGCACTGCCGCCCCGGATATAGAGGAAATAATTGTTGTCTCTTCTCGTCTCCTCCCAGGTTCCGCCGTTTATCGTAAGCTCAGAATTGGGATAGAGGGTGATCTGTGCCGAGTTCGTAACGCTGATACTCTGCCCCTCAGCCTCGATGGTGATTTTCTTCCCGGCAAGAGTAGCAGAGGTAAGCGATGCATCGGACACCACGGTTATGGTATCCTCCTCCGCTGCCGCTTCAAAGGCTGCCTTAAGAGTTGCGTAGACTTCGCCTGTCGAATTGACTAAAAACGGCTTTTCCATGTCTTCGTCTTCCACAATGGAATATACGATTCCGCTGTAGCCGTCAATTGTTTCTCCCTCATCGGACGCCTTGTAGCCAGGCACAATATACTGCGCGAACTTGGAGGTGCTCATCGCGTAGAGACCGCCGGAGATGTATCCGGCAGCGGATCCGCTGAAGTTGACGCCGTCTCTGAAAATACCGCCGGTGATGTTAAGCCCGCGCCTTCCGCTGCTCGTATCCTGGTATATTTCGCCGCTGATGAACTCGCCGCCCTCTACGTTTACGGCAGCGTCAGGGGAAGAATTGATGATCCTGCCGCCGGAGTAGAAGTCGCCGCCTGTGATATTTACCTCGGGATATACGGTGGAATTGTAGCTGCTGATGTAAAGCAGATTGCCGCCGTTTGTGGAGTTCCAGCTTCCGCCCTCGATATTGAGCTTGCCGCGGTCGATATAGATAAGGAAATCGCCGCTTGCTTTGTTCCATATGCCGCCCTTAATCGTTAGCTCGCTCTTCTCGCCTTCGATCCTTATGCGGTCATTTGGTGCGTCAGCGTTTATAACGTGGCCGTTTAAGTCAAAGGTAATGCTTTTGTCGGAGTTGAAGACTTCGTTCCCGAGGTCATAATCTCCGAGAAGCCTTACCGTGTCGCCATCCTCAGCAGATTTAAATGCAAGGGCGAGGGTGGCGAAGCGCTCGCCAGTCCTGGTGTTCTCGACGAGCTTATACTCGTCTGCGTCGCCGGTGAGCTGAACAGTGTATACGGTTCCGTCGTAGCCCGGGATCTCGCCGCCCGCTGCCTCGACTTTTTCATAGCCGGGCATTATGGCGCTGCCATAGGTGTCGGGGTCCAGCTCAAAGTAGCCGCCACTAATATATGGCCAGTTATTGTTGTTTCTATAGAAGCTCACATCGCCGGATATAGCCGCCTCTCCGGTTACCTCGTAGCCGTAAGAGACGTCGGAGTAAGCCTGCACCCTGCCGCACTTCAGGTGACCGCCGGAGATAACGGCTCTTCCGTTCGTGCTTACGTCAATGATCGAGCTGTTATTCGCAAAGTCGAATTTGCCGCCCTCAATGTTAACCTGTGCGCCGTTATACGCGTACAGAAGCGATTGGGAGCTTGACTTGAAGGTTCCGCCCTTAACGTTGACAACAGCTCCGTTCTCGGCTGTAATCGCAGATCCGTTAATCACAGTTACAGTGTGGCCCGAAAAGTCGATGTTGATCTCCTTATTGGATACTCTCGAACGTTCTGTAATGTCGAAGTCCATAAGGGCAACGACGGTGTCGCCGTTGATCGCAGCGTTTACCGCAGCGCGAAGCGACGGGAACTCGAGGGCTTCGCCCCTGTTGCGCACTATCTTGACTACCATCGGAGCGTCGGGGTCCGGAATAACGGTATACACCGTGCCGGAGTAGCCGGGTATCGTGTCGACGCCCGTTACGACCTTGTAGCCCTTGGGAACGAGGTTATATCCGCTCGAAAGCTGGTTCTTCGGGTTCTTGGTATACGAACCGCCGCAGATAAAGGGATGGTTTTCACTATAGTACAGGCTGTAGCTTACGCCATCGAACTGGCCGCCGTAGTATATCCAGTTTACGCCGCTGTAGTTATCGACATGTCCGCCCTTGAAGTAACCGCCGTTCACGGTCACGGTCTCGGAGCCGTCGGTATCCTTGTAAGCGTAAAACAGCGTACCGCCCGGGCGGTACTCGCCGCTGTTGATAGTAAGGTCGTCGTAGGTCATAAAGAGGTTTCCGCCGACCCAGGCTCCGCCCTCAAGCGTAAGGTTGCTGCCGACAGGCACTACCACTGCGTAGTCTCCCGAGGAGACATTATTATAAATAGTATGGTCCTTGAGATCGAGGGTCACGCTCTTGTTGCCGTTCAGGGTTGCGGTCTCCTGATGGTCAAGGTCGCTCACGAGGATAATGGTGTCGCCGTCCTCAGCCGCGTCGAAGGCCTCCTGAAGGGTCATATACATTCCGCCGACGCCGACGGTGATGGCGCTCTCGAAGCTCTTCTCCACCTGAACGTTGTCGGGCAATATCTCGCCGAAGAATTCAACGTGGAAGGTGAATTCCTTGTCCTCCGGCTCCTGTCCGTCCGGCCAGGTGGCATACTTTGTAATGGAGAGGCTTCCTTCCTTGAGTGTGTTTTCAAACAGCGGGTCCACGTCGCCATCAACGGCAACGTATACTCCGTCCTCTCCAAGCTCTACGGCCGTAAGCGCGATCCTGAAGGTCAGGGTTCCGTTATTGCCGTCGTATACCCTCGCCTTATAGCCGAATACATGGTCGTCATAGTTTATGCGCTCGTCGCCGGTATTGATCTCGCGCACGATGTAGAGATAGGTATTTCCGACGTCCTGCTCTGTCAGCTTGATGCCCGGGAACAGTATTGTCCCGTCAGCCTCCACTCCGGCGGTCGCGACCTGAGTACCGTCGGGCTTTACGACCTCAAACCGGAAGTCGTAGTCATATACCTTGCCGCCCTTCAGGGTCTTCCACGCCTTGAGCTCAAGCTCGCCCTCAGCGTGGTACTCGTTTGTGAAGGTCGGCGCCGTGCTCGCGCTCTCCGTGCCTCCGTAGGCCTCGGTCTTCTTCATTGTGCCGTCGCCGTTGTCGGTCAGCGTTACGGTATAGGTATACTCGCTGCCGTCGAAGACGGTATAGCCGTCCGGATACTCCTCCGGCACGTTCTCTTTAATTATATAGGTATAGGTCTTCCCGTCGTCAGCGTCGGTATAGTTCAGGCGCGGGAAGGTCACGGTAGCCGTCGCGGTATGCGTCGCGGGGTCGTACGCCGTGGCCGGTGTGTACGCCGTGCTTATAACTTTTCCGGTCTCGGCTTCGATAAGCGAGAAGCTGAACTGGTTATGCCCTATCGCGTGCCCCTTGAGCACCTTGGTGACCGAAACGTTCGCGTTTGCCTTGGAGCTGTAGCGGTTTATGAACCTCGCGTACTTCGTCTCACCGGCTCGGATCGCGCCCTTGGAGCCCGTGCGGCTCTTTATCGCGTAACCGTCGGCCGGAGTCTCGATCACCTCGTAATCGACCTCGGACATTATGCCCGTGATCTCAAGTCGCTGTCCGTCGGTCAGTGTAAACTCGGCGCCGTTTCCGATGTTTCCGGTCTCGAAGGGCTCATCCTCGCCCTCGTTATACTTTGCGTACGGGTATAGCTCGCCATGCTCCTCCCCTTCGTACTTCAGGAGCAGCGTAAACTTGAATATCCCCTTTTCTCTGGCTGCGTCGGTCGCGTTCTCGATATTCTTCGAGATTACGAGGTCGCCGTACGGCCAGTAGGTATTTATAATGGTAGGATTATTGAATTCAGTCTCGTCGTAGGTTGTCGTGTACTTATATACCGGGGTCTCGCGGACGGTATAGATTATCTCCTCGCCCTTATCAAATTTGTATACTCCGGCGCCGGAGAACTCGCCGTACCAGTTGCCGCTCTCATCCGGACGGACGATCATCCTCTTTCCGGTATACTGCCACTTGCCCGTACGTTCTCCGGTCTCAGCGTCAGGCTCGGCATCCCAGACCCACCTGTAGAGGTCTGCCACTATGTAGTCCGGTCTTGCCTTCTCGTCGTCGCCCGCGAGGCTCGTATCCCATTCCTTTGTAAACGGTACTCTTGTTGTAATGAGCTCATGGGTATTCTTAAGCCTGAACACCTGAGTGCTGTTTCCGGAGCTGACTCTCTCCGCTTCGTAGGTATAGAGGACAGTCTCCCCGTCCTTTATCTCTATCTCTTTGATAGTGTACTGAATCGGTACGGAATCGTCGTCATAGCGCCTGACGTGGGCAAACGAGCCGTGCCAGTTGTTCGCCGCGGTTATCTCTGTCGTGGCGACAAGCTCGCCGTTTCCGTAGAGCTCAACGGTAATGCTCTCAGGACGGACGCGGTCGTTATCGTTCTGGTCGTCCCATTCCTTATCCACCTCTATTGAGTAGGGCAGGATTCCGACCTTGGAGAACTGCGTTCTGTTCGTGGCATATACGCCCTCGTCGCCCTGACCCTTCGTGAGCCAGCCGGCAATGAGGGTGCGGTTAAAGGCGTGAGCGTTCTCAGCCGCGTCGTATCTGTTTTCGGAATCGGCAAAGGGCGCTTCGCCGAGAGGAGAACGCATATGGATATCTACGCTGATTCTCTGTCCCTTCGGCAGGGTATACGGATTTCCATTGACGTCCTTCGTGGCGTCAACGTATACCGCTGTAACCGTGCTCCTGTCCGCAGGCATCTCGGTTACCCAGTTGCCATCCTCAAGGTCTATTTGGTTAAAGCAGTCCTCAGCATCGCTGAGCGGCATGCCGCCGAGCGTCAGACCGCCGATATAGTAATATACCTTCGGGTCGATGTTCCAGCTTGACATCTGCGAGGTGTCAACGGACTCGATAATGCCCTTCCATGAGCCCTTGGTATCGTAGCCCGTCTCTCCCTCAAGAGGATAATAGACCTCAATTGGATCGAAGATCGTCATACCGGCTATGCTGTCCTCTTTCTCGGGGCTGATCGTTATTCTGTAAATGTAGGTCGCGCCCTCGTAGATCGTAACGGGGCTGTCCGCAAAGGTTCCCGACGCCCAGTTCAGTCCGTCTACGGATACCTGCTTCTCCGCGTTGAATACTGCGGAGACATTAGCACCGGTTATATCGACCTTGGCTCCGGCGTAAACGAAATTCGCGGCGTCTGAATTCGGATCGAGGTCGGTCATCAGCTCGCGCTCATCCTGACCGTATCTCATAAGCTCCTGCTTCGTGCGGCAGTTTGCATAGTCGCCGTCAGAAGCGTAATCTGCCTTGTCCTTTTCTCCGCTCCATCCGGCTATGTTGCCGAGAGAGGCCTCGTCTGACTCGAATGCCACAGAGTTTACAAGCGGAGGGATTCCGACTTCGGTTTTTCTGTTCTGATACTCGATCCAGGGCATTGCGCTGGTGTAAGTCAGCGTGTGTACGTTCTTATATCCCGTCGTCGGATAGTTTGAGGAGTAACCTCTGTATTTCTGGTAGTCGTAGGAATATCTCTGAGTCTCGCTTATCATCCCCATATAGGTGATATGATCATCAAAGCTTACCTTGACGACGAGCATTGTGCGTCCGCTTCCGCGGAAGTTCTCGATAAGATATTTCTCTATAACCTTGTCGTTTCCGGTTCCGCCGTCGACCTTTATAGAGTCCATATCGGGCTGTACGCCGAGAGGCAGCAGGTCATAGAAGGTTCCGCCTCTGGGGTTGGAGATAGACCCGTCAGAGATTACATCCATATAATCGTCGTAGCTAACGACGTTCGACTGAAGGGTGAGAGTTACGGTGTTGCTGAATTTTATCATTCTTGCGATGACGTCTCTGTCATCGTAGTACATGCCGTTGCTCAGACGGTCATACTGCTTATCGAGAGTGACGGAGTTTTTATAGTTTCTGCCGTGGAGATACGCAATGGCTGAATCTCCGGAGGTCACCTTCGCCTCGATCTCTCCCGTCGGGTCGGATATTACCGACTCAGCCGTATTGTACAGCTGAAGCATTATGTAGTTCTCGTCCTCGTCTCTCGTAAAGGCGGGCTCGATGATCTCATTCAGCATATGCTCGGAGGGTATGAGCTTTATATTGACTGAGTAATTGATGCTTGCGCCGTGGCCGTTGGTATCAAGCTGCTGCTTTACCTGATGCACTCCCGAGGGCAGGTATACCGTATTGCCGGAAGCGGTGGCTTCGTTTTCCGTAGTAATGCTGCCGCCCAAATACGTTGCATACTTCACCCACTCTGCACTCTCGTCAGTCCTTCCGAAGAGGATAACGGGCGTTCCGCGGGAAGCCTCTTCGTCCGAGGTCCAATATGCGTTTTTGAAAATATCCGGCTGTGTATATACCCTTATCGTGGGAGCGTTCATGGTGACGCTCGTTATCTCATAATCCTCCGGATCAAGGTTTACCACCTGATCGGATAGCTTCGCCGAATCGTAGATATACGCACCCTGATCAATGACCTCGAACCTTGCCGTTCTCTTCCCGAATATATCGGTAGTCGGACCTATTATTGCTTCGCCGGGGCTGAATTCGGAATCGATGGTATAGGACATAAAGTTTCCGCTTCCACTTACCCCGTAGCTTACGTTAGCCTCTTCGCCTCTGCGAATAAGGTTAAGCACTCTATCCCTGCTCGAATCCTTGCTGCTGTCCCAATATGTAGAGTGATTTTTATCTGTCCAGCTGCTCGTGCCGGGAATGATCCATGGCACTCTTCCGATTATCTCTTTTCTCTCATTATACTTGTTCGTAAAGGTCCAGGTCTTGGTAGTCTCATCCCAGTCGAGCTTTTCCTGTGAATAGCTCCAGAAGGTAATAACTCGCTCTTCCTTTTCCATATCGTCCATAGAGAAGCTGCCGTAGGAAAGATAAGACTCGCTTACGCTGTAGGTGTGCGGCTGGCCGCCGTCGTTCCAGGTGAATACCCAGTCATTGGAATCGCTGAGCGAGACCCCGGTCCAGTATTTTCCGTCTCTGTAAATACTGATGCTTTGATAGCTGGGGCGTCTGCCCTTCTCATTGTCGTTATCGTCCCAAATCTTTGTTACGTGATATGTGATAGGAAGTCTGAAGGGGGCGGTGCCGCTTGCAGACGCCGTCTTTCTGACGTTCTCGTCAACGCCCGTGCGGGTATTTCCAAGCCAGTCGTCCCAGCCCTCCACAGTAGCCTCGACGCTGTTCGAGACTATGTAGGTCTCACCCTCTTCAAAGTTTGCCTTAGGATATGCCACCCATACGATAGCCATCTTGGAACTGAGATTGTATCCGTCGTACAGAACGGCGCTTATGCTCCTGCCGTCCTCGTCCGCTTTCTTTACGGTCTGCCCGTCGTTATACGTTCCGATAAGCGCCTCCGCGCCGAGGATACGTCCGCCGTAGGTATTATAGTCGGTATCTGGCAGAGTATCGGTAAATGTCATTACAAAGGGCTGGCTGCCGTATGCGTATGCATTAACGACCCAGCGAACGTATGAATAGTTCTCCGGATCTGCCGGTCTAAGGAGAGCCGGAAGATTAGACGGAATCTCATGATAGATATAATACTCATTATCCTTTGCCGATCTGACTGCAGTCTTGCTTACGGACGAGATCCCGGCATAAGTATCGATGGTAGCGTATATCGGGGTGAACTCATATTCTGTACCATTTTCCGTCTGCTTCTCAGACATATTTCCGGTGCGGTTCAGTACGCGGCCGGATTCGATCGTCAGGTTTGCCTGGACGTTGAACGTGGTATACTCCCTGGAATCCGTCCCGTCCTCCATCTCATGGGCTGATACGCCCCTGAACGAGCCTTGGATGAGAGCGCGCGTCGCACCCGCCATCATATGGGTGTTGGTTATGATTATCTTGTCGCCGACCCGCCTCCAGGCAAAGTCCGCTCCATGCTCGGGCTCTTCGGGCACGCTGAGATAGAGAGCTCCCGGCTCCTTTCCCTCGGTCACTATGTTGCCCGCCTCGTCGCGCACAGGTCTCGTCTTCCAAAGATACGCAGGTATGACTATTTCAAGAGCACCCGGCTGGATAACCTCGCTTCCGCTCGTGCTCAGGTCAATCTGAAATTTCTGATCGATAACGTTGTCAGATGAGCAGAGAATATCCATGTAAATCGGATCGACCACCTGGCCATACTCCGAGGGCTTCCACTCTATCTTAAGCACCTCGATGACTATCGAGTCAGACTCCCACGGGAGATGATCGTCCTCTCCGGTCTCTTCTTCGGTCTCACCCTCGTTTGTTCCCGCTCTGCCGGGAAGCTGCCCTGCAGCTCCCTTCAGCGCGCCATCGTTGTACGTCTTCTCCCTCTCGATGCCGAGAAGCGCAAGAGTCTCGTCGCTCAGCTCGTCAATGGCGAGAAGAGGCTCGTCGTCTGATGCGTCGGTCTCCGCAAGGTTATCGTACACCTCCGGCTCCCTGTGAAGCTCTTCCTCGGATATGGGCTCAGCGGGCTCCTCGACTTCCTCGGGCGCCTCATATGTGATTATGGCAAGGCCAATGTAATCCGCCTCAAAGCTCCCGTCCTCGCCGAGCTCCGCCTCATAGAAGCCGCCGTCCTCGCCCGCAAGGAAGAGCCTGTACTCGCCCTTCGCCTCAAGCGCAGCTCCGGTAAGGCGCACGGTCGCCCTCTCGGTAAACCTTATACCGGTCTCCTCGGTCGCGGCGTCAAAAAGGGCAAGCTTCGCAAGAGCCTCCACACCAAGCTCGTCAAGGTAGGCTCCGTACTCTTCTTCCTCTTCCTCAGTCCACAGCCTCAGCTCGGGAACAGTATCGACGGATACGACAGCAGCGTCCGTCGCAAGACGCGCCGTCTCCTCGTTCGATACGATCAGCACGGCGTCAAGCGGCTGCTCCGTCGGAGTCTCCTCTGCGGGCTCTTCGACAGGCTCCTCGACAGGCTCCTCCGTCGGCTCTTCAACCGGCTCTTCCGAGGGTTCCTCATCGGGTTCCTCGGTCGGCTCTTCAACCGGTTCTTCTGCGGGTTCCTCCGTCGGCTCTTCGCCCGGCTTCTCGTTCTCAACGACTACGAATCCCTCCGGGAGCTCGTCGTCCGCGTACGCCATTACCGGGAACGCTCCCGACAGGCTGCTCAGCGCCATTATGAGCGCCAGAACCGCGGTGAGTATCCTCTTCGTCATCTTCTTTGCCATGATGATTCTCCTTCCTTATTTGAGGCGGGGTTTTTTTATTAAGTATATCGCACATTAGTTACGTGATCTGTTACTTTTAAGAAATGCAATCAAAAAATAGTATTATGCCCAATAAATATTTCTTGACATTTAATTATACCGCACTTTTTGTTAATTTTCAACGCAAACCTTTCGTTATGTTTAATAATTTATGATCAAAACAATAGTGTATTTTGACGACAAACGGCTGACGGAACGTATCCTGTCAGCCGTTTGTCAATATTTATCTAATCAGTGAGTACACTTCCACTTTCCCGTGTAGTATCCGACGACTCCGTTCTTTTTAATTAGAGCGCCGTATTCGTCCGTCTGGCATAGCGACGCGGTATCTCCGGCAGAAAGCCCGGGCTTATAATCCGTGTAGTCATAGCAGTAATGCTTGCCCCGGTATTCGTAGATCTTTCTGTTCGGGATAAGCTTCTTCTCGCCTAGGAACGGAAGGTAACAAAGGCTCTCTTTCTCTCCCGCCTCCAATATCTCGAGGACGGTTTTAGGATGGATGAGCAGGGTCGGCGACTTTGTTTCCTCCTGATCCTCGAGAACCGTGATTTTCGGCAGCTCGTCATATGAGCCTGAGGTTTCAAGCCTTCCGTCTTTGAAAACAAGATAGTTTATCTGGCCCCAGCTTTTAAGGCTGTTTCCGCCGTCGATGCTGATAACACCGGTCTCGGAGTTGAAATACGGGTCGACCCTGATAATATCAGTGCAGTAATTCGACGCCGGCCAATGTCCCACGATAACAGGCTTTTTGTGCCTGCGTTTGTCTATCCCATACTCCGGGGCGGAGAGACAAACGGACGGCTCCTGCTTATCGAGCGGCCCGTCGCCGAGGCCAGCGTGGGCGAAGACAGCGAACTTGGTCTCGATGATATACGGCAGGCTGTCAAGAAAAGCTATTTCATTCTTAAAACTCTCAAGTATCGCATTTCTGAGGGCTGTCACCTCTTCGAGAGTATCCCAGCCGAGGCCGAGTTCTCTTCCAGCCTCAAAAACGGTGCTGTGCGGTACGTTCTGAAGATACTTTAGCATATCCCCGTCGCTGACGGTCCCGTCCCTCCAGGAGCTGAATATAACGTCGTTGTTGCCCATCAGCATAAAGACGTTGCCCTTTGCGGCAAATTCCATAACTTTTCTTAGAAGCGGGAGAGCGTGCTCTCCCTTCTCAAGGATATCTCCGACGATGATAAGGGCGTCATTATCGTTAAAGCCCGTCTTTGAGAGCGTGCCGAGAAAGCCGTCGAGGTCTCCGTGCACGTCGCTCAGCGCGATCACCCGCTCAAAGCGCGAGGTATCGAGGTAAAAGTACGGGGCGTATTCAGTCATCGTCTCTTCTCCTGAGAAAGTCACCCGCGGAAAGCTCGTATTCGCACGGGACGTAAAGTATCTCATTGGGGTGGGGCGCGGTCTCTCTCTTCTCCCCTGCCTCCGTCCTTATCTCGGTGACCTTGAAGCTGACAGTCGGCCTGTTGGGGCTCAGCGCCTCGAGAGTGTCGCCGAGCCTGAAGTGATTTCTCTGCCTCAGCTTTAGATATCCGTTCTCGCTTCCGAGGACGTTTCCGACGAAGGTGCAGGTCTGCAAATACCGCCCGTCGTTATTGTGGTTTACGGCGATATCGCCGAAATAGAACCCGCTCGAATACGGTCTGTGCTTTAGAGCGTTAAGCTCCTCGCGGCAGTTTTCGATTGTGTCCGTTCCGTCGATCGCCTTTCTGTATGCGTTCACCGCCGTTGCAACGTAGTAGGCGGTCTTCATCCTTCCCTCGATCTTGAAGCTTGAAACTCCGGCGTCCTGCAGCTTGTCGAGGAAATCAATGCAGCAGAGGTCGTGCGAGCTCAAAACGGTGGTAAACCCGTTTTCCTCCTCGATGGGGAAGAACTCACCCGGACGCTTCTCCTCGGTCAGGGCGTAGTTCCACCTGCAGGGCTGGCTGCACTCGCCCCTGTTCCCGCTCCTATTTGCCAAAAACGAGCTGAGGATGCACCTGCCCGAAAAGGCCATGCACATAGCCCCGTGGACGAAGGCCTCAAGCTCAACGTCCTCCGGCAGCCTCTCCCTCAGCTTCTTTATCTCCTCAAGGCTGAGCTCGCGGGCAAGGACTATCCTTTTCGAGCCCATCGAGCGGTAGACCATAGCGGCGGCGTAGTTCATCGTGTTTGCCTGGGTGCTGACATGCGCCTCAAGCTCTGGCGCCGCCTCGCGGAATGCGGAGAGCACCCCGATATCTGAAATGATGGCGGCGTCAGCTCCGACGTCCCTTAAAAATCTCGCGTAGTCGGCGCACTCGGCTATCTCGTCGTTAAAGGCAAAGGAGTTTACCGTAACGTAGACCTTTTTGCTCTTAGAATGAGCAAAGCTCACCGCTTTTTCAAGCCTTTCGTCGTCGAACGCCGCCCTTGAAGCGCGGAGCTGCAAAAGCCTGCCGCCGAGGTACACGGCGTCCGCTCCGAAATTTATTGCGGCCTCAAGGCATTCATCGTCGCCCGCAGGGGCAAGCAGCTCAGGCTTCGGTGTCTTCAGGCTCATATTCTTCCTCTGCTTCCTCAAAATCGGTGTTAACGTAGGTCATAAATCTGTAGAAAAGGCCCTCGTGCTCATTAAGCTCTCCCTCGTCTTCGACCCTCCAGTTCTCAAGCTCGTCGAGATTGGGAAACCAGACGTCGCAGTCGGGCGAGGTGTAGATCATGGTAATATAAGCTCTCCTGCAGTACGGCAGGAAAAGCCTGTAAATGGAGGCGCCGCCGATGACGAAGGTCTCCTCGTCTTCTCTCACGAGGCTCATGGCCTCGGCGAAGCTGTGAGCGACCTCGGCGCCCTCGGCCACAAAGTCCGGTATTATGGAAAGCACGATATTGCGCCTGTTCTTTAGAGGCCTGCCCCCGGGAAAGTCGGCCATCGTCCTGTCTCCGACTATGACGGTCGAGCGGCCGGTGACGCGGCGAAAATGCTTTCTGTCCTCAGGAACGACTACGGGCTGAGTTCCGTTTTTCCCTATGCCCCAGTTTTCATAAACAGCAACTATAAGATCCATTATATTCCTCCGGTTTAGATAGCGACGGGGATCGTGTCGGTAAACTCCGAGTATTTATATCCCTCGACCTTGAAGCTATCGCGGGTGAATTCGTAAAAGTCCGTGACCTCGGGATCGACGGAAAACTTCGGTGCCTCAAGCGGCTCGTTTCTGAGTATCTTCTTAACGAGAGCCACATGGCGGTCGTAAATATGCGCGTCCGCGATAACGTGTACGAGCTCGCCGACCTTCAGCCCGGCAACCTGAGCCATCATATGCACGAGGACTGCGTACTGAACGACGTTCCAATTTGATGCGGTCAGCATATCCTGAGAGCGCTGATTTAAAATAGCGTTCAGCTTGTCCCCGCTCACGTTGAAGGTAACGGAATAGGCGCAGGGATAAAGCCCCATCTCGTGCAGGTCCTCAAAATTGTAGAGGTTGGTGAGTATCCTGCGGCTCGCGGGGTTGTGCTTGAGGTCGTATATCACTCGGTCGACCTGGTCGAATTCACCCTCGGGGTACTTGTGCTTTATGCCGAGCTGGTAGCCATAGGCCTTGCCTATCGAGCCGTTCTCGTCCGCCCAGCTGTCCCAGATGTGCCCCTTGAGGTCCTTAATATTGTTCGACTTCTTCTGCCAGATCCACAGAAGCTCGTCGATTGCGCTCTTCCAGTAGGTTCTGCGGAGAGTGAGTATCGGGAATTCCTTGGAGAGGTCGTAGCGATTTACTATACCGAATTTTTTGATCGTGTGCGCCGGCGACCCATCCGCCCAGCGCGGTCTGACTTCAAAGTTAGTGTCCCATACTCCGGTGGACAGTATGTCGCGGCAGTTGGAGATAAATATCCTGTCAGCCATGCTCATGTCAAAAAGACCCCCTATAGTATAATCATTGATATTTTACTACATCATATAGGGTTTGTCACTATTTTTTCAAAGGCAAAGCGAAAATTTCTTTACTTTTTTGAAAACATAGTGTATATTATTATTTGCGCTCAGCGCAAAAGTGAATAAGGACAGGTATCGAAGTGGTTATAACGGCCCTGACTCGAAAGATTCGATCCCAAAGGTCAGAACGTCCGCGAACTTTTCCGACTGCACAAGAGATCCTCCGGGATCGAATTTTCACAACTTCATATCGTTCTTGCGTGTTGTCTTGCTTTTTTCCAAAACAGGATATACACTGAGATACACGGAGAGTTGTCCGAGTGGTCGAAGGTGCAGCACTCGAAATGCTGTAGACCGAAAGGTCTCTAGGGTTCGAATCCCTAACTCTCCGCCAAAAAACCCAGTCATATCAAGGCTTTCAGCCCATATGACTGGGCTTTCTTTTTCACTAATCTGCCATTGTCGGACATGATTTTTCGGGCAAAAAATTGCTTCAAAGCCCGGCATGCCAAGGCAGTCGACGGCAGTATCGGAATGGTCAAGCCCTCAGAGATTTTCGGCGGAAAAAACTATCGAAACCAACCTCATCAGCGGTTATAACCGAGCCGCTATCCAAGCGGTTGACAGTCCCAAAAAACCGATCTCTCTGTGAGCAATCTGCCATTCGTAGACAACATTTTCGACAAGAACTCAAGCGCGCCATCCGGGCTGTGCAGAATCCGGCAAGCTGAGGATGTTGTCCATCACGTTGGCTGACGTGAGCTTGGATTTGTAGTCCAAATGGCTGTAGATGTTTGCCGTGGTGCTGATGTCGCTGTGACCGAGCCATTCCTGAATCTGCTTCATCGGCACGTCGTTGGCCAGCAGCAGCGAGGCGCAGCTGTGCCGGAGATCGTGGAACCGGATATGCCGCAGGCCGGCCTTTTCAAGAAGCCTGCTGAACACGGCGGTCAAGGTCTTGGGGTTGAAAAGGTTTCCCATGGCGTCCACAAAGACGTAGCCCTCGTACTCCTTGCCGTAGCAGTCTCCGCAGATCCGCTTGTCCTCCTTCTGCTGCTCCTTCAGGGCCAGCAGCTTCTCCCGGATATCCGGCACCAGGGGGAGGGAGCGCAGGCTGGAGGTGTTTTTTGCCCGGTCTGCGCGGATGACCTCATACTTGCCGTCTATCTTGGCGGTTGTTACAATGTGCCTGATGGTGATGGTGTTGCGCTCGAAGTCGATGGCGTCCCAACGCAGGCCCAGGGCCTCGCTGCGCCGCAGTCCGTAGAATGCGGTGATCTGGATCAGCAGAGAATAGGGGTGATCCTTTGTCGCCTCAAAAAGCTGCTCCAGCTCCTCCAGGCGGTAGTAATCTGCGATAAACTTCTGTTTCTTCGGCCGCTCCACCTTGTCGGCGGGATTGTACGGAATGAGGTCCATCTTGACGGCATATTTCAGAGCCTTATGAATATTGGCGTGCTCTTTGATCACCGTGTTGGCACAAACGGTTTTCAGCTCATGCAGATAAAAGCTCTGAATATGCCGCGCCTGAAGCCCGCCCAGGGAGACGCCGGTTTCGCGGAAATACGGCACGATCTTCCCCTTTACCATCTGCGTGTAAGAGGAAAAGGTGGTTTTCTCCACGGAGCCGCGAATGATTTCCAGCCACAGCTCCATATAGTCAGCGAAAAGCATATCGGTGGAGAACTGACCGTCCCCTTTGCTGGCCGCCGGAGGAACATAGCTCTGTCGCAGCTCCATCAGCATTTTCTCTGCTCGTTTCTTGTTTCCCTTTGCTGGCAGTCCCGTCGCTACCCACGGCTGTCTCCGCTTGCCGTTGACGTCCGTGTAAACAAGAGGCTTTCCTGTTGAAGTTCTCCCTCTAGACTCTTTTGTAGTTCTTTGTTAAAAACCGTTGATAATGTGTCTGTTCTGATTCCCTCAAGGTTTTCCTTAAGATAATCTGTGACATATCTCCCATATTTCGGGTCCAGTAACATTATATTATCCGTGCTGCGACATTTTACGATGCGGGAGCTTTTGTTGCAATAGCAATCTTTAGCCAGCGTAAACCCCAGTCATAACAGTCTATAAAAACCCGTACGACGAAAAACGAAATTTCACGCTTCCGTTGCCTATTGTTTTTATGGCGGCTTCCGCCATTGATAAATGCGCCGGAACGTGTTATTATTCCTGTAATCAGGTTATTTCGTCCGAACAGGAGGCGTCAATATATGGTACTGTTTGTGAATGCGTGTGTGCGAAAGGGCTCCAGAACAAAGCGGCTGGCGGATAGCCTCCTCGCGGCGTTAAATGCGCACGCTTACGAGCTGCAGCTGGCAGAGCATTCATTTCCGGCTGTTGACGAGGCTTTTCTCAATAAAAGAGACCGTCTTATAAAAGAAAGAGACTTCGGCGACCCAATGTTTGAGCTTGCCCGGCAGTTTGCCCTGGCTGACGAAATCGTGATCGCAGCCCCCTTTTGGGACCTATCCTTTCCCGCTGTGCTGAAGCAGTACTTTGAAGCTATCAACGCGGTCGGTATCACCTTCCGGTATACCGAGGACGGGATTCCGGTGGGTCTTTGCAAAGCGAGCACATTATATTATGTCACGACGGCCGGCGGAGACTTCCTTCCGGAGAGTTACGGCTATGGGTACGTAAAGGCCCTGGCGGAAAACTTCTACAGTATCCGGAAAGTCGAGCTCATAAAGGCCGCCGGGCTCGATATTGAAGGCGCGGACGTTGAGGGGATTTTGCTCTCCTGTGAGAAGGATATCGTCCGAAGATTCCGCAAGGCCGATTAATTCTCCGTTTATATAGCTCTCTTCAAATAAAAAGCTCTCTTTTGTCTTTCTCAGCAAGAGAGAGCTTTATTTATATCTGCATATAAAACTACCCTCGGCAAATCGTTACTATATTGCACATACTTAAAGGCAGCAAAGGACACATTATGCATATCGGTTTATTGCCGCTTTCTCACATATCGAAGCATCTCGCAGTGACCTTTTCGGCAGCAAACTATGTAATCGTCCTTGTACCATTTGATGCTTTTAAATTCCGCAGGGATCACCGGAGTTCCGTCAGGCAATATCATTCCCTCTTTGCAATTATACTTTTCGCCCACGCGGACGACTGGCAGAGGTTTTTCAATGTCGACGATCTCATAATAGATTGGCGGGACGATGACATTGCCGTCAAAGTCCATGATCCCCTGCTTTTCCCCTTCTTCAAAGACGAGTCGTTTTCGCTCATACGAAATACCGTTCCATGCGGCTTTGTATTTACAGGGCAGTATAGCCTTCCCGTTCTCATCGATCAGACCGTGGCGATCACCGTTCTCGTCTCTGATAACCACCTCGTAAGGTTTTTTCCAAGTATAGATCGATGAGTAGATTGAATGAAATTTTTCGTTACCGTTTCTGTCGATAAGCTTTTCGATCCTTCTCCCGAGCTCTTCGTCAAATACCTCGACCTTAATCCAACCGTCGCCACGGAAGCGGACGTCAAAAAACTGCGGTTCAAAAATAACTGTCTTCTGTCTGATATCATAGACGCCAAGCAGGACGTCCTTTGCCAATTTATTATTATTATAGAAAGCGAACAGCCCGTCATCGTATTCATAACCTATATCCTCAAATATCGGCTCTACAAGCCAGTTGCCTCGGTTATCTATCACGCCCCAATGCCCATCGGTCCAGCCGCCGTAGTGGGCGCTGTAGAATTCTTCCGTGCCGCAGAAGCGATTGATCTCGTCGAATATGAACGGGATCACAACGTTTCCGGCTTTGTCTATCGCGCCCCAAAGCTCTTCGTCTGTCCAGTACAGCCCGGTATTGTACTCATTGTCCCACTTCTTATCTATCGTCCACTTGCCCTTGCAGACGAAGGCAATACCGTTTGAAAAATCTCCCGCATAAATATACTGAGGGGCAATCACTTTCTCCCCGACTTCGTTTACAAAGCCCCAGGTCCCGGGTGTGTCCGAATAATCCGAAAGGTAGCCACGATCATCCCGTTTGAGCTCAAGCGTGGAAACCTTGCACCTGCCCTCATGATAGTTGCCGACCAATTGATACTTTGAGTTATTGTCGGCAGTTTTCAGTTCGGTTTCCCTGCCGGTTTTGTCTATGAAAAGCCATCTACCTTCGCGCATGACCTTTGCCTTGCCGCCGACAAATTCTTCCGCCTGATCATAGATCATAGGGATAACGAAATTCATATCCCTGTCAATGTACCCAAGGCCGCAGCCGTATTTTCCTACTTTAGCCAAGCCCTCGTGGAAATTGTCAATATAGTCGAAGTTGATGCTGCACAGCCTTTTTCCGTCGCGCGAAGCAAATGTTGACACGCCATCGTAGTTGAACGCATCTCCGGAAAGTAGGATCTCCTGAATTCCCGTATCTTTATCTTCCCAAATAAAATTCGCCTGCCACGTCCAAAGCCGCCCTACCCGCTGTAAGCCGTCCTCGTAGATGACCTCGTTTTCTATAATCGGCTCCGAGTAAGCTTCGCTCTCCTGATAGCAGAGCAGCCCGGAAATGAAGAAGCCGTTTTTGAACTGAACCGCGGCTCTTCGCTTTGCGTATCCCCTTATTTCGGCATCACGGTGGTCAGTGACAAACGCCGACTGCCATATCTTATCCGTGAACACGTGGTTCGAATGCGAAACCGCTTCATCTTTCTCGTCATCAGGCGAGATCGGAAGAACGTATTTTTTTATCTCACCGTTGTCGAAGGTCAATTTGAGGGCAAATCTTTCGGTCTCAACAGGCGGCAGGGCCTCCGCTTTTACAAGCCTCGGGTAATCACCGAACAAGGCGTCGCTCTCGCGCATATTCGCTTTAATGAATTCTTCGGCTTCTCTTTCCCCTCCGTCAAAGGGATAGGCAGTTATTGCAATGATGCGATCCGTTTTGTTGCTGACGCTGATGCTCAAAAAGCCATAGCCGTCAAGATACGGAGCTCCGCAATATACCGCGCCTCCGAAACTCACGTAGCCGTATTTCATTTCGCCGTACTTTTTATGAAGGCTTAGGAGCCTTCCGTAGAATGCCCTGTTATAGTAGGTCCCGGAAGAATCCGGCCCTTCAAACGCGGGATTATGTTCGCAGACGGCACAGTCATAGGCGTCAAGATCGTCGCGGTTAAATGCGTACATCAGCCGGAAGGCCGCGTCAATTATCTCTTTTCGCGGGAAGTATTCCAGTATCGGCTTTCCGCCTGCTTCGGTGACGCGCCATAATTCCGGTTCAGAATCTTCATGGCCTGCGTAGTCCCATACCCTGTATTCTATCTTGTCGCCGGTACGGAACCGCCTCACGTTCAGGCACATTACAAGGACGCAGCTATTTTTTGATAGCTCCGGCTCAAGAAGTTTTTTGCAGTATTCGCCGTCAAGCCTCACCTTTTCTTCTTTCCCGTATGCGAACATATAAATCGTATATAGATCGCTATTTCTGCTGCAGCGGTAGCCGATGCAATCGTCAAAAATCCGCGTTTCCAGTATCTTATACCCGCGTTCACTGAGCCACGATTTGCTGAACTCATCCGCTTTTAGCCAGATATACTCATCCCCGGTTATTTCTTCCTTCTCATCGTCCGGATGCTGGCCTGAAGACGCTCTTCTAAACACCATATACTGACACTCTTGCGGCGTCAGAGGTTCGACGGTGTCAGGCAGGTCATCGGGCGAATCTTCATCAAGCTCCTCCATATAGAAATCAACGTTAAACCAGGATTTATTGCGCGACAGAAGAATACTGCTGAGTCTTCCGTTATCGTCTACCATGGCGGCGGCAACAGCTATAGGGTATCTGTCGCTGTATCGGTACAGAAGCATCCCATATTCATCGGCGCGCATTCCCTCGATCGTGTTCAGGTCCAAGTGTGAAATGCCGCGGGTCACGTCGTCAAGTGGTACTACCTCATAAGTATATCTGCACTCATCAACCGAATAGGAATACACATTTTTCAAGTGCTCAAGTATCTTTTCCGGCGTGTCGAGCCTCAGGTCGGCGTACTCAGAGGCGTAATCGCATTCAGGGGCAAGATACGCGGCAAGCTGATCCGTTTCCCCGTAAGCTAAAGCTCTTCCGAGCTTATCCATCAATTCATAATCCGTCATTATTATCGCCCCTTCAAAATCCGTATATTTTCAATGACCCGTTTCCCGGCAGAACGAGCTCCGTCCAAGCTCTCATATCCTTCAGTTGAGTCCGGTACTTCTCCTTATTCTTCCAGAATTCCGCACCGCGGCAGTTGAGCCACGGCAAAAAATCGTTGCCGCCCATTCTGTGCTGAGCGTCGGGTCCGGTTAGATAATCAAACAAATCGTCAAAGCTGTCAAACCGCAGGATATTCTCGGCAGTGTTAAGGATATCGCCCCATTGATCGGCGCTGAATTCGTAATTTTCATATTCGTCAAAGAGCTCCCGAATATGCCACGAGATAGCCCAGTTGAAAAGAAGAAAGTCAGAGACAGCTATTTGCAAGCAGGACTCGCCTCGCTCCGGAGCGAGCTTCATAAAGGGTCTCTCGGCATACTCAGCACCGGCTTTTCCAAAGAAAAAGGTCGACCCCTTCGGCTCAAAGCCTGTAGCCTGATCAATATGTGGATCCTCCCCGCCGCAAGTTTTTTCCTGTGACATTTTTTGTTTCACCTCCCAATCTAAGGTTATCATATCATATATAATGAAAGATATACAAGACAAAAATCGTCTTCAAAGCTCAGTTACAGCTCAGGTGTCGCAAAAACATCAACCCCCTTGACAAATTGTATCGCGCGCGATATAATTTTTTCATATAAATCGCGCGCGATATAATTTTGAGGTGATGCTTATGAGCGACGAATATGCTGCTCTCCGGCTTAGAAGCCAGCTTTGTTTTCCGCTGTACGCGGTATCGAATATCATTACGCGGAAGTACAAGCCGCTTCTTGGCAAGCTCGATCTGACATATACGCAGTATATCGTTATGATGGCGCTGTGGGAGGAAAACGAGGTCAACGAAAAACATCTCTGCGAAAAGCTGTATCTCAAGTCAAACACCATCGCCCCGCTCCTCAAAAAGCTTGAGGACAAGGGGTTTATAAAAAAGGACAAGAGCGGCGGCGACGGGCGCAATCTCGTGATTACGCTTACCGAGTCGGGCGAGGAGCTCAAAGACCGGGCGATCTGCGTCCCGGAAGCTATAGCACGGGAATTTCACCTGACGCCGGAGGAAGCTGCGGCTCTGCATCAGATTCTGTACAAAATGCTCGACGAAGAGCGAGCTTATAATTTTCAAGGAGGATATTAAAATGGGAGTTTATGATTTCACCGTTACTGACAACAAGGGTGCAAGCGTTTCCCTGAAAAAGTACGAGGGCAAGGTTCTGCTCATCGTAAACACCGCCACGCGCTGCGGTCTGACGCCTCAGTATGCGGGGCTTGAGGCGCTCTATGAAAAATACCGCGATCAGGGCTTTGAGATCCTTGATTTCCCCTGCAACCAGTTTGCCTTTCAGGCCCCCGGCGACGCAGAGACGATCGATTCCTTCTGCACGCTGAATTACGGCACCAAGTTCCCTCGCTTTGCCAAGATCAAGGTCAACGGAGGCGACGCTGATCCGCTTTACGTTTACCTTAAGGAGCAGAAGCCCGGAAGGATAGCCTGGAACTTTGCGAAGTTCCTGATTGACCGCAGCGGAAACGTGGTAGAGCGCTTTGCACCCACCGACAAGCCCGAAACGCTTGAGGCGGCGATCGAGACTGAGCTCGGTAAGCAAGCTGAATGAATGAAAAAGGGCGCCTTTTTGCGAGGCGCCCTTTTTCGTATCAAGTTTTCTCGGACATGTGTTCTCTATATTCGCCGCTTCCGAGCGTACCGCGTTTCTTAGCACAGAGCTCCCCCTGATTCACTGTTGAAATGCCGGACGGCAGACGGTATAATATCATTAATCTTGGTTTTGGAGAGATAATATGAAGCTTGTATTTATTTTGGGCGACGCGGCGGTCGGGAAAATGACTGTCGGTCAGGAGCTTATGAAGATAACCGATCTCAGGCTCTTTCACAATCATATGACGATCGAGCCCGTGCTTGAGATCTTCGGAAGCTTTGACGGGAAGACGATTTCCGAGATACGCGAGGTCATTTTTAAAAACTTCGCCGCCTCGAATAACTACGGAATGATCTTCACGATGATGATGGCCTTTGATATGCAGTCGGACTGGGATTATCTTGAGCACGTTAAGGCGATATTCGCGCCCTACGGAACGGAGTTTTATTACGTTGAGCTGATCGCCCCGCAGGAGATAAGGCTCAAGAGGAACGAAACGGAAAACCGCCTTAAGCACAAGTCTTCAAAGCGGGATCTTGCCGTCTCGAACCGGCGTTTGCTGAAGGATGACGAGAACCACCGCTGCGTAAGCTACGAGGGCGAGATCACGTTTGATAACTATCTGAGGATAGATAATTCCGAGATGCCTCCAGAGGAGGCGGCAAGGCTCATTAAAGATACCTTTGGGCTGATATGAAGGATGCCGCTTTTTGAATCAAGCGTGGATTTGAATATCGAGTCCGGTTTGCGGAGGGAATATGAAACTTAAAAAGCTTAATTACGACCTGACCGTCTGCAAGGTCGCGTCGGTCGCTGATTTGGATTTGAACGCGGACTTCTTTTTCATCGGCAGAACGGAAGAGGAAATATCCCTCGTCTGCCTCACCGAGAAAGCGCCCCGGCGCACGACCGCCCGAGAGGACGGCTGGAAGGGCTTTTTTATTGATGGAGCTCTCGATTTTTCGCTGGTAGGTATCCTCGCGGAGCTTTCCTCTATCCTTGCCGCGGAAAATATCGGGATATTTGCCGTTTCAACGTTCAACACCGATTATATCCTCGTTAAGGCCGAAAACTTCGATAGGGCGATCGAAGCTCTCGCTGCCGAAGGCTATGAGATCGTTTGAAAACAGAGGTAAAACGATATGGACGCACAATTCAGAACCTACCGGGAGTGCGACTACCCCGCTCTCTCCGACTTCCTCGTTGAGCTTAACCGCGAGGACAAAAGCCACGTTAACTGGAACTGGGCGCGGCTTGAGTGGATGATAGAGCATCCCGAATTTGACAGAGGCGCGGCAGGCTCGATAGGCCTGTGGCTCGCCGGTGAAAAAGTAGTCGGCGCTGCGATATACGATATGTATTTCGGGGAGGCTTTCTGCGCCGCCCTGCCTGAATACGCGGCGCTCTATCCCGAGATATTAGACTATGCGTACCGGGAGCTTAAGGACGAGGCGGGGCTCGGCATCTCGGTCTGCGACGGAAATCTTTTCGAGATCGGGGAAGCGAAGCGCGCAGGCTTTGTACTCACCGAGCAAAAGGAGACCGTGATGAGTATCGAGCTTGACGGCGAGCTTTCCTCTTCCCTGCCCGACGGGCTCACGCTTAAAGAGCTCCACCATGAAAAAGACGCCGAAACGCTGCAATGGCTTTTCTGGCAGGGCTTCGACCACGGAGGTGACAGGGCGGAGTTTGAAAGATCCGATAAGGGCGTCTCGCATATTCGGATGCATTTTAGAAAAGAGCTGAGTCTCGGCGCCATGACCCCGGACGGAGAGGGCGCGGCCTACTGCTGCCTCTGGTTCCGTGAGGGCACCGACTACGCCTACGTTGAGCCTGTATGCACGATCCCCGCCTATCGCGGCAGGGGCGCGGCAAAGGCGCTTCTTTATGAGGCTCTTAATCGCGCAAGGGCGCTCGGCGCGAATCGGGCTTACGTTATCTCCGATCAGGTCTTTTACGAAAAGCTCGGCTTTTGCAAGGACAGAACGTTTTCGTTCTATTGGAAGAAGTAAAGATATGCATCGTTTGGGCTTGGGGTTATCTGCCTCAAGTCCATGTTTTTTCCCTAAATCGCACTTGCGCCGAGGGGGTAAATACGGTATGATATAAACGTAAATTCAATACAAGGAGGAGCGCTTATGAAACCCTTTAAGCTGGCTGAAAACCTTTACTGGAACGGTATTCTCGATCCCGGTCTTCGGGTCTTCGATATCGTGATGATGACGGAGTTCGGTACGACCTATAACTCTTATACCCTTCGCGGCAGCGGGAAGACGGCGCTGTTTGAGACCTGCAAGCAGAAGTTCTGGGACGAGTATGAAAGCGGGCTCAACGAGCTCGGCGGAATAAACTCAATCGACTACCTCGTGATGAATCACACCGAGCCGGATCACGCCGGCACGGTAGAGAAGCTTATTGAGCGCAATCCACGCCTCATTATTGTCGGTACGAGCGCGGCGATCGGCTTTTTAAAGGAAATCGTAAACCGCGATTTCAACTCCATGACCGTCAAGGACGGGGATACCCTCTCGCTCGGCGATAAGACGCTCCGCTTTTTCGTTCTGCCAAACCTCCATTGGCCGGACACTATGTACACCTACGTTGAGGAGGACGGGGTTTTCTTCACCTGTGATTCGTTCGGAAGCCACTACAGCCATCCCGGCATAGTCCGCTCCACGGTAACAGACGAGGAGGGCTACCTCCGCGCCGCGAAATACTATTTTGACAACATCATCGGCCCATTCGCTAATCCCTTTATGTCGAACGCCCTGAAAAAGCTCCAGGGAATGAAGATAAATATGATTTGTACGGGTCACGGCCCCGTGCTCGACAGCCATATAGACGAGATAATGGAGCTCTATCGCGGCTGGTGCGCCCTCGCGCCCAAGGGTAAAAGTAAGCTTGTCGTTATGCCCTACGTCAGCTCATACGGATACACGGCTCAGCTTGCCGAGCACATAGCCGCCGGCGTGCGCGATGCGGGCGATATCACCGTCCGTGCCCACGATATGGTAACGGAAAGCGCCGACGAGGTCGCGGCCGAGTTAGGGGCTGCCGACGGAATACTTTTCGGCACTCCCACTATCATCGGCGAGGCTCTCGCCCCGATATGGAATCTTACGCTCCGTATGTTCCCGCCCGTACACAAGGGCAAGCTTGCAAGCGCCTTCGGAAGCTACGGCTGGTCCGGCGAGGGCGTGCCCCACATTCTCGAACGCCTGAAGCAGCTCCGCATGAAGGTGCCTGACGAGGGCTTCCGCGTCCGCTTCAAGCCCAGCGAGAAGGAGCTTCTGGACGCCTACGACTTCGGCTATAACTTTGGCTGCACCCTGCTCAAGAAGCCGAACGAGAGAATTATGGGCAAGGGACAGGGCACGCGCAAGCTCGTCAAGTGCCTCGTCTGCGGGGCAATATTCGATTCCTCTATGGACGTCTGCCCGGTCTGCGGAGTTGGCCGCGACAAGTTTGTAGACGCCGAGGATACCTCCACCACCTTCCGCAAGGACACCGAGGAGCGCTTTATCATCTTAGGAGGAGGCGCGGCGGCTCACTACGCGGCGGATGCGATAAGGGCGAGAAACAAGACGGCGCCAATCGTTATTATAACTGCGGAAAACGAGCTTCCCTGCAATCGCCCGATGCTCACAAAGGTACTGCTGCAGGATATGGGCGGCGACCGCCTCGCAATCGAGAGCCGCGGCTGGTACGAGGAGAGGGATATTACCATCGTCTTCGGCACCACAGTAAAGGCCTTCGTTCCCGCTGAAAAGCGCATCGTGACGGACAAGGGCGAGTTTATGTATGACAAGCTCGTCTACGCTCTCGGCGCGCGCTGCTTTGTCGCGCCCATCACCGGGAGCGACCTTCCCCACGTTGTCTCCATCCGCTCGATCGAGGACTGCAGGCGCGTTCAGTCCATAGTAGCGGGCGGCGCGAAGTCTGCCGTAATCATCGGCGGCGGCGTTATGGGGCTTGAGAGCAGCTGGGAGCTTAAGAAGGGCGGGCTTGACGTAACCGTTCTTGAGACTGCCCCCGGTCTTCTACCCCGCCAGCTTGACGATAACGCCTCCGCCCTCTTAAAGGAGCTCTGCGAAAAGGCGGGAGTCAAGATAGTCACCGGCGTGAAGATCACGGAGATAACCCCGGACGAGGTTAAGCTTGCAGACGGAACGAGCTATTCCGCCGAGCTTGTGATAATGTCCACCGGAATGCGCGGCAACGTTGCGATAGCCCAGGCCGCAGGGCTTAAAACGGACAGGCTCATTCAGGTCGGCGAGGATATGTCTACGAGCGCGGAGGACGTCTGGGCCTGCGGCGACTGCGTTGAGTTTGAGGGCGCGGCTCAGGCGTTTTGGGCTCAGGCTGCGGAGACCGGGCGCGTTGCCGGAGCGAACGCCGCCGGCGAGGAGATCGCCTATCGCGCCATCGGAAGCAGCCTCGTGATAAACGCGATGAACACCTCGATTTTCGCCCTCGGCGCGAACGGCAAGGAGCCCGGGCGCAAATACCGCACGGTGGAGATGCGCGACGAGCAGCGCGGAAGCTATGAGAAATACTACTTCTTCAACAACCGCCTCGCGGGAGTTATTCTCATCGGCGATACCTCGAAAATGCCCGAGCTCACCAAGGCGGTCGAGGAGGGCGCAAGCTATTCTTCGATTTTCGGAAAGCATAATTGACCGAAAAGCGTATAATATTTAAAGAAATAAAATTACAGGAGGCACGGAATTATGAGCGAAATACTTAAAGGTGATATTGAAAAATGGTCCGCCGCTTATTCGGCGAGCCCGGAGCGCAGGCTTGCCGCCCTCGCGCTCGCGAAGACCGACCTGAACGATGCGGCGTACGACGTGAAGGCTTCCTTCCGTATGGCGCAGAAGTTCTCGATCGACATAAAGACCCTGCCCGTTACTAATCAGGAACGCAGCGGACGCTGCTGGCTTTTCGCCGCGACGAACGTGCTGCGCGAGCGCATCGCGAAGGCTCTGAATCTCGAAAACTTCGAGCTCAGCCAGAGCTATCTCGCATTTTGGGATAAGTTCGAGAGGTGCAATTTCTTCCTTGAGTCGATAATCGAGACCGCCGCCCTTCCGACCGACGACAGGAACGTGCAGTTTATACTCCAGACGGGAGTGCACGACGGCGGCCAATGGGAGATGTTCGCGAACATCGTCCGCAAATACGGAGTAGTTCCCAAGGACGTTTACAGCGAGACCTATCAGTCGAGCCACACCGGGGCTATGAACGCGGCTCTTAACCGCAGCCTAAAGATATGCGCCGTCAAGCTTCGCGGCCTTGCCGCCTCCGGCGCGTCGTCGGACGAGATACGCGCCGCGAAGGACGAGATGCTCGGCAAAATATACGGCTTCCTCGCGAGCGCCTACACCGAGCCCCCGAAGAGCTTCAGCTTTGAGTACGTAGATAAGGACGGGACCTATCATATCGAGGAGGGTATGACTCCCCTCTCCTTCGCCGAAAAGTACGTGGGCGGGCTTTTAGAGAACACGGTGAGCATAATAAACTCCCCGACGAAGGATAAGCCTTTTGACAAGACCTATACCGTCCGCTATCTCGGGAACATCGTTGGCGGAAGGCCCGTTGTGCATTTAAACCTTGAGATGGGCGAGTTCAAGGCTGCCATCATCCGCCAGCTTGAGGCGGGCAAGGTCGTATGGTTCGGCTCCGACGTCGGTAAGTTCGGCGACCGCGATAAGGGCGTTTGGGACGACGGGAGCTACGATCTTGCCGCTCTCACCGGTCTCGACCTCACGATTTCAAAGGAGAACGCCCTCGACTACTGGTACTCCGCGATGAATCACGCTATGGTCATCACGGGCGTCAATCTTGTAAACGGCAAGCCGGAGAAGTGGAAGATCGAGAATAGCTGGGGTGATAAGAGCGGAGCCAAGGGCTACTACGTCGCCTCCGACTCCTGGTTCGATGAGTACGTATTCCAGGCGGCCGTTGAGAAGGAGTATCTCGGAGAGAAGGCAGCTCTCGCCGCCGAAGAGCCGAAGATGCTCGAGGCGTGGGACCCGATGGGCACTCTCGCGGACTGAAGAAAAGCATAAGGGGAGCGCGGCGCGAAATTGCGCCGCGCTATTTTGTCGCCTCGCAGGCGACCTTTTTTATCTCCGTCGGGACTATACTTAGGCCACAAAGAAAAAAACGGAGGTAAAACAAAATGAAAAACGATCTTACCGAGCTTGTATTCATCCTTGACAAGTCCGGCTCCATGTCCGGGCTTGAGGGCGACACCGTCGGCGGCTTCAACTCAATGATAGAGTGCCAGAAGAAGGAGGCGGGCAGCGCCCTCGTGACGACCGTCCTCTTCTCAAACGAGAGCGAGACCGTCCACGACAGAGTTGACGTCCGCGAGATTGAAAAGCTCACGGAAAAGGACTACCGCGTTGGCGGCTGCACAGCCCTTCTCGACGCGATAGGCTTCGCCGTAAAGCACGTTTCAGACGTACACAGGTACATCCGCCCGGAGGACGTCCCCGCTAAGACGATGTTCGTCATCACCACGGACGGAATGGAAAACGCGAGCCGGGTCTATTCTGCGGACAAGGTCAAAAAGCTTATCGAGGAGAAGAAGCAGCAGGGCTGGGAATTTCTCTTCCTCGGCGCAAACATCGACGCCGTGACTACAGCAAAGCGCTTCGGCATCGACGAGGACAGGGCCGTCACCTACAGAGCCGACTCCGCAGGCACGAGACTTAACTACGCAGCCGTGGGCGAGGCCGTCGCAAGCGTGCGCGGCGGACGCAAGCTCTCCCGCGCTTGGAAGGAGTGCATAGAGGAAGATATGCGCAGCCGCTGAATTTGGTTTCGGTCAGCGAGGTATTTTTAAAAAAGGTATTGACAAGTTGCGCCCTCTTTGGTAAAATACTTATCGCTGACCGATAAGGACGATTAGCTCAGCTGGTATGAGCATCCGCTTGACGTGCGGAGGGTCACAGGTTCGAGTCCTGTATCGTCCACCATGAAAAAAGCACTTGCTTTTGCAAGTGCTTTTTTCAATGAAGTCGCCCCTGTGGGGCTAATGAAGCGGAATGAAGATGCTTCGCTAATGAAGAAATGTGAACGGGAGTAATGAGAGCGGGGCGACTTTACTTCATTAGGTGGCTTGCCGCCGTCTTCATTAACGAGCAGAGCGAGTGTCTTCATTTCTTCATTCTTATCCTACCTCTTTTGTCTTACGACAAGAGAGACTTTTTTGTTTCCTTAACGGGCTATGTTTGATATAATCAGCTTGACAAATCGTAATTTGTAGGAGGAAATTGATATGGAGAACAGGTTTGAATTTGTGGAAAAGAATGGGCTCGTGCAAGGCGCTCGTATCATTGTTGACAAAGAAACGGGTGTCCAATACTTACTGGCTCACTGGACTAATGTAGGCGGACTCACTGTTCTGGTCGATAAGGATGGAAAACCGTTGCTCGACCAAAGATATGTAAAGTAATAAATTCCAGTTTTTTACGTCGGGGATAATCTCGACCATTCGACCTGGGATCCGAGAAGTCTCAGCGGTGACGCGCGGCTCGACGACAAAACGAAGATAATGCTCCTCGCCTTCGAGCTTGGCTTGAAAATCGGATAATGTACTGCGGTGTATCAAAGGAGGTCAGCGCATGAACGAAATAGTAAACAAGGTCGAAGCTGATTTTGCCGTCCGGCTCACGGGACAGGAGCTCAGTCCGTATATCAGGAAGGGCGAGGTAGCGTATTTTAAAAAAAACGCTGATTTTTGCGACGGTGACGTCGGGCTCTTTCTCGCCCGCGGAAAGAGCGTAATAAGGCAATACTGCGAAGACAGCGAGGGCGGAGTATATCTCTTCGCCGTAAACCGAAGGCTTAGAAGACTCGATCTCAGGCTTGGGCGCGAGGAGAGCATAGTCTCAATCGGAAAGCTGATAACAGAGGAAACGATACCGCTGCCGGAAATATAAATAATCCCCCCTCCGATAATCGGAGGGGGGATTGAGAGCGTCGACAACGTCGACGCTCTTCAAATGAGACCCGCTTCGCTGGGCTCTCATTTGAGATACTCGCGCTCCATCGCCTCGGCTAAAGCCTCGTTGGTCGGCGCGAGGGCGGCGCTACGCGACCGCCTTATGGTGTTTTTGACGAGGCAAAGCCCCGCCAAAAACGATTTAAATTGTATTTGTCTACAGTCTGAATCCCCCCTCCGATTTTCGGAGGGGGGATCTTGTTATTATTGCATTTGATTACTCGGCAAGGGCTCTGTAGAGGAAGGTCACAGCCTGGCCTCTGGTGCATACGCCTGTCGGGTCAAAGGTGGTGGAGGTCTTGCCCTTCGTCACGACGTTCGCAACGGCCCAGAGGACAGCCTTCTCATAGTAGCTTCCGGCCTTAACGTCTGTAAACGGGTTCTCGGCCGTATCGGCCTCAGGCTCGCCAAGCGCCCTGTAGAGGAAGGTCACGATCTGCGCTCTGGTGCAGTTGTCGTTCGGTGAGAAGGTGGTGGAGCTCGTGCCCTTCGTTACGCCGTTTGCAAGCGCCCAAAGAACGGCCTTCTCATAGTAGCTGCCGGACTTAACGTCGCTAAACGGGTTCTCGGTCGTGTCGACCTCGGGCTCGCCCATCGCTCTGTAGAGGAAGGTCACAATCTGAGCTCTGGTGCAATCGCCGTTCGGATCGAAGGTATCGGCGGTCTTGCCCTTCGTGATGCCCTTCTCAACGGCCCAGTAAACGGGCGTGTAATAATAGGCGCTCTCATCGGTCACGTCGATGAACTTCTTGCTTCCGTCCGGGTTCTCGGGATCGGTAGGCTCGGTCGGATCCGTCGGATCGGTCGGGTCGATAGGCTCAGTCGGATCGGTAGGATCGACAACGGGATCGGGCTTTGTGGGATCGGTGGGAACTTCGATAGGAACAGGCGGGGTCACAGCCTTTGTGGTGACGGTGACGACGCACTCTGCGGTGAAGCCGCCGTCAACGGTAGTGACGGTTATCGTCGCTTCACCGTCGGCAACTCCGCTGACCTTGCCGGTCTCATCGACGGTGGCGACGGTCTCGTCGGAGGAAGCCCAGGTGACGGCCTTGTTCATAGCGTCCTCAGGCTCTATGACGGCTGTAAGCGCCGCAGTATCTCCGACGCAGATGGCAAGAGTCTCGGGCAGGGATACGCCGGTGACATTTACGCTCTTGAGCTCGATCTCAACGGGCTCAGAAGCCTCGAAGTTATCGTTTATCTCAGAGGTGGCGACGGATACGACAGCGTCGTTCTCGGTGCTTCTCGTAAACTGGAGGGTGGCGATAACGTCGCCCTCAGCGACCTCGTCCACGGTAGCGTAGCCGATAGTGACGGTCTTGGCGGTCTCGTCAACCTTAATGGAGTTGAGCTCGACCTTTCCGGATACGGATTCGGAAACGTAGGTAAGGTTCTCGTCGTAGGCAACGACTATAAGTCCGTTGTTGGAGGCCTCGTCAGCGGTGACCTTGATGGTCACGGTCTCGGATGTATCCTCGACCACGCGCTCCTCGATCTCGCCGCCGTTCAGCTTTCCGGCGGGAGCCTTGGTGAAGTCTATCTTCTGGAGGCTTTCAGCCGGCTTGCAGGCAGCAGCAACAGCCGCATTGCGAACAGCTCGGTCAGCGGCCTCAGTCTTAAAGCCGGTTGCGGGATTTACGCCGGACTCATAGGTGGCGGCAACGGGCCATACGCCATCGGCAAAGCTTCCGAGGTTATATACGCTGCCGTCGTTGTAGATATCGTTTACGCAGATAACGTCGACCTTGTTATCGTCATAGTTGAAGCGGTTCCAGTAGAGGCTCTCCCCGTCAAAGTAGAGGGACTGCCAATACGGGATATCTACGGCCTTACCGATGGTGCCGATCGACTTCTCAACACCGCGTAAATTGTAAATGTCGCCGTCGAACGCAACGAAGCCCTCTTCATATAAGGTTCCGGTCTCGTCTAAAAGGAACACCCAGTCAGTATTGCCGTAAGCGGAGTGCTCATACTGCTCCTCATAGGCTATGCCTACGAAGTTGTTGCCTCCCGTATATTCGCTGAAATCGAACACTCCTTCAATCTGCGCGCTCGTCCTGTCGATTATAAGGACGTAAGATCCGTAAATCGCAAGCAGTAAGTTGTCTCCGATGCTCGGAGCAGCACAGATATCCATAAAGCCGTACTCAGAAGTGCCGACCTCGGTGAGCTCATAGCTGCTCTCGTCAACAGTGTATAGGGTGGAGGACCAGTCGTTACTGTCAAAGGATGCGGCGTACAGGGTGCCGTTTTCATCGTAGGTCGCGGCGCTGAGTGAAAGCCTGAGATTAGAATTGTTCAGCTTCTCATACTCGGGCAGGGCGCCTATGTCGTATTTTGCGAACCACACTTCGCCGTTCTCGTCCCAAACGACGCCGTTGAGGTCCTTATGCACGAATACAACTGTGACTTCGCAGGACGCGGAAACGGTGGGATCGGCAACGGAGGTGGCGGTTATAGTCGCGGTATCTCCGTCCTTTGCGGATACGTTCGTGACAAGACCGGTTTCGTCAACGGTAATGGCCTCGCTGTCGCTTGTCCAGGTAACGCTCTCATCGGTGCCCCAGGGATAAACGTCTGCGGAGAGCTGGACGGATCCATAGTTTACTATCGTAGCCTCGGTCTCGCTGAGAACGACCTCTATGCCTTCTTCCTTCTCAGCCTCCCAGTTGAGGTTGAGCTTATAGGTGGTGGTATTTCCGGCATAGTCGAAGATCTGAACGAGGAAGTGGACGTTATCGGACTTGACGTTTCTGATCGCGAATACGCTCTCGGCTCCCGCCTCGGCCTCCGCGTCGGAGCCGGTGTATCCGAAGAAGCCGTCCTCGCCGAAATAGTAATCCTCGTCGCAGACGACGACGGCGGCAACGTAGCGGTTATCGGAGGCGGTCACATTGATTCCGGTAAGTGTCGTGGTCTCGGTCTCTTCATCGGTCACGGTCTCGTAAACGGGCTCTGCGGAAACGAATTTCGGAGCCACGTTATCGACAACCGCAGAATAGGTAATAGAGTACAGGCTGGGATTGATTTCAAGAGAATCGACGGTATCCCAATCCACAACTCCGTCCTCGAGGTAATACTCGGGAACAAGAGCAAGGTTAAGGACGAGCTCATCTCCGTCCTCAGTATTAGTAAGCGGATAGTTTATGGACTTAGTGGCGGAAGTATTCATCCACCTGGAGCCGTTTTCGTAATAATAAGCGCCGTATCCGCTGCCGAGCTGGGCAGCGCCGACAAGGGCTCCATTATTGATAATAGACAGGCGGCTCTGACCGTAGTTTCTGATAGCGCTGAACTGGACTGCGGCGACAGTGGCGTCGGAGCTCACCGAGTTGCGCTCGGGCATATACTCATCGTCATCCACAAACGGGTTTCCGCCCAGGGCATAGGTGCCGGACTCTCCGGCGAGGCTCGCATAGAACGTGGGGTCAACGCCGAGGTAAATATATTTCGTTTGCTGAGCGTTGAGAATAATATACCCTGTATCGAGCATATTGGGCTCAAGCCAGCTTCCGTAGTAGCCGAGAACGGGGATGGAGTGGACCTCGGAAGCCTCTATTCCCTCTTCCTCCTCGGAAGCGGTGGGACGGGCTGTGGCGTAAACGTAACCCTCAACGTAGTTGCCGTTGTTATCCATCTGGCTGATATTATAGAGGGCGAAGGATACCTCAACCTCTTTTGATCCGCCGGCGGGAACGGTGAGATCGGCGGCGTTGGTGTAGCTGAGAATGAGATATGCGTCGTAGGTCGTGATCTCTCCGTCGCCGTCGAAATCAGCGTAGGTATCGTCTGCCATTTCAGTTCCCTTGACCACATAGTCAAGCACAGCCTGAGCGTCGAGTGCGTTGAACACTTTGTCGCCGTTAATATCGATTACAAGATTTGCAAAGTCGTCGTCAACGTAGACCTCTCCGTCAATCTTGTATTCGACCTCCGCAAAGAGAGACTGGGTGAAATCGGTACGGTAGTAGGTGCCGTAGATGTACTGAGTGAAGAAATCGGCGCTGAGGTCGTAGGTAACGTCCTCATCAGAGAAGTTGTTGATGGTAAACTTGAAGGAATACTCTCCGGTGCGGTCGGGATCGTCGCCGAGCTCGACCTTGACCTTGCCGTCGGCGGCGGACTTGGTCGCCTTCTCGTCCATCTCGATATAGGAGCGGGTGGAAACGGCGGCGTCGACCCTTGCAAGTCCGGAGCCCTGCTTAAGAACGGAGTAATAATCGCCGTATTCATCGGTGAGGGGCTCTGCTGTGGACATAAGCAGGCTCTGAACGAGGAAGCGCTCGGACTTGCCCGTCTTGGCCGCAAGGTCATTCTCGCGGACGTACTGAGCGACGAGAGCAGCAAGGCCGGTGACCTGGGGCGCAGCCATCGAGGTTCCGCTCATTGTCTCATATTCTTCAGCGCCGCCCTCATATTCGCCTGTCCAGCGGCCGTTTTCGTCAAGCTGCCTGTGATAGCCGTTCAGGGAGTATATCCCGCCTCCGGGCGCGGTGATCTCTGGCTTGAGGGAGAGATCGCCGGGAACGCCCCAGCTTGAGAAGTCTGACATCGTATAGTAGCCGGGATCGGTTACGATGACGTCGATACCGTCGCTGACAGTAATAGTGCCGGTATAATATGTAACCTCGTCTTCACCGACTGTCAGTGTGCCTGATTCTCCGGTTTTCAGATAGGCTGCGTCAGCCTGCGAGATGGTTACCGCGGGAATGGTGTACTCATATCCCGTAAGGTTCATATAGATGGTGCCTTCCTGATTGTTCGCTACGATAACGCCCACTGCGCCGTTTGCCGCGGCGGCGTTGGCCTTAACGTAGAAAGAGATGCCTCCGCGGTTGCAGACGGCTATCCTTCCGTCAACAAGTCCGGCCTCGGCGGCAGCGGCAAATTCCGCATCGGTTCCGGCGCTGTCTATGTAAATGAACTCATGCTCGCCGGCAATAGTGGAAATGGGCTCATTGCCGTAACCGGTAGACTCATTATAGCTGAACTTGCTGCCGTCGATCTCAAGCGTAGGACCGGTCACGCCGATATTATCGACGGAGGCTACGGTAAAGGCGTTGGCGTAGGAGCCGGGAGAGCCGCCGGTGTAGAAGTTGGCGTCTCCGGCATTCAGGTATCCGGTTCTGGTGTTGTCCGCCCAGCCGCCGGAGTTGCCCATGGAGATGGTCACGGTGGTATCGCAGGACGTAAGGTTATCCATTATCGCCTGATACTCGGAGTTTTCGTTGGTTGCAAAGCCGGGTGCTGCCGAGCCGAGTGAGAGGTTCACGGAATCGGCTCCGAGAACGATGGCGTCCTCGATGGCGACCATATAGTCGGAATCGTATGCTCCGCCGTTCTTTCCGAAGACCTTCATTACAAGGACCTGAGCATCGGGAGCAACGCCCTGGGTCTTGACGGCGTCTATTGCGGGCTCGTAGCTGCCGTTTACCTCAACGAAGCGGTTCGCTGCGGCGATGCCGGCGACGTGGGAGCCGTGCTCACCCTGGTTATCATTCGCGTGGATAACGTCGAAATCTCTATCAACATAGTTGAAGGCGAAGGGGATCTTATCGCTGAGGAAGGCCGTTCCGGCGCTCGTCGGGCCAAACATCTCGGATGCATGGAGGCTGTTCCACTTGAGCGCTATTGAACTCTTGTTGAGCAGCTTTACGCTATTGCTGAGGCTCTTGATAGCGTAGTTGAAGGCGCCGGCGTCAAAGAGCTCGTGATCCGTGTCAAGGCCGGTGTCGATAATGGCGATGATGCTTCCGGCTCCTGTATAGTCAGACCAAACCTCGGTCGCTCCGGTCATACCGGTCGCGGCAGCCTGGTTGGGGCTGTCGGCAGCGGAGGCTGCGGCAGGCTCATACCTGGTCTCGATATAGACCTCCTTAACTCCCTCAACGCTCTTGATGGCGTCGATGGAGCCATAGGGCACGTTCGCAGATACGAGGTTAGCGACAAGAGTAAGGTTCCAGACGACGTCGAGCTTCTGTCCCTTAAGGGCTTTTCGGCTGATCGCCTGAAGAACGGTCTCCTGCTTTGCCTTCAAGTTGTCGCAGTAAGCGATCGCGGCCTCATTCTCTCCGATATTATCGGTTGAAAAGATGCCGATGGCGGGCGTTCCGTCAAAAATGATGGATACGCGCACCACGTCGCTGTCCTTATACTGTACAGCTGCATCGTCAGGCTTCTTCTCGTTTGCATAGGGAAGCAGCCTTTTGGCGTTGTCTACCTTTTCCCAGGTAAAGCTCGGCTTTTTGCCGGGATTCTCATCGGCCATCGCGGGGACGGCGACAAGTCCGACAGTCATAACAACTGCCAGCAGGACTGAGAGAAGGCGTTTCCAAGTGTTCTTCATGCTTCTTTCTCCTTTCGGAATTTTATGTGTCGTTGAGTGGCGGCGCACCGATCGGCCGTTTTTTGCGGTCTTGGCGCCTTAGACACCAGAATAGAGCAAGTATACAACTTTCCGGATAAAAATACAATAACCAATTTCAATAAACTTTGCTGTTTTAAAGCGATAAAACTATGGGCTCTCGGCCATAAAAAGAAAAACCGAGGGTGATAACACCCTCGGTTTTGATTTGGCGTATACCGATCAGTCGGTAACATAAGGCAGAAGCGCGATCTGACGGGCCTGCTTGATGGCGGTGGTCAGCTGGCGCTGATGCATGGCGCAGGTGCCGGTGGCTCTGCGGGGCAGGATCTTGGAACGCTCGGAAAGATAGCGCTTAAGCTTAGCGGTATCCTTGTAGTCGATGAACTGAGCCTTGTCAACGCAGAACTGGCAGACCTTCCTGCGCTTGCGGTTCTGCTGAGGACGAGCCGGACGTACGGCTTCCTTCTCGTTAGTCACTTGTAAACCCTCCTTACTTATTTAGGTTATGTGAATCAGATAGTTGTTGAATGGTTGCTTTTGCGGCGTTTTTTCACAGCCAAGCTGCGAAAAATGCCCATTTCCCCTTTGCGAGGATTTTTTGTTCACAGCGAGGCTTTTCGACGCAGGAATACTGGAAGTATTTCAAGGAGAAATAACGAAGCTGTGGGCAAAAAAGACCGCAAATACTTAGAAGGGGAGGTCGCCGTCGTCATCTGTCAGTTCCGCAAAATCGGAACCGGAGACGGGAGACGAATATCCCTGGTAGCCGGTGGGCTGCTGGTAGCGGCTCTGCTGAGCGCCGCCGTATCCGCCGGACTGGTAGGAGCCGGTCTCGGCCCGCTGGTATGATCCGGAGCTATCCCCGTCGCGCTTGGAGTCGCCGAAATACACGTTATCGGCAACGATCTCATAAGCGGTGCGGCGGTTATTATCCTTATCTGTCCATTCCCTTGTCTGCAGGCGGCCGGAAACTACTGCCATACGGCCCTTCGCGAAATACTTGGAGACGAACTCACCGGTCTGACGCCACGCGACCACGTCGATAAAATCGGCCTGGCGGTCGCCGCCGTCGCGGCTCTGGAAGTCTCTGTCTACAGCAAGGCGGAAGGACGCGACAGCTACGCCGGACTGAGTGTGGCGCAGCTCGGGATCGCGGGTGAGCCTGCCCATTATCACGATGTGATTAAGCATTTCTCCTCCTTATTCCGCCGCGAGGGTGATAAGAGAGCGGACGACTCCGTCGGTGATCTTCATAACACGGTCGAGCTCTGCGGGGAACTCGGGGCCGGAAGTGAACTTCACGAGAACGTAGTAGCCTTCGGGCTTATCGTTGATAGGATAGGCAAGCTTACGCTTTCCCCATTCGTCAGCCTCAACGACAGCGCCGTGTTCGTTGATGAGGGCAGTAAACTTCTCAACAAGGGCCTTGACGCCCTCCTCGTCTACATCCTGATCGATGATGTAGAGCACCTCATACTTCTCACTGGTTTTTGCCATTTTTTGCACCTCCTTCTGGACATTTGGCCCATTTCAAAATGGGCAAGGATTTGCCCGCGCAATATCGCAAGCTAAATAATTATACCCGAAGAAAAATTTTTGTCAAGGTTTTTCTTAACCTTTTATAAATAAGCAAAAAAGCGCCCCGCTTTTTGCGGGGCGCTCTGAAAAAGCTTACGCAATATTCATTGTCTTTACGATCTCGACTATAAGGTCCTCAGCCGCGTCGATGCCCTCCTCGGTATATGCGCCGATGGTGAAGTTCACCATAACGGACGCCGTTCCGTCAGCGGAGACGGTGAAGAAGAGGATGTCCTCCATATATCCGTCCTCATAATCGCCGCCTGCAAGGATCATCAGCCACTCCTGACCGTTTATGTTGACCGAGGTACTCTCCGCGCTGTAGTTTTCAATATCGCCGGAGATTATTTCCTCTATCATATCGAGGAAGAACTGAGCGTCGTAATCGTCGAGCGAGGCGTCCTCCTCGTCGTACATATCGGTATATATGTAAAGTACATAATCCTCGGCCGTGTACTCGGCGGAAAGGCCGGTCTCGGTATCGTTTACCTCCATATTCTCCCACATTACCGAGGGAAGCTGCATCTCGAGGCTGTGCCCGGTGGAGAGAGCCGCGGTGCCGTCCTCGAAGCCTTCAACTTCGCCCGAGGGATCAGGCTCTTCCTCATAGCTCCTTCCGCTCAGCTCGGAGAGCGGCTTGTTCACGTTGCGGCTAACTGTATCCACCATCTCGATGGGTATCGCGAGGTTAATGTTCTGTCCGCCGTCGATATAGGCGCAGTTTATACCCAGAACCTGACCGTATTTATCGAGAAGCGGGCCGCCGCTGTTGCCGTGGGAGATCGCGGCCGTATGCTGAACGTAATACTGACCGTCAAATTCCCTCGATGCGGAGGAAACAACTCCGTCGGAGAAGGTGCCGGAGAAGCCGAGGGAGCTTCCGAGCGCGTAGACCGACTCGCCGGTGACGACCTTCGCCGTTCTCCTTACGAGGGGCTTGTAGCCCTCGGCTCCGGTCTGAAGAATGGCTATGTCAAGGTCTGCGTCGTACCCCAGCACGTTCATTATGCTGTATTCCTTGCCGGTTGAGGTGGTGACGTATCCCCAGCTCGTGCCGTCGATAACGTGGTAATTCGTTATTACCGTGCCGCTGTCGTCGTCAAAGAAGCCCGTTCCGGTGTAGTAATAGCTTTCGGAAACGAAGGCCGTGATCTCGACGGTAGACGGGAGGGCGAGGGCGTATATCTCCTCAGGCGCAAGTGCGGTGGGGGTCGCCGGCGTGGGCTCGGGCTCCGGTTCCGGCTCGGGTTCCGGCTCAGGCTCGGGAGTTACTGGCGTGGGCTCGGGCTCCGGCTGCGCCGGGGTGGGTATATCGGTCTTCTCTATTGAAGATAAAAGAAACTTCTCGTCGTCTTCATTTATATAATATAGCTTTTTCTTCTGCTTCTCGACCTTGAAGTCTTCGCCCTTTGTGACCTCGTATGTGCCGTCTTCCTCGTTGAATTCATAGTTATTCTTCGTGATCTCGTTGCCGTCCGCGTCGTACCAGGTTATCTGGCGGGACTGGACCCGGAGATAACCCGCAGGCTCTCCGTCCTCATCCTCAAGGGAATAGTACCCGGTCTCAAGAAGCTGCTCGATCTCTTCCCTCTCCCCTTCATTGCCGGGAGCGGCGGCGCAGCCCGCGAGCATTACAAGGGCAAGCGCGATGCAAAGAATCTTTTTCATTTCAATGCTCCTCTCAATTGATTCTCAATCGGCAGTCTGCTCCGTGGGATAATCCGACTTGCCGGTGAGCTTTCTCTTTATTATCTTGCCCATTCGCTTCAGAGCGTATGGTGCAACGAGGCCCATCATCTCCTCCGCCGTGTGCATATCGCTGGCGTGCGGCAGATCGCGGGAGAGGTGTATGGCGTCGAACTGGCATCTCGTGGTGCAGAGGCCGCAGCCGACGCACTGGTTTAAGTCGACCACCGTGGCACCGCACTTTAGGCAGCGGTTCGCCTCGGTCTTCACCTGCTCCTCGGTGAGCGGGAGTCTCAGATCCTCGAAGCTCTCCCTCGCCTCTCCCGCTCTCTCGCCCGGGCGCTGGCGTTCGGCGTTATCGTAGCTCTCTACGCGGATATCGTCGCGGTCGAGCTCGATGAAGGTGCGAAGATCGCGGCCGATCGTGAGGCTCTGTCCCGGGTGGACGAAGCGGTTTATCGAGACCATCGCCTCCTTGCCGTCGGCAATGGCGTCAATGGCAAATCTCGCCCCGTGGAATATATCTCCGCCGACGAAGATATCGGGCTCGGCGGTCTGCAGGGTGACCTTGTCGGCAACTGCCGTTCCGTTCGGTCTCAGCTCGACCTTCGTTCCCTTCAGGAGGTCGCCCCACTCGGCGCTCTGCCCTATCGCCATAAGGACGTTGGAAGCAGGAACGGTTATCGTATCGTTCTCATCGTAGACCGGGCGGAAACGGTGCTCGGAATCGTAAACGGAGACGCATTTTTTAAATACGATACCGGTAACTTTTCCGTTCTCGGTAAGTATCTCCTTCGGTCCCCAGCCGTTTCTTATCTCTATGCCCTCGCAGAGGATATCCTCCACCTCGTCCTTCGCCGCAGGCATCTCGTCCCTCTTTTCGAGGCAGAGCATCGTGACCTTGCCCTTAGTGCAGCGAAGCGCCGTTCTCGCGACATCGGCCGCTACGTTTCCGCCGCCTACGACTACTACGTCGCCCTCAAGCTCGGCTTTTCCTCCGATATTCACGCGCTTTAAGAAGCCGACGCCTGACTCGACGCCCTTCGCGTCCTCGCCGGGAACTCCGGCAAGTCTGCCGCCCTGAAGGCCGATGGCAACGTAAAACGCCTTGTATCCCTCGCGGCGGAGCTCCTCTATCGTAACGTCCTTGCCGACCTCGACGCCGCAGCGGATCTCGGCGCCCATATCACGGATTATATCAATTTCCTTCTCAAGTACCTTTTTCTCAAGGCGGAAGTTTGGAATTCCGTTCATCAGCATTCCGCCGGGCTTTTCTTCCTTCTCGAATACCGTTACCGGATATCCCTCGGTGCGGAGGTAATAGGCGGCGGTAAGTCCGGCGGGACCTGAGCCGATGACGGCTATCTTGTAATCGTCCCACTGCTTGCCCTCGCCGTTCTCGCAGATGACCTTGAAATCGAGGGGATTCTCAAGCTCCCACTGGGCCAAAAACTTCTTTATCTCGTCTATCGCCACGGGCTTATCAATCGTGCCCCTCGTGCAGCGGTCCTCGCATCGCTTGTTGCAGACGGCGCCGCAGACGGCGGGGAACGGGTTATCCTGCCTTATCAGGCGAACGGCGTCCTCATATCTCCCCTCAGCCGCCATCCTTATGTAGCCCTGAACGGCGATATGCGCGGGACAGGCCGTCTTGCAGGGGGAGGTTCCCGTGTCGTAGCAGTTCAGCTTATTGGTATCGCGGTAGTTCTTATCCCAGCGCTTCTCGCCCCAAACGTGGTCGATGGGCAGGTCGCGCATCGGGTATTTGACCTTCGTCCCATCCTTCTTGCAGAGCTTCTGCCCGAGCCTCGCGGCTCCCGCCGGGCAGACCTCCACGCATTTTCCGCAGGCGACGCATTTTGAGGCGTCAACGTGGGCGCGGTAGGCGCTGCGTGACATATTCGGCGTGTTGAAAAGCTGGCTCGTTCTGAGGCCGTAGCAGCTTCCGGCGGAGCAGTTGCAGATGCCGACGATCCTGTTCGGCCCGTCGAGGTTAGTTATCTGGTGGACGTAGCCCTTGCGCTCGGCGCGCTCAATTATCTCCATCACCTGTTCGCGGGTGACGTAGTGCGCGTCCTTTCCGCTCTCTACGAGGAATTCTGCTATATCGCCGACGCCGATGCACATCTGCCCCTCGATATCGCCGACGCCCTCGCCCCTTATGCGCTGAGCCTTTCGGCAGGCGCAGACCATGGTGCAGAACTTATCGTATTTATTGAGCCAATGCGAGAGGTGCTCCTGAGATACGGAGACAGTCTCGACAGGGATCGCCTTCTCGACAGGGATAACGTGCATTCCGATGCCCGCGCCGCCCTCTGGCACGAGCTTTGCCGCAAGCTCAAGCGGCTCCTGCGGGGCGAGATTGAACATTGTCGCGACCTCGGGGTGCTCGTCGGGCAGGGTCGGGTGCTCTACCATATATTCGCCGCTGCCTACGACCCACTTCGGCACCCAGTACTGGATATGCTGATCGGCGTTGTCCCTGTTCTGCTCGAGTATGCCGATCCAGAGCAGGTGGTCGATGACCTTCTGAGTCTTCTCCTCGGTCATACCGTTCAGCTCGGCGAGCTCCTTCGTGGTCTTCCCCACCCTGCGCTTTTTGAAGGAGAGCATAAACTTGACCTCTTCCTTCGTAAGCAGGCGGTCGAGGATCCAGAAATCCATATGGTTTTCCTTCATACCGCCGGGCAGCTTGCGCGGTATGTTGTCCGTTATCATAACTGCGAGCTTCTTTAAGAGCTTCGCCTTTTCGGGGTCGGAGCATTTATGCTCCGTGACCGGATAGTCGCGCTCATTGACGTGGATATTCGGATTGACTTCTTTTACCATTCTCTCCACCTCTTTAAAAATATGCGCAGGGAAACGCGTAAATTCTCTCTATCTATACATTATATACTATACCCCGTCAAAAATAAAGAACATTTTTATCTCTTTTGCCCCACAGCGTAATCGAAAAAAATAAAAATTTGCGCTTGACATTTCTCACGCTATGCTGTATATTAATTAGGCGCCGTGATCGGCAAGTCCAGCATCAGCATACGGCCGAGTAGTTCAGTTGGTTAGAACGCCAGCCTGTCACGCTGGAGGTCGAGGGTTCGAGCCCCTTCTCGGTCGCCATCTGCTGCTATAGCTCAGTAGGTAGAGCGCATCCTTGGTAAGGATGAGGTCCCCAGTTCGAATCTGGGTAGCAGCTCCAACAAAAAAGCGCCTTTTGTCCTATGGACAAAAGGCGCTTTTTTGATTTGTCAGTTTTTCCGATCAGCATCGCACAAATACTATGATCAGTTTTTGTGACGGGTTACATGAATAACCTATTATTTTCTGATAGTTTTGACACAACGATCTCCCCGAAAGGAATTTCGGGGAGATCTTATTATGCGCAGGCTGTAATCCGCAGCGACCCGTCGCCGCGGGGAACGCGTTCGTTGTTCTTCCGGCGCTGATCGTGCATTCCGGAGTGTTGCAGAATTTAGGTCCGGTTTATTCTCCCTTAGGCGTTATCGCAGAAATAAGGCTTTCCATCTCCTCATCCGTTCCGCCGTAGTCGATCGTAATTACAAGCACGTTATCGCCAAGCTGCGTCCCGAAGCAGTAGTATCCGTCGCTGACGGCAATGCTCCAGTTCATACCGACGTAAGTTTCTTCGCGGAGCTCGTAGTCGATGCTGCCCATGATGCTCGCGATCTCATCCTCGATGGCGCCGGAGGAATTCCAGATGCTGATTCTGCCTCCGGTCTCGTCGTTGTCCATCACATATTGCGAGGGCGTGCCATCTTTCTTTTCGGTGTAGCCCTCCGGAATTCCCATATAAACGTCTTTGAGTTCAATGATCTTTACGTAGACCGGAGCGCCCTCGGTCGGCTCTTCTTCAACAGGCTCGGTTTCCCCTGCAGGCTCGGTCGTTTCCGGCGCTTCTGCGCTTACCGGAGTATATTTTAGTGAACCGAGCACTTCGCCGACAATCTCGTTATCAAAGGCAAAGCCCGCAGATGAAACGCGGATCATCTCTCCGTCCACCGTCGTATAGGCCTCAAAGCCATAGCCGCCGTAGCCGTCGCCGTACTGGAAGCCGACCCAGTCGTTTCCTCCGAAGCTGCCGGAAACGTCGGTCTGCTCATTGGTATAGGTCTCCTTGTTGTAGTTGTAGTTGCTCATAATGCGGTCTTCGCCTTCAGCCTTGAAGTCAAAGTATGAGAAGCTGGACTTTTTCACAGAGAAATATCGGGTGTCGTTCTCGTCAAAAACATCTCCGCCCTTCAGTTCAAAGTCTGCCGGCACTTCAACCGTCCAATCTCCCCACGACATCGTTTTGGGTTCTGCGGTCTGCTCCTCCGTCACGTCTGCAGCCGGCGCATCTGTTTGGGCATCAGGCTCTTCGGAATCCGAGCCTCCGCAGGCGCAAACGCATATACATAAACAAATCACAGCAAATAGAAGCAGCATCTTTTTGATTTTCATTTTATACCTTCCTTTCTTCCGAGTGCTATGCCGGCGGTATTATAGCACAGCTAACCATGTTTTGCAACGGGCAGCGGAACACCGTCATCCCACCGTGAAATAATTGGAGATGATAATTTCTACGTCGGATCGCACAAAAACAGTCTCTGCTTTTTGTGACGGGTTACGCGATTAACCTCTTGTTTTATCGTGAATTTCAGCTTATTATCTCCCTGAAAGCAATTTCCGGGAGATTTATTATGCGTTCAAACTCTTTTATCAGGCAGGTTTTCAAAATAGCCGTTCCCGTGGCGCTCCAATGTATGCTGCAGGCCTCGTTTTCGATAGTCGATCAGGTGATGGTCGGCTCTCTCGGGAGCGTCAGCATAGCGGCAGTCGGGATTGCCGGAAAGCTGAGCACGGTCTATGGGGTCGTTATCGGCGCCGTTGTCAGCGTTGCGGGGATAATGATATCGCAATACCTCGGTGCGAAGGACGAGGCCGAGGCGAATCGCTGCTTTTCGCTGAACGCCCTCATCTCGCTCGGGATCGGGGCGGTGTTCACGGCTGTATGCGTCCTGTTCCCGGCTCAGTTAATGGGGCTGTACTCCGAGGACGGGGACACGGTGAAGGCCGCCGCCTCATATCTCAGGATCGTCGCCGCCGGATTTCTGCCCTACGCCGTCGGAATGATGGTCTCGACGAGGCTGCGCTGCATGGAAAAGGCTCTTTTACCCCTTATTTTCAGCATCGCCGCAAGCGTTCTGAACACGGGGCTAAACTACGTTCTGATCTTCGGAAAGCTCGGCTTTGCCGCTATGGGCGCGGACGGGGCGGCGCTGGCGACGATTATATCGCAGCTTGTAAGCGCTCTGTTGCTTGTATTCGGGGCGTCGGCAGTCGACCGTAAGCGCGGAGCCGCCTTCCGCTTCTCCCCCGCGCTTACGAAGATGTCCGCCGGGCAGTATCTCGCCATCTTTCTCCCCGTTTTCGTGCTCGAGTTCATGTGGAGCCTGAGCGAGAACGTCTACGCCTCGGTCTACGGCCACATCGGCACCCTCGAATGCGCCGCCATGACGCTGACTTACCCGATACAGGGCCTCACGATTGGGGCGCTGAGCGGGCTTTCCCAGGCGGCGGGAATACTTATAGGCAAGGAGCTCGGCAAGGGCGATTTCGACTCGGCATATAAAAAATCAAAAAGGCTATTATTATACGGGCTCATCGGTTCGTTCATATTAGCCGCCTCCGTTATTCTTCTGATGGGGCTCTACACCGATATATACAACGTTGAGGACTTTGTTAAGAAGACGGCGCGGAATATACTTATCGTTTTCGCCGCCGTATCGCCCGTTAAGGTGATGAATATGATCCTCGGCGGCGGCATCGTCAAGAGCGGCGGAAAAACGAGGATAGTGATGATAATCGAGCTTTTCGGCACGTGGGGCTTCGGCGTTCCCCTTGCGTTTCTCAGCGCCTACGTCTGGAAGCTCAGCATATCGCTCGTGTACCTCTGCCTCTCGTTTGAGGAGTGCGTGCGGCTCATACTGACGTGGATCATCTTTATAAGGAAAAAGTGGATGCAGAAGATTTAAAGGAGGGCGCTTATGTGGTCAGAGGGCAAGGTCAGGATCAAGGATATCGCCGACGAGCTCGGCGTCAGCACGGCAACGGTGTCGAACGTCCTCCACGGGAAGACGGAGAAGATATCGGAGCGCACCGTAAAGGCGGTGGAAAAGAAGCTTGAGGAGCGGGGCTACATTCCCAATATGGCCGCCGCCTTACTCGCGCGCAATAACTCGCGGATAATCGGCGTCGTCGTAAACGACCATCCCAAGTACGAGGGCCACGTTTTCGAGGATCCCTTTATCTCGGCGGCAGTCAACCACCTCTCGGACAGGATCGAGGAGGCGGTCTATTATATGATGCTGAAAAAAGCGAAGCGGGCCTCAGACGCCGTCGTCTTCGCCTCGATGTGGAATCTTGACGGTATGGTGCTCATCGGCTTTTGCGAGGACGATTATCAGGACCTGCGCGACAGGATAAGAGTGCCCTTCGTTATCTACGACGGATTCTCGGACGCGCAGGAACGCTTTGGAAACGTCGTGATCGATGATTTTGACGGCGGCAGGCAGGCCGGAGCTTATCTTAGAGATTTGGGCCACGAAAGAGTCCTCTTTATCTCCGATAACGATATCTGTATGGATCATCTCCGATATCTCGGCTTATGCGAGGGTCTTGGACATAAGGCGGAGCTTATGATCGTTCCGATGACAGCGTCCGAGCGCGAGGAATTCTATCTTGAACGGCTCGAAGCTATCAAAACCTATACCGCCGTTTTCGCGGCCTCAGATTACTACGCTTTGGAGCTTATCAGTTTTTTGGTGCAGAACGGCGTCAGCGTGCCGGGTGATATCTCCGTCATAGGCTTCGACGGCAGCAGGGAGGCGAAAAGCGCCGTACCCCGGCTCACGACGGTATCTCAGGATAGTCTCATGCGGGCGGAGGCCGCCGTCAGTCTGCTTTTAAAAATGATTTCAGGAGGCGACGCTGAAAAGACCGTGACTATCCCCGTACAGCTGACCTTAGGCGAAAGCGTAAGGAAGATAGAATGCTGATAAAAAGCCTTCCCCTTGGGGGAAGGTGGCTCGGCGGTAGCCGAGACGGATGAGGTCGTACCGTCAATTTCATCGCTGTGGTAATTCGATCTAACCTCATCAGTCACTTCGTGACAGCTTCCCCAAAGAGGAAGCCTTTGTGGAAAACATTCAGCCGCCCGAGGCTCCGGGCGGCTGGATTTTTCGGCAAAAATCGTAATGTTGTATATTTTCGGCCTTTCTGAATATATATAATTTGTCAAACTGCACTAAAGCCGGCGTAATTATTTATAGAGAATGTCAATTGATTAAAAATTACCCAGATGCTAAACTCAAGCTATAGAATAATGCGCCGCTCGAGTGAGCAGACCGCTTGGCGTACTGCCTTATATATAAGCGGCCCGCTCTTTTTTACTTTATATGAGGTGAGCCTATGACTGACAGATCTCAATGGAACGAGGAGTTTTCCCGCAGGTTCAGCCGCCACGAGAAGGAGCTTCGCGGGCTTTACCGCGAGCTTTACGGCGAAGATGAGAAGGCCTGGGATTACTACCTTGAGGTGCTTTGGCGGGCTTATTCCGAAAGGCCGGAAAGCCTTCGCGCGCTCGACCGCGAGCGCGCGGCGAAGCCGGACTGGTACAGGGGGCACGAGCTTGTCGGTATGCTCGCCTACGTCAAGGCGTTTGCGGGAACGCTCCGGGGCGTCCGCTCAAAGCTCGACTACATAGAGGAGGCCGGAGTAAACTATCTCCACCTTATGCCCCTTCTTGAGAGCCCGGAGGGCAGGTCGGACGGGGGCTACGCAGTCTCCGATTTCCGAAAGGTCCAGCCCGAGCTCGGGACGATGGACGATTTAGCCGAGCTCGCCGGAGACTGCCACAAGCGCGGCGTCTCCCTCTGCCTCGACTTCGTCATGAACCACACGAGCGAGGATCACGAGTGGGCAAGGCGAGCCCGAGCCGGCGAAAAGGAATTTCAGGACCGCTACTTCTTCTTCGACGACTGGAATATCCCGAACGAATACGAAAAAACCGTGCCTCAGGTATTCCCGACCACGGCGCCCGGCAACTTCACCTGGTGCGACGAGGCGAAAAAGGTCGTTATGACCTGCTTCTACCCCTATCAGTGGGACTTAAATTACCGCAATCCTGCGGTCATGAACGATATGACCGACAATATGCTGAACCTCACGAACCACGGCGTTGACATAATCCGTCTCGACGCAGTTCCGTATATTTGGAAGGAGCTCGGAACGAGCTGCCGCAATCTCAAGGAAGTCCACTCCTTAGTCCGAATAATGCGAATGACCTGCGAGATAGTCTGCCCCGGCACCCTGCTTCTGGGCGAGGTCGTTATGGAGCCCTCGAAGGTCGTCCCCTATTTCGGAACGGTGGATAAGCCGGAGTGCCACATGCTGTATAACGTCACCACGATGGCGACGACGTGGCACACGGTGGCGACGAAGAACGTATCGCTTTTAAAGCACCAGCTCGGTCAGGTCTTCAATCTGCCGAAGGACTACGTTTTCTTAAACTACCTCCGCTGCCACGACGATATCGGCTGGGGTCTCGACTACCCCTATCTATGGCAGTTCGGCATGGATGAGGTCGGACACAAGCGCTTTCTGAACGACTATTTTACGGGCAAGTGGCAAGGGAGCGACGCCCGCGGCGAGCTATACAACGACGATCCGCGCCTCGGCGACGCGAGGCTCTGCGGCACCACCGCCTCCCTCTGTGGGCTCGAGGCGGCGAGATACGAGCGCGACGACGTTAAGACGGAGTTCGCCTGCCGCTACGATATAATGCTCCACGCCTATATGCTCACTCTCTCCGGCGTACCCGTTCTCTACTCCGGCGACGAGGTTGGCCGCGAGAACGACTACGGATACCATAACGTCCCCATAAAGTGCGAGGACAGCCGCTGGCTGCACAGGGGCGATATGGACTGGGCTGCGGCTGATAAGAGAAATAAGCGCGGCACGGTGGAAAACGAGATCTTCTCCTCCCTCCGCAAGCTTGAAAAGCTCCGCACGAAGCACCGCGTTTTTGACGGAAACGCAGATACCTGGATAATCGAATCGGGCGACTCCTCCGTTCTCGCAATCGGGCGCTGGTACCGGGGGCAGAAGCTGATCGCCGTTTTCAACTTCTCGAAGGAGCTCAAGACCGTCCGAATAGGCGAGCACGGCGACTTTACCGATCTTATGACAGGCAAAAAGCGCGGGGCTATCGCCGTCACTCTCCGTCCAGGCGATTTTGCATGGCTTTTGGGGGCTTAAGCTATGGGAAAGAAACTGATATTTTTGGATATTGACGGCACTCTGACACCGTCCGGGACTAATGTTCCACCTGCAAGCGCCGTCGGCGCGATCAAAAAGGCTCAGGAAAACGGGCACAAGGTCTTTTTATGTACCGGGCGTAACCTCGATATGCTCTCCCCCCTTCTCGTCTACGGCTTCGACGGCGTCGTCGCGAGCGCGGGCGGGTACGTTGCCTGCGGCGACGAGGTGCTTTTCGACTGCCCGATGACGCAAAGCCAGCTTGAACGCGCTATGCGTCTTCTCGGCGAGAGCGGAGTATTCCGCACGATCGAGGCGAAGGACGCGACCTTTGGCGACGAAAACCTCGGCGAGTTCCTCGCGAATGCAGGAGAGGGCAACTCCGAGCTCGTCCGCTGGCGCAAGGCCTTGGCGGAAAAGCTGAATATAAAGCCGATGGGCGAGTACGACGGCCGGCCAATTTACAAGGTCGTGGTAATGTGCCTTGACTGGTCGCAGCTTGAGCCGGCAAAACGCGAGCTCGAGGCGGAATTTGACTTCTGCATCCAGGATCTCGCCGCACGCGGCTGCCTGAACGGGGAGCTTATTAACAGGAAGTTCAATAAGGGCACGGGCGTAAAGCTCGCCGCCGAGAGGCTCGGCTTCGACCTTGAGGACACGGTCGGCTTCGGCGACAGCATGAACGACCTTGATATGCTAAAGGTGGTCGGCACGAGCGTATGCATGGAAAACGGCTCGCCCCAGCTTAAGGCGATGAGCGATATGGTCTGCCCCTCGGTCGAGGAGAACGGCCTTGCCGACGCATTTATAAAGCTCGGACTTATATAACGTAGACTGCAGCGGAAGCTGTAAATAATTAAGAAATTTGGAGGAGAAAACGCTATGGCACTTGACTACCGCAAATGCGCCGAAGAGATATTTTCTCATCTCGGCGGACGGGACAACATCATCAGCGCGGCACATTGCGCCACCCGCCTGCGCCTCGTTATCGCGGACAATTCCAAGCTCGACAAGGAGGCCCTCGAGAACGTTGAAGGCGTAAAGGGTATGTTCGACTCAAACGGTCAGCTCCAGCTCATCATCGGCACCGGCACGGTCAACAAGGTCTACGATGAATTCCTCGCGGTGACCGGAATGACAGCCGCAACGAAGGACGAGGTCAAGCAGGCCGCCGCCTCGAAGATGCCGATCTGGAAGAAGATCCTCAAAACCCCGGGCGACGTTTTTGTCCCCATTCTGCCCGCTATCGTTGCCTCCGGCCTTATGATGGGTATAGTTGAGGCGATTCCGAAGTTCGCGCCAGCCTTTGGCAATACCGATCTCTATTCCTTCCTCGATCTCGTTGCGAACACGGCCTTCGCCCTCCTGCCCGTCCTCGTCGCCATCTCCTCCGCCCGCGTTTTCGGCGGGAACGTATTCCTCGGCGCAGTTATCGGTCTTATGATGGTGCACCCCGCCCTTCTTAACGCATGGAACGTAGGCACGGCTGAAAATATTCCGACGTGGTCGATATTCTTCTATCCGATACAGCAGGTCGGCTATCAGGGTCACGTCATCCCGGTAATATTGGCAGTTCTGCTTATGTCGACGCTTGAAAAATGGCTGCATAAGCACGTACCCGAGATGATAGACCTCTTCGTCACTCCTCTCGTCACCGTCGTAGTCACCGCGTATCTCACCTTCACCGTTATCGGCCCGGTATTCTCCGTGGTCGAAAACTGGGTCCTTGCCGGAGCGAAATGGCTCATTACCGTGGGCTACGGAGCCGGAGCCGCCGTTATGGGCGCTCTCTATCCGCTCACCGTCGTTATGGGCCTGCACCATATGTACAACGTCATTGAGGCCGGTATGATCTCCAGTACAGGCGTCAACACCTGGATGCCTATAGCTACTGCGGCGAATATCGCCCAGTTCGGCGCCTGCCTTGCCGTCGCCCTCAAGTGCAAGAGCCAGAAGACCAAGTCCGTCGCCCTCCCCTCCTCCCTCTCCGCCTCCCTCGGAATCACCGAGCCGGCTATATTCGGAATAAACTTCCGCTATATGAAGCCCTTTATCGCCGGCATGATCGGCGGCGCTGTAGGCGCACTCTTCGCCTCGTGGGTAAAGGCGACCGACGCTGCCGGAAACGTGGTTGCTTTCGGCGCTACGACCTACGGAGTTACCGGAATTCCCGGAATCCCCGCCATCAATAATATCCCGATGTATCTCCTGCTTATGCTGATCTCCGCCGGAACCGCTTTCGTTATCACATGGTTTATCTGGAAGGAGGATGCGCCGAAGAAGGCCGGAGCTCCCGCTCCCGAGCCTGAGGCGATAGAGGCTCCCGCAGTCAGCGTTATCCGCTGTGCCGCCGGAACCGTGCTCCAGCCCGCAAAGGGCGAGGTCATCGCCCGCGAGGATATCCCCGACGAGACCTTTGCCGAGGGCATTCTCGGCGACGGAGTCGGAATCCGTCCCGTTGACGGAACCGTAGTCGCCCCGTTTGACGGCACCGTAACCTCGGTATTCGGCACAAAACACGCCATCACCCTTGAAAAAGGTGGAATGGAGCTTCTTATCCACGTCGGCGTAAACACGGTCAATATGGCGGGCGACGGCTTCGAGGCCTATGTCAAGGACGGCGACGAGGTCAAGGCCGGGCAAAAGCTTCTCACCTTCGACTCAGCCAAGATAAAGGCCGCGGGCTATGACGACACCGTAGTAGTCCTGCTTACGAACTCCGACGACATCGAGGGCGTTGAGTGCGGAGCGAAATAAAGTAAACAAGCCCATCGGGGCATACACCAATAATATAAGGAGGAAAAACTAATGAAATCTTTTGAGTACACCATCACCGATCCCGTCGGCATCCATGCCCGTCCCGCCGGAGTCCTTGTCAAGGAGGTCAAGAGCTTTGCCGGCTCCACCGTCACCATAGCGAAGGGCGAGAAGAGCGTCAACGCCCTCAAGCTCATGGCTCTCATGCAGATGGGAATCAAGCAGGGCGACACCGTCACCGTGTCCGTCGAGGGCGGAGACGAGGAAGCTGTCTGCACCGCGCTGGAGAACTTCTTCAAGGCAAACCTGTAAGTAATTGAGAAACGCAAAACCGCTGCCTTATAAGGCAGCAGTTTTGCATACTTGGGAAAGGAGAATAATATGATCTCTATTCAGGGAAAGGGCGTTTCCACGGGAATAGCCGTTGGCCCCATTTACTTCTACCGACGCGCGGACAGCACCGTCCGCCGCTATGAGGTTTCGGACAGGGACGCCGAGTGGGCGCGCTTCAAGGCGGCTCAGGAGAAGGCGATTGCTGAGCTCGGCGAGCTTGCCGAGAAGGCGAGAGCCGAGGCCGGCGACGAGGCCGCCATGCTCTTTGAGACGCATCAGATGATGGTAGAGGATATGGACTATGAGGAGGCCATCGAGGCCGGGATCAAAGAATCCGGTCTCAACGCCGAAGCAGCCGTTTCCGATGCGGGCGAGATGCAGGCTGCAGCCTTCGCCGCTATGGACGACGATTACTTCAAGGCCCGCGCCGCCGACGTAAAGGATATATCCACAAGGCTCGTCGGCATTCTCCTCGGCGTAGTTCAGGGCGGCATCGACTCCGACGTGCCCGTTATCCTCGCCTCCGACGATCTCGCCCCGAGCGAGACCGTCCAGCTCGACAAATCCAAAATTCTCGGTTTCATCACCTCCGGCGGCTCCGGCTCGAGCCACACCGCCATTCTCGCCCGCACCATGGGCATCCCCGCCATCATCGGCGTCGGTGACAAGCTCAAGGCAGAGTATGAGGGACGCGAGGTCATCATCGACGGATCCACCGGCGCAATTGCCCTCGATCCGGACGACGCCACCCGCGCTCAGCTTATGAAAAAGCGCGCCGATCTTTTAAAGCGCCAGGCTCTTTTAAACGAACTCAAGGGCAAGCCCAACGAGACGAAGGACGGCCAGCGCATCCGCGTTTACTGCAACATCGGCTCGCCAAGCGACGTACACACCGTCCTTGAAAACGACGGCGGCGGAGTCGGCCTTTTCAGGAGCGAGTTCTTATACCTTGAGTGCGACGATTATCCCACCGAGGATTACCAGTTCGAGGCATATAAGAAGGTCCTCTCCGATATGGGCGATAAGGAAGTCGTCATCCGCACCCTCGATATCGGCGCGGACAAGCAGATCGACTACTTCAACCTCCCGAAGGAGGAGAACCCCGCAATGGGCAACCGCGCCCTGCGCATATGCCTTACGAGGCCGGAGATATTCAAGACCCAGCTTCGCGCCCTCTATCGCGCCTCGGCCTACGGTCATCTCTGCATAATGTTCCCGATGGTCACATCCGTCTGGGAGGTCAGAGAGGCAAAGAAGATGTGCGAGCTCGTCAAGAAGGAGCTCACTGCCGAGGGCAAGCCCTACTCTGAGGACGTTCAGGTCGGTATAATGATCGAGACTCCCGCCGCCGCCGTCATCTCCGACAGGCTTGCGAAGGAGGTCGACTTCTTCTCCTGCGGAACGAACGATCTCACCCAGTACACCCTCGCCTGCGATCGTCAGAACAACGATCTCGGCCGCTTCTTCAATGCGCATCACCCCGCCGTTTTAAGACTTCTCAAGCTTGTTTGCGACAACGCGCATAAGAACGGCATTTGGGTCGGCATCTGCGGCGAGCTCGGCGCAGACCTCGAGCTTACCGAGACCTTCCTCTCCATCGGTATCGACGAGCTTTCCGTCTCCCCGCGCTCCGTGCTTCCGCTAAGGCAGAAGATACGCGAAACGAACTCCCGCGCCGTGCGTGAGGGCTGCCTTGCCGCCCTCGCAAGCGACGTAACGCCGCTTTAACAGCTGTTTTGGATCCGGTAAAATCCGGGCCCCATTTCCATCGTGGATGATAATAACCGCAGGCAGAGAGCTCAGTAATATGAGCTGAGTCTCATCTCCTCGCTTTACAATATCCAGCTCATCAAATACGCTTTATTAAAATAGTGCCGCCCTTTTTCAGGGCGGCATTGATTATGTTTTTGACCCAAGCCTTTTGTAAACCGTTCCTCTCATCGTGAGATATGAGGCAAGGCCGCCGATCACGTTCGATATAGGCTCTGCGAGGAATACTCCCTTTACGCCGAAGCCCATTCTCGGAAGAAGCATAGTTAGCGGAACGACGATTATGACCTTTCTGAGAAGCGAGAAGAATATGGCGTGCTTCGCGTCGCCGAGAGCCTGGAAGGCAGACTGCCCGGAAAACTGCAAAGCCATAAATACGAAGCCGAAGAAGTATATCCTCAGCATATCGACCCCCGCGGCGGTGAGCGCAGCGTCGTCGGTGAATATCCCGAACCAGAGGGCGGGAAAGAGGAAAACGACAAGCCATGCGAACACCGTGAATGCAGAGCCCGCAAGGGTGTTGAAATTTATCGCCTCTCTCGTCCGCTTAAACTCCCTCGCCCCGTAATTATAGCTTATTACCGGCTGCGCCCCGTTCACTATCCCGTTTATCGGCAGGGTGAATATCTCGCGGATAGAGTTCGTTACCGTCATAACCCCGACGAAGACGTCTCCCCCGTATAACTGGAGCGTTGAGTTGCAGGCGACCTGCACGGCGAGGTTCGTCGCCTGCATGATAAAGTTCGATGCTCCGAGCCTGGATATCGAGGCGACAATGCTCCGGGCCGGCCGCATATTGTGAAGGCTGAGCCGCACGGCGGCTCTTTTTCCGAAGAGAAAAGCGAGCACCAGCGCGGTGGAGACCGCCTGACTTATAACCGTCGCGAGAGCCGCGCCGGATATGCCCAGCTTGAAGGTGAATATGAACAAAGGGTCGAGTGCGATATTCACCGCGCATCCTATCACGACTGAGAGCATACCGACACGGGGAAAGCCCTGAGCGTTCACATATCCCACAAGCCCCGTCGAGAGCACGGAGAACACCGTTCCCGCAAGGTAGATTCTCAGGTATTCGGCGGCGTATTTATACGACTCTGCGCTCGCGCCGATGGCGAATAGGGCCGGGCGCATAAAGATATATCCGAGGGCGGTCAGAATAACGCCGGCTCCGAAAGAAAGCGTAACGGAATTACCTAAAATACGCGCCGCCTTCCCGTCGTTGCCCGCTCCCCTCTCGATGGCAAAAAGCGGTACTCCACCCATTCCGAAAAGGGCGGCAAAGGCCATTATAAGCGTCAGCACCGGGAAGGTCAGCCCTACTCCCGTGAGCGCCATGCTCCCCTCTTCGCCCATATGCCCTATGTATATCCTGTCCACCACGTTATAGAGAAGATGGACTATTTGAGCCACCGTGAGCGGTACGGCCTGGGATATTATGTTTTTCCAGACGGGGCCCTTAGAAAAATCATTCTGCATTAACATCACCCGATCAACTCTCTCAGCGAATGATACCATAAAACGGCTTCCCTTGCAACTTTTCCCTTGCGCCTTAGCTGTGTCGCGGTTATAATAAATATAATATAATTCCGAGGAGGAGTCCACAATGGAATACAAAGTCACGTTTTCAGCTCTCCCTAAGACCCTCGCCGAGTTCAAGGCCATGCCCGAGGCCTCGCTTCAAAAGCCCGAGGAGACCGCCGCCCTCACCGTCGCCGCCCTCGCAGCTTATCCCGAAAGCCGCGACGAGTGCTACGCTATGCTCGACTATCTGCGGGGTCCTCGTCCCCTCTCTCCCATGGAGAAGCAGTTCATCCGCGACAGGTTTATGGACGGCAAGGACTATATCCCCCGCTCATACTTCGCCGGAGCTACGCCCGATAACGACTACACCCCTACCCTCCCCTTTACCGTTCGCCTAAAGGACAGCGCCTCGCAGTTTGCCGAGAGCGGCTATAAAAAGTTCGACGTCTTCTGCGGCGGAGCTGACAGCCCCCGCCCCGTCACGCTTCGCCTTAAGCCCTCGACCTGCGAGTGGTTCCTCTGGGAGCAAAATCTTCTCGTAGGTATAAGGATACCGAAGTCCTCTGACCCCTGGGCATAATGGGTAATTCGCGCCGCTCCGTTTTTCGTGGAGCGGCGCTTGACTTTTGCCCGCCTCTCGGTTATAATCATCCCGTCGGCACGAAGCCGGCAAAAACGGCAGAAGCCGATTAATGTTCTTTTTTCTGAACAGTATGCCACGAAGGTATGCACTTTCCCCGCACGGGAGAGCGCATTTTTTGTTAAAAAGGAGAAAATATTATGTCAACCGTTAAGAAGCTCACCGTAACTGCTCTCTTCCTCGCGCTCTGCGTAGCCCTGCCCCCGCTGTTTCACGCCGTCGGCCTCGGGCAGGCGTTTTCGCCGCTGCATATACCCGCTCTCGCCTGCGGCCTCATCTGCGGCCCCCTGTACGGCCTCGTCTGCGGAGCCCTCGGTCCCCTGCTCGCAAGCCTGATAAACGGTATGCCCCCGATGGCAATGCTCCTCTATTTCATTCCCGAGATGATGGCTTACGGCCTTTTCACCGGTCTTTTCTTTAAATTCATCCGCACCGGAAGCACCCTTGCCGACTGCGTGATCTCTCTCCTCATAGCTATGGTCATCGGCCGCATTGTCGGCGGGCTTGTTCACGGTATCGTTTTCCTCGGCGGGGGGGCTGAATACTCCATCGGCATATGGCTCGGCGCGTACTTTATCGGCACCTGGCCGGGAATGATACTCCATATCGTGCTTATCCCGGCTATATATCTCGCGCTTGAGAAGGCAAAGCTCATTGAAAAAAGGTACAATAAGGCCTGACAGAAAGCTTTACGCATTAAGCTGATGCGTTTTGTTCTTGCTTGAAAGCAAGCAAGCTGTTCATTTCTCTCTTTGCAGACAGCAAAGAGAGAAAAATGTACATTTATTAAACTTATAAGAAATAAAGCAGTTGCATCTTAATGCAAAAAAGCACCCGTTTCCGCGCTTCGATATTACGAAGCGCGGTTTTTTTGTTTTCTCGTTGCAATAGTAACCCATATCGTTTATACTGTATAATAGGATAATATTAAAAAGGGGGATCGTTATGATCTGCAATAACTGCAAAAGCACCGTGCGGGACGGCTCCGCCTTCTGCACTAAGTGTGGCGCACGCATGGTACAGCCGGCCGTTCCTCGCCCTGCGCCGGCGCCTGTTCAGACTCCCGCGTATAATCCCGCTCCCGCCCCGAAGAAGAAGACCGGGGCAGGAATAATAATCGGCATAGTACTGCTCCTTCTCGTAATCGGTGCTGAGGCTTGGTACCTCGTTAACTGGTATAACAACGAGGGCGGCTTCTTCCCGGAGACCTCTTTCGTCTCCCGCAGCGACGACGAGGATGAAGAAAAGCCCAAGGACAAGGACAAGGACAAGGATAAAGATACGGATAAGGACGAAAAGCCCGGCAGCACCGACGTCATAGAGCCTGAGCCGAAGCCCTCTGATAGCGCATCCCTTCCCGGCGGCGCCGAGCTGAAAAGCGACGCCTCTGTCGAGGACATTGTCGGCGACTGGGTCGGCGAACTGACCTTCACGAGGCTTGACGGATATGAGAATATGCCCGGAGCCCCGGAGAATATCGGCGAGTTTATCGCCGAGGCCATGGCCTCGCCACACAAGTACGAAATGAGCTTTGACGAGGACGGAAGCTGGTATCTGTTCGTCGACTTTATGTCCGGAATGCGCTTTTTCTCGGTCGACTTGAAGCTCGACGATCCGCAGACGCCTGAGGAGGAAACGGCGCACCTGTACAAGGGACCGGAGGACGGAAAAATCACCATCAGCGTAACGATGGACGCAGGCGGCGGAAACGGCGGCCTTTTCGATCTGAAGTCCAACGTATTCACCGATTCCGAGGGCATCGGAATGTCCGGCAAGCTCCTTATCGAGCTTACAAATCAGGGGATCACGGTCTCGTTAGGCGGAGATTTCACTCTCCGTCCCGATAAGGGGGAGGAATAAAAAATGTTTTGCGATAGATGCGGGGCAAAGCTCCCCGATTCGGCAGCCGTTTGCACCCGCTGCGGCGCGCCTCAGACTCCGATAGCCCCCACGGCGCAGGTCTACGCCCGCCCCGTTCAGCCCGCGCCCGCCTCAAAGCCGAAGAAGTCGCGCGGCGGGGTCGCGCTTCTGATAATCCTTGCGATCATCGCCTTTCTCGGTGCGGTTTTCATCGGCGTTATAAACGTGATGAAGCTGAATGCAGAAAACTCCTACACCCCTGAAAAAGAGAAGACGGAGAAGACTGACAAGGTCGACAATGAGAATGAGGACGAGGATAAAAAGAAGGATGAAGACTCCGAGCCCGAACCTGAACCTGAACCGGAGCCTGAACCCGAGCCTGAACCTGAGCCTGAGCCTCAACCTGAACCCGAACCCGAACCTGAACCCGAGCCTGAACCCGAGCCGGAGCCCGAGCCTGAACCCGAGCCCGAGCCTGAGCCTGAGCCGGAGCCCGAGCCTGAGCCTGAGCCCGAGCCTGAGCCTGAGCCTGAGCCTGAGCCTGAGCCCGAGCCCGAGCCCGAACCCGAACCCGAACCCGAGCCCATCGTAAACCCGTTCTCCGACGTTGACGAGGGCTCATGGTACTATAAACCCGTAATGTGGGCGGTTGAAAAGGGCATGTTGTCCGGCTCCAAGTTTAACCCGTCGAAGAACTGCACGAGAGCTCAGACGCTCACCTTCCTTTGGAGGGCGAAGGGCTGCCCCGAGCCCGCTCTCAAGGTAAGCCCATTCAAGGACGTTAAGAGTGAGGATTACTACTTCTATCCCGTGCTCTGGGCGTTTGAAAACGGTATGATCTCCGTCTCCGGCGACGCGAAGTTTAAGCCGGACGACACTGTGAGCCGCGCTCAGCTTATGACCTTCCTCTACAGAGCCGAGAAGGGCGACGCCGGCGGGCTTGACAATCCCTTCTCCAACGTCAAGAGCTCCGACTGGTACTACGCCCCGGCGGTATGGGCATATAACCGCGGCATAATAGGGCTCGATTCCGGCGGGAAGTTTTCCGCTTCCTCTGCCTGCACGAGAGCCCAGGTAATTACCTTCCTCTGGCGTACCTATTCCGGCGACCCGGCAGCTATGCTGAATAACTGAGAGGTGATCCAGATATGTACTGCAAATTCTGCGGCAGCGCAATGAACGACGGGGCGGCCTTCTGCAAGGCCTGCGGCAAGGCTGTTCCTCAGCCGGTCGCAGCCCCCGCCGCCGTTCAGGTTGCGCCCTGTCCCCACTGCGGCCAGCTTATTCCCCTCGGCGCGGACTTCTGCCGCTACTGCGGCTCGAGCACGGCTGAAAAGAAGAAAAACTACACCGCGGTAACTGTTATTCTCGCCGTCCTGCTCGCCGCAATTATCGGCGTCGGCGTATGGAAAATACCCGCGAACGTCGGGACGCTTTTGGAGGCTTCTTCCGTCTCTGAGCCCAAGTCCGAAACAAAGGACGGCAAAAAGAGCGGCAAAAGCGAGGATAGCAAGACGGTTGAGCCCGGAAGCTACGCCCCCATCGACAGCTTCGAGAGCGTGGATGCTGCCCTTGAAAACGGCACTCTGGAAAGCCCCGAGCCCGCCGACCCGCACCCGAGCTACGGCTGGCTCTACGGCGACGAGAGCGGCTGGGAGATAACGGAAGACGAAGCGGCTGAGGAAGACGCGGAAAAGGAGGCTCGGTAAGCTATGAAAAGATTTCCTACCGTGCTTCTGTGCCTCGTTTTGGTCTTCGCCCTTCTCGTCTCTGCGATCGGCTGGCCCGCGTGGCTTATGCCGCTCATAACTCCCGCCGAAAAGAGCGCCCCCGTAGTCCTGCCCGAGGGCGAGAGCTCGGCATTCGAGATTAAGCCCGTTGAGGGCATAACGATATCCGCCGAGGAGAACGCCCTCGACAAGGACAGGGAATTTACGCTTAAAGCTGTCTCCGGCGATGAGTACGAAGAGCTCTCCGAGAACTATTGGGACGCGGTTGACAGCCCCGGCCTCGTTGTCGGCGCCTGGGAGCTTGACGCCGGGCTTGCCGACGACGAGATGCTGCCCGGGCACTTTACGATGGACTTCGACCTTGAGGCTCTGGGCTTCGACGAGGAGGACTACGAGGCGGTCAAGATATACCGCGTCGACGATTCCGGTACCTGGTATGAGTACGCGGCAAGCCTCGACGGCTCCGTTCTCACGGTCGAGAGCAGCCAGAACAGCGTCATCGTCGCCGTTATCGGCTGGACGCTCATAGTATCGTCTCCGAAGCTTCTTTCAATGTGGCAGGCGTACACAGGCGGAGCCTATCTGAACCCCTTAACAGGCTGCTTCGACGTTCACGTTCCTGACAAGGGCGGCCCCGCCGTTATGGAGATAATGCTCGATAGGTCGAGCTTTATCGACGTTCTCGACAGCGGCAACCAGAAGCGCTACGGGGAGATGGACGTCAAGGCGAAGGAGGTGGCGCTCAGGAGGGTCATAAAGGAAAACGACCTTTATGAGGATACTACCATAAAGGACCTTGCCGAGATGCCCTTCGTAAAAAAGGACTTTGTCAAATACTATAAACAGAATATCAAGAAATACCTCGATGAAGACCCCGACTATCAGCGCATCCAGGCAAATATTGACCAGTACAAGACCGAGATACCACAGCTTCGCGAAGAGCTTGAGCAGGTCCAGAAGGTCAAGGAGATGGCTCAGAAGGCCTGGCCCTATTTGGCGGGTCTCGGACTTAAGATGCCGAAATACAAGCTGCGTCTTGAGCTCAGCGGCGAGAACCGCGGCTCCTACGGTGTTACCGTCACACCATACTGGGGAAATCCATATCTCGTTATATTTATGGAAATGCTCGGCGGAGGCACGAAGCAGAACTACGACCAGCTTCTTCTCACGATGTGCCACGAGATGTTCCACGCCATACAGCGAGGCTACGTTATGGACTCCCGCGCGAATTACAAGTTCGACGAGCTGAGCGCGATGGCTCTTGAGATGGAGGCATACGACCATTTTGCGGAAACCGGCGACATCACGAGCGGCAGAGAGGAATCTCTCTCCAATCTTACGGACGCATATTACTTTGCCCTGCCTCTCGACAGCTTCTCCACTACATACCCGGAGGGCAAGCTATCCGCATCGGACAAAGCAGGCGCAAGCTATCCGATCGCGCCCTTCTTCACATATCTGAAGACGGAAAAGCCCTATTCCTTCCCCACGATACTTTCAAGGTATAAGGGGCTGTGGGGCAAGCGGGCGCTCACCACGATACTTAAGGAGGCCTTCTCAGTCTCCGATGAGGAGCTGACGGATTACTACTTCAAGTTTGCGGAGAGCTACGCGGCGACCTTCTATAAGCAGGCGCTCTTAGCTGACGTTAACCCCCTGTTCGCGCCTGAGGCGGATATAAGCTCCGGCAAGTTTGAAGTCTCGCTTCTCAACAAGAGCTACACCACGAGGGTGAGGCGAATCGCCGTTAAGCCCACGGGCGAGCAGGACAAGGAATACGCCATCGTGCTGAAAAAGCTCCCCGAGTACGACGAGGTAATGACCGACTTTAAGATGACCCCCCTTAAGATGGAGGATGGCAAGGGCTACAGAGAGTGGTCCGGCGGCCTCTTCTTCGAGCCGAAGCAGTACGCTTCACGCGATAAGCAGTACGCCGTCTATCTTATGGAGGTCGACGGAGGCACGGGCGACAACAGCGAGGGCTATTTCACGAACGACTACGGCAAGTACGTTCTCTACCAGCTTCCGACGCCCGCTCAGCCAGAAAAAGAGGTCAAGGGGAATATCCTCAGTATCACGCTCCCCGATATCTCCAAGGCCCCGAGAGCCGAGATAATCGACAGCATTACGGTCACTCTGCGGGTAGGCAAAACGGAGATCTTCACCGACAGAGTTTTGAAAGAGAAGTGGGCCGAGCCCTTTAAAATCGAGCTCGATAAGCTGAAGATAGACGGAAAGGAACTCACCGCCGCCCAGCGCAAGGAGCTTGCGGTAGTTACCCGCGAATGCGTCGAGGGCACCTTTGAGAGCTCCGCCCCCTGCCTCGGCCCTGAGTCCGAGCCCCTCAAGATATTCGACGAGCTCGATATCGTAGGAAAATGGGATATTGACTCCACCCTCGAGGGCTTCGATATGGAGATGCTGAGGGGCATAATCGCCTATATGCCGAAGGAGATGCGCGACTACTATACCGATATGCTCGACTCTATGGCGGGTCAGCAGGGTCACGGAATAATGACCGTAGAGGCAGACGGCGAGACCTATAAGGTCGTATTCGTTTACGACAAGGCTAAGGACCACCCGGCGGAGTACACCGGCGTTTTCGACAAGAAGGCTATGACGCTCTCCATCACCCCGGTCGGTCAGGTTATGACAAATCCGATGATACTGAAAATCGAAGAGTCCGACGGAACGCTCACCTGCGCGGGAACCACGGATTATTCAAGCGATATAGTCTCGTATAACGCGAGCATAAACGGCACAAAAATCGAATAAAAATAGGTTTTGATGCTTGCGATACACCCCTCGCTGTGCTATATTTAATTTATCTAAATCCATAAAATCTTGCCGAAAGAGAGGAGAAAAAATGAAATGTCCGAAATGCGGCGCAGAAGTCGCGGCCGGCTCCAGATTCTGCACCTCCTGCGGCCAGAGCATGGCGGCTTCGCAGCCCGCTCCCGCCCCTGCAGCAGCTCAGCCTGCTCCCGCTCCCGTTTCCGCTCCCGCTGCGGCTCAGCAGCCCATCAGACAGTATGCCGCCCCTCAGCAGCAGTACGCTCAGGCGCAGCCGCAGCCTCAGTACAACATTTATAGCAACGTACCCGTTACCGAGGCAAATCTTCCCCCGCAGTACAAGCCGATAAGCGCGTGGGGTTATTTCGGGCTGGGGATTCTGTTTGCGATCCCCATCGTCGGCTTAGTATTCCTGATCGTGTTTTCCTTCAATAACAACAACATCAACCGCCGCAACTACGCAAGGAGCTTCTTCTGCATGCTGCTCCTCGTCGCGATACTTGCCGTGATCGCCGTCATATTGGTTCTCGTCCTCGGAGTCCGCCTCGAATCCATTTTTAGCAGCTTCGACCCAAGGTACTATTTCTAATAATCAGGCGTAAAAAATCCCGTGTCTCAGATGAGCACGGGATTTTTCTTTTATTCAGTATCAGTCGGTCAGCGAGGTCTTTTGGCTTACGTTGACCTTTTTTTCATAGCAGGCGAAGGCGTCGTCCACTCCGGCTGGTATTCCCTTTCTTGTGACGAGGCTCACGACGGGGACGATAACGAGCCCCGCGGCCATGGCGATAACTCCGCTGTAGATAGAGTTCTGGAAAACGAAGCCGAGAACTCCGCCCTGTATCGTGATAAGGCCGAGCGACTTAAGGAGCTGAACTACCATCATTCCGCAGCCGAAAATGAAGCTTGCGGCGACGGACTGCTTTGTGGTCTTCTTCCAGAAAAGGCCGTAGATGAAGGGGGCGAGGAAGGCTCCCGCAAGAGCGCCCCAGCTCACGCCCATAAGCTGAGCGATGAAAGTGACCTTGCTTTTTGCCTGAACTATCGCGATCACGGCCGAGATAGCGATGAACACGGCGACAAAAACGCGCATAGTCGTCATTTTGCTCTTCTCCTGCATCTCGTTCTTGCGAAGCGGCTCAATAAGATTGAGCGTCAGCGTTGAGGAGGAGGTCAGGACGAGAGAAGAGAGCGTAGACATAGAGGCGGAGAGGACGAGGATGAGTACGATGGCTATAAGTATATCGGGGAGCTTTGAGAGCATTGAGGGTATGATGCTGTCAAAGCCGTTCGCGGCAACCTGCTCATTAGTCGCAAAGAGCCTGCCGAAACCGCCGAGGAAATAGCAGCCGCCCGCTACGACGAGGGCGAAAACGGTGGAGATTATCGTGCCCTTCTGAATTGAGTTCTCGTCCTTGATGGCGTAGAACTTTCCGACCATCTGGGGAAGCCCCCAAGTACCGAGACTTGTCAGCATAACGACGAAGAAGAGATAAACAGGCTGCGGACCGAAGAACGAAGCGTAAGCGCCGGGCATAACGTCTGACTCGACCTTCGCGAGCTCGACGAGGGACGCCATAAAGCCGCCGTTGAGATTCAATACGGCCGCAATAACGGCGACTATGCCGACGAGCATAACGAGGCCTTGGATAAAATCGTTTATCGCAGTCGCCATATAGCCGCCGATGATGACATAAATTCCGGTCAGAACAGCCATTGCGAGGACGCAGTAGGCGTAGTCGATGTGGAAGGCCATCTCAAAAAGACGGGAAAGGCCGTTAAAAAGCGAGGCCGTGTATGGAATGAGGAAAACGCAGGTGATGAGAGCCGCCCAGGTCGTGAGCTTCGGGGACTCGAATCTCTTGCCGAAGAAGTCCGGCATGGTGCGGGAACCGATGTGCTGGGTCATTATCCTTGTGCGTCTGCCGAGGATGACCCACGCCATGAGCGAGCCAATGATCGCGTTTCCGAGCCCTGCCCAGGTTGCGGCGACGCCGAAGTTCCAGCCGAACTGTCCGGCATAGCCGACGAAAATGACGGCGGAGAAATAGCTCGTTCCGAAAGCGAAGGCCGTGAGCCACGGGCCGACGCTCCTGCCGCCGAGAACGAAGCCGTTTACGTCTGTGGCGTTCTTCCTGCAGTAGATGCCCACTCCGATCATAACGGCGAAGAAGACCGCAATTAGAGCAATTTTAATTATCATAGCTTTTTATCCATTTCTATCTCATTTTGCTGAGCGACAAGATTCTCGCTCCTGTATATCTTTCGGAGCAGAGGCTTCTCGATTTTTCCGGTCGGATTGCGCGGAACGTGCGCGAGTATGACCTTGCGCGGCCTCTTATAACGCGGAAGACCCATGCAGAAGGAGTTTACCTCCTCCTCGGTCAACCCGGAGCCCTCCTTTGGCTCGACTATGGCTGCGGCTATCTCGCCAAGGCGCTTATCGGGCAGGCCGATAACGGCAACGTCCTTTATCGCCGGATGCGCGCGCAAAAAGTCCTCGATCTGAACGGGATAGAGGTTTTCGCCGCCGGATATGATTACATCCTTCTTCCTGTCCACAAGGTAAATGAAGCCGTCGGCGTCGCGCTCTGCCATATCGCCGGTGTAGAGCCAGCCCTCGTCATCCATAACCTCTTTCGTGGCGACCGGGTCGTTATAATAGCACTTCATTACTCCGTTGCCGTAGACTGCGAGCTCGCCTACCCCGCTCGTTACCTCGTTTCTGTCCTCGTCGACTATCTTTACCTTCCAGCCATAGCCGGGAACGCCGATAGCTCCGACCTTGTTTATGTTCTCAACGCCGAGGTGGACGCAGCCGGGTCCGATTGACTCGGACAGTCCGTAGTTGGTGTCGTACTGGTGGTGCGGGAAGACGCTCTTCCAGCGCTTTATAAGGCTGGGCGGCACGGGCTGAGCGCCGATGTGCATAAGCCTCCACTGGTCGAGCTCGTAGTCCTTGAGGTTTATCCTGCCGGAATCTATCGCGTCGAGAATATCCTGAGCCCAGGGCACGAGGAGCCAGACTATCGTGCAGCCCTCTTCGGACGCGGTACGGATTATCCACTCCGGGCTCGCACCGCGGAGTATGACGGCCTTGCCGCCGGAGATGAGCGACCCGAACCAGTGCATTTTAGCGCCCGTGTGGTAGAGCGGCGGTATGCAGAGGAAAACGTCGTCCCTCGTCTGCCCGTGGTGCTTCTGCTCCACCGTGGCGGCGTGGACGAGAGCCCTGTGCGCGTGGAGTATCGCCTTGGGAAAGCCTGTAGTGCCGGAGGAAAAGTAGATCGCACCGTCGTCATCGTCGGTTATATAGACGCTCGGCGCTTTGCTCGAGCAGTAGGAGATAAGGCCCTCATAGCTGTCGGCGAAGGCGGGGCAGTCCTCGCCCACATAGAACATATCGGTAATGCGGGGAATACGGTCAAGTATCTCCTCAACGCGGCTCGTAAACTCCGGGCCGAAAACGAGGGCGTCGCACTCCGCGAGGCCGAGGCAGTATTTTATCTCGTCGGCCGTGTATCTGTAATTGAGCGGAACGACGACGGCTCCGGCCTTGAGCACTCCGAAGTATATAGGCAGCCAGTCGAGGCAGTTCATCAGCAGAAGTCCGACCTTGCAGCCCTTGCCGATGCCGCGTGTAAGCAGCAGGTTCGCAAACTGATTTGCGCGGACGTCGAAGTCGCCCCAGGTGAGCTGCTTGCGGAATGCTCCTCCCCTCTTCGACTCGATCAGAGAAAACTCGCGCCAGGTCATATGCGGAACGCTCTTCACGTCGGGATTAATCTCGACGAGGGCAACGTCGTTTTTAAAATACGTCGCGTTCCGGCTCAAAAGCTCTGTGATTGGCATTATTTATTTCTCCTTAAAACATTTATTCGCGGAAAAAACGGCCTGAACGCTTGCCGCGGTTCAGCCGTTCTTTTACTCTTTAAATAATAAAAGCACAAACCTCCGATTTTGTCAAGCCCCGCCATCGTTTTTCTCAAAAAACGCGAAAAAAGCGGGTAAGGCTGACCCGCGGTTGGTTATTGTGATGTATCAGTCAAAAAGGCTCTGTGTGAGAGCGGCAAATTCTTCGAGCGAGAGCTCCTCTCCCCTCGCAGTCGGGCTGAGACCTGAAGTCTCGATCGCGGCTTTGATCTTCTCCTTTTCAAGCTCGGGAAGTCCGGAGGAAAGGGCGTTTGCCAGCGTTTTGCGTCTCTGGTTGAACGCCGCCCTAATAACTCTGAAAAGCTTCGTCTCGTCTGCTGCGACCGGCGGCTTTTCTCTGAGGTCCATACGCACCACCGCGCTCTCCACCTTCGGTCTCGGCTCGAAGCAGGCGGACGGTACGTTGAAAAGCTTGCGGCACTCGGCCTTATACCGGCAGAAAAGTGTGAATGCCCCGTAGTCCGCGGTTTTCGGCCCGGCGCAGATCCTGTCCGCTACCTCGCGCTGCACCATAACGGTGACTGCGGAAAACAGCCCGGAGCCGAGAAGCTTCGTTATCACGGGGCTCGTGATATTATACGGGAGATTTGCGGCGACTATCGGTCGAAGCCCTTCGAAATCAAGGCTCGATAGATCCAGCGCCATTACGTCTGCGTTTATGACCGCAAGGTTATTGAAGCCTGAAAGCGTCTGAGCCAATACAGGTATCAGTCTTTTGTCGAGCTCAACGGCGATGACCCGCTCCGCCCTCTCGCAGAGCTTTTCCGTAAGGCAGCCGATGCCTGGCCCTATCTCAAGAGCGCAGACTCCCGCTCCCGCCCCGCACTCGTCGGCTATCCTCTCGGGCACCCATGCAGCGGTCAGGAAGTTCTGCCCCATCGATTTGGAAAAGGTGAAACCGTTTGCGAATAGTACGGCTCTTATATCGTTTATGTTTGTAAGCTCCATATTTGCCCCCGAAAGCAGGATTATATGGCTATTATATATCCTACCGGGTCGAACGCGCAACCTCTATCCGCATACCGTCCGTGATTTTTTCATCAAGCGGCGGAGTGACCTTGTCCCCCTCGCCGAGCGTAACGCCCGCTTCTCGAAGTGCGTCCGCCACCGTGCCGAACACCGCAACGACCCGCTCCCTACCGTCGCATACGACTGTGCAGGCGGGCGCTCTCTCGATAACTATGACCGAGGCGTCGTCCTCTGTCACGACCTCATACCTCGCGTTTGCAAGGCTCACCCCCGCCTCTGCGAGGACCTCCTCAGGGCTCTCGGCCTCGCTCGTTACGGACATAGTCGTGTTGCCGTCGCGGATAACGTAGCTTTTGCCCCGCGCCGTTTCGTCGCCCGGTCTCAGCAGGAGAAGCGCTGCGGCGGCGACAGCGGCAGCGGCAGCGACGGCTGCCCCGATAACCAGTATTCTTTTCGCAGCGCGGCCTTTCCTGCCCGACTTCTCTTCCAACTTGGCTCAAGTCCCTTCAGAATAGAAAAGTTACAAAATGTTACATCACATTTTTGCATATTCTATCATAATCCACCACTTTTGTCAAATTTTACTTGCAATATTTGCATTTTTCCCCCACTTTTGTTCCATTATGTTAACCATTCGGCGCAGTCGAGCGTTTTTTATGGCAACGCAGGCAAAAAAATAAAAATAACACTTGCAAAATTGCGGTTAATGTGTTATTATCATTTGGCTGAAAACGAAATATCCGGGTGTGGCGAAGTTTGGTATCGCGCTTGAATGGGGTTCAAGAGGCCGCTGGTTCGAATCCAGTCACTCGGACCAAGGAAAAACCTTTGATTTCATACGAAATCAAAGGTTTTTCTAACTTTTCAGGCAACTTTACTTTCTCCCTCTGCCTCTGCCGACAGCCAAAAGCGCACAAAAAAGCGCACAACTTGAAGAAAATAGCGGCAAATGCCTTGAAAAGCCCGAAAAGAAAGGGTGCTTTCAATGGCTTCAATCAGAGAAAATCGAAAGAATGGCAAGGTCATCTCCTATCGCTTCACCGCGTTTTGTGCCGTGCGCGTAGTCAGACTCTGCGCTGATACGCTTGCCGTTTGAGTCATAGACGTATCTTGTGGTATAGCTCCCGTCCTCGGTTACGAAGATATCACGGTTGGCTATGGAGAGATAGTCAACAACGTAGTGCCTTGTTACCGTTTCCTTGTCGTTCTGCACCGTCGTGCCGATCTCGGTCTCCCACGCTCTTTGCAAGTCCGCTCTTCCGTCCGTCAGGAAGCGGAGATAATCCGTTCCGTGGCTGTCGTCCTTAAGGTCGGCGTTCTGATTTCCAGCATTTTTGTTCTCGCGGACTTGTATGTTTTCGATCCTTACTCCGAGCGCGTTGTAGACGTAGGTCGAGCTTTCGCCGTTCGTCTTCTCACCCTTGATGAGCTTGTTCTGCGCGCTGTAGGTGTAATTCGTTATCCCGTCCGGCGCTGTCTGTTACGCTCAGAGCAACACAGAGAACCGTCCCCTGTGTTCATACAGACTGGCTGGCGATGGTGGACTACATCACCGTTCACAGCAAGGACGACATTCGGGTGACCTTCAAAGACGGCACCGAGATCAAGGCATAACCGCTTAGACGTAACAACGCCTCTGAACCACATCGGCTCGGAGGCGTTTTTCGCTTCCACAAATATTCCACGGGTTATTGACAAGGCTGAAAATTCGTGATATACTAATGGTGTTAGCATATCACGCTGGCAATAAGAGGAGAACGGTTTCATGGCATGGAAAACAACGGATACAAAAGATAAATTGCTTGATGCCGCCAGATCAGAGTTTTCAGAGTATGGATACAACGATGCCTCGCTACGGCGCATTGCCGCTACGGTCGGAATCGCCGCACCAAGTGTGTATAATCATTTTTCAAGTAAAGCGGAGATGTTTGCTGCTTTGGTTGAACCGGTCATTCAAAAAGTATCGGAGACATTTCATGCTACGGATGATCAAAAACAGGATGCATTGAATCAACACAATACGGATCAGGCTTTTGAAAAATCGGACACAATGCGGCCAATCCTCGACTTTGTATTTGATAATTTAGAAGATGTGAAGCTATTGCTATTCTGTTCACAAGGAACGGAATATGAAAACATTTTAGATAAGGCTGCAAAAATGGAATCAGATGCTACTTGGCAGATGATGCAGAAAGCTGGATATTCTCCTTTCTCGGAACAGGATAAAGAAACGCTTTTTCTTTTGATGCGGCACCAGTACCAGACTTATGCTGAGGCAATCCGTCTGGGATTCTCAAAGGAGAAAACGGCAGCATACTGGAAAGCGGTTCGTGATTTCTATGATGCCGGATGGAATCAAATGCTGAATTCGTAATGAACAATAATAATTCGGAGGTTACTCGAAATGAAAAAATCCAAGAAAATCATTCTTATTACAGGTATTGTACTGCTGTTGGCAGTGATTGCGGTAATCGCAAATCATATTCTGATGAAGATTTCCGAAAAGGAAGTGCCCTCATTCAAGGTAGAGTTAGTGATAGATACGGAAGGTGTATACAAGGTTTTTTATTCTGGCTATATTGATAGTGTGCGTTCCTGTTCCGGTGCGCAGGCAGATTTGGACGGAAAAGAACTTGAATTGGGGCGTGTTCTGGATTACGAGCTAACTTCGTATCTCTTTGACGAGGATGCAGACCTGTCAAAATTCTCAATAGACTTCTCACCATTTGATAACGAAGGTCAGTACGAATTGGGACGTACCAATGAAGTAACATTCCCTGCTGAATACGGGCAGACCTATCGCATTCACTTGACACATGACGACAACGGGTATCACGCTATCCCTGAATGGGAGGATGAAGAGGCTCGTGAAAAGTTTACCGTTGAAATTGGTGGAGATGTATTACCGGATAACGTGGACTGGTCTTATATTCAGGCGGATTACTTCCTTGGCGGTGAGCAGTACGGATATATGTATTCCTGTGTTAACGAAGGAAACGATGCCATTCTTCTCGACTTCTTCAAAGAAGATCTGGAGAGATATTCTGATGAGCCCGGATTTACACCCGATTTATCGGATGTCAGAATTGAATTGTATCTCTCATATTCGGATTACAAGGGCGATGAGGCTGTGGAGCAAGCTATGCATGGAAATACGGGAGAAAATGAATACTTGACTTCCGTCAGTTTTTCTGCTGAATACGGTCAGACTTATCAATATCGTCTGACCAGGGATCGAGACAGTGGATACAAACTGAAAACGGTCAGCTAATTAGTAAATTTCATGGAGGTGTCTTATGACAAAGATATGCAAAAAAATGTAACAAGGAGTTCGATGAAAAACAGAAAAAGTGCCCTGTGTGCGGAAGTAAGCTGAAGCCGAAATACACGCCGGAGGAACTGGAAGAAATCAAGAAACAAAATGACGACATGACGGTCATCAATACAATAATGATGTAGAAAAAGTGCCTCTGAACCACATCGGCTCGGAGGCGTTTTTGTTATCTCTCTTCAGGCGGACAGATCTTTGGCAGGATTTCAAGAAAGTGCTGGCCGATCTTCTCTGCGTCATAGCCGTTGGCCTCGCAGATGAACCGGACGGTATCCGGCAGCAGGACGTGACCCTTCTCTTTCTCCGCTTTGTATTTCTGCCATTCTTCGTATTCCTTATTTGTGATTTGCTTCATCTACACTTCCTCCTATAAAAACAGCCGGGACACCCCGACTTCCACAACTTACCCCTCAAACGCCAACTTACCCCTCAAGCGGCAAAATCAGCAGAGGAATAATTAAATTGTATTAATCTCGGTGTTTTTATATCTAATACGCGAGAATTCTTGTTCACTCCGACAACCTTGCTCATAAAATCGCAAATATGATCTGGTGTAAAGGCTTGATTTTTATCTGATTTCCCTACATATTTATTGAACGTTGTAAAAAACAGATTCAGCAAGTCTTGTCCAGCTGTATTTTTATCATTGATATAAGGAACAACGTTATCATCAATGAACTGAAGGATATCTTTTAATTCTTGATATGTTAGGCTCTTTACATCTTGATCATCAAGGACTTTGTTATTCAATACTGCAAGCTTTTGGGCTTTGTTTAAGCTGCCGCTACGTGTAAGCAAACCTTCTAGAATATCTTTAATGCTTCTAAGTACCGCTCTTTCAGGAGATACCTTTTTGCCAGTTTTAGGATCGATGGTTTCCTTTACGTCTTTATATACAAGTCCATTTTTCAGCGCAAGAAGGCATGTGCCAACGAACTGACTCCGTAGTTTTTCGTTGATTCCATCAGAGTGAAGCTTCTCATTGAGTGTTTTGATAGAGTCAACAACTTTGATTTTGTCGTTGACCTTACCAAAGCAGAAGTCTTCATATTCCTCAAAGGAACGCAAAGAGCTCTCTTCTTCGATCCTGTGGTCATCATCAATAATGACAGACTGACCGTACCAGACCCATATATCATCGCCATCGGTTTCAGCAAGTATTGCAACTATTCTTTTATCCGAGTATGCCTTCTCAAAACGAACGTAGTCTTGTAACTGTGCTTGGATCTTGTTCTTATCCCACTTGCTAAACTTGTTCTTGCATTCTACCAAGACTGCAAGCCGTTCATTTTCAAAGCGAATATCTAAAAACGTGTGTTGCGGTCCCGTGGTTGCCTTTTGATAATCCTTAATATCTTTTCCAACTGTTTTTAAAGCCTGAGCGTAGCTAAATTCACCAGTTTCTGTATTTCCAACGCGGTATTTATCTCCAATTCTGTTAATAATATCAAATCTGTTTATTCTTTTTATCCTTCCTCTACCGAATCGTTTTCACTGACAGTACAAATACTCTGCCACACGAAAGAATAGCCGTGTCACTCTAAAGATCCATCGGATTCCGCTCCGTATCCACCCCCCAAAAACATCACATCGTAAATCGGCAGATAGGTAATCTTGCCGTTCGTCGTGATCTCGCGGGTGTTGGACAGGACGAACGCCTTCTTCACGTGATAATCGTCGTTCTTTACGAAGGTATTCAGCGCGCTGTGGACGGTGTAGTCCTTGCCGGACTTGACCTCGATGGGGACGGCGGAGAGGCTGTCGTAATCGTCGATCAGGTAATCCACCTCGCCCTTGCTGCGGTTATCGTAATAGAACAGATTGTAGCCGTGGGCAATGAGCTCGCTGGCGACGACGCTTTCATAGACCGAGCCGAGGTTAATGCTCCGCTCGTCCTCCAGTATCGCGCGGATATTGCTGCCGTACAGGATGGATGTCAGAATACCGACGTCGTTCAGATAGAGCTTCAGCAGGTTTTTGCCGGAGGACTCGATCAATGGGAAGGTCGGCGTGGAGATGGCCTGCACATTCAGCGCAATGCCGGCGCTGATCAGATATTCGAACTCGTCTTCATAGTTGGCAAAGGTGCTGCCCTTCTTCCCTTCGATCCGCTGCGCCACCACGCGCTTCTTCTTGTTCTCAAGGTTGGAGGGAATCTGATCGTAGATCCGGCGGATCTTCAGCTTGCGCTCCGCATCATACTTGGAGGCGTCGGCGGCGTAGTAATCGTGGATCTCGCGCTGGATCTCCCGCACGGCCTGGATGTTTCGCGTATCCAGATACGCATTGACCGCCGCCGGCAGTCCGCCTACCAAAAGGTAGCGCTTGAAGGAGTCCATCATCTTTCCGTGCATGGCCTCGTCCAGCGACTCCCGCGCCTCGAACTTCTTGCGCAGGGCGGTAACCGCAAACTCGTTCATACCGTTGGCGTAAAGAAATTCCTCGAAGTCCAGGGGGAACATTCGCACCTTGCGAATACTGCCGATGGGGATAGAGGTCGTCTGCGCCAACGTCACCCCCAGCAGCGAGCCGCTGGCAATGTAGGTAAAACGGTTGTCATCCCGGAGGAACTTCAGCATGGTCAGCAGATGGGGGTAGGCCTGTATCTCGTCGATGAAGATCAATGTATCCTCTGCCTTGCCCATCAGCTCGCCTTTGACTGAGCTGACGCGAAGGTAGAAATCGTCTACCGTTTTCGCGTTTTCAAACAGCCTCTCGCCGACGGAGTCCTCAAGCATGTTGATCTCTATGAAATTGGGAAACAGCTTCTTTCCGACGTGGCGAATAATATAGGTCTTTCCGACCTGGCGCGCCCCGTCGATCAGCAAAATGCGCTCAGAGCCCGACTTCAGATGCTGCTCGATCAGTTCTGCAATTTTTCGCTTCAGCATAATGATTCACCTCACGAAAACTTTTCAAATATATTATAGCCATAATGTAGCAACTTTTCAATATGCAATACGAGTATTTTTCTCAACTTTTCAAAGAGCTGGTGTCAAAAAGCACCACTCAGATTTTCTTTTCGTTTTAGTTTTCTCCCTTGACCGGCGGGGTTGTAGACTGTATACTGTTAGCAAATGAATCGGAAGGGAGAATAAAAATGACTGATATAACTACCGTCGGCGAAATACTTATCGATTTGACCCAGTGCGGGATAAACGAGAACGGCATACCCGTTTTCGCCGCGAACCCCGGCGGCGCTCCCGCCAATCTCGCCGTCGCCGCCTCGAGGCTCGGAGCGAAGACTGCCTTCATCGGCAAGGTCGGTAACGACTCCTACGGCGATTATTTGCGAAAGGTCCTGCGCGAAAACCGCGTTGACGAGAGCTCCATCTCCGTAGACCCGAAGCAGCACACCACCCTCGCCGTCGTCACCGTGGACGAGACGGGCGAGCGCTCCTTCTCCTTCTACCGCGACCCGAGCGCCGACGTCGAGCTCAGCGCGGGCGATATTGACGTTAATAAGCTTAAAGATACTAAAATACTCCATTTCGGCTCCGTCAGCCTCACCGCTGAGCCGAGCCGCGGCGCGACCCTCTTCGCCGCCAAAACCGCGAAGGACGCCGGGGCGATCATCAGTTACGACCCCAACTACCGCGCAAACCTGTGGTCAGATGAGGCGACGGCAATCGAGATGATGCGAGCGCCTCTCGGCCTAGTCGATATACTGAAGGTCTCAGATAACGAGCTGCCGCTCCTTACGGGAGTTGAGGATCCGGCGGAGGGAACTAAGATGCTCTCCGAAATGGGCATAAAGCTCATATTCGTAACTCTCGGGCCGGACGGGGCTTTCTTCCGCTTCGGCGATATCTCGGGCTCCTGCCCCACCCCGCCCGTCAAGGTCGCGGACACGAACGGAGCGGGAGATACCTTCTTCGGCGCCGCTCTCTCTCAGATAGCGAAACTTGATAGTCTCGACGAGCTCACCGAGGAAAAGCTTAGGGCAATAACCGAATTTTCAAACAAAGCCGCGGGCATAACCACGAGCAGGCACGGAGCCATTCCCGCAATGCCCACGCTCGACGAGATGAAAAAGTAAATTTAATAAAACAGCGCAAGCTCTTCAGTTATCGTTTTGGCTGCGGTTTTTTTGGATATGCGTTTTTCCATCGCAAGCCTTTCTATATATCGGTGCGCTTCATCCTCGCTCATCCCGCGCTTTTCGATAAGCGCCCACTTTGCCCTGTTCACGAGGCGGATCTCCTCTATCTTCTCCTCAACTGAGCGGCGGCCCTCCGCCTTTTTCCTCAGTCTCTCGCGCATGGCGGCGAGCACCCGGAGCGAATAAGAGATGAGGCGCTGGCTCGTTGGCTTTGGGGCGGTGACGACGCCGGAGGGCAGTAGCTTGAAATAAATATCCTCATATACCTCAGCCGGGGCGAGGAGCAGGACGGCGGTATCGCTGCCCGACGAGATATCCTCGGCGAGGGAAAAGCCGCTGTCGTCTGATAGCGGCGAATTTATTATCGCGATATCATATTCGTTTTCAAGCATAAGCCGCCGCGCCTCCGCCTCGCTCCCCGCCGAGCGCACCGGCCAGTAGTCCGTGACCGGAAGCAGCTCCTTCGTGACCTCGGCAAATTTGCGGGAGGAGGAGACCAGCAGCACACTGTAGGTTTTCGGCTGGAATACCAAGCGGGTCACCCCCCCTCAAAGGCTTTCGAGAATGAGCTTATAGGGGTTAATACCCGTCTCGGAAACGGAAGATTTCACTCCGTTTACAGTGAGAAGAAGGGAGTTTTTCGTCCCACCGGGAACGGGCTCGGGCGAAAAATCGGCGAAGAGCCCGTACTGGGCGGCGATAGTTCTTACGACTGCTCGGAAGGTCACGGCGTTGTCCGCCGCCCTGAGAGCGTCAGCCGGGGCGCAGAGAACGGTGTGCTGCCCCGGGCCGCGCTCATGGTGTGAGCCGAGGGGGCGGATACCCATACGCTCAAGGGTCAGGCAGATCTCGCGGCGGACGTTTTCGCCCTTGTCGGCGGGGGCGATGTCGAGATAGCCCGCCCCGTCGTGAGGTACGCCGGTCGGCTCGCCCGTCTCGTTGAGCTTCAAAAGATAGAAGGTCTGGTCAAGGCTCGCCTCGGCGGTCTTTCCCGCGCTTTTCAGCATAAATCTCGGGTCCGAGGCGACGGGAGTCCCGTCGGTATCAAAAACGTCGCAGAAGAAGTGGACGACTCTGCCGTGCTGCGGGCGCCACGGGAGCTCGGCGAGCGTTGAGGCGTCCGGCCTCAGAACTATATCGCCATGTAATCCGTCTATCCCGTCCGCGTTCACGCAAACTCCGTATTTTAGGGCGGATATAAGCTCCGAGGGAGTTATGGCGACGTTTTTCTGTATTCCGTTTATATCGCAGAAGGCAAGGCGGATGAATTTTACGTCCTCCTCCGCCACGTAATCTATTATCTCTTCCGGGGTGTAGTTCATTGTCGCTCGTTCCTTTCGATATTTTTTATGCTATTTTAGTGCCGGGGCGGTAATACCGCAAGTGGTTTTTTGATATTTTTTCAGATTGTGATTGACTTTTTCGACATATGGGGGTAAACTTAACTGGTTGAGAGACAACGGCGTCTCGCAGTGGGATTTCTGCGCGCTGTTGTCTTTTTTTATTTGGAGGGATTGCTATGAGCAAATATATTTTCGTCACTGGAGGGGTAGTCTCCGGACTTGGAAAGGGAATAACGGCAGCCTCTCTCGGAAGGCTTCTGAAGGCGAGGGGGCTCAAGGTCGCGGCGCAGAAACTCGACCCTTACATAAACGTGGATCCGGGAACGATGAGCCCGTACCAGCACGGCGAGGTCTACGTTACTGAGGACGGGGCGGAGACAGATCTCGACCTCGGTCACTACGAGAGGTTCATCGACGAAGACCTCAATAAATACTCCAACCTGACGACGGGCAAGGTCTACTGGAACGTGCTCAATAAGGAGAGACGCGGCGAATACCTGGGTGAGACGGTGCAGGTGATACCGCACGTTACGAACGAGATAAAGGAGTTTATCTACGCCGTCGGCAAAAAGACGGGAGCCGACGTCGTCATAACCGAGATAGGCGGCACAACGGGCGATATCGAGAGCCAGCCGTTTCTTGAGGCGATACGCCAGGTGGGGCTTGAGCAGGGCAGGGGCAACAGCCTTTTCATCCACGTCACCCTCGTTCCCTATCTTCACGGCAGCGGTGAGCACAAGTCGAAGCCGACCCAGCACTCCGTGAAGGAGCTGCAGGGCATGGGCATCCACCCCGACCTCATCGTCCTGCGCTGCAACGAGCCGCTTGAGGAATCGATACTGCATAAGATAGCCATGTTCTGCAACGTCCGCCCGGACTGCGTATTTGAGAACAGGACGCTCCCCGTACTCTACGAGGCGCCGCTGATGCTCGAAAAGCAGCATCTGTCGAGCGTCGTCTGCCGCGAGCTCGGCATCGAGGCGCCTGAGCCCGACCTTGCCGAGTGGGCAGAGATGGTGGAGCGCGTCCGCGCCCCGAAAAAGAAGGTGACCGTCGGCCTCGTCGGGAAATATACCGAGCTGCACGACGCCTATCTCTCCGTAGCGGAGGCGCTTCGCCACGCCGGCTGCGCCCTCGGGGCTGAGGTGGATATCAGGTGGATAGACAGCGAAAAGGTCACTGACGAGACGGCGGAAGACCTACTCTCACCCTGCGCAGGCATCATCGTTCCCGGCGGCTTCGGCGCAAGGGGCATAGAGGGTATGATAACCGCCGCCCGGTACGCAAGAGAGAAGGGTGTGCCCTATCTCGGTCTCTGCCTCGGAATGCAGATAGCCGTTATCGAGTTTGCGCGCCACGTCTGCGGCTTTGCGGACGCTAACTCGGGCGAATTTGACCCCGATTCAGCGCATAAGGTGATAGACTTCCTGCCCGATCAGAGCGACGAGACCGCGAAGGGCGGCACGCTGAGGCTTGGCGCCTACCCCTGCCGCATTGCGCCGGGTACTAAGATGGAGGAGTGCTATAAAACCGGGCTCATCAGCGAGAGGCACCGCCACCGCTATGAGTTCAACAACGAATTCCGCTCTGAGCTTCAGAACGCGGGCCTCGTGATATCCGGAACGAGTCCGGACGGGAGCCTCGTGGAGACCGTAGAGGTCGGGGAGCACCCGTTCTTCGTCGGCGTTCAGTACCATCCGGAATTTAAGTCAAGGCCGAATAAGCCGCACCCCCTCTTCCTCGGCTTCGTCGGCGCGGCGATGGAAAAGTAAAACTTGAGAGAAGGCGCGAGCCCCGGTTTTTAAAGTCGGGGCTCGCTTTTTTGCGCTAATTTTGAACGTACATCTGCTTATACGGGTTTTTTGTGTCCGGCGTTACCACCGTGTAGGGCGAAGCTAAAAGCTCATCGAGACTGCCGCCGAAGCGGGCGCAGAATTCGCTGAGGTGCGGCTCTATCTCGCGCAGGTCCTCTCTCGTCGCCTCCCGCGCCCTGACCTGCTGCGGGAAAAGAACGTTCTCACAGCGGGAGCGGAGAAAGAGCTTGCCGCCGTGCATACCCGTGCAGGGAAAATTCGAGACTATCGGGGCTTTTCCGCCGAGGCCGAGGACTATTATTATCCCGCCTGCCTGGTATTCGCCCAGGAAGCTCCCGGCAGAGCCGCCGATAACGAGGACGGGCATCCTGTCGCGGTAGCTCTTCATATGTATTCCCGCCCTGTACCCGGCGCTGCCCTCGACGAATATTCTGCCGCCGCGCATGGCGTAGCCCGCCGTATCGCCTATATTCCCGTGAATTATAACGTCCCCTGCGTTCATCGTATCGCCCACGGCGTCCTGAGCCGAGCCGAAAACCTCGATATCGGCCCCGTTAAGATAGGCGCCGAGCGCGTTGCCCGGAACCCCGTGTATTTCTATCCTCCTGCCGGACTGGCCCGCGCCGATGAATCTCTGACCGAGGCAGTCCGTTACGGCGATATCGCCGGGAACGCTCCTAATTTTATCGCTGAGCGCCCGAAAATCGAGACCCTTCGCGCTGATTGAAGTCATCATACCGCGCCTCCTAACTTTTCTTTCCTGTACTCCCTGCCAAAGGGCAGGAGCGAGGGCGAACGCATTACCGCATCAAAATCAATCGTATCAAGCGGGGTCTTATCGCGCATAAGCGAAGTGTAGATTCCCGCCTTTTCCACCCCGCCTATGAGAATGAAGCCGGAGAGATATCCGTCCTTAACGAAAAATCGCCGGTCCGGGTCTCCTAAAGCATCGCCCTCGTAAAGCCCCGCCGTCATGATATGAAGGCCGAAAAGACCTATCGAATTCATCTTGACGGGGTCTGCGTAGCATTCAGAGCCGCCCGCCATATTGACCCCAGCCGTGAAGCCGCCGATATGGGCGGCGGGCAGGATGGCGAGGACGCCGGATTTAAATTCCGCGCAGTCGCCTGCGGAAAAAACGCCGGGGATCGAGGTCTCCATCTTCCCGTTTATCAGTATGCCCCGGTTGACCTCTCCGCCAACGGCCTTCACGAGGGCGGTATTCGCCCTGACGCCGACGGCGAGGACGAGTATATCAAATTCCACCGTTCTGCCGCTTCTCATATAGGCTGAGTTTCCGTCGAAGGAATCAGCCGTGTCGCCCAAGAGAAGCTCAATCCCGCTCTTTTCAAGATGGCGCTCCACTATCTCCGCGCTCTCCGGGGTCAAAATGCTCGAAAGGGCGTGGGGCGCGAGGTCGGCGACGGTCACGCTCTTTACCCTGTCTCTTATGCCCTCGGCGCATTTAAGGCCGATAAGCCCGGCGCCGATTATAAGAACGCGCTTATCGGCTCCGAGCTCCTTCTCGAGGCTCAGAGCGTCGTCGATCGTCATAAACGAGAACTTTTTCTCCACCGTATCCAGCCCGGAAAACGGCGGCACGAAGGGCGAGGAGCCCGCCGCAACGCAGAGAGCGTCGTATTTTAATGTGCTCCCGTCCGATAGTGCGAGGCTATTATTCTCCGGCTCAAGCCTTTCCGCAGAAACCCCGCAAAGGACGGTGACGCCGTTTTTCTCAAAGAAATCGCTCTCCCGGTAGCCCATAGTGTCGAGGCGAGACTTCCCCTCGAGGTAATAGGAAATCAAGGGGCGGGAGTAGGCGCAGGTCTTTTCAGACGAGACGAGGGTTATTTTCGCCTCCCCGTCTACGCTTCTTATTCCCTCAACGGCGCTCACTCCGGCGATACCGCCGCCGATGATAACGTAGCTTTTCATCTTTTCAGTCCCTTTCCTCGTAGACTATCGCCCCGTTCGGGCAGCCCGCGACGCAGGCGGGAGCCCCGGCGGAATTATTAAGGCAGAGCTCGCATTTCGTCGCGAGGCCGTCAGGCCCCGGGGCAACGCAGCCGTAGGGGCAGGCGAGCACGCAGGTGAGGCAGCCGACGCAGCGGCTTCTGTCTATCCTGACTGCCCCGTCTGCGACGCTGAGAGCCCCCGTTATGCAGGACTTTACGCACTGGGGGTCCGTGCAGTGGCGGCAAGAGACGGCGTAGCTTATCCTTTCGTCGCCCTCGACCCTTATCCTTGGGCTGATTTTAACGCCCCTGAGCTTCGCCATATCCGAAAGGCCGGAATTTGCGAACGCGCAGTTATATTCGCATAAATGGCAGGCAAGGCACCATTTTTCATTAACGTATACCCGTTTCATCGTTTTCTCCCATCCTGATTATTATTCGCCCGCGTGAGAGATACCGAGTATCTCAAGCTCCTTTTCGGTGAGGCCTATGCCTCTCAGCATGAGCCTGTTGCCGCGCAGAGCCTCGATGGAGTTTATGCCCATGCCGCCCATAAGCTCCTTTATCTCGTGGCGCCATGCCGTCATCAGATTGACGAGGCGCTGAGAGCCTATATCCGGGTTCAGCCTTTTAACGAGCTCCGGCCTCTGCGTGGCTATGCCCCAGTTGCACTTACCGGTCTGGCAGGTGCGGCAGAGGTGGCAGCCGAGGGCGAGAAGGGCGGCGGTCGCTATATAGCAGGCGTCCGCGCCGAGGGCTATCGCCTTCACCACGTCCGCCGAGGAGCGTATAGAGCCGCCGACAACGAGGGAGACGCTGTCCCTTATCCCCTCGTCGCGCAGTCGCTGGTCAACTGCGGCGAGAGCGAGCTCTATCGGTATTCCGACGCTGTCCCTTATGCGGGTCGGCGCGGCGCCCGTGCCGCCGCGGAAGCCGTCGATGGCTATGATATCGGCGCCCGAGCGGGCTATTCCGCTCGCTATCGCGGCTATGTTGTGTACCGCCGCGACCTTGACGATAACGGGCTTTTTGTACTCAGTTGCCTCCTTAAGAGAGTATACGAGCTGGCGCAGGTCTTCTATCGAATATATATCGTGGTGCGGGGCGGGAGATATCGCGTCCGAGCCCTCGGGTATCATCCTCGTCCGGCTGACGTCGGGGCCGACCTTCGTTCCGGGCAGGTGGCCGCCGATGCCGGGCTTCGCGCCCTGGCCCATCTTGATCTCAACGGCTGCTCCCGTCTCAAGATAGTCCTTATGCACTCCGAAACGGCCGGAGGCGACCTGAACTATCGTGTTCTTCCCGTAAACGTAGAAATCCTCGTGAAGTCCGCCCTCGCCCGTGTTGTACAGTATCCCGAGCTCCGTAGCTGCGCGGGCGAGGCTCTCGTGCGCGTTGTAGCTTATAGACCCGTAGCTCATCGCGGAGAACATAACGGGCATACTGAGCTCAAGCTGCGGTGAGAGGCTCGGCACTATCTCCCCCTTCTCGTTTCGCTCTATCCTTCCGTTCTTGCTGCCGAGGAAGACCTTCGTCTCCATCGGCTCACGGAGCGGGTCTATCGAGGGGTTCGTCACCTGAGAGGCGTTTATAAGTATCCTGTCCCAGTAAACGGGCAGGGGCTTCGGGTTTCCCATGCTGCTTAGGAGCACACCGCCGGAGCCCGCCTGCTTGTAGACCTCCTTTATCGTATCCTGCGACCAGTTTGCGTTCTCCCTCAGAGCGCAGTCGGACTTCACTATCTTCAGCGCCCGCGTCGGACAGAGGGAGACGCAGCGCTGGCAGTTTACGCATTTCGATTCGTCGGAGACCATCATATCAAGGCTCTCGTCGTATATATGCACCTCGTTCGCGCACTGCCTTTCGCACACGCGGCAGCGGATGCAGCGAGTGTCGTTGCGGACGACTTCAAACTCGGGGTAAATGTAATTTACCGCCATCAATAAGCACCTTCCTTCACTCTTACGATGACAGGCTCACCGCCTGCGGGCGCCCAGATGTTTTCCGCCTCCGGCTCCATGGCGCGGATCGCCGCCTCCTCGGAGGCTATATAGACCCGGTCGCCCTTTTCGCCGACCACCATGCTGCGAAGCTTCAGCCTGTCGTTTAACGCCATAAGCCCGCCCTCAAAGCCGAGGATTATGGAGAACGGCCCGGTTATCAAAAGTGACGGGAAGGCGGTGCGAAGAAATCTCAGCCTGTCGCGCTCCTCGGGCGGCTTTCGCTCTATCGTAGACCAGAATGGGGCAGCGATGACGGACGCAGTCTCGGAAAGGCTGAGCCCCTTCTTGCGCATCAGGTAGTCGGCAACGTAGGTGATGACCTCGGTATCGGTCTGAAGGGTGCATTTATACCCGAACATCTCTATGTACCGCCTGTTCGCGTCGTAGCTCGATATCTCGCCGTTATGCACTATCGTGCGGTCAAGAAGTGAGAATGGATGAGCCCCACCCCACCAGCCGGGGGTATTCGTGGGATACCTGCCGTGAGCCGTCCAGGAATATGCCTCGTATTCCTCAAGGCGGTAAAACTCTCCGACGTCCTCGGGATAGCCGACCGCCTTGAAAACGCCCATATTCTTCCCGCTCGAGAAGACGTAGGCGCCGTCTATCGTCGTGTTTATCCGCATTACGACCCTTGCGATAAACTCGTTCTCGTCAAGCTGCATGCTGGCGAGTACGGATCTCAGCGGAGTCACGAAATAGCGCCAGATAAGCGGCTCGTCCGTTATCGCGGGTATCTTGCGCGTCGGGATGTTCTCCGCCCGCACCGTTTCGAGGACGCTCCTTATATAAGTCTCCGCCTCGGTCCTCGCGTTATCGTCGTCATAGAATATATGCAGGGCGAAGAGATCGCGGTACTCCGGGTATATCCCGTATCCGGCAAAGCCGCCTCCAAGCCCGTTTGACCGCTCGTGCATCGGCCTCATGCTCTCTATTATCGCCCGCCCGTCCATGCGCTCGCCGCTTTTTGAAATAACGGCCGAGATGGCGCAGCCGGAGGGAATGCGTATCTTACCTTCTTTTTTAAGCATATCGTCGCCCCCAAAAAGGAAAAGGCGCTCTCAAATGGGCATAAAAGCCCCTTTGAGAACGCCTTTGTTCTTGCGTCAATATTACTATTTGAATGTATAATTCGTCAATTCCTGCATTGTACAAAAAATGACCCCAAAAATCGAAAATTTTTGCAATAATGACGATTGACGGCTTGCAAAACGCGGAGTATAATCACGGCATTGAGAGACAAAGGCGTCTTTTTGGCGCCCTTGTCTCTTTTTTTAGTAAACGCCAATCAAATGCCGCTTCGGCGCCTTGCGGAATTAATCGTCGTTTACTTTGAATTAATCTTAAGATAAGGAGAGAGATATATATGAGTACCGTACCCGAGCTGTTTGCAAGCAAGGTTTTTGACGACCGCGTGATGAAGGAGAGGCTTCCGAGCGAGGTCTACAAATCGCTTCACGAGACGATAGCGGAGGGAAAGGAGCTGAATCTCTCCGTAGCCAACGCCGTGGCGAAGGCCATGTGCGCCTGGGCAACGGAGAACGGTGCTACTCACTTCACCCACTGGTTCCAGCCGCTGACCGGCATAACGGCGGAAAAGCACGACAGCTTCATCTCCCCCACCCCGGAGGGACGGGTGATTATGGAGTTTTCCGGCAAGGAGCTCATAAAGGGTGAGCCGGACGCGAGCTCCTTTCCCTCGGGCGGGCTTCGCGCCACCTTCGAAGCGAGGGGCTATACGGCGTGGGATCCGACGAGCTACGCGTTTATAAAGGATAACACCCTCTGCATACCCACCGCCTTCTGCTCCTACGGCGGCGAGGCTCTCGACAAGAAAACTCCGCTGCTGCGCTCTATGGAGGCGCTGAACAGGCAGGCGCTCAGGATACTGAAGCTCTTCGGAAACGAGAGCGTCAAGCGCGTCACCACCTCAGTCGGCCCGGAGCAGGAGTATTTCCTTATCGACAGAGCCGTTTACGAAAAGAGGCGCGACCTTGTTTACACTGGCAGAACGCTCTTTGGAGCGAAGCCCCCGAAGGGTCAGGAGCTCGACGACCACTATTTCGGCTCGATAAAGCCGAGAGTGCAGGCATATATGTGCGAGCTGAACGAGGAGCTTTGGAAGCTCGGCATACTGGCGAAGACCGAGCATAACGAGGTCGCCCCCGCCCAGCACGAGCTCGCGCCGATATATTCGACGACGAACGTCGCGACCGATCACAACCAGCTTACGATGGAGATAATGCGCCGCGTGGCGGCAAAGCACGGCCTCGTGTGCCTTCTGCACGAGAAGCCCTTCGCCGGGGTGAACGGCTCGGGAAAGCACAACAACTGGTCGATAGCGACAGATAAGGGCGAAAACCTTCTCTCACCGGGCAAGACGCCCTTTGAAAACGCCCAGTTTCTCACCTTCCTCGTCGCCACGATAAAGGCGGTGGACGAGTATCAGGGGCTTTTGCGTCTCTCCGTTGCCACGGCGGGCAACGACCACCGCCTTGGAGCGAACGAGGCGCCCCCCGCTGTAATCAGCGTATTCCTCGGCGATGAGCTGAACGCCGTTCTTGAGGCTATCGAGAGCGACACGCCCTACGACGGAGTGGAGCGCAGGCGGATGCGCCTCGGCGTAGACTCACTGCCGAGCTTCACCCGCGATACCACAGACCGCAATCGCACGAGCCCCTTTGCCTTTACGGGCAATAAGTTCGAGTTCCGCATGGTCGGCTCCTCGAACTCCATCGCCTGCGCCAACATTATGCTGAACTCCGCCGTCGCCGACGTGCTCAAGGGCTTTGCCGACGAGCTCGAGGGCGCGGAGGACTTCGACGCCGCCCTGCACGAGCTCATCCGCCGCACGATAAAGGAGCATAAGCGCGTTATCTTCAACGGCAACGGCTACGACGATAAGTGGATAGCCGAGGCAGAGTCGAGGGGACTTCTGAACCTTAAAACTACACCCGAGGCGATGCAGCTTCTTATCGACCCGGAGAACGTGAGGATGCTCACCGAAGAGGGCGTTTTCTCCGAGACGGAGATACGCTCGCGCTATGAGATACAGCTTGAAAACTACGTCAAGACCGTCCGCATCGAGGCGAACACCATGCTGAACATGGCGAAGAAGGAGATACTTCCCGCCGTTTCCGCCTACGCCGCTCACCTTGCCGGGGCTCTCGAGCGCAAGAAGGCCGCAGTGCCCGGACTTACGAGCGAATATGACAGCGCTACGGTGGAAAAGCTCACCGCCCTTGCCGACGAGATATATAAGGCGGCGGAGGAGCTTGAGGAGAAGGTCGCGAGCCTCGACGGCATCGCCGATATCACCGAGGAGGCGTACTTCATCAAGGACGAGATCATACCCGGAATGGCTGCTCTCCGCGCCCCGGCTGATAGGGCCGAGATGGAGACGGCAAAGGAATACTGGCCCTTCCCGACCTATGGGGAGATACTTTTCAGCGTAAAATGAAAGGAAGCGAATTAAAATGACGATAGAATTTTGGTATTTGATCGGAGCTGCCCTCGTTTTCTGGATGCAGGCGGGCTTTGCCATGGTGGAGACCGGCTTCACAAGGGCGAAAAACGCGGGAAACATCATAATGAAGAACCTGATGGATTTCTGTATCGGCACGGTGGTCTTCTCCCTGCTCGGCTATTCGCTGATGATGGGCGAGGACGCTCTCTTCGGCCTTATCGGAATACCGAATATGGACCTTTTCGGAAGGTTCAAGGAATTCATCGCAAGCCCCGCCGAGGGCTTTACCGGAGCCTCGACCTTCGTATTCAACCTCGTATTCTGCGCAACTACGGCGACTATAGTTTCCGGCGCTATGGCTGAGCGCACCAAGTTCTCCGCCTACTGCATCTATTCCGCCGTGATCTCCCTCTTCGTTTACCCGATCGAGGCGCACTGGATCTGGGGCGGCGGCTGGCTCAGCTCCCTCGGCTTCCACGACTACGCGGGCTCGACCGCCATACATATGGTCGGCGGTATCGCCGCCCTCGTAGGCGCCGTTATTCTCGGGCCGCGTATCGGAAAATACGTCAAGGATAAGTCCGGCAAGGTCGTGAAGGTCAACGCCATTCCCGGTCACTCCATACCCCTCGGCGCTCTCGGCGTTTTCATCCTCTGGCTCGGCTGGTACGGCTTTAACGGAGCCGCCGCGACTACTCCCTCCGAGCTCGCGTCGATCTTTCTCACCACCACCGTCGCGCCGTCCGTGGCGACCTGCGCGGCTATGATATTCACCTGGGTAAAGAACGGCAAGCCCGACGTATCCATGTGCCTTAACGCATCACTCGCCGGTCTCGTCGCCGTGACCGCGGGCTGCGACGCCTTCGACTGGGTCGGCTCTGCCATCGTCGGTCTCGTCGCGGGTATCCTCGTCGTGGTAGTGGTCGAATTCCTCGACCTCAAGCTCCATGTCGACGACCCCGTCGGAGCCGTCGGCGTGCATATGGCAAACGGCGTCTGGGGTACTATCGCCGTAGGTCTTTTGGCAAATCCCGACGCCCCCGCCGGGCTCCGCGGCCTCTTCTATACCGGCGACTTTACTCAGACGGGCATACAGCTTTTAGGCTTCGTCGCCGTCGCCGCATACGCCGCGGTTATGATGATAATCACCTTTAAGCTTATCCAGAAGCTCCACGGTATAAGGGCGGACGCGGAGGACGAGCTGAAGGGCCTCGATATCTCGGAGCACGGGCTCCCGAGCGCCTACGCGGACTTTGCCCCCGCTGTCGATAAGTACACGGAATTTGCCCCGGAGGAGCCCATCGTCGCCGTTACCGGCTCGGTGCCGCCAGCAGAGGCCGTTACCGTAAAGAAGGTGCCCTCGTTCGAATCAGGAGCGCCGAAATTCACCAAGGTGGAGATCGTATTCAAGGAGGAGAGGCTTTACGCCCTCAAGGAGGCTATGTCGCGCCTCGGCATAACCGGAATGACGGTAAGCCACGTTATGGGCTACGGTATGCAGAAGGGCAAGCTCGAGTATTACAGAGGCGTTGCCGTTGAAACTAACCTTATGCCCAAGGTGCAGGTCGATATCGTCGTCTCGAAGATCCCCGTCCGTGACGTAATCGAGACGGCGAAGAAGGTGCTCTACACCGGACATATCGGCGACGGCAAGATCTTCGTCTACGACGTTGAGAACGTCGTTAAGGTCCGCACGGGCGAGGAGGGCTACGACGCCCTTCAGGACGTGGAATAAGACCCTGACCGCTGAGGCAGAATGGAGGAATGAACGATGTGTTCCATAATGGGCTTCACTACCGAGCACGCGGAGGCTGAGATAAGGCCGTATTTTGACCTGACCGTATCGCGCGGGCCCGATATGAGCCGCGTTGAGCGGGCGGGAAGCGGGCTTTTATGCTTCCACCGCCTCGCCATAATGGGAGTGGGGGAGAGCGGTATGCAGCCCTTCCGCCTCGGCGGAGATATGTGCGTCTGCAATGGGGAGCTGTACGGCTTTCGCCCGCTGAAAGAGGCGCTGAAAGCTAAGTACGAATTCAAGTCCGGCTCCGACTGCGAGATCATCCTGCCGCTCTACCGCGAGTACGGCGTTAAAATGTTCGCCATGCTCGACGCTGAGTTCGCCATGATCATTTACGACGGTGACAGGGACACCTTCATTGCCGCCCGCGATCCCATCGGCATCCGCCCTATGTTCTACGGTTACGGGGCTGACGGCGGCATTATATTCGCGAGCGAGGCGAAAAACCTTGTCGGTCTCTGTGAGGAGATACGTCCGTTTCCGCCGGGATATTACTATAAAGACGGGGCGTTTATTCGCTTTTCCGACCTCACTTCGGTAAAAACCCCCGTCTCGGGAGATCTTGAAAAGATATGTGTAAATATCCGGCACAAGTTAGTGGACGGAATAGCCAAAAGGCTCGATTCAGACGTGCCTATCGGCTTTCTCCTCTCAGGCGGCCTTGACTCAAGCCTCGTCTGCGCCGTTGCGGCGAGGTGGCTCGGAGTGCCGATCCGCACCTTTGCTATCGGTATGGATAAGGACGCCATTGATTTGAAATACGCCAAAAAGGTCGCCGACTTCATCGGCGCCGAGCACACCGAGGTGTATATGACCCGCGACGAGGTGATAGCCGCCCTGCCGGAGGTCGTCGCCCTTCTCGGAACGTGGGATATAACCACCATCCGCGCCAGTATGGGTATGTACCTATGCTGCAAATATATCCACGAGCACACCGACGTGCGCGTACTCCTGACGGGCGAGGTATCAGACGAACTCTTCGGGTATAAGTACACGGACTACGCCCCCTCGCCTACGGCGTTTCAGCTTGAGGCTAAAAAGAGAGTCGACGAGCTCTATATGTACGACGTTCTTCGCGCAGACAGGTGCATTTCGGTAAACTCCCTCGAGGCACGAGTACCGTTCGGCGACCTCGACTTCGTTCGATACGTTATGAGCATCGACCCGAAGCTCAAGGTAAACAGCTACAATATGGGTAAATACCTCCTCCGCCACGCCTTCGAGGGCGAGGCTCTCCTGCCCGAGGATATCCTTTGGCGGCAGAAGGCGGCCTTCTCCGACGCGGTCGGCCACTCTATGGTGGACGATCTGAAGGAGTACGCGGAAAGCCTCTACACCGACGGGGAGTATGAAGAAAAGCGGATGAAATACGACTACGCAAGGCCGTTTACGAAGGAGAGCCTTCTATACCGCGAGCTTTTCGAGAAATACTACCCCGGCCAGGCGAGAATGATAAAGGACTTCTGGATGCCGAACAAGGCGTGGAAGGGCTGCGACGTAAAAGACCCCTCCGCCAGAGTGCTCCAAAACTACGGCGCCAGCGGCAAATAAGTATTAATCGAACAAAAAGGTTCTTTTTCGGGGAACCTGCAGCCCGCCGACCGCGTCAAGTCACTCAGACCATAAAAATGGCTGAAATCGTATGATTTCAGCCATTTCAGACTGTAGACAAAAGCCACTTTCGGCGCACACCGGAATCGGCTTTTGTCTGCTTTTTGCAAAAAAGATATGCCCATTCCGCCCATAACGACGAGGTTAACTATGACCGTCCAAAGCGTACCCTGCCTGACGTTTTTTACGCCCTGATCCGTAAGCGCGTATTTGCGCTGAAAGCTTTTTCCGAACATTTACTTTGCCTCCCCTGTGCTCGAGATTTTCCACTTGATCGCCCGGTTATAATCCTTCAACATGCGGGAATATGGCCCGTTTTTTGCGGCAAGCTCCTCATGCTTGCCCTGTTCCGCAATGCGCCATACCGGTCTTACGAATATTTGTTGCCGTCCGAAACGCCGCCAGATGGGTACACATATGAATTCCAGTCCCGGGAGATTTCCGTAGCACCGCTCGTCATTAGCGCAGAAGATCTTTGTGAGCTCCGGGCAGCCGAGCACCGTTAGGTATTTGTTATAAGGGCAGGCGGTGACGTCCATGCGGTATTCGCCCTTCTTCTCCTTGACCGCAAGGTAAATTGCCGCCGCGGGAAAGATGTAATAATCCGTGTGCATACGCTCGCCCTTTGGAATGTCGGGGTATAACTTCATTATCTCCTCAAGCTTGCGTTCGGCTTTCTCCCATAAAGCGTCGCTCTCGGTCATTGGCAAACCAGCGTCAAGCTCTCCCTTTATAAACTGCTTACGATGTTCATTTTGAAGCGGTCGCCCTTTTCAAATTCCGGAAGCCGGGTGATTATCTCGCGGTATTTTATCTTTGCCCGCTTCGCGATCTTATCTGCCTCCGCCGCGCCGAGCTCAAGCACGCTGACAAGGCTTTCGCGAAATGATTTTCCAAATAAAAGCCACATGCCCGAGGGTATACCCGCATACTTCATCTCCGTTGATCCTCCGAAAGCTTTCTTTTGAATTTCTACCCTGTCAAAAAATCAAAACAACCAGTCCGGCGACGGCCACCGCGCCGACGATCCAAACGAGCGTCAGAATCCCGCGCTTTTTGAGTACCTGCGGCCAGGTCTGCACGAATGGCAGGTCCTCCGTTCCCGGAAGAATCCAAAATCTTGAGTGTCCGACCCCGAGCTTGTCAATTACTATACCGTCGTACCAGTTCATGACCTCAAGGAACAAAAGCGCCTGAAAATACGCCTTTTTGAAGTCTCTGACGCCGTTCCACAGCCCGATTATCAAAAGGAGCGCCGCGAGCATCACGAGCATAAACGGGATCATAAACGCCTTGCGTTTTCGGCTCACCGTCTCCCTATCCGTCAGTCCAAGGGCAATTGCCCGCTCCTGAACCGGCTTCGGGTAAAAATACAGGGCGTTGACCGCGCCCCCTATGACGGCTACTCCGACCATCGCGGTGAACAGCAAGCAAAAAAGAATAAGCTGAACAATTATCATATTTTTCCCCTCTTAAAGCAATGTGCAGAGCCACGCCGCATATACCGGTCGAAGAACAGATCCGCGCTACGTCTCCATTTAGCGATTCGATATGGATCGGCATTTTGATCGCCTTAGCGTTAGTTTTGTCTAACCCCATCTCAAATAATAAGCCGCTCTCAACCCTTTGCAGGCGGGCAGCAATTACTATATCAGTTAATCTCAACTAACTATATTAACACAGAAAGGCCTCATTTTCAAGAGGCCTTTCAAAATTATAGGAAATTAATTAAGCTGTCAGGTAAAAAGCGTCATTCGGCTGATATATTTGGATTATCAATGCTCGTTTTTAACCTATACGCCCGGAATTTCCCATCCATTACAGGCTCAATAGTCCCGTTCTGGCTCAATTCCCGCAGAATTCTGTTTGCCGTCGCAGGTGAAATGCCGAGACCTTCGCACAGGTCGGCATTGCGAATTGTCGGTTTTTCCGAGAGATGTGCCAATATGAACCGGCGGCGAAAAGCTGCGTTCTTTGCATTCTTCCCTATCGGCTTGCCTTTTGCTCCTACGGTCTCCAACAACGCGGTTTTGATTGCAGCGAGCATAAACTCGATGAAAGCTGTGGACTCCCCGGCATTGTTCGAGGCATTGATAGCATCGTAATACTCCCGTTGTCGGGCGTGGATGATAGGCTCCACCGGGGGCCAGGCGAACAGTGGATTCCACTCTGCCAGCAGCCGCGTGTGCCACAATCTTCCGATCCTTCCGTTGCCATCGGCGAAGGGGTGAATGAGTTCAAGCTCGTAGTGGAATACGCAGCTTTTGATCAGCATCGGAAGCTCGCTGTCCCTCACCCACACGAGGAGCCTTTCTACACTCTCCGGAACGTATCGCGGCAGAGTACCCATGTGCAAGATATTCCCTTTGCTGTCCGCAACGCCTACCGCGCCGGAGCGAAGCATTCCGGCTTCTTCCACCAGTCCACGCATCATTAAGCCGTGGGCGGTCAGCAATGATCTGCTCTTCGCTCATCGTATTCTGTTCTATTGCCAGCGTACCCTGGATAGTGCGGATTCGATTGGTCCGCCGCAGAATTGGGTTAAGGGACAAATATCCCTTAGACAGACAGCCAGCAAGCTCGGAAATCTCAGTGGCGTCCGTCAGAATCCTCGGCGTAATTTCAAAGGGAGGGTTTTTCATAGCCTGCCCCGCTTTCTGAGCTTTTATCATATTATACGGTTTCATCAATCAAAAATCAACAAAATGATTGATGAAAATCTGTTTTTTTGATTGATGAGAGGGTGATGAGTATTTCTTACGCGCCTATCAAAACGCCAAAGGGGCAGCCGCTTTTTGCGAGTGCCCCTTTGCCATCAGCAAAAGATCTGTCTGCTCTTTGCAGGAGTATTCTCAGTAGGTTACGGTAGAAGAGGTTCTACTCGGGCGTTCGACTTCCACTCCGCTGCTGTTGTAAACTACGGCAGTCGTCTTGGTGTAATACTGATAGCCGGAGTAAACGGCGTATGGCTTTGAGAGCACGATAGTGCCGCTGCCGCTCTTCGTCCAGCTCTTTATCATTGTCTCCGTGCTCCCGCTGACGCGGTACAGCTCCACCGTCAAGTCGGCGGTATATCCGGAATAAAGGGTAACTTTACCTTTGCAAGTTGCAATTCCCAATGAACTGATAGATAAATTGGCGCTGATTGAAGACGTTCCAATGAAGGTAATGCTTGCAAGAGCAGAGCCCGCAAAGCACACGAGCATTATTAAGCTAAGAACGATAGCAATAATTCGTTTCATATTTTTCTCATTTATTTTACGTTTTCAATTATTTTCGTTGCCGTATCAAGGCTTTCGCCATGCAGGCAGAGGGTGCACGTTATTTCCTTCTCTTCAATAACCCAGATTGCAAAAACTTCATCGTCCTGGGCGGATACAAGGACGCTTCTTCCGGAAACGTTTACAAGCTCAGTATCCCCTTCGTTGTCAACGTCGATAGTCGCGGATAGATCGTCATACGAAAAAGAGATATATCCGCCGCTGCCGTTTTCATATTCCTTCATCCAGGTCGAGCTTGCGCTTGTAAGCTTGTAGCCCTCCGGAATCCACGTAGGCGCGGCCTTAATTTCGCTGCTCTCGACAAATGCAAGTGAATAGTGATCGCCCATATTCTCGATAAGGAAGTTATAAACCAGCACTCTCAGGGCTTCGACGCTTGTTATCAGAACCGTTGACACCAATAGTATGATAAGAGTGCAAACGGCGACCGTATTTAGTATTTTTATTACTTTTTTCCCGGTCTTCCCCCACCTTTGCTTTTTCCTTATGCTTCTGATTCTTCCAAGGCATCTCTCCTTTAATTCGTTGGTAACATGATAATCGTCTTTTGCGCTGTCACTGCCGGTTTGATCTTCGAGCTCGGCGCTTTCATCTATCATCATTCTGTATATTTCAAGCGCAAGATTTGCCTCCTCGGCTTCTGCCTGCAGTGTTGCAAGCACAGAATCCTTTTTATCCATTACTGTTTCTCCTCCTTTTCCATAATTTCTTTAAGATTATTTCGAGCTCGCATCAAAATGATCCGGACGTTTCCCTCCGATATGCGGTGCTGTTCTGAAAGCTCGCGGCAGCTCCAGCCAAGAAAGTACTTTTCGATCAGCAGCTCCTTCTCCCTTTCCGGGAGCTTTTCAATAGACTTCGCAAGCAAAGAGCGATTTTCCGTAATCAGCAAGAGATCTTCAGGCGACTCGATCTGCGCTCGCTCCGCCGTTTCAAGATCAATCGTTTTCAGGTCGTCGCGCAAGTAGTTCAAAGTCACGCTTCGCACCGTATGCCATATGTATGAAACAAGCGCCCGCCGGTCAAGTCTCGACACAGTGTCGTGGTGCATATAAATGCGGGCGACCGACTCTTGAATAATGTCTTCAACGCTGTCGGTGGAGGCTCCGAACTTGATAGCGGCGTTTGCCATACTTTGAGAATATCTATTAAGCAAATCAGTGTAAAATTCGTCTTCAGTGCTGAACGCAGGAGGTTTATTGCTCATATCCCCGGCTCTCCCAATCTTTCTCTTAAAAAGATAAGTATGAAATAAACGATAGCTGAGTAAATATTCATCTATTTATATATTTTAGGGAAATTATACAATACTTTCTCAAGTAAATCAAGGCATATCAACTCTCAGCCGGTTTTCCCCGTTCGGCATTTTGTACGATTTCCGGCACCCGGAATTTTGCACATTAACAAAAGTTCATTTTTCATAAAATTCTTGAATAATTTTGATTGACAATGAATTATTTTGATTTATAATGACAATATAAAGGAATTGCGGAGGGATTTCAATGATCGCGGAGACACGGCGGCAGATGATACTTGATGCGCTGAAGAGAGAGAGGTCCATTTCCGTTCACGCGCTTGCGGAGCTTCTGAACACCAGCGTTTCCACGGTAAGGCGCGATCTTATCGTGCTGGACGAGAGGGGTCTTTTAAGCAAAGTGCATGGCGGCGCGGCGCTGAACGACGCTCAGCTTTCCGCGGTAGAGTTCGATATGCTGACTAAGGAAAACCTGATGCTCCCCGAAAAAGAGGCTATCGCAAGGGCGGCTGCGGGGATGATCCGCGCCGACGACTTCGTTTTTATAGACGCGGGCTCCACGACGCTGCAGCTTGCCCACGCTATCACGGGGGAAGCGCTGAAGGCGGTTTACGTAACGAACGGGCTCGCGCATACGCGGGTGCTGACGCAGAAGGGCTGCACTGTATACGTTCCCGGCGGCAGGATAAAGCAGCGTACCGAGGCGATCGTGGGGTCTACCGCCCTTGCCGCATTGAATCAGTATAATTTCACGAAGGCATTTCTCGGCACGAACGGCATATCACTTGATCGGGGCTTCACCACGCCGGGGATCGACGAGCGCGAGATAAAGGCCGCCGTAGTCCGCCTTTCAGGCGAGCGCTGGTTTCTTGCCGACAGCAGCAAGTTCGACAAGGTCTATCCAGCAGGCATCAGCGCGCTGGATAGCGCCGGTATCATCACCGACTCAGTTCCGAACGAAAGCTACCGTGACCGAACAACTATAAAGGAGGCTGAACCCGTATGATCTACACCGTGACCTTCAACCCCGCGATCGACTATGTGGTACATTTCGAGAAGCTGCGCCCCGGGGAGATAAACCGCAACGAGTCTGAGGAATTCCAGTTCGGCGGCAAGGGCATAAACGTTTCAAACGTGCTCCGCACCCTCGGCTTTGACACCGTGGCTCTCGGCTTCGTTGCAGGCTTTATCGGCGAAGGCTTTGAAAAGGGCCTTGAGGAGATGGGGCTCAAGACCGACCTTATTCACGTTCGCGATGGGATGACCCGTGTTAACGTGAAAGTAAAGGCCGCTGAGGAGACGGAGATAAATGGCATCGGCCCCGTTATCACCGGGGAGGATATGGCGAAGCTTTTCGATAAGCTTGACGCCATAGGGCCGGACGATATGCTGGTGCTCTCGGGCTCAATACCCAAGTGCCTGCCCGGCGACACCTACGAGCGGATAATGGCAAGGCTCGACGGAAGGGGCATACCCATCGCGGTTGACGCAACCCGCGATCTGCTTGTGAACGTGCTAAAGTATCATCCCTTCCTGATAAAGCCTAACAATCACGAGTTAGGCGAGATTTTCGGCAGGGTGCTTAAAACCGACGCTGAGCTCGTAGAATGCGCCCGAAAGCTTCAGGAGATGGGCGGGCGCAACGTCCTCGTTTCCATGGCGGGCGACGGGGCTCTGCTGCTCGACGAGGCGGGCGAGGTGCACCGCATCGGCTGCCCGAAGGGAAAGGTGAAAAACTCCGTAGGCGCGGGAGATTCGATGGTCGCGGGCTTTATTGCCGGATGGCTTGAGCGCGGGGACTACGGCTATGCCTTAAAGCTCGGCACGGCGACCGGCTCAGCGACGGCATTTTCCATCGGGCTTGCGGAAAAGCCGCTCATAGATGAGCTTTTGGCGACGCTCTGATTTATTATTTCGTACATCAACATGCCGCGCTGCGGTATGAATGTAATATTTTGAAAGGAGAGACGGTATGAGACTCATAGAGCTGTTTTCGCGCAGGGCCACCGCGGTCAACGTGAAAGCGAAAAACAAGGACCAGGTCATCGACAAGCTCGTTGATCTCCAGGTCACGCACGGAAATATCACGGATAAAGAAGCGTACAAAAAGGCCATTTACGCCCGCGAGGAGGAGTTTTCCACCTACGTTGGCGACGGCATCGTCGTCCCCCACGCGAGGACGGAGGTCGTAACGCGCCCGAGTCTGGCTCTTGCCCGTCTGGCTGAGCCGATTCAGTACAACGAGGACGACGAGGACAAGGCCGATCTCTTCGTTATGATAGCCGCCCCGATGAACGGCAGTCTGCACGTGGATATCCTCGCCCGCATGATGACCCTTCTTGCCGACGAGGACTTTGTGGAAAAGCTCAGGAAGGCGAAGGACGAGGACGAGCTTCTCGGCCTTCTCGACAAGGCTGAGCAGGAGAAGTTCGGCGATGAGAGCTTTACGCAGGAGGAGATCGCGAGCGCCGGCTACCGCGTTCTTGCCGTGACCGCCTGCCCTACCGGCATAGCGCACACCTATATGGCAGCCGAAAATCTTCAGAAGGCCGGTCAGAGTCTCGGCATTTCCATCAAGGTCGAAACGAACGGCTCGGGCGGCGCGAAAAACATTTTGACCGACGAGGAGATAGCGGCCTGCGAGGGCGTGGTTATCGCCGCGGATAAAAACGTTGAGATGGACCGCTTTGACGGCAAGCCCGTTGTAATCACCCGCGTTGCTGACGGCATACACAAGCCCGAGGAACTGATAAAGCGCGCCGTGAGCGGTGACGCCCCCGTTTACCACGCGAAGAACGCTGGCTCCGGCTCAAAGGAGCCTGCCGCGAAGCAGGGCTTCGGCAGCACGATTTACAAGCATCTGATGAACGGCATATCCCATATGCTCCCCTTCGTAGTCGGCGGCGGAATACTGATAGCCCTTGCCTTCCTGCTTGACGATTACTCGATCAACCCATCCAACTTCGGTATGAACACCCCCGTAGCGGCAGTCTTCAAGACCATCGGCGGAGTTTCCTTCGGCTTTATGCTTCCGGTGCTCGCCGGATTTATCGCGATGTCAATAGCTGACCGCCCGGGTCTCGTAGTCGGCTTCGTCGGCGGCGCTATCGCGGCCTCCGGCGACTCCTTCGTAAGCCTTTTGGGTAACGGCGACCCCGTCTCCGGCGGATTTTTGGCGGCTCTTCTCGCGGGCTTCGCCGGCGGATATTTCGTTCTGCTACTTAAAAAAGCCACCGATAAAATGCCCAAGGCTATGGACGGTCTTCGCCCGATGCTCATCTATCCGCTCGTCGGAATTCTTTTCATCGGCGCGTTCATGTTCCTTATTAACCCCGTTATGGGCGCGATCAACACCTGGATCGCGAACCTGCTCAAATCCATGGGCGGCTCCTCCAAGATTCTTCTCGGCGCGGTGCTCGGCGGAATGATGAGCGTTGATATGGGCGGCCCGATAAACAAGGCTGCTTACGTCTTCGGCGTAGCCGCGCTCGGCTCAGGTCAGTATGACGTTATGGCCGCCGTCATGGTCGGCGGAATGGTGCCTCCCATCGTTATCGCCCTTTCCGCAACCTTCTTCCCCAAGAAGTGGACCAAGGATGAGCGCAACAACGGCTTTGTAAACTATATCATGGGTCTGTGCTTCATCACCGAGGGCACGATACCCTACGCCGCTGCCGATCCCATCCGCGTTATCCCCTCCTGCGTAGTCGGATCTGCTATCGCCGGCGCTCTCTCCATGCTCTTTGGCTGCACCCTAATGGCTCCCCACGGCGGCGTATTCGTATTCCCGACTGTCGGAAATCCGCTTATGTACCTTCTCGCCCTCGTAGTCGGATCCGTCGTAGGCGCCGTTATGCTCTCTCTTCTTAAGAAGAATAAGCAGTAACGCATAAAACAGCTCAATATAATATTCCCGCCGCAGCTTTAAAAGCTGCGGCGGGATAGTTTTTTATGAATAATATTTGACTGCCGAGCGGAAGAGACCCATATCGTAGTTCCCCTCCACGTTCCTGTAAAGGCCGCCCACACGCTCGGAGTGACCCATTTTGCCGAATACGCGGCCGTCCGGGCTCGTGATGCCCTCGATGGCGTGCATTGAGCCGTTCGGGTTGAAATCTGCGTCCATAGTCGGCCGTCCGTCGAGGTCGACGTACTGCGTCATTATCTGGCCGCGCTCCGCCATACGGGCTATCGTTATCTCAGGGGCGAGGAATCTGCCCTCGCCGTGGGATATCGGCACGGAGTAGACTTCGCCGGGATGAGTTTCCATCATCCACGGGGAAAGGTTTGAGGCGACCTTAACGCGGACTATCCTGCTCTGGTGCCTGCCTATCGTATTATAGCTCAGGGTCGGGCTATTCTTATCCGCTTCGGTTATCCTGCCGAAGGGGACGAGGCCGAGCTTTATAAGCGCCTGGAAGCCGTTGCAGATACCGCCCATAAGGCCGTCGCGTTCCTCTAAAAGCTCGGTCACGGCGTCCTTTATCCTCTCGTTTCTGAAAAACGCGGTTATGAACTTTCCCGAGCCGTCCGGCTCGTCTCCCCCGGAGAAGCCGCCGGGGATGAACACGATCTGACTTTCGCCTATCTTTTTCGTAAAGGCCTCGGCGGACTCGGCTATCGCCTCCGCGCTCAGGTTTTTGATAACGAATATCTCGGGCACGGCGCCGGCCTCGCGGAAGGCGCGGGCAGTATCGTATTCGCAGTTCGTGCCGGGGAATACGGGGATCAGGACGCGCGGGGAAGCCGCCTTCACGCGCGGCACTACAGTCGCGCAGGCGGTGAAGCTGTACTCCTGCGCCGTGCCGTGATCCGCTGTTTTAGTGGGATATACGCTCTCAAGCTTTGCGTCGTATGCCTTCAAAAGCTCCGAAAGGGTGACCGACTCGCCCGCGAACGTGAGCTTTGTATCCGCCACGGTCTCGCCCAGAAGCTTTCCCTCGAGCTCGCAGGCCGCCTCAACGATAAATGAGCCGCAGGCTCTCTTGAACAGCTCCTCCTCGGCGATATCGGCGAATTTGAAGCCGATCTCGTTTCCGATCGCCATCTTGAATACGGCCTCGGCCGCGCCTCCGGCGGTCGGGGTATAGGCGCTCAGCGCCTTGCCCTCGCGGATAAGAGACGTGACCTTCGCGTAGAGCTCCTTGAGACTCTCAGCCCTCGGCCTTCCCCTGCCGTCGTATTCCGGCCTCAGCCAATATACCTTATGCCCCGCCGCCTTGAACTCGGGGCTTATAACCTCACTCTCAAGCCCGGTGGTAACTGCAAACGATACCAGCGTGGGCGGCACGTCGAGCTCCTCGAAGGAGCCGGACATGGAGTCCTTCCCGCCTATCGCGGCGACGCCCAGCTCGCGCTGAGCCTTCAGCGCGCCGAGAAGAGCGGCGGCTGGAAGCCCCCACTTAGCTTCGTCCTGCACGGGCTTGGGGAAATACTCCTGCAGCGTAAGATACACGTCCTCAAACGAGGCGCCGGCGGCGACGAGCTTCGATACCGATTCGCATACGGCCGTATATGCCCCGTCGAACGGGCTCTTCTCTGAGAGCTCCACGTCGAAGCCCCAGGACATAAAGCTGACGCTCTCCGTCTTCCCCTCAGTTACGGGCAGTCTGTGCACCATGGCCTCGATAGGCGTGCGCTGGAATTTGCCGCCGAAGGGCATGAGCAGCGTTCCCGCTCCTATCGTAGAGTCGAAGCGCTCGGAAAGCCCCCTGCGCGAGGCGAATTCAAGCTCGCCCGCGAGCTTTTTCATATCGGCGGCAAAGTCGCCCGTGTGCCTCGCTTTAACCTCGCCGGGAGCGGCGGTTTTTACCGTCGTATGCTTCTCCGCCCCGTTCGTATCAAGGAAGGCGCGGCTGATATCGACTATCGTGCGGCCGTTCCAGTTCATTTTGAGCCTTGCGTCGTCCGTGACCTCGGCTATCACGGTAGCCTCAAGGTTCTCCCTCTCGGCAAGAGCGAGGAAGCGCTCTGCGTCGCCCTTCTCGACTACGACCGCCATACGCTCCTGGCTCTCGGATATCGCAAGCTCCGTTCCGTCAAGTCCCTCGTACTTCTTAGGCACGCGGTCGAGGTCGATTTTAAGCCCCTCGGCAAGCTCGCCGACGGCGACGGAAACTCCGCCCGCGCCGAAATCGTTGCAGCGCTTTATAAGGCGGGTCGCCTCCGGGTCGCGGAAAAGGCGCTGGAGCTTTCTCTCCTCCGGTGCGTTGCCCTTCTGCACCTCGGCTCCGCAGGTCTCGACCGAGTGGCTGTCGTGCGCCTTGGACGAGCCTGTGGCTCCGCCGATGCCGTCGCGCCCCGTCCTGCCGCCTAAAAGTATCACTATATCGCCGGCAGAGGGTCTTTCGCGGCGGACGTTCGAGGCGGGAGCGGCGGCTATAACGGCGCCGATCTCCATATGCTTCGCAGCGTAGCCCGGGTGGTAGATCTCGTCCACTATTCCGGTCGCAAGGCCGATCTGGTTTCCGTAAGAGCTGTAGCCCGCCTGGGCTCCGGTCACGAGCCTGCGCTGCGGAAGCTTGCCGGGTATCGTATCCTCAGCGGGAACGGTGGGATCGGCGGCTCCCGTTATACGCATGGCTGCGTAAACGTAGCTTCTCCCTGATAAGGGATCGCGTATCGCCCCGCCGATGCAGGTCGCAGCACCGCCGAAGGGCTCAATCTCAGTGGGGTGGTTATGCGTCTCGTTCTTAAAGAGAAGCAGCCAGTCCTCGCTTACCCCGTCCACCTCTATTTTCGTCTTTACCGTGCAGGCGTTTATCTCCTCGCTCTCATCGAGCTTAGGAAGCTTTCCCTGCTTCTTTAGCCACTTTACCCCCACAGTCGCAATATCCATAAGGCAAATTGGCTTTTTATCCCCCACCTCTTCGCGCATTTTGAGGTAATTCTTATATTCTTCCTCCACATCCTTATCCTCGAAGGAAACAGAGTCGAGGTGGGTAAGGAAGGTCGTGTGGCGGCAGTGATCCGACCAGTAGGTGTCGATCATCCGTATTTCCGTAATTGTGGGGTCACGATCCTCGCTTTTAAAGTATTCGCGGCAGAAGCTAAGATCGTCCTTATCCATCGCAAGGCCGTATTTCTTTATAAACGCGGGGATCTCAGCATCCGAAAGAGCGCGGAAGCCCTCGAGGGTCTCCACCGTCTCCGGAAGGTCGTAAACCGTTTTCAGCGTGGCGGGAGCTGGGCCTAATAGCGCCTGTCTCGCCTCGACGGGGTTTATAACGTATTTCTTTATCCGCTCGACGTCCTCATCGGAGACGTCGCCGAAAATATAATAGAGCTTCGCCGTGCGGATAACGGGGCGCTCGGACTGCACCATTATCTGAACGCACTGTGCGGCGGAGTCTGCGCGCTGATCGTACTGTCCGGGCAGATACTCAATGGCGAAGGCCTTCGCATCCCACTCGGGCATCTCTGAGTAGGTCACGTCGACCTGCGGCTCGGAGAAAACCGTGGGTATAGCCTTATAGAAGGTCTCGGCGGGGAGCCCCTCGGCGTCGTATCTGTTCAGAAGGCGCAGATCGGTGACGCCCTTTATGCCGAGAAAATCCCTTATCTCGGAGAGAAGGCCGGAAGCCTCGTGGCGCAGCCCCTCTTTTTTCTCAACGTAAACTCTGTAAACCATCTTACCCCTCCATTACTGCAAGGGCTCTTTTGCCGATATCCCTTCGCATAAAGCCGTTTTCAAATTTCACCTTGTCCGCGTAAGCGTACGCCTCATAAACGGCTTCCTCAAGCGATCCGGCAACCGCCGTTACTCCGAGGACTCTGCCGCCCTTTGAGTAGAGCCCGTCCTCGCGCCTTTCGGCGCCCGCGACGTAGATCTCCTTTCCCTCCTCTGGGGCGGGAAGCTCGATCTTAAAGCCGGACTCGTATTTCACCGGGTAGCCCTTCGAGGCGATTATCACGCAGGCGGCAGACTTTTCGGAAAACTCGACTGCCGTTTCAGCAAGTCTACTCTCTGTCGTCGCGCGCATAACGGTGAGAAGGTCGGACTTTAAAAGCGGGAGCACGACCTGTGTCTCGGGATCGCCGAATCGGCAGTTATACTCGATGACCTTGGGTCCGTCCTTCGTTATCATAAGTCCGAAGTAGAGGCAGCCCTTGAAGGGGCAGCCCTCCGCCGCCATTGCTTTTATAGTGGGAACGAATATTTTTTCCATACACTCGGCTGCTATCTCGGGGGTGTAGTACGGATTCGGGGCTATCGTGCCCATTCCGCCGGTGTTCGGTCCCTCGTCTCCGTCGTGGGCGCGCTTGTGATCCATGCTCGATATCATCGGAACTACGCTCTCACCGTCCGTAAAGCTCAGCACGCTGACCTCAGGGCCCTCAAGATACTCCTCGATGACTATGGAGCTGCCCGCCTCGCCGAAGGCCTTGTCCTCCATGCAGGAGATAACGGCTCTCTTCGCCTCCTCGCGGGTCATGGCTACGGTCACTCCCTTGCCGAGGGCGAGGCCGTCCGCCTTTACGACGGTGGGTATCGGGCAGGTCTCAACGTATTTAAGAGCCTTTTCGACCTCGGTAAATACCTCGTATCTCGCCGTCGGTATGCCGTATTTTTTCATAAGCTCCTTGGCGAAGACCTTGCTTGCCTCTATCCTTGCGGCCTTCTTATCCGGGCCGAAGCAGGGTATGCCGAGAGAGTTCAGAGCGTCGACGCAGCCGAGGGCGAGGGGGTCGTCCTGAGCGACAACGGCGTAGTCAATCTTATGCGTCTCGGCGAAGTGGACGATGAGCGGTATGTTCTTCGCGCCGACGGGGTAGCACTCCGCGTCGCCCTGTATGCCGCCGTTTCCGGGCAGGCAATATACGGTCTCAACGTTCTTATTCTTCTTGAGCGCCTTTATTATCGCGTGCTCGCGGCCTCCGCCGCCAATAACGAGAATGTTCATAGTTACCCTCCGTAGGTATCAGTGGTGGAAGAGCCTCATTCCTGTAAACGCCATAGCCATACCGTAGGAATCGGCTGTCTCGATGACGTTATCGTCTCTGACGCTGCCGCCCGGCTCCGCGACGTACTTAACGCCGGATTTCGCGGCGCGCTGGATATTGTCTCCGAAGGGGAAGAAGGCGTCCGAGCCGAGGGATACGCCTGTGATGGTATCGAGATAGGCTCTCTGCTCTGCGTCGGTATAGGGCTCGGGTCTCTCGGCGAAGAAGCGCTGCCACACGCCGTCGGCGGTGACGTCCTCCTCGTTCCTGTTAATATATCCGTCTATTGCGTTGTCCCTGTCGGCTCTGCCGAGGCCGGGCTTAAACTTGAGCGCCATGACCTTCGGGCTCTGACGTAGGAACCAGGTGTCGGCCTTCGAGCCCGCAAGGCGGGTGCAATGGATGCGGCTCTGCTGTCCCGCTCCGACTCCGATAGCCTGTCCGTCGTAAGCAAAGCAGACGGAGTTGGACTGGGTGTATTTGAGGGTGATAAGGCTTACGATGAGGTCGCGCTTCTTATCCTCGGGAATGTCCTTGTTCGCGGTGACTACGTTTTTCAGAAGGTCGCCGTTGATGACGAAATCGTTTCTCCCCTGCTCGAAGGTAACGCCGAAGACGTCCTTCGTCTCCTGATGCTCGGGGACATAGTCGGGGTCGATGCGGACGACGTTGTAATTCCCGTTCTTCTTCGCCTTTAGTATCTCAAGGGCGGCCTCGGTATAGGCGGGGGCGATGACTCCGTCGGAGACCTCGCGCTTTATTATGCGTGCGGTGACCTCGTCGCAGGCGTCGGAGAGGGCGATCCAGTCGCCGAAGGAGCACATTCTGTCGGTGCCTCTCGCTCTCGCGTAGGCAAGGGCGATAGGACTTTCGTCAAGTCCCTTGATATCGTCCACGAAGCAGGCCTTCTTGAGCGTATCGCTCATCGGAAGGCCGAGGGCGGCGCCGGCTGGGGAAACGTGCTTAAAGCTCGCGGCGGCGGGTGTGCCGAGCTCGCGCTTCAGCTCCATAACGAGCTGCCATGAGTTCATCGCGTCGAGGAAGTTTATATAGCCGGGGCGGCCGTTCAATACCTCTATGGGCAGGTCCTTCCCGCTCTTCATATATATTTTTGCGGGCTTCTGGTTGGGATTGCATCCGTATTTAAGCTCAAATTCCTTCATTATTATGACCATTCCTTTCACTGAAGTTCAAGGCACAAAATGACCATGAAATAGAATGGTCATAAATGCCATGTTTTTCGGTTGCCGCGCAGCGGCGAGAAAAACGGCTTCGAATTCAAATAAGGTTGAAACTTGTTTCAACCTCTCCTCCTCAGTCGCCTAAATGTTTGTTGAAAAGCTTTACCTCGCCCTTCACGTTCGTATAGAGCGATACCTTGTTATCCGCGTTGAGAGCCGCCCAGACCTCTTCGGGCTCGGGCATATCTATCTCTATCGGCTCGCCGGAAAAAGTGGGCAGCGGGGCTCCGTCTCCCTCGTAGGTGCTGATAAAATAGCCCTTTCCCTCGTTCGCGCCCTCGTAGCAGAAGAACTCTCTGAGGCAGCGCCCGTCCTTATGCTTCAAGATGGAGATATCGAAGGAGCCGTCCTTATATATCATAGCAGAAATCCTGGGGGTGTAGTTGGGCTCGTCCGGCTCGTACTCGCGGGTCATAAGCCCCGCCTTGAAATCGCCGTAGTCCCTGACCGTATCGGTCTGGTCGCCGTTTGTAACGATGAGCCCCTTCTCAGTCTCGCGGACGGGGTGATAGATGATAAGGCTTGGATCGACCATCTTGGATTCGTCAAACGCCTTGGTGCGGATACCGTCCCCGGTGAGCTCGAATATCCTGTTGCGGCTGTTTTCGCTGCGGCCCATTATGAAATAATAGACCCTGTCCTTGCCCACGGCTATGCCTCTGCCGGGGTATGCGTTAGTCCTCAAAAGCTCAAGAAAATCCCTCATTATTCTCTCTCCTTTATTATTTCGCCGGATACCTTCTCCGCGGCGGCGGGAAGAAGCTGCCACTCGGCCTCCTCCATTACCCGCCTCTGAAGCGTCTCCGGAGTATCGTTTTCTTTTACCTCAACTGCCTTCTGGAAGATTATCCTGCCTCCGTCCGGCACCTCGTTCACAAAATGCACCGTTGCCCCCGTGACCTTCACTCCGTACTCGAGGGCGGCCTCGTGTACGCGGAGCCCGTAGTATCCCTTGCCGCAGAAGCTGGGGATAAGAGCGGGATGCACGTTTATTATCCTCTCCGGCCACTTTAAGGTGAAGTTCGCCGTCAGTATGCTCATAAAGCCCGCGAGGATTATGAGATCAATCTTTTTCTCCGTCATAAGCCCCTGAAGCTCTCTCTCAAAGCCCTCCTGGCCTCCCGCGGCCTTCTTGGAGATGAACACCCCCTCGATACCCGCGTTTTTCGCTCTCTCGAGGGCGTAAGCGCTCTTCACGTTCGAGACGACGAGAACTATCTCGCCCGAGATGAGCTTTCCGCTTTTCTCCGCATCTATGAGAGCCTGCAGGTTCGTGCCGCCGCCCGAAACGAGGACGGCTATCCTCGCCTTTTTCATACGAGCTGCACCCTGTCGCCGCCCTTAGAAACAAAGCCGATAACGTAGGCGTCCTCGCCGTTTGCTCTCAGAATATCGAGCGCCTCTCCCGCCTCCTGCGGGCTCACTACCGTCACCATGCCGACGCCCATATTGAACACGTTGAACATCTCGCGCTCGGGCACAGAGCCGAGGCGCTGCAGCACCTTGAATATCGGGAGAACGCGGACTCTGCTCTTCTCGATGCGGGCGGAGAGGCCTGCGGGCAGGGCGCGCGGTATATTCTCAAAGAAACCTCCGCCGGTGATATGCGCGACGCTCTTGACCCTGACCTTGTCCATAAGAGCGAGCATCGGCTTAACGTAGATCTTCGTCGGCTCCAAAAGCGCCTCGCCTAAAGTTCTCATCCCGAGCTCGGGAAGTATGGCGTAGAGATCCGTGTAGGAATCGGCAAGTATCCTTCTGACGAGGGAGAAGCCGTTGGAGTGTACGCCGGACGAGGGCAGAGCGATTATCACATCGCCCTCTGAGACGTTCTTTGAATCGAGGACCTTATCCTTATCGACTATGCCGACGGCAAAGCCCGCAAGGTCGTATTCATTCACGGGGTAGAAGCCGGGCATCTCGGCTGTCTCTCCGCCGATGAGAGCGGCTCCCGCGCGGACGCAGCCCTCGGCCACTCCGCCGACTATCTCGGCTATCTTCTCCGGCTCGTTCTTGCCGCAGGCTATGTAGTCGAGGAAAAAGAGGGGCTTCGCTCCCGCGCAGATGATGTCGTTAACGCACATAGCGACGCAGTCGATGCCGACGGTGCCGTGGCGCTCGAGGTCGAAGGCGAGCTTGAGCTTCGTGCCCACTCCGTCCGTTCCGGAGACGAGGACGGGCTCGCGCATTCCGGCTATATTGGGAACGAAAAGGCCGCCGAAGCCGCCGATATCTACGTCCGCTCCGGGCGTCTTCGTTCTCTGAACATGCTTTTTCATAAGCTCAACGGCTCTGTAGCCCGCGGTGATGTCCACTCCGGCAGCCGCGTAACGATCTGATCTTGAGTTTTCCATCGTAATAGCTCCTTAAAATCTTATTCTTGTCCGTTCCAGCAGTAGGTGCAGAGCTTGCACTTATCTATGCCGACGGAGGAAAGCGTACCTTCAAGGGTCTGGTATTCGAGGCTGTTGAAGCCGAGGCTCTTCGCAATATGGCAGCGCATGGCCTTGCCGCGCTCTGTCGTCCCGTCGGCGTATTCGGCGACGTGGTCCTGTCCCGCCTCGCCCTCAAGCTCGGATATCGTCCTGCGGGCGATGAGCTCCATATCCGTGTTCGAGCGTGAAAAATTTAGGTATTTGCAGCCGTACATAACGGGCGGGCAGGCGGAGCGCATGTGAATCTCCCTCGCCCCGTTTTCAAAGAGGTAATTTACCGTGCCGCGAAGCTGTGTGCCTCTTACGATCGAATCGTCGACAAAGAGGAGGCGCTGTCCCTCAATGAGCTGCTTTACCGGCACGAGCTTCATCTTGGCTATCCTTTCCCTCAGTCCCTGGGTCTGCGGCATAAAGCTGCGCGGCCAGGTCGGGGTGTATTTTATGAACGCCCTTCCGTAGGATATCCCGCTCTCGTGCGCATAGCCGAGGGCGTGAGCCGTTCCGGAATCGGGAACGCCGCAGACGTAGTCTACGGTGGGTAACGTTCCGTTCTTCTTCTCGTTCGCTGCGAAAAGTCTGCCGTTTATATTCCGGCTTATCTCAACGTTCGAGTCCTCGTAAACGCTGTTCGGGTAGCCGTAATACGTCCAGAGGAAGGTGCACATCTTCATTCTGCCGCGCGGCGGGGCGAGCACCTCGCAGCCCTCGGCGTTGAGCCTCACAATCTCGCCCGGGCCGAGGTCGCGCTCGTATCTGTAGCCGAGCTTCTCAAAGGCGAATGACTCGAAGGAGACGCAGTAGCCGTCCTCGTCCCTGCCTATTATCATCGGCAGCCTGCCGTCCTTATCTCTTGCGGCGATTATCTCGCCCGTGTCGGTCAGAATGAGAATGGACGCCGTGCCTCTTATCCTGTCTTGAGCGTACCTTATGCCGTCGGCAAAGGAGTCCGCGGAATTAATCAGCATAGCTAATAGCTCCGCCTGGTTTACCCTGCCGCCGCCCATCGCCTCGAAATGTCCGTGGGTCTTAAGTAGCTCTATCGTGAGCTCGTCCATATTGTTAATAATTCCGACCATGCTGATCGCGTAAGTTCCGAGTGAGCTCTTTATCAGTATCGGCTGGGGGTCTGTGTCCGATATGCAGCCCATAGCGCTCCTGCCGTGCATCTCGGCGGCCTCCGCCTCGAACTTCGTGCGGAACGGGGTGTTCTCGATATTGTGTATCTCGCGCTGTATGCCTGCCTCCGGGCTATATACCGCGAGCCCTCCGCGCCTCGTGCCGAGGTGGGAGTGGTAATCCGTGCCGAAGAAAACGTCGTAGACGACCTCGCGCTTCGACACCGCTCCGAAAAAGCCGCCCATCAGTCTGCCTCCCCGTTATACTTTGCCTCGGCCTCTCTGGAGGCGGCGAGGACCTTCTCCCTCTGCGCCGCTCTGTGCGTCTTAAGCTTTGCGGCGACGGCTTCATCGGAAACGGCTATGATCTCGGCTGCTAAAAGAGCCGCGTTTCCGGCTCCGTTTATCGCTACGGTAGCAACGGGTATGCCCGTCGGCATCTCGACCGTGGATAAAAGAGCGTCGAGCCCGTCGAGAGCCCCGCCCCTGACCGGAATGCCTATCACGGGCAGAGTCGTATTCGCGGCGACTGCTCCCGCAAGATGGGCGGCCATACCTGCCGCGCAGATAACAGCCCCGAAGCCGCGCTCTCTCGCGGTCTCGGAAAAGGCCTTGGCCTCCTCCGGCGTTCTGTGCGCTGAGTAAATGTGGAGCTCAAAGGGTATCTCCAGCTCTCTCAGAACCGCAATGGCCTTCTCGGCCACAGGCATATCGCTCGCGCTTCCGAGGATAAGTCCGACCTTCTTCATTTTGGTCACCTCCATAAAAATAAAAGAGCCTTTCGCCCGCAAAATGGGTGCAAAAAGCTCTATAGCTGAATATTAAGAATTCTAAATAAAAGGATAGTTCGGTTCAAAGTTCATCCCTCCCCGAGTGTTTCCGGTAAGATTATATTTTATTTTCCCGCCCCCCGTCAAGGCAAAAATCACCCGGTGAAAAAACTCTGTAGGCTTGAATAACGCGGCAAAAAATAATTCGCCGCAATTCGTCATTTTATTATTTTTAGTATTGATATTTTATATTAAAATGTGTTTTACTGTAATCAGTAAAAAATCGGAGGCGGAGAAATGGGAATTGCAGTCTACCCCGGGTCATTTGACCCCGTTACTAACGGACATCTTGATATAATCAAAAGGGCTGCCCGGATAAGCGACAGCCTTATCGTAGCCGTGCTAATAAACAGCGCGAAGAAGCCTTTTTTTACCACGGAGGAGAGGGTGGAAATGCTGAGGGAGTGCTGCGCGCCCTTCAAGAACGTCACCGTTGAGAGCTTCGACGGGCTGACGGTCGATTTCGCGAAGAAGCACCACGCCTCTGTCCTCGTCCGCGGGCTGAGAGCAGTTTCAGACTTTGAAAACGAGCTGCAGCTTGCCCAGATTAACCACGCCCTTATGCCCGGCATCGAGACGGTTTTTCTCACGACCGGGCTCAGATGGGGCTACCTCAGTTCCACCGTAGTCAAGGAGGCGGCGAGGTACGGGAGCGACGTATCCCGCTTCGTTCCGCACAACGTGGAGCTTAAGCTCAAAGCCCGCTTTGATGAGCTGAAAGGAGAGGCGAAATGATAACTGAGCGCGTTTTCGGCCATCTTTCCGACGGAAGACCGGTCAAGCTTTACAGGATAGAAAACTCACATCGGGAGTACGCCGAGATCTGCGATTTCGGCGCTGTCATCCAGTCCGTCTTCGTGCCTGACAGGGGCGGGAAGCTCGGTAACGCCGTTCTCTCCTGCCCCAATGTCGCCGAAATGGAAAACAAAAGCTTCAAGGCGGCGACTATCGGCCGGGTCGGCAACAGGATTGCCTACGGGCGCTGCAGCCTGCACGGCGAGGATATACAGCTCGAGATAAGCGAAAAGCCCAATCTCCTGCACTCCGGAAGCTCAAACTGGGCGTTTAAGCTCTTCTCCGGCGAGGTTACGGGCGAGAACACCGTCACCCTGCGCCATACGGATATGGGCGAGTGCGGCTTTAACGACAAGGTCGAGGCCGCCGTCTCCTTCACATTTGACGATAGCCACAGACTCAACATACGCTATGAGGTAACTCCCGAGAGGGAGACGGTGCTCTCTCCCACGAATCACGCCTATTTTAACCCCGGCGACTTTACCGACGCAAGGGACCTTGAGCTAAAGCTGAGTGCCTCCAACCTGGCCGCCCGCGGCCCTTCTGGCACGCCGGAGGGCGGGCTTGTTCCGGTCGAGGGAACGCCCTTCGATTTCAGAGCCGGAAAAAAGCTCAGGGAAAATATGAAAAAGCTCCCGCTCGGGCGGAAATACTTCGACGACTTCTACGTTTTGGACGAAGCTCCCTCCGGCGCTCCCATTGCTTCCCTCTACTCCGAAAGGACGGGCAGAGTGATAAACGCATACACCGATATGCAGTGCGCGATAATCTACACTCCCGCGGGCTATCATTATCCTGACGCCTCCGGAGTAAAGCTGCCGCGCTATCCCGCCGTCTGCATCGAGTGCCAGTTCGTGCCCAACGCCGTGAACGTGCCGGAGTTCCGCTCCCCCGTTTTCGGGGCGGGAGAAAAGCTCGTGACCGAGACGGCGTATGAGTTTCTGGTCAAATAAGGTGAAAGCGCACAATTATTCCCCTTTTATTTGACAAATTTTAAAAAAGGTAGTAGTATGCTTTCATCAGCTATTATAAGCAGAAAACAATTCGATTTTTATTATATGGAGGGACCCGCCGAATGAAGGATATATTCGAAAAATGCCAGGAGCTCGACCTCGTTACTCAGATGAAGGCCGAGAACATCTACCCCTATTTCCACTGCCTTGAGTCAAAGCAGGCTCCCGAGGTCATTATGGAGGGCAAGCGCCGCATAATGCTCGGATCAAATAACTATCTCGGTCTTACCACCTGCCCCGAGGTCATTGAGGCCGGTGTAAAGGCTATCGAGAAATACGGCTCCGGCTGCTCCGGCTCCCGCTTCCTTAACGGCACGCTCGAGCTTCATATGGAGCTTGAGGAGAAGCTTGCGAAGTTTTTACGCAAGGAGGCCGTCACCACCTTCTCGACCGGCTTCCAGTCTAACCTCGGCATAATCTCCGCAGTCGTCCAGCGCGGCGACTACGTTATCTGTGACAGGGAGAACCACGCCAGCATTTACGACGGCTGCAAGCTATCTTACGGCACGATGCTCCGCTATCGCCACAACGATATGGAGGATCTTGAGAAGCAGCTTCAGCGCGTGCCCGAGGACGCAGGCGCCCTTATCGTAACGGACGGCGTGTTCTCAATGGGCGGCGACATAGCGAAGCTCCCCGAGATCTGCGCCCTCGCGAAGAAATACGGGGCAAGAGTTATGGTTGACGACGCTCACGGTCTCGGCGTTCTCGGCGAGGGCGGCCGCGGCACCGCGAGCCACTTCGGACTTGAGAACGAGGTCGACATCTATATGGGCACCTTCTCGAAGTCCCTCGCCTCCCTCGGCGGATATATGGCAGCGGACAAGCGCGTTATCGAGTTCGTGCGCCACTCCTCCCGTCCCTTCATCTTCTCCGCTTCCATCACTCCGGCCTCCTGCGCCACCGCGATAGCCGCTCTCGATCACCTCGAGGCGCATCCCGAGATCGTAACGAGGCTCGACGAGATCTCCTGCTACTGGCGCAAGTGCCTCACCGACAGGGGCATAAAGATCCGCGAGAGCCGCACGCCTATTATCCCGATTTTCACCTATGAGCCGCTCGACACCTTCCGCATCGCGAAGGAGCTCTACGACGAGGGCGTTTTCGTAAACTCCTCCGTTCCCCCCGCAACCGCGCCTCACGAGTGCCTGCTCAGAACGAGCCTTATGGCTACTCACACCGAGCCCGTCTGCGACGAGGCCGCCGACATCACCTATAGGGTGCTCAAGAGAAACGGTATCTGCGAATGAAGACTGCTTTAGTGACGGGAGGCTCCTCCGGCATAGGGCTCGAGGCGGCGAAGGCTCTGCGCGACCGCGGCGTTAAGGTTTACGAGATCTCCCGCCGCGACTGTGATACCGAGGGCGTTACCCACGTTCGCGGCGACGTCACCTCCGAGGCGGATATGGCCGCCGCCGTCGAAAAAGTTATCAAGGCCGAGGGAAAGCTCGATATCCTTGTCTGCTGCGCCGGCTTCGGAATTTCGGGCGCCGTTGAGTTCACCGAGCTCGAGGCGGCAAAGAAGCAGCTCAACGTAAACTTCTTCGGCGTCGTAAACACCGTAAAGGCCGCTCTGCCGTATATGAGAAAGCAGGGCTTCGGCCGCATAGTCGCCGTCTCCAGCGTCGCCGGGCCTATAGCCATCCCCTTCCAGACATATTACTCCGTCTCAAAGGCGGCGATAAACGCTTATATCTCCGCCCTGCGCAATGAGGTAAGACCCTACGGGATCACCGCCGTTGCCGTTATGCCCGGTGATATCAAGACCGGCTTTACCGCAGCGAGGGAGAAAAGCCCCGCCGGCGACGAGGAATACTCCGGCCGCATTTCCCGCTCCGTCGCCACGATGGAGCACGACGAGGAGAACGGTATGGATCCCTCCGTCGCGGGAAAATTCCTCGCGAACGTCTCGCTTAAAAAGAGCGTTCCCCCGGCGAAGACGATTGGCTTTACATATAAGCTTTTCGTCGCGTTAAATAAGCTCCTGCCGTCCAAATTCGTAAACTGGCTCGTATATCTTATCTACGCAAAATAAATAATGAGGCGTCCGTTTTTAAATAATCCGGACGCCCTTTCTGTATTCTAACGTAAGGAGAGATGCTGTATGGTGCAGAGGGTCCGTTCCTTCGGCCTATCGGGGATAGAGGGCTTCGACGTCTCCGTGGAATGCTCTATAGCGGGCGGGCTGCCCGCCTTTGAGATGGTGGGTCTACCCGACGCCGCGGTAAAGGAGAGCCGCGAGAGAGTTCGCTCCGCTATAAAAAACTGCGGCTTTAAGTTCCCGCCCTCGAGGGTGACAGTTAACCTTGCCCCGGCGGACAGGAAAAAGGCGGGCAGTATGTACGACCTCCCCGTATTCCTCGCCATACTCGCCGCCTCGGAGATAATAAAGCCCCTGCCCGCGGACTGCGCCTTTTTGGGCGAGCTCAGCCTTTCGGGCGAGGTGCGCCCCGTGCCCGGCGTGCTCTCCATGGCGCTGAGGGCGGGCTCCTGCGGGATACGCCGTATCTTCGTCCCCGCCGCAAACGGGGCGGAGGCCGCTTTCGCCGGTACCTGCGAGGTCATACCCGTAGCCCACGTTAAGGAGCTTCTGTCACATCTCGACGGGTCTGAGCCGATAGCTCCCGCGCCTATGCCCGAGGTGAGCTCCAACCCGGGCTGCGCCGTCGATTTCTCCGAGGTCAAGGGTCAGGAGAACGTGAAGCGCGCCCTCGAGGTCGCCGCCGCCGGCGGGCACAACGTACTTCTTATCGGCCCTCCGGGCGCCGGAAAGAGCATGCTCTCGAAAAGGCTTCCAACGATACTGCCTGATATGAGCCGCGCCGAGATACTTGAAACGACGGCAATATACTCCGTCGCGGGCTTAGTCGGCAAGCGCGGAGTGACGGGCGAGCGCCCCTTCCGCGCCCCGCATCACACTCTGAGCTATTCCGCCATGGCGGGCGGGGCTCAGCTCCAGCCGGGCGAGATAAGTCTCTCGCATAACGGGGTCCTCTTCCTCGACGAACTGCCGGAGTTTCACAGGGACGTTATCGAGGCTCTGCGCCAGCCCCTCGAGGACGGGGTCGTAACGATATCCCGCGCCGCGGGCACGGCGAGGTATCCGAGCCGCTTTATGCTGGTCTGCGCTATGAATCCCTGCCGCTGCGGGTGGTACGGCCACCCCTCCGGCCGCTGCACCTGCTCGGAGAAGAGCGTTCTCGATTACAGGGCGAAGGTCTCCGGACCCCTGCTTGACAGGATAGATATCCACGTTGAGGTGCCCTCCCTCGAGTTTGACGAGCTGAGGGATAAAAAAAGCTCCGACTCCTCAGCCGAGATAAAGAAGCGGGTGGACGCGGCCCGCGAGATACAGAGAAAGAGGTACGATGGCTCCGGCGTTGAGACAAACTCCGCCGTCGCCTCCTCCCGCCTTCACGAATTCTGCGAGCTTGACAAAAGCTGCGAGGCTCTTTTAAAGAGCGCCTTCGACAGGCTCGGCCTCACAGCGAGGAGCTATGACAGGATACTCCGCGTCGCCCGCACGGTCGCCGACCTCGAGGGCAGCGAAAAAATAGCCCCGGCGCACATCGCCGAGGCTATCCAGTACAGAAGCTTTGAATTTGAGAGAAAATGACTTAATTGTATCTGAGCTCTTCAAGAATAGCGCAAACCGCCTTTGCCGCGTTGTCGGCGCCCTTTGCGTTTTTGCGGACAATGTAGCCTATCCCGTCCTTTTCAAATGAGGCGTAGGCGGACGACCACTCCTTTAAATCCGGGTCATTATTCGTCAGGACGATTATCTTTGCCGTAACGCCGAGGTTTTCCGAAAAGTAGTCCCCGGTTTTTTCAAGTGTCATCATTGCTTTGGGAATACTGTAGCCGCCCATTTCATATTTTTTCTCGCCCTCGGTGAGAAGCCTGAAATCTATTCCCGCATTCCCGTCTTCCGTCCTCGTCTCCCAAAAGCCGGCTGCTACGCAGGCGGAAATCTCCCGTTCGGTCTCCGACGCCCTTCCCTCAAAGAGGCGCACGCCCGTGTTCTCAATCCCCGGCAGCTCAAGAAGGTCGACTCCGTATCTCTCCTCAAGCTCTTTGACCGTGCCGAAATCATCGTCGTTACGGTTTTCTCTCAGAGTTCTTTCCTCAAGCGCCGCGAGCTTGTCATTATTGAGCTTTATAAATCCGGAAACGAATCTCACGTTGATATACTCCTCAGATATCGAAAGCGCCTCGCTGTCTGAGGTCCATATTATTTCCGGCTCATATTCAGGCGGCTCTTCCTGCTTCGCCTGTTCTTCCTCAACGGGTTCCGCTTCCGCCTCTTCCGGCTCCGGCGCCGCTTCCTCTATAGGCGCTTGCTCAGCGGGCTCCTGCTCAGGCCTCCGCTGCTGCTCAGGCGGCTCCTCCGGCTCAACCGTGTCGTTTGACAGGTCGCAGCCTTCGGCGGGAAGGACGGCGTCGCTCACTCCGTTCGTGTATCCGTCTATCGCGGGCTCTGGCAAAGCCTCGACTTCCGCCTTTTGCCCGCAGCTTACAAGAGCAGCCGCCGCGGCTAAGGCGCATAGGAGCGTGAGACCCCGTTTTTTCTTCATTGTCATTCTTTGACCTCCTTTTGGCGTGCCATTATTTTCCGTTCATATATATGACTGCGTCAGTTTATCAAATGTTCCGCATAAATTGCTTTTTATAAAAACGACAGGAGAACAGGATATGAAAAAGATCTTTACCTCGCTTGACCAGCTCATCGGCGGCACCCCGCTTCTTGAGCTTACACATATTGAGAAGGCTTACGGCCTTGAGGCGAGGCTTATCGCGAAGCTCGAATACTTAAACCCCGCTGGCTCTGCCAAGGACAGAGTCGCCAAAAATATGCTTGACGACGCGGAAAGGCGCGGGCTGATAGCGCCCGGCAGCGTTATAATCGAGCCGACGAGCGGAAATACGGGCATCGGCCTTGCCGCAGTCGGCGCGGCGCGCGGGTATAAAACGATAATCGTTATGCCAGACACGATGAGCCTTGAGCGCAGAAAGCTCATGGCGGCCTACGGCGCCGAGCTCGTCCTATCCGATGGGGCGAAGGGTATGGCGGGCGCCATCGAAAAGGCCGAGGAGCTCCACGCCTCTATCCCCGGCTCCTTCATTCCCGCCCAGTTCGATAACCCGGCTAATCCCGAGGCGCATTACCTCACGACCGGTCCGGAGATATTCGAGGATACGGACGGCAAGGTCGATTACTTCGTCGCCGGAGTCGGTACTGGCGGAACGGTAACGGGCGTCGGCCGTTATTTAAAGGAAAAGAAGCAGGACGTGAAAATAATAGCTGTTGAGCCCGCGTCCTCCCCCCTGCTTACCGAGGGACGGGCGGGGGCGCATAAGCTCCAGGGCATCGGCGCAAACTTTGTGCCGTCCATACTCGCGAGGGAGCTTTTGGACGAGGTCATCCCGGTCTCCGACTCCGACGCCTTCGCCCTTGCAAGGCTGCTCGGCAAAGCCGAGGGCGTACTTATAGGCATAAGCTCCGGCGCAGCTCTCTGGGCCGCGGTCGAGGTCGCGAAGAGACCCGAGGCAAAGGGAAAAACGGTCGTAGTCCTCCTGCCCGATACGGGTGATCGCTATTTATCGACCGAGCTTTTTGAATAACGAAAATCGCCGGATCGTTTGATCCGGCGATGAGTTTTTGTTATCTTCTTCTTTTTCCGCCGCCCTTGGCGTCGCGCTGGCGCTTTATATCGGAGAGGCGGCTCTCAGAGTCCTTCATAAACTTCTTCAGCTTATCCTCAAAGCCGGCGTCCTGGCTCTCCCCGGCGACCTCCTCAACCGGCGCGGACTGATAAACGGGCTCGCGCCTCGGCGGCTCCTTCTTCTCGGGTGGGGGAAGCGCCTGCTTGATGGAGAGGTTTATCCTGCCCTGCTCGTCGATGCTGACGACCTTGACCGTTACCTCCTGGCCGACGGCGAGATGGTCGGAGACCTCCTTGACGAAGGTATTCGCTATCTCGGATATGTAGACAAGGCCGGACTTACCCGGAGCGAGCTCAACGAACGCCCCGAATTTAGCTATTCCCGTTACCTTCCCATGAAGTATTTCGCCTTTTTCTATTTTCATATTGAAGAAGTCCCTCTGTCTATAAAATAATACAAATCAGCCGGCGATTACGACGCCCTCGTCCTGATATACCATACCCTCGCGGCGGGCGAGGTCCTCAAGCACCTCGTCGTCCCCGCTGTGATCGAGAGCGTACTGCATATCGTCGATGGAAGCCGTCTTATCGGCGCGGGCTTTTATAAGCTCGTCCTTTTTTGCTTCCGCGGTTTCTATTTTTCCGCGAAGCACGATGAGAGTCGTCACCGCGTACAGAAGAAGGACCACTATGATGACCTTCGTAAATATACCTGTGCGCTTCAGTCTCAAAGGGTCTCCCCCCTTTCCCGTCCTGCACGGAGGCTCGCGCTATCCTGCCTGACTTTATTATTTTATACCTTTCTTTCAAGCTTGAAAAGAGTTTTTTTACAAAAAAGCCAATTTTTTTGAGAGGAAAAACGACAAATTCAAGGAGTCTGTCCGCTCCGCCGATAAAAAAATCAAAAATATACAGCACGGCGGGACTGAGAGCAAGAAAATAAATGACAGCCCCTATTCCCGCAGCCAGGGTCATAAACACCCGAAGCTTGCCCCCGCCTATTGCGAAGCTAATAAGAAAGAGGGCGAGACCCGCAATTAGCCAGAACAGGGCGTCGAGGATAAAGCTGAGAACTGCGGACGGCCGCCTGTGCCGAACGGCGCGGAAAAGGTCGTAAACCGCTCCGAGAAGGGCTCCGAGGGCGGCCGACCACAGAGCCTCGACCGCCTGAAACCCGATCCCGAGGTCGAGGCTCATCCTAAAAGCCTCTTGAAGAAGCCCTCTTTAACGGGGGCCGCGTCCTCATAGCTCATTGAATCTATCCTGCCCGTAATCACTACGTCGCCGGAATCGACGCTGAGCCTATCCATATGCATCTCGCTTCCGCGCACTATCATAGTCCACGAGGACGAGGACATCACTACCTCCTCTTCGTTGAAGCTCTCAACGTCCGTCACACCGGAAACCGTGAGCTTTCTCCTGCCCTCCAGCGTCAGATTGTGCGGAAGCTCCGCAGCCTTTACCGCCGTTTCATAAGACATTGCTATCCCTCCCGTCAGCTAATATTACGCGCCGCTTTTCCTGATTATTCCATAATAAAGCTTGACGAAACGCATAAAATAGGCTATATTACAGTTTGTTACCGTTTTGTAACTTATTCTGTATAACAAAAAAACGGAGTTTTATATATGGATCGAAAAAAAAGAACATCAATTCGCGGGCGGGCGGCGGCCTCGCTTCTGGCGCTCAGCCTCTCCCTTCTCCCCTCGGCGGTGAAGGCGGCGGCCGTTGAACCCGCGCCGGAGGCGGTAACGGTGATCGTCCGCGCCCCGTCCGTTGCCTCTGAGGAGGTCTCCTCCGTTCTGACGTCGGCAATGATGGCCGCGTCGGAAAGTGTGAGAGATGCTGCCGCTGCTGCGGATGCTCTGCTTGTAGAATATGAGGAGAAGCTGAGCTACGTCTCCTCCGGCTATTTCATATGGCCGATCGAGGGGCAGATAACCTCGCCCTTCGGCAGACGCCATATAAAGGGCGGCTCGTCAAATCACAGGGGCATAGATATCGCGGCTAACCGCGGCGACGAAATAGCCGCCGCCGACGCGGGCGAGGTTATCTGGTCTGACTGGGACAACAGCTACGGGAATTTCATCAAAATACGGCACGATAACGGACTCGTCACCTGCTACGCCCATATGTCCAAGAGGCTCGTTGAGGTCGGCGACAGGGTAAAGCAGGGCGAGATAATCGGCCTCGTCGGCTCAACAGGCCAGTCAACCGGCCCCCACCTCCATTTCGAGGTGAGGACTGAAACGAATGAAAGGGTAAATCCCATCGGCTACCTGCCGGAAAGGTGAAAAAGCGAGCAAGCTTGACTTGCTCCTTTTTTTGCTTGACAAATACCCCCAAGGGGTATATAGTATAAATACCCTACCGGGGTATTTAGAGGTGATACTAATGGAAAACTGCTGCAGCGGAAAGACGAAGGAGCGCTCCGAGGCCGAGATAAAGTGCCTTATGAACAGGCTGAGCCGCATCGAGGGCCAGATACGGGGAATACGCGGTATGGTCGAGCGCGGAGCATACTGCGCCGACATACTCACCCAGTCCTCGGCAGTCTCGGCGGCTATGAACGCCTTTAACCGCGAGCTTCTGGCAAGCCACATCCGCACCTGCGTCGTTGACGACGTGAGGGACGGGCGGAACGAGACCGTGGACGAGCTTGTCGGACTTATTGAGAAGCTTATAAGGTGATTTAGATGGAACAATACAACGTAACGGGAATGAGCTGCGCCGCCTGTCAGGCGCGGGTTGAAAAAGCCGTTTCCTCCCTTCCCGGTGTGACAAGCTGCGCCGTCAGCCTGCTCACCAATTCGATGGGCGTTGAGGGCACGGCAAGCGAGGCGGAGATAATAAAGGCCGTAACCGAGGCGGGTTACGGAGCATCGAAGAAGGGCGCAAAGCGTGACGCCGCCCCCGACGAGGACGCCCTCGCCGACAGGGAGACGCCCGCCCTGAAAAGGCGGCTTATCGCCTCGGTCGGTTTTCTTCTTGTGCTTATGTATATCTCGATGGGGCATACGATGTGGGGCTGGCCGCTTCCGCCGTTTCTCTCGGGAAATCATATTGGCATGGGAATAGCGGAGCTTCTGCTCGCCGCCGTCGTGATGGTTATAAATCAAAAGTTCTTTATTTCCGGCTTCAAGGGGCTAATGCACCGCTCGCCGAATATGGACACCCTCGTCGCTCTCGGCTCGGGCGCGTCCTTCGTCTACTCGACCTGGGCGCTATTTATGATGACGCTGCATCCGGAATCGGCGATGGAGTATATGCACGAGCTATATTTCGAGTCCGCGGCAATGATCCTCGCCCTCATCACCGTTGGCAAGATGCTCGAGGCGAGGAGCAAGGGAAAGACGACGAGCGCTTTAAAGGGTCTTATGAAGCTCGCGCCGAAGACGGCAACAGTCGTCCGCGACGGGAAAGAGGTCGAGGTCGGCATAGCCGAGGTACAGAAGGGCGATATCTTCACCGTTCGCCCGGGCGAGTCAATCCCGGTCGACGGCGTCGTTGTCGAAGGCTCGAGCGCCGTTAACGAGGCGGCTCTCACCGGTGAGTCGATACCGGTCGATAAGGCCGAGGGCGACAGCGTTTCCGCCGCCACGGTGAACACCTCCGGCTTTTTAAAAAGCCGGGCGACCCGCGTCGGAGAGGATACGACGCTCTCGCAGATAATAAAGATGGTATCCGACGCCGCAGCGACCAAGGCGCCGATAGCGAAGACTGCGGACCGGGTCTCAGCCGTGTTCGTCCCCGCCGTTATGGCGATAGCACTTATAACCACGGCGGTATGGCTAATCCTCGGCCGGGGCATAGGCTTTGCCCTGCCGCGCGGGATCTCCGTTCTCGTCATCTCCTGCCCCTGCGCCCTCGGGCTTGCGACTCCGGTGGCGATAATGGTCGGCAACGGGATAGGCGCGAAAAACGGGATACTCTTCAAAACCGCCGCAAGCCTCGAGGAGGCCGGTCGGACCGAGATAGCCGTTCTGGACAAAACAGGCACGATAACCGAGGGCGAGCCGAGGGTAACGGACGTTCTGCCCGAGGCTGGACATAGCGAAGATGAGCTTCTCTCCCTCGCCCTCTCGCTCGAGGCTAAAAGCGAGCACCCGCTCGCGAGGGCGGTCATAGCCGAGGCTGAGGGGCGCAGAATCGCCCCGATCGAGGTGCGTGATTTCTCCGCCGTAGCCGGAAACGGGCTTGAGGCTGTGCTTGACGGGCAGCGGCTGAAAGGCGGAAAGATAAGCTTTATCGGCGCCGTTCCCGAGTCGGCGAAGGCTCTTGGCGAAAGGCTTGCCGGGGAGGGCAAAACGCCGCTGTATTTCTCGCGTGACGGGAAGCTTATCGGTATTATCGCCGTCGCCGATACGATGAAGCCCGAAGCTCCCCGGGCGATAGCCGAGCTTCGAGATATGGGCGTCTCAGTCGTTATGCTGACGGGCGATAACCGCCGCACGGCTGAGGCCGTGGGCAAATCCGCCGGGGTGGACAGGATAATCGCCGGAGTTCTGCCGGACGGCAAGGAGGCAGCTGTACGCGAGCTTCAGAAATACGGCAAGGTCGTTATGGTGGGCGACGGGATAAACGACGCCCCCGCCCTCACGAGGGCGGACAGCGGGATAGCGATAGGCGCAGGCACCGATGTCGCTATCGACGCTGCCGACGTCGTTCTCGTAAACTCCCGGCTTTCCGACGTGCCCGCCGCGATACGGCTTTCGCGGGCGACGCTCAGGAATATAAAGCAGAATCTCTTCTGGGCGTTTTTCTACAACGCGGTCTGTATCCCGCTCGCTGCCGGCGCTTTTACCGGGCTCGGGATAACGCTGAGCCCGATGATAGGGGCGGCGGCGATGAGCCTTTCGAGCTTCACCGTAGTATCAAACGCCCTGAGGCTGAATCTCTTTGACCCAAAGAGCGCAAAAAAGGACAGAAAAAAAGCCCCGGTCGAGCTGCCGGAGCAAATAATAAACGAAACCGAGGAGGATATTAAAATGGAAAAAACTATCAAGGTAAACGGAATGATGTGCCACCACTGCGAAATGCACGTTAAGGATGCTCTCGAGAAGCTGGACGGCGTCGAGGCCGCCGCCGCAAATCACGAGGCAAACGAGGTAGTCCTCACCCTCGCAAAGGAAGTCCCCGAGGCAGACCTCAAAGCCGCAGTCGAGACCGCGGGCTACGAGTACGCGGGGTAAAAAATAGCGGGCGATATTCCGCAATGAAATTAAGCCTCTTGTGGCGCGCAAAAAGTACCCACCTCATTTTGAACGGGGTGGGTACTTTTTTGCGCGGTTTAAAAGACTCTTGCGCCTTTACGTTAAATAATAAACTCTTTGACAAGCAGGAATTGGTCAGTTACTAAAGAGGTCGGGGAAATTCCCCTTTAGAAAATGCCTGTACTCCGGATGATCTACAGCATTGTTAAATTCTTCTTTTATGGTTTTTTCGTTCCATTCTCTCATTTTAGCCGACATTTCTTCATATCGGAGAATCGTAATCAAGCCTTCTCGTTCTGCTTTTAAAATTGCCTCATATGCATCCGTTACATATTCCACATTCGATACTTTGACCGAAATGCTGCTTGTCGCTGCATCGGGTATTTGAACAGCAAAGCCAGAATCAGTAATTGCCTCGGCGCCGTAAATGTAGCCAGATACGTCTTTATAGGTACTTATAAGCGCATTTGGATAGTATTCTTCAAGCCGCAGGCGTCCATCATTATTAAATCCGTACGGTCCCCATTTTTGCCATTTGCCATTATATGAGAAGCCGGTTTCCTTACAATACTTCTCAATTGCATTACTCAGGTAAACCAGCACGTTTTCTCTTTTTTTTGAAAAGTAAACAAGCGGAATACCATGATTTGAAATATGTGGCTCCAGCTCCGTAATGCCCTTAACAGGCGATGCGTGATAGTACATATAGTCCTCCCAAAGATCCCATTGAACAACTGTTCGTCAAATACCGATTTAGCAAACTATTTAATATCTCTATCAAATCATATCATATCACATGTTAGCCGAAAGCGGAAGTCTATACCACACTCTCTCATTTTCTGTCGGGCGGCTAACCGATAAATAAGGCTGGGGGCACTTATATAAAGGCTTCCCCTTTGGGGAAGCTGTCAGCGAAGCTGACTGATGAGGTTTGAGCGAATTACCAAGGCGGTTTGATAGAGGGTACAACCTCATCCGTCTCGGCTTCGCCGAGCCACCTTCCCCTAAGGGTAAGGCTTTAGATAAGATAATACCGGACGGGTTTCCGTCCGGTATTGTTTTCATATCATAAGCTCGCAGACTAAATCTGTGTATTCCGAGGGGTCGTCGAGGGGCATATCGGCGATGAGAAGCGCCTGGCAATAGAGTAGCTTTGCGTATTTCTTCGCTCTCTCCTCATCCTCGCTCACAGCCTTTTCGAGGGCAGCGAAAACGGGGTGGTCGCAGTTGAGCTCAAGTATTCTCTCCGCCTTGATGCCGGCGTCGGGCTGAACGGCCTTGAAGTATTTCTCCATCTCGAAGCTCAAGCCCTCGCCCGCCGCAAGGCAGACGGGGTGGGATTTAAGTCTCGCCGAGGCCCGGACCTCCTTGACCTTGTCGCCGAGGACGCCCTTCACGAAGTCGAAGGTAGCCTTATGCGCGTCGGAGGCCTCGCTCGCCTTTTTCTCCGCCTCCTCGCTCACCTCTCCGTCGAGAACGGAGCGGAACTCCTTATCCTTGAACTTTCCGAGGATCTGCGCGACGAACTCGTCGACCTCCTCGGTGAAATACAGCACCTCGGTGCCGCTCTCGCGAAGAGCCTCGGTCTGCGGGAGCCTCTCCGCCTTCTCGGGCGATTCGCAGGCGGCGTAGTAGATATACTTCTGATCCTCCTTCATTCCGGAAACGTACTCCTCGAGGGTCACGGGCTTCTTCTGAGTGGAGGAATAGAACATCAGAAGGTCGGAGAGAAGCTCGCGGTTTACTCCGTAGCCCTCGGCGCAGCCGTATTTTATCTGGCGGCCGAAGTTCTTCCAGAACTTCTCATAGCCCTCGCGGTCGTCCTTCAGAAGCTTTATAAGGTCTGCCTTTATCTTCTTTTCAAGGTTTTTCGCGATGAGCTTGAGCTGCCTGTCGTGCTGCAATAGCTCACGGGAGATGTTGAGCGAAAGGTCGGGGGAATCGACGACGCCGCGGACGAACTGGAAATACTCGGGGAGAAGGTCGGCGCACTTGTCCATAATAAGAACGCCGCCGGAATAGAGCTGGAGTCCGCGCTCGTAATTGCGGGTATAATAATCGTACGGCGTCTTCGCCGGGATGAACATCAGCGCCTTATACTGGACTGCGCCCTCGGCGGAAACGTGGATAACGCGCTGCGGCGCCTCAAAGTCGTGGAACTTCTCCTCGTAAAACTTCGCGTACTCCTCGTCCGTAACGTTAGACTTGGCCTTCTGCCAGATCGGCTCCATGGAGTTGAGCGTTTCGACCTCGGTATAGCTCTCGTACTCCGGCTTCTCGGGATCAGAGCCCTCCTTCACACGGGATTTTGAGACCTCCATCATAATCGGGAAGCGGATATAGTCGGAATACTTCTCAACGAGCTGCCTTATTCTCCACTCGCCGAGGAACTCGGAATACTTCTCGTCCTCGGTGTCCTCCTTAAGGTGAAGGGTGATCTCGGTGCCGCAGGTATCCTTCTCGGCCTCGGCTATCGTATAGCCGTCAACTCCCGAGGAGGTCCAGAGCCATGCGCTCTCCTCGCCGTATTTCTTCGTCAGAACCGAAACCTCGTCCGCCACCATAAATGCGGAGTAGAAGCCGACGCCGAACTGACCGATAACGTCGGTATCGAGCGGCTCCTCGCCGACCTCATTTCTGAACTTTAAGGTGCCGGAGGCGGCGATAACGCCGAGATTGGCCTCGAGTTCGTCCTTATCCATACCGATGCCGTTATCGCTCACAGTGATGGTGCGGGCGGCCTCGTCGCGGGATAGCGTGATTTTGAAGTCGCCGCGGTTAAGGCCGATATTCTCGGTGAGCGATTTATACAGGAGCTTATCGCAGGCGTCGGACGCATTTGAGATAAGCTCGCGGAGGAATATTTCCTTATGTGTGTAGATTGAGTTGATCATAAGGTCGAGAAGCCTTTTGGACTCGGCCTTAAACTGCTTTTTGGGCATTTTGAGCTGCACTTCCTTTGAATGATTTTTCCAAATGGGAATATACACCCGCGGAAATCATAAGTCAATTAAGAAACCGTTAACATTTGACTTTGCACCGCCGCTTTAGTATAATTGCGGCAGCAAGGGAGGGGATAGTTTATGGAAAAGTCGGCGCTTATCGCGATGTCCGGCGGGGTGGACAGCTCCGTTGCAGCCCTTCTTATGCTGCGCGAAGGCCACCGCTGCGCTGGCGGCACGATGCTGCTGCACGGCGGAGCCGAGGGCGATATAGGCGACGCCGCCTCGGTCTGCGCCCGTCTCGGGATAGAGCACCGCGTTTTCAATCTCTCCCGCGAATTTGACGAGCTCGTGGTAAAAAGCTTCGTCGCCGCCTACGAGGCGGGGCTTACGCCGAACCCCTGCGTTGAGTGCAACAGAAAGCTCAAGTTCCCGATGATGCTCGCGAAAGCGCGTCAGCTCGGGCTTGAAAATATCGCTACCGGGCATTACGCGAAGATCGAGCGCGATCCCGTATCCGGGCGCTGGCTTCTAAAAAAGGCTGAGTCCTCCGAAAAGGATCAGACCTACGTTCTCTACTCCCTTAGTCAGGACGTTTTGGCGCACACCGTCTTCCCCCTCGGCTCTCTTAAAAAGAGCGAGGTGAGGGATATCGCGGAGAGCGAGGGGCTATTGAACGCCCGCAAGCGCGACAGTCAGGATATCTGCTTTATCCCCGGCGGGGACTACGGGGTCTTTATGGAGAGCTACACCGGAAAGACCTACGAGCCGGGCGATTACCTCAGCGCAGACGGAGCGATACTCGGGCGCCACCGCGGAGCCGTGCGCTACACCCTCGGGCAGAGGCGCGGTCTCGGAATCGCGATGGGCGAGAGGGTCTTCGTCACCGGGAAGGATATGGAAAAGAACACGGTCACGATCGGCTCGGAAAAAGAGCTTATGCGCCGGGAGGCTATTGTCGGCGGGCTCAATTTCATTTCTATCCCAGAGCTATATGAGCCCATCAGGGTAGAAGCTAAGGCGAGGTACAGTCAGAATATGAAGCCCGCCCTGCTGTCCCCCCTGCCCGGCGGAAGGGCAAGCCTTCTTTTCGACGAGCCGCAGAGGGCTATGACGCCGGGTCAGGCCGCCGTTTTCTATGACGGAGACGCCGTCGTCGGCGGCGGAACTATTGAAGAGGTAAGATGATATGGAAAACAAGGATAATAAATGCTGCGGCGGCTGCCGCGGCGGGGACTTAAGTCTCACTAAAGAAGAGCTGGATTTTCTTCTGCGCTTTCGCTCTCTCCCCTTCCTCTCCTTCGGGGCGAAGGAGGCAGGGCTCGACCCCGTATTTATCGACTGTGGCGAGAAGATAAGCGATACGCTCACCTGGCTTATGCTGAAGGGGCTCATAAGCCTCGATTACGATATCCCGCTCAAAAACTTCGATTACGCGGAATACGATAAGTACCCCGTCCACGGGAGCATGGCGCTGACGGCCAAGGGGCAGGCGGCTCTGGACGCCTACGAGATACAGGGGGTAAGCGAATGACGGACGGCAGATTTTCGCGGACGGAGCTTCTCTTAGGCGCGGAGGCGATGGAGAAGCTGAAAAGCGCCCGCGTCGCCGTCTTCGGAATTGGCGGGGTCGGCGGCTACGCTGTAGAGGCTCTCGCGCGGTGCGGCGTCGGCGCCCTCGATCTTATCGACAAGGACACGGTTTCCGTTTCTAATATTAACCGCCAGATAATAGCGACGGACGGCGCCGTCGGAAGGCCGAAGGCCGAGGTCGCCCGTGACAGGGTGCGAAAGATCTCACCGGAGACTGAGGTCAGGGTATTCGACGTTTTTTACACGCCCGAGACGGCAGGGCAGTTTGACTTTTCGCAGTATGACTACGTTATCGACGCTATCGACACGGTGACGGGAAAGCTTGAGCTCGCCTTACGCGCGAACGGGGCGGGAGTGCCCATCATCTCGAGCATGGGCGCGGGAAACAAGCTCGACCCCACGGCGTTCCGCGTCGCCGATATCTCCCAGACGAAGGTCTGCCCCCTCGCCCGTATAATGCGAAAGGAGCTAAAAAAGCGCGGTATATACTCGCTTAAGGTTGTCTACTCCGAGGAGCCGCCGATGGAGCCAGCAGCTCCCTCGGGCGAGGCGCCCGAAGAGGGTCGGCGCAGCATACCCGGCAGCGTGAGCTTCGTACCCTCAGTCGCGGGGCTTATTATTGCGGGTGAGGTCATAAAGGACCTTACAGGAGTTCGAAACCAATATCTTGACGAAAAAGGGAAAAAGAGAGGATGACAGGTTTTCCGTCATCCTCTTTATTTTATATCTGATCGTCTTCTCGCCCGAAGGCTCCGCTCGGCACGAGGTCAAGGTAAAAATACGCTCGGCTGAGCTCGATATACGGCGTAAGCCAGATATCGAGGACGGGCGGTAAGAACGCGCTCACGACGGCGGAGAGTATTTTCCAGCCGATAAAGCTGAGGTCGAGGCTGAAAAGGCGGAGCTTGTTTCCCCGCATAAGCCTGCCGGACTCTCGCATACAGGCTACCGGCCCCATCTGCGGGTTATCGAACATAACGTAATAAACGAGCCTGTACCGGTAGCTCAGGATTATACCCGGAACGATGAAGAGAATAAAGCCTAAGCCGACCGCTATACTGACGAAAAGGTTTATTATCAGTATCCTGACGGCGTTTCTGAAGCTGGGGAAGGCGTCCCTCACCCCGGCGTCGCGCCCTCTGACCCTTTTGAGGAAGTAGCCCGAATACCCGGCGCTGATAGCCGCAGACGCGAGCTCGAGCAGCACCGTGAGGACTATGCCCATTGCAGGCACGCTCGGAAAGGGCGGAATCGGCTTAGACTTCGCAAGGGCTTCTATCGCCGCATCGTCGCCCGCCATGACCGCCGCCCTGTACTCATCCATCCAGACGTTCATTTTTTCAACCCGGGCAGGACTGCTCAGCTCGTTCACCCAATCATAAAGCCCGGAGGTACGGTTGGATAGCATACTGAGGCTGAAGAGCACGAGGGTCACTACGATCGAGCTCAGTATTATCCTTCCGAAGTTTTCCGCTAAATGCAGCCTTGCCGCGTAGCGAAGCTCATAAGCCGATCTCAAATAAATCACCTCATTTAATCTGATTATAGCTATTTCGGCCCGGAAATACAACCTTGGCCGGAAAAGTTTTAATTTTATTAACAGAATTATGTTAATTTGACAAAATATTTCCTGAACACGGTGTACAATTCGCGATAGAAGCATAGAGGTGGGATTAAACGGAAAGGGAGATCTCAGTGCTGCAAAGGATGATAGCGGCGGGAAGAAGGCTCCGCGGCCTCGACGCGGGGATGGTAATGGAGGGCGGCTCACGGTTTTTTATAGCTCTTGCCCTCGGAATGGCAAGGGCGTTTTCCGGCTTTGCGCCCTTCGGAGTGGCGTTCGCGGCGGCGGCCCCGGATGGGCTGTTTGGCCTCGTCACGGCGGCGGGCGCGATATTGGGCTATTTCTTCGGATTTGGCTTTACCGCCTCGCTGAAATATGCCGCGGCTATAGTGCTGATCCGCTGGGTCTATCGCGTTCTCCGCACATCGGTAAAGCGGGACGGCCGCCTTTTCCGCCCGGCTGTGACTCTGATCGCTATGGCTTCCATCGGCTTCGTGTACGCCTTTGACTCAGGCTGGAAGGTCGTACCCTTAGCCCTATTCGTAACGGAGAGCGTCACCTCGGCAGCCCTCGTATTCTTCTACGATATCGCCCTCTCTCCGTGGAACGAGGCCTCCGACGGAAATCTCGGAAGGCTCAGCCATACGGTGAGCACCGTTCTGCTCGCCGCGGCCGTAGCTATGGGGCTTTCCGGAATAAGGCTCTTCGACGTACTTTCGATCGGCGGCGCGCTTGCCACGGTCTGCGTTATGGTATCCGCATACAAGGGCGGTATCGGCGCGGGCGCCGCGATAGGCGCGGCCTTCGGCGCATTTCTCGACCTCGCCTCCGGAACGGTCGGGCTTTATACAGCCATATACTCCGTCTCCGCCCTCGTCTCCGGCATTTTTTCAAAGAGCGGCAGGCTCTTCTTCATTCTAAGCTACATAGCGGCGAACGCTCTCACCGTGCTCTGGAGCTTTAAGGCTACAGCCTCGCTCGTGCCGCTCTACGACTGCTTCGCCGCCTCGGTCGTCGTGGCAATGCTGCCCGACGCCGTCCTCTCGCGCATAGGCTCGGTCTTCCCTCTCAGAGCCTCCGGCTTCGGCTTCCGGCGCGCGAGGGAGTACGCGAGGCGGAGACTTACGCTTGCCGGCAGCGCCTTCGGCACGCTTAGCGACGCCGCCGGGGCGATCGCCCGAACCGGCGGCAATCTCGAGGACCCCTCCCGCGTTTTCGACGCGGCGGCCGAGGAGGTCTGCCGTTCCTGCTCAAGCTGCTCCCGCTGCTGGCAGACGGAGTATCAGTCCACCCGCGACGCTCTCAATTCCGTCACCGGTAAGCTCAGCGCTGAGGGCGAGATAAGCGTTTACGACCTTCCCCCCTACTTTGCGGATAGCTGCGAAAGGGTGGAGAGGCTGACTGCGGCTATAAACGCCGAGGCTCGCTCTCGCAGGCAGAGACGGCAGTTCTCAGAGCGTCTTAGCTATATGCGCGAGGCCGGGCTCAGCCAGTTCGGCGGGCTCAGAGAGCTTCTCGATTCCCTCTCCCGCTCCCTCGGCGAGGACGTGCGGGTAGAGCCCGCGCTTGAAAAGCGGATAATAGGTCTCATCGGCTCGAAGGGGCTCGGCGTTTCCGCGGCAGCTCTCCGGCTTCGCGGCGGCAGGCTGAGAATTGAGCTGAGGGGCGAGGCTCTCGCGGAGCTCAAGCGGGACGGCGACTGGATCGAGGAGGTTTCCCGGCTCGCGGGAAAGCCTCTGCGCCTTTCGGAGTATGAGCCGGGAAACGGCAGGCTCGTGCTCTGCGAAAAAGCCCCGCTCTCCATATCCTTCGGGGCGGCGAAAAGCGGAAAGGGCGGCGGAGCGAGCGGCGATAGCTGCACGGGCTTTTTATCCGACGAGGGGCTTTTCTCTCTTGTCCTCGCCGACGGAATGGGCACAGGCTCCGAGGCGGCGAAGATAAGCGGAGCCGTGGTCTCCGCCCTGCGTCTCTTCCTTATGGCCGGCGTCGAGCCCGAGCTCAGCCTCAGCCTTATCGACAACATGATGTTTTTGAAAAACGAGGGCGATACCGAAAGCTCTACCGTCGATCTCTTTACCGTAGACAGCTTCACGGGCGACGCCCGGTTCTATAAATACGGGGCGGCCCCCTCCTACGTTCTGCGCGAGGGCAGGATAAAGACCGTCGGCTCCCGCCTTATGCCCGCCGGTCTCTCCGAGGAGGGCGGCGTCCGCGACAGGGGCAGGCGTATGCGGCTTCGCGATGGGGATATGATCGTCTTTATATCCGACGGGATGATCTCCGGCTCGGACGACAGAAGGCTTCGCGAACTGATTTCGCAGTACGGCGGCACGGACCCGAAGGCGCTAAGCCGCCTGATAATGGAAAAAGCCCTTGAGGCCTCCTCCGGCGAGGACGATATGACCGTTATAAGCGTCAGCATTTCCGAGGTTTAGCTTTGTGATTATCCGGTCATAATCCTATAAAAGGAGCTGATCGAATGGTAAAGGGTACTTCCCGCAGGGTCGTTATAGTCCGCTCGCCAAAGCCCGAGGTGTTTGACGAGGCGATATTCATTCTTCGCGACGGGGCGGGCGGTCGCGGCGTCACGGCGGACGATCTTCTTTCCGAGGCGCTGCGCACGGCCGAGGAATACGCCTTTTCCGAGGGGCATAAAAAGCGCTCTTTTCTCTACCGCCTCCCGCCCGTCCTCCTCCTCGCGGCGGGGGCGGTCTTCGCCGGAATAATCGGGCTCGTCCTCTCATTTATCTTGTAAACCGCCCGGGAAAATGGTATAATGTAATAGAAGAGTATCACCCTTGAAAGGATATCTCGTCTATGAAAAAGATAATGCTCGTTTTCGGCACGAGGCCGGAGGCAATCAAGATGTGCCCCCTCGTAAATGAGCTTAAAAGCCGAAGGAACGTTGAAACCGTCGTCTGCGTCACCGGGCAGCACCGCGAGATGCTAAAGCAGGTGCTCGACGTTTTCCGCGTAAAGCCCGATTATGACCTCGATATTATGAACGCGGGTCAGACCCTTTTCGACGTTACCGAGAAGGTCATGCGCGGCATGAGCGAGGTCATATCAAAGGTCGAGCCGGACGTCATCTTAGTCCACGGGGATACGACGACGACCTTCGCCGCCGCCCTCGCCGCCTACTATATGGGCGTGCCCGTGGGTCACGTTGAGGCCGGCCTCCGCACCTACGATGTGCACTCCCCCTACCCCGAGGAGTTCAACCGCCAGGCTGTTGGCTCGATAGCGGACTACAATTTCGCGCCCACGGCCGTCGCGAGGGATAATCTTCTGCGCGAGGGGAAAAAGCCGGAGTCCATCTTCGTCACCGGGAACACGGCGATAGACGCCCTCGGGACTACGGTGACGGCCGATTTTGAGCATCCCGATCTCGAATGGGCTCAGGGCTCCCGTCTCGTTATCCTCACCGCCCACCGCCGCGAGAGCTGGGGCGAGCCGCTCCACGCCATTTTCCGCGGAATCCGCCGGGTCGTGGAGGAGTTCCCCGACGTGAAGGTGCTCTACCCAATACATCTTAACCCCCTTGTGAGACGGGCGGCTGACGCCACGCTCACAGGTATGGACAGGATAAAGCTCACAGAGCCGATGGACGTTATGGCCTTCCATAATTTCCTTGCCCGCTCGTATATGATACTCACCGACTCCGGAGGCATCCAGGAAGAGGCTCCGTCTCTCGGAAAGCCCGTTCTCGTCCTGCGCGAGGTAACGGAAAGACCGGAGGGCGTCGCCGCCGGCACTCTGAAGGTCATCGGCACGAAGGAAGAGAACATCTACCGCGAGTTTAAGGCTCTCCTCACCGATGAGAAGCTGTACGATTCGATGAGCCGGGCCAAAAACCCCTACGGCGACGGTCTTGCATCAAAGCGCATAGCCGATATACTTATCTACGGAAAGACGAAGATATAAAATTTAAATCCCCTTCGCCGGTTGGCGAAGGGGCTCTCAGACTGTAGACAAAGAAATTATTATAATTTAAATCATTTTTGGCGGGGGCGTGTACCTCGCCAAAAATACCGCTCAGTCCGCAAACGTGCGGCGTAGCCGTGCGCTGCAGCGGACTGCAGACTCAAATGAGAGCCCAGCGGAGCGGGTCTCATTTGAAGCGTGTCGACTTTGTCGACACGCTCAAATCCCCTTCGCCGTTTGGCGAAGGGGATTTTGTTTATTCTTCTCTTATCGTTATGCTCTCTATAACGGGCTGTTCTTCTGCCGGTATCGTTCCGTTATCGTCCGTCGGCCTCGCGTCGGCACAAATCTTATCGACTATGTCCATACCGCTCGTCACGCTGCCGAAGGCGGCGTACTGTCCGTCGAGGAAGGTGGAGTCGGACTGGACGATGAAGAACTGGCTCGAGGCGCTGTCCATGCTCCTCGAGTTTCTCGCCATTGATACGGTGCCGCGGACGTGGGATATCGGGTTATCCACGCCGTTAGCCGAGAACTCGCCCTTGATCGTCGTACCCGAGCCTCCTGTTCCGTTTCCATCCGGGTCTCCGCCCTGCATCATAAAGCCGTTCATTATCCGATGGAAGGTAAGGCCGTCGTAGAAGCCCGAGCGGGCCAGTGCGACGAAGTTATCCACCGTAATCGGCGCTGTTTCGGGATAGAGCTCGAGCGTCACTGTCCCGTAGTCCCTTATGCTGATATCGGCGTAATACGCCGCTGTCTCCTCAGCCGTCTGAGAAGGCTCTGCGGCCGTGGGCTGGGTCTGAGCCTTCGCGCTCGACGTGGCTTTTATGATGAGCACGATGCCGACCGTGATAATTGCGAGGGCAAGGACGGCGACGGCAAGGGTGATATACAGCTTCGTGTCCGCCTTTTTCTGAACGACCTCTTTTTTCGGCGTTATGGCCTGTCCGGCCTTTTTCTTTTTGTTTGCCATAGTTAAGTACCTCCGTATTCTTATCCCCTGTATTTTACATCATATGGCGCTAAAGCTCAACAGTCTTTCTGAATTCTCTCGGTGAAAGCCTGTAGCGTTCCTTGAAGCTCCGAATAAAATAGCTCAGATTATTAAAGCCGCAGTTCATCGCGATATCGCTTATTTTCCCGCTTGACTCACGCAGAAGATAGGCTGCGTAGCTCAGGCGGTAGTCCATAAGATAGCCCGTAAAGGTTCTGCCCGTCTCCCCGCGGAAAAAGCGCATAAAGTGCGAGGGGCTATAGCCCGCTATCTCTGCCGCGGTCTCAAGGCTTATCTCCTCGGAATAGTGCTCCCTAACGTAGCTTATGACCCTTCTCAGCGCCTCGTCGTGCGTCTTCTTCGCTTCGTCGGCTCGGTTTTGCCTGTGGGAGTAGAGGGAGTAAATGAGAAGCAGCAGTCTGCTCTTCACGAGGAGGGGATACCCGTCCCTCATCTCGGATGAGATAAAGTCAAGCTCGTCGAGGATCGCGGATACCTCGGAGTGCAGCTCTGTTCCAGGATTGATCGGCCGCTCGAAGACGAGCTCGGCGGAGCGCAGGGGCATAAGCACGTTTGCGCGCGCCCAGTCGTTCTCGTCCGAGGACTCGACCGTAGAGAGCGAAAAGATGATATTTTCGTATTCCATACGCCCGGCGTCGCACTCGATGGAGTGTACCTCCCCCGGCATCACGGGGACTATCGAGCCCGCGCAGACCTCGGAGGACCGCGTTCCGAAGCTAACCCTGCCCTTCCCTTTTTTTATATATATTATCTCCATATCGGCGTGCCAATGCGGGTCTACCTTCGGAAAGCTGTCCGGAATCGCGCAGACATAGGTATCGAATTTAAAGCCGGGCTGCTCGTGCGGCTTAGTCTCGTGGTACCTCAGGTACTCGTCAAGCTCCATATTCGAGCCTCCGTTTTTCATTTGATAGTATTGTACAACTTTTCCCTTTGACAATGCAAGTATTATTTTACTTTGTGTGGTAAAATATTGTTATAAATCTGCGGATAAGCGCATTATCCGAACGGAGGTAAGAACGAATATGAAAAAGCTTTGCGATTACACGAAGAAGCCGCTTGCGGAAGCGTCCGAGCTTGAGCTTTTCAACGCTCTTCTTAATCTCGTTTCCGACGAAGTGAAGGACAGAGGCTACAACGAGGGAAAGAAAAAGGTTTACTACGTTTCCGCCGAGTTCCTTATCGGCAAACTTCTTTCCAACAACCTCATCAACCTCGGTATCTATGGCGAAATTAAAGAGGAACTCGAAGCTGCGGGCAAGAGCCTTGCCGAGCTTGAGGAGTTTGAGCACGAGCCCAGCCTCGGAAACGGCGGTCTCGGCCGTCTTGCCGCCTGCTTTATCGATTCCATGGCCACCCTCGGCTTGCCTGCCGACGGCGTAGGTCTTGCATATCACTGCGGTCTTTTCAAGCAGAACTTCGTGAACGGCCGTCAGTATGAAACCCCTGACTACTGGCTCACCTGGGGCACCGAGAGCTGGATGCGCCGCACGGACAAGCATTACGATATCGAGGTCGGCGGCTATAAGCTCCGCTCCACGATGTACGAGATAGACGTAACCGGATACCGCTCCAAGTGCGGCAGACTCCGCCTTTTCGATATCGACACCATCGACGAGCGCCTTATCAAGAACAGGATCCAGTTTGACAAGAGCAACCTTCTCAAGAATCTCACCCTTTTCCTCTACCCCGACGATTCCGACGAGGCGGGCAGGCTTCTCAGAGTATATCAGGAGTATTTCATGAGCGCGAACGCCGCTCAGCTTATCCTCGAGGAGGCCGAGGCGAAGGGCTCCAATCTCCACGATCTCTACGATTATGCCGCCGTCCAGATAAACGACACCCATCCCACCTTCGTAATTCCTGAGCTTATCCGCCTGCTCTCTGAGCGCGGCATAGCCGAGGAGGAGGCTTACGGCATCGTTACAAAGGTCTGCGCATACACGAACCACACCATCCTTGCCGAGGCTCTTGAGAAGTGGCCGAGATACTATCTTGAGAAGGCCGTTCCCCATATGCTCCCGATCATCGACAGGATGAACGCCTACATCGCCGCGAAATACTCCGAGCCCTTCGTTCAGATCATCGACGGCGACAACAAGATCCATATGGCGAATATCGACATTCACTTCTCCCACATGGTAAACGGCGTTGCGAGGCTGCACACCGAAATCCTCAAGGCCTCCGAGCTCAAGCCCTTCTACGATATCTATCCCGAGAAATTCCACAACAAGACGAACGGCATCACCTTCCGCCGCTGGCTCCGCGCCTCCAACCACGAGCTCTCCGACATTATCAGCGCGAGGATCGGCAAGGAATGGATAAAGGACGCAGATGAGCTTGAAAAGCTCCTGCCGTATGCCGACGACGAGCAGTTTATTAATGAGCTTCTCGCCGTAAAGCACGGCAAGAAGGTTGCCTTTGCAGAGTACGTCAAGCGCCATCAGGGCATCGACGTCAATCCCGATTCCGTTTTTGACGTCCAGTCCAAGCGCCTTCACGAGTATAAGCGCCAGCAGCTCAACCTGCTTTGGGCTATTGACCTCTATCGCGAGATCAAGGCCGGTCACAGGCCGCTCCGCCCCGTGACCCTCTTCTTCGGCGCGAAGGCCGCACCCGCTTACGTCACCGCGAAGGATATCATCCACGCCATCATCACCTTCGGCTCTGTCGTCCGCTCCGATTCCGAGGTCTCCCCCTGGCTCAACGTCGTTATGCTCGAGAACTACAACGTCTCCATGGCGGAGAAGCTTATCCCCGCCGCCGACATCTCCGAGCAGATCTCCCTCGCCTCCAAGGAAGCGAGCGGAACCGGCAATATGAAGTTTATGCTTAACGGCGCCGTTACCCTCGGCACGATGGACGGAGCCAACGTCGAGATCTGCGAGCTCGTCGGTAACGACAACATATTCACCTTCGGCAAGAGCTCTGACGAGGTCATAAGGGCCTACGCAGAGCACAGCTACAACGCGTATCACTACTATGCGTCCAACCCGAGGCTCCACGCGGCAGTCGATTTCCTCGTAGGTCACGAGATGCTCTCCTGCGGCGACGAGGGCGTTCTCAGACGTCTTCACAACGAGCTTATCGGCAAGGACTGGTTTATGACCTTCCCCGACTTCGAGGACTACCGCGAGAAGAAAACCGCCGCTCTCGCCGCTTATGAGGACAGAAAGAGCTGGGCGAAGAAGATGACCGTGAATATCGCCAAGGCAGGCTACTTCTCCTCCGACCGTACCATCAAGCAGTATAACGACGACGTTTGGTGCGTATAAAGCCGATAGCGAGCCGAGAGGGATTTCCCTCTCGGCTCTCGCCGCAAAAATATGAGGTGATCAAACTATGAAAAAAGAAAAAAGAACAGCCGGTATTCTGATGCCGCTTGCCTCTCTACCGAATAACGAGGGCGTCGGCGGAATGGGCGACGAGGCATATAAGTTCATTGATCTCGCCGTAGAAATGGGCTTTTCGATTTGGCAGCTCCTGCCGCTCAATCCGCTCGGCTTCGGAAACAGCCCCTATCAGCCCTACTCCTCCTATGCCGGCGACGAGATTTACGTCAGTCTCGCCATGCTCGAGAGGGACGGATACCTGCCTGAGGGCTTCGAGCCCTACGTCTGCACTGGCGACGCCGACAGGATAGACTACCCCTCCGCCCGCAAGTACAAGGATAAGTACCTCCGTATCGCAGCGAAGAATTTCTATGCGAAGAACAAGGAGAAAAAAGCGTTCGACGCCTTCGCCTCTCAGGAGTGGGTATATAACTTTGCCGTGTTCCTTGCCCTCAAGGGTCAGAACGGAATGCGCTCATGGAACGAGTGGCCCGTCGACCAGCGCGACTGGATAATAAACCGCGAGTACGATATCTCGCATCTCAAGGACGAGATAGACTTCGGCGTCTTTGTTCAGTATATGTTCTACAAGCAGTGGATGAAGATCAAGAAATACGCGAACTCGAAAAAGCTGAAGCTTATGGGCGACGTGCCGTTCTACGTCGGCATCGACTCGCTGGACGTCTGGTCCGGCCGCAGGAATTTTCTGCTCAGCAAGGACGGTCACCCCGATTTCATCGCCGGAGTGCCGCCCGATATCTTCAATGACGACGGGCAGCGCTGGGGAAACCCGATCTACGATTGGGACTACATAAAAGAGGACGGCTTCAAATTCTGGCTCGGCCGCTTCGGCTACAATGCCGGTCTATTCGACATCCTCCGAATCGACCACTTCCGCGCCTTCGATACCTTCTGGAAGGTGCCCTCCTCCTGCCCCACCGCGAGGGACGGAGTTTGGGTCAAGGCGCCCGGCTTTGAATTCTTCAACCTGCTCTATGAAAAGATGCCCGATATAAAGATAGTCGCCGAGGACCTCGGCGGAGACGACGTGCCGGGCGTTATAGCGCTCAGAGAAGGCTTCAACCTTATGGGTATGAACGTCGCGAACTTCACGATATTCTCCAAGGTCCCGACAGTCGTACATCAGCTGATCTATACCGGAACTCACGATAACGAAACTGTTCTCGGCTGGTATCAGAGCATGGACGACGCGGGGAAAAAGGTTTTCCGCTCGAAGCTCAAGGGCTTCGGCTCTCCGCACGAGCATATCACGAAGAGGATGCTGCGCTACGTTTTCGGCTCTGTCTGCGCGATGGCCATAGTGCCGGTCGCCGATATTCTCTGCCTCGATAACCGCGCGAAGCTTAACAGCCCTGGCACCGTAGGAAGCCCGAACTGGGAGTGGCGTCTTACCGGCTACGCCCCGCTTAAGAAGAAGGTCAAATTCATCAAAGACCTGCTTATTGAAACAAAAAGAGCGAAATAAATGAACAAACGCAAGGGGCTATCGGCCCTTGCGTTTTTGCAGGCGTAAGAAAAGGGAGGACGGGCGATTGCCCGTCCCTTTTATGTTGTTTTCTCTCAGTTGAGAAGGTTCTCGGTGGTCTCGGGATCGAAGAAGTGCATGACCTTGCCGCCGAAGGTAACGTACAGCTTCTTGCCGGCTACGAGGCTCTCTCTCTCCTTGGGATCGAGGGCGATGGTCGGCACTCTGACGATAAGGCGGGTGCCATCCTCGGTGAAAACGTGGAGATGAAGCTCGGAGCCCATCATTTCGTTGACCTCGAGGGTGCAGGGGATGCCGTTCTTGTCATTAGCGAGGGTGATGTGCTCTGGACGGACGCCGAGGGCGATGTCCTGAGTCTTAACGCCCTTCTTCGCGAGATCGGCGCCCTTCTGGCCGTCGACCGGAAGCTTGACTCCGAAGGGGCTGACGTAGTACTTGTCGCCCTCCTTCGTGAGCTGGGTCTTGATGATGTTCATCTGAGGAGCTCCGATAAAGCCCGCGACGAAGAGGTTCTTCGGCATCTCGAAGACCTCGGTCGGAGTGCCGACCTGCTGGATATAGCCGTCCTTCATAATTACGATGCGGTCGCCGAGAGTCATAGCCTCGGTCTGATCGTGGGTAACGTAAACGAAGGTGGTATTCAGCTTCTGGCGGAGAAGGATGATCTCAGCGCGCATCTGGTTACGGAGCTTAGCGTCGAGGTTGGAGAGCGGCTCGTCCATAAGGAATACCTTGGAGTTGCGGACCATGGCGCGGCCGATGGCGACGCGCTGACGCTGGCCTCCGGAGAGGGCGCGGGGCTTACGCATAAGGTACTCGGTTATGCCGAGGATCTCTGCCGCGTTGGTGACCTTATCGTAGATCTCGTCCTCGGGCCTCTTCTGGAGGCGGAGGGAGAAGGCGATATTGTCGTAAACGGTCATATGGGGATAGAGGGCGTAGTTCTGGAAGACCATCGCTATGTTTCTATCCTTCGGCTGAAGGTCGTTGACGACCTCGCCGTCGATCTCAACGGTACCGTCGGAGATCTCCTCAAGTCCCGCGATCATACGAAGGGTGGTGGATTTGCCGCAGCCGGAGGGGCCGACGAAGACCACGAATTCCTTATCCTTTATCTCGAGGTCGAAGTCGTGCACGGCGACTACGTTGTTATCGTAAATCTTTTTAACACCAGTAAGCTTTACACTTGCCATTGTTTTTCTCCTTTCTTCTTAGCCCTTGACAGCGCCGCCCGTGACGCCCTCAACGTAATATTTCTGCAGGCACATAAACAGGATTCCGACGGGAAGAGCAACCAAAACGCCGCCGGCGCAGAACTTGGTGTAGTTATTCGCGATCTGGTCAAGAGACAGCCACGAATTCAAACCGACCGCCACGTTGTAACCGTCAGGAACGAGGTGGGCAACATACTGAGCGAAAACGTAATCGCCCCAAGGCGCCATAAAGGCTGTGAGGATGGTATAAATTACAATGGGCTTGGCCAAAGGCATTATGATCTTGTAGAGAACCTGAGCTCTCGTCGCTCCGTCGACTCTCGCAGCCTCGTCAAGGCTCTTCGGAATGGTGTCGAAGAAGCCCTTCGATACGTAGTAGCCCATTCCGGATGAGGCAACGTAAACGAGGATAAGTCCCGGTACCGAGTTCGCTTCGGTAAGGCCGAGGTCCTTCAGTACGTTATAGAGGATTATGAGGGTGAGCATTCCGGGGAACATTCCGAGGATGAGCATGAAGCGCATCAGCTTCGTGCGGATCTTAAAGCGGAAGCGGGAAAGCGTGTAGGACATGCAAAGGACTATCAGCGTCTGCAGTACCGCAACGAAAATGGCGATGATAAAGGTGTTAAGATACCATTTCGGATAGAAGGAACCCTCCGCAAAAAGGTTCTTGTAGTTATCAAGGCCCCAGGTGTGCGGGATGACGTAGGACACCATGTGTGTGGACTCTACACGGAAGGACTGCATCACGATGCAGAAGAAAGGAATGATCCAGATTATGCTGATAATGACCAGAAGGATGTGGATGGTAGTGTTCGAGACCGCGTTAAGGGTCCGCATACCCATATGTCTTTTTTCATTATTCATTACTGGAAATCCTCCTCATTCTTGACTGAGGGCAGTATGCCGTAAACGACAAGGGAGATAACGGCAACCACTATGAAGACAAGGATACCGACGACTGACGCGAGATAATACTTCGGCTCGGTGCCGTTTATCATCTTGAACAGCCAGGTGATAAGAAGGTCGGTATGGCCAACGGCGGAGGCTCCGGAGAGCTTGGCGTTGGTAGGCGCGCCGCCCGTCAGAAGGTAGATAACGTTGAAGTTGTTCATATTGCCCGTAAACTGGGTGAGCAGATAGGGGCCGGTGATGAACAGCATATACGGGAGCGTTATCTTGGAGAACTGCTTCCAGCCGCTCGCTCCGTCGATCTTGGCGGACTCGTAGAGGTCGGCAGGAATGTTCATCAAAATTCCGGTCGCAACAAGCATCAGGTAGGGGATGCCTATCCAGATGTTGATGATGATGACCATTATCTTGGAGAGGATAGCTCCGTTCGCCGGATCGGACCAGAAGCCGATCGGCTTTGTAATCCAGCCCATATCGAGAAGCGCCAGGTTTATAAGTCCGTTATCCGAGAACATCTTCGATACGTACAGGAGGGAGATGAACTGCGGAATGGCGATCGTGAGGATCAGGATCGTTCTCCAGAGCTTCTTGAGCCTGATGCCCTTCTTGTTGATCATCATAGCAACGAACATTCCGAGGAAGTAGTTCGTAAATGTCGCAAAGAAGGCCCAGATAAGGGTCCAGGTAAGAATCTCGCCGAAGGCCGCCGAATAGTTGACGCCGCCGGAGGACCAGGTAAGCATCTGCTTAAAGCCGTTAAGTCCGTTCCAGGAGAACAGATTGATAAGGCCGTCGTGCTGATAGTCGTAGTTCGTGAAGGCTACGAGGATCATGAAGAACAGAGGCATAACCGTGAAAACGAGGATACCGGTGAGCGGGAGGGCAAGCAGAGTCCTGTGGAAGTTGTCGTCCACGAGGCTGCGGAGGTCGTCCTTGCCGCTCTTAAGCTTCTTGCCGGACTTGAGAATTTTCTCGGCGGTCTTGTTCTGCTTAATATTGACGCGCCAGGTATAGATAAAAGCAACGATGAAGAAAATCGTAAGAACGCCGTACAGAAGGATCTTGAACGAGTTATCGTGGTACTGGAAGGTCTCGATCTCAGTGGTACGGCCGAACTTGGTAACGGTCTCAACGATGGTCTCTCTTCCCTGATGTCCGAGGGAGGGGAGCATACTGAGCCAGTAGCCTCCGGTCGTGATCATATAGACAATGAATACGACCTCAAAGAGCAGGAACATAAGTCCGCGAAGGACCTGGCCGCGGGCAATGGAGCCGAAGCCCATAATTACATATGAGACCTTGGTCTTCCAGTCGCCCTTTACAAAGGTGGTGACAACGTCTGCGAGCTCTCTGCCTATGCCGGCAAAGAATTTGGCGATGCCCTTTCCTATCCCAACGAAGAAGTTAAGGATCGCCTTGGGAATGGCTACGAAAAAGCTCAGGAACTTATATACGAACTTTTGCCATTTCGACAGCCGCAGAAATTCGAGATCTGAGTATTTTTTCATTGATTCAACCCCTTTTTGCGGGGAGCTGAGCCCCTGCCGGAATTTTCGGGCGGTCTGACCGCCCATTTTTCCCTTGATTTTTAATAGAATAGCCGGAGTCATACGGATATGACTCCGGCTAAAAGAACTTAAACCGATTCAGCCAAAGTTATATGGTTTATTGAAAACTTTGGGTCAAGGGTCTATTGGCTTCAATCAGGCAGCAATCAGGCTGATCATGCCGGTCTCGGCCTCGAAGTGTACGACGTAGGTTCCGTCGGCCTCAACGACAACGTTGTCGCCGCCGGCAACGCCGTCAGCACCGTAGTTGACGTCCCAGGAAGCGCCCTGACGGACCTTGAACTCCTCGCCGGCATGGAGCTCGAACGGATCGGACTCGAATACGCCGGTAGCAACCTGATACATCGGGAAGTCGGTATCCCACATGGTGCCGTTTATGGAGCCGATGACGGACCAGGCGTTCTTCTCTTCCTCAGTCATGTTGAAGAGGGACTGGATCTTGTCACGGTAGTTGTCGAGAGCCTGCTGGAGGCCGGCCTCGTCGGTAGCAGCCATAACGTCATCGCCGATGACCTTGGCGATATCCCACCAAGAGCCGTGGATCTGGCCCTGAGGTACGGAGTAGGGAGACTGAGCAAGAAGGGCAGCGAGGCCGGGGTTGGCCTGGACAGCCTCAGACTGCTGAGCATTGGAGTTGGAGGGGCCCCAGGAGAGAGCATCGAAGCGCTCGAGCTGGCACTTCTCACCGGTGAGGTACTCAGCAAGGAGAGCGATAGCAACAGCTCTGTCAGAATCTTCCTGCGGCTTTACGCCCATAAGCTTGCAGCCGGAGAAGGAGCCGAGGTGATAGCTGCGGCCGTCAACCTCGAAGGAAGGCAGATCGGCAACGCCCATGTTGTCGCCGAGGATGCCCTTAACGGTCTCATAATCCCAAGTGCCGGTTACGACGATGGCGCAGCCATTGGCAAAGCCGTCGCCCTTGGAGGCGCTGAGGAACATCGGGGAGTCAACGAGCTTCTTCATGCCCTTGACGGCAATGAGGCCGTTGGCGGAGTTGAAGGTATCGTTAACGGAAATGAAGTTACCGTCAGAGTCGGTCTCCCACTCGGAGACGCAGCCGGTGCCGAAGAACCAGGAAGCGGTGTACCAAGCTCCGGTGTTGACCTCGAAGGAGAAGAACTTTCCGGCAGCCTCGCAGTCGGCGATGAGGGCCTCGAGGGAGTCAACGTCGGCATCGGGGATGACGGACTTGTCATAGTACATGAAGTAGCCGTTGTCAGCGGTGAGAGGATAAGCATAGAGCTCCTCGCCGGAGGTAGCAGCAGCAACGACGCTGGGGTCGTTGGCAGCCTTTACGACGGCAGCGGACTCAGCGTCGAGCTTCTGGAGAGCGCCGCCCTGAACGAGACGGGCGAACTGGTCCTGAGCGAAGCAGAAGATGTCGGCGCCGGCCTGAACGTCGGTGAGCATCTGGGTGGCAGCGTCAGCCTCGGATACGGGGTAAACGCTGGCGTTGAACTTAATGCCGTACTCGTTGGTGGCGTTGAAGTCCTCGATCTGCTTCTTGGTCAGATCAACGGCCTTCTCAGCAGCCCAGACAACGATGTCGCACTCATAGGTCTCGGCGGGGGTGGGCTCGGTGCCGGGCGTGGGCTCGGTGCCGGGCGTGGGCTCAGTGCCGGGCGTGGGCTCGGTGCTGGGCGTGGGGTTGTTCTTTGTTCCTCCAGCGCAGGCCGCAATGGCGAATACCATGCAGAGAGCGAGGAGAAGCGCAACAATTTTCTTCATTTTTGTTCCTCCTAAATTATGTATTCTCGGCATTTTGCCGCAGAATCCAGATTATTTTAGAAAAGCACAGGCTCTGCCGGGGCAGAGCTTTCAAAATAGGGGCCCCTATTTTGGTGCTTTTCTATAAATTACGGTGTAATTATACTACCTAAAATTGACATTGTCCACAAAGATTTAACATTTTCAGCGTTTTGTACATATTTCAGCATTCAATTTTGAGCAATCAGCTTAAATTCAGTTTTGCGTCGTCTATTTTGCCCCAGGCTCCGGCTCCTGCGCCTGCGCAGCGGACGTAAATGCCGACCTCAAGGGCCTGCCCGGCGGCGTACTCTATATTGTACACCGTTCCCGTGCTCCACGAGCCATAGGACGTTATTTCCATTTTCGACGTTGCTACCGTCTCTCCGTCAACTTTCGCATAGGCGTACGCCTCGTAATCCCCGGCGTCGCCGCCCATTATTGAAATTGAGAACTTGTATTTTCCGCTCTCAAGCCCCTCCGGCGTCTGGAATAGCCGGAATTTGACGGAATCGCTCTTTGAGCTCCAGAAGTGCATATGGTACGCGCCGGTGAGCGAGTCGGTAAGCTTCTCCTCAACGTAGAGCTGGTCGGCTCCGCCGATATCCTCGACCTGCCACGCCCCGAGCTCTCCGCTCTCAAAGCTCCAGTTATCGAGGAAGTTATATTCGACCATGGTGACGACGGCCTTCGCCGTCTTCCCGCCGGCCGTGCCGTAAATCTCGTATGTATTCGGCCCGCTCGAGTGCATTTTCTTTATGAGGGCGTCGTCAAGCTCCCACTTAACGGGTATCTCGGCCCTTGAGTCGTCCGTCATAACGGCGCTCACCGTCTCCGGGAGCTCGATGGGAGCCGAGAGGTCTATCATAAGGGAAACGGTCTCGATATCGTCCGGCGCTGTCTCAGTCTCGTTTCCGAAGCGGACGAGGTTGAATATTCTCAGAGACTCGAAGGGATGCCCGCTCGGGTCAAAGAAGGCCTGGTTGTCGACGGAAGAGCCGCCGTAATACTTGCCGGCGTCATCAGGATCGTACTCCCCCGCATAGCTCGTCGCCCAGCCGGAGCCGAACTCCTCCCAGAGCTGGCGGTTCTTCTCCCAGCTCTCGGTGCCGACCGCGATCCATGCGCCCTCCCAGTAGCACACGCCGATGCCGTTCGGCACCCCGCTCACGGCCTCGATTACCTTTCTGACGGCGTTCGCCTGACCCTGGACGGTATAGGGGAAATACTTTGCCGTGTTTCCCCCGTCGCTCACGGAGTTCCCGCTGAAGTCGGTATCCTCCCCGGTGTAAGCGTAGCTCGTCTCCATTACAAGTATCTTCTTACCGTAGGTCTCGCTGACGCTCGTGAGGACTTCCTTAAGATTATCGTACGTTCCGTGCCAGAAGGGATAGTAGGACGAGGCGAAAACGTCGTAATCGACCCCGTACCTGTCGAGATTTCCGGCATAGCTCATATATGCCATACCGTTCTCGGGATTTGCGAAATCTATCGCGACGAGGGCGCTCGGGCAGGACTCGCGCACGGCCTCAGCTCCCGCGCTCATAAGGGATGTTATATTCTCCCAGCTTCGCTCGCCGCAGAAGTACATATTGGTCTCGTTTCCGATCTGCACCATGCCGACGGCAACGCCCTCCGCCTTTAGCCGCTCAAGGCTCTCGCGGGTGAAGTTGTAAATGGCGTCCCCCTTCTCCTCAAGCGTATAGTCCGCCCAGGCTTTCGGCACGAACTGCTTTCCGGGGTCTGCCCAAAAGTCTGAATAGTGGAGATCGAGGATGAGCTTCATCCCGTTTTCCGTCGCACGTTTGCCGATCTTGACCGCCGTTTCGATATCGCAGTTGCCGCCGCCGTAGCCTCTGCCCGCTGAATCGTAGGGATCGTTCCAGAGGCGGACGCGGATATGGGTGACCCCGTTATCCGCAAGTATGGCGAAAAGGTCGCGCTCTGACCCGTCAAAGTCGTAATAGCGGACGCCGCTCGCCTCAAGGGCGATAACGCTTGAGACGTCCATTCCCATAATAAAGTCGTCGGGCAGGTTTTCCACCTGCTTAACGTAAAGGCTCGAGCCCTCGATCTTTTCCTGAGGCTTCGTCTCAATGATGACCTCCGGCAGGGTCTCAAAGCTCTTGCGCTCGGTTCGCTTCACGGGCGCGGGCGCGGGCTCCGGTGTGGGCTCAGGCGCGGGTGAAGGCTCGGGCGTCGGCTCAGGCTGTGGGTCTGCCGGCTTTGCGCAGGCGGACGCAATTATTAGAAGCGAGAGCGCGAGGGCGATAAGGCGGACAGTCTTTTTCATTTTTCGGCTTCCTTTCCTATTTCCATAAACCTCTCGGCCACCTGATATGCGGCCGTATCCTGCTTGCCCGTGTGCACAGAGTTAACACCGTAAAACAGGTAGTAGTCCTCGCTTTCCGCGCCGGGCACCCAATACGAGATGTACCCGTCCGCGGCTCCCTTGCCCGTAGCGGCGTCGTACACCTTTATCCCCTCGCCTAGGAAGGACTCGCGCAGCTCCTCCGCCTCCGAGGCCTTAACAATATAGATATCGGCGTTAAGGAAGGTCTTGTCGCCGAAGAGAGCGTCGGTGAAGAGGTGCACCTTCACCATCTTTATATTCTCCGGCATATCCTTCTCAAGCTCGAGGCGCAGCTCTGTATACTGCATATCGTATGCGTTTATAAATATCTCGACCTTTTTAGCGCGGGCAACGTCTGTCACGTTTGAGAATAACCAGCCCCATAGTATGATGGAGAGGATCGCCCAAAATGCGAAAGCGTGGAGCTGAGAGAAGATGTTGCGAAGGAATTTGAAGTGCTTCTTCCTCGGCCCCTTGCCGGATGGCTCTGCGCTCTCCGGAGCCTCGAAGGCGACGATGTAGTTCGACACCGTCCAAACGGTCACAAGCCCCTCCGGGATCTGAGCCGCCCTGTCGACGTGGACGTTCAGTCTGTGGCGCCCGTCTGAGTTGTAGAGCTCCGCCTTTCTCAGCGTTATGCTCTTCTTTATCCTCAGCACCTCGTCGGTGAGCTTGAGAGTTCCGTAAAGCTTTTCCCTTTCACCCTCAAGCATATTGCTTGCGTGATCTGCCTCCGCCTTCCCCCTTGAATAGCGGAAAACGCGGAAATAGATGGCCACCCAGCCGACGGCGATCGAGACGCCCATCATCCAGTAGATGAGTCTTGATTTATTCTCCGTTGTCAGCATAAGGGCGAGGACGATCTCCGCTATCAGTATTGCGGCATAGAGGGCGATGACGACGATTTTCCATATTCTGTTTTTCTTCGTGAGCCGCTCAAGCGCTTCGCGGCTGTACAGTTCCATTTTTTTCATAGTCCGATTATACCATAAAAATCCCCATATGCAATAATGTTTTTTCTCCCTTTTTTATATATATTGACAAATAGGCGGTTTATACATTATTATTATAAAAGCAATAAAATGGAGGTGTGCGTCCATGAAAAGATATCTTCTTCCCCTGCTTCTTATCCTTGCCCTTCTCCTCTCCGCCTGCGCCAAAACGCCCGCGGATCCCGTTAAGACGGACGAGCCCGAGCCCACGCCGACCGTAGAGCCGACCCCGGAGCCCGAGCCTGAGCCCGAGCCCACGCCCGACCCCGAGCCTGAGGAACCCTACGTACCCGACCCCAACGAATACACCATCGACAAAGAGGAAGGCATGAACCAGATAACTGTTTACTGGGTCAAGCCCGGCCAGGACTACTCCACCTGCGATATGTGGATCTGGTATCTCGGCGCCGACGGACACGGCTACTCCTTCCACGAGTGCGCCTACGGTGCGAAGGTCGTTCTGAACCTGCCCGACACCGTTAAGAACATGGGCTACATAGTCCGCTACGATTGCTCCGACCCCGGCGGCTCTACCTGGGGCGACGCCAAGAAGGACATTCAGGATGATCAGTTCCTTACAATCGACGGCGACACGACCATCTATCTCAAGAGCGGCGACGCCACTCAGTACACGAGCACCAACGGCGGCAAGACCCTGATCTCCAAGACCGGTGAGGTCGTCGATCCGGGCGGAGACGAGATAGACGATCCGAGCGACATTCCCGTTGACGGCGATCTCGGCGAGGTCGCGGCTGAGGGCGTCACCTTCTACACCGACACAGACACAGAGGACAACAACCGCGTGTTCTATGAGATTTTCGTCGGCTCCTTCTCCGACTCGAACGGCGACGGCATCGGTGATCTGCGCGGAATCATCAACCGCATGGACTACATAAACGACGGTGATCCCGACTCCGGTCTCAGCCTCGGCGCCGAGGGACTCTGGCTCACGCCGATATTCAAGTCCACCTCCTATCATAAATACAACGTGGACGACTACTATCAGATCGATCCCGAGTTCGGCACGGAGGACGATCTCAAGGAGCTTCTCGAGGTATGCCATGAGCGCAACGTAAAGGTCATCCTCGATCTCGTTCTCAACCACTCCGGATACTATAACCCCTGGTTCACCGCCTTTGCCGAGGCGCATAAGGCCGGGAACACCGACGATCCCTACTATGATTTCTATACCTACATAGGCTTATCCGACACCGCCCCCGCGGGCAGAGCCTTTGCCGCACTTGCGGGAACGGGTATCAAGTATGAGTGCAACTTCTCCGGCGATATGCCCGAGCTCAACTACGACAACCCCGCCGTCCGTCAGGCCGTCCTCGATGTCGCCAAGTATTACCTCGATCTCGGAGTCGACGGCTTCCGCTTCGACGCCGCGAAATACGTCTATTATGGCGAGCAGGACAAGAACGCTGAATTCTGGAAGTGGTATATGGACGAGCTCCGCGCCTATAAGCCCGGCATCTACGCAGTAGCCGAGGTCTGGGACTCCGACGCGATAACCGACCAGTATTATCCCGCTCTCAACTGCTTCAACTTCACTCTCTCCCAGACGAGCGGTCTCATTGCCGACTGCGCTAAGGCTGGCAGAGTCACCACCCTCACGAACTACGTTGACAAGTATCTCCACAACGTCGCTGGTCTTAACCCCGACGCGACGATAGTCACCTTCATAACGAACCACGACTGCGACAGAGCGGCCGGCTTCCTCTCCACCGAGAAGTTCACTATGCAGCTTGCCGCTAATATCTACATCCTCGGCCCCGGCTCCCCCTTCATCTACTACGGGGAAGAGCTCGGAATGAAGGGAAGCCGCGGCGGCTCGAACACCGATGCGAACAGGCGTCTCGCCATGCTCTGGGGCGACGGCGACACCGTCAAGGACCCCGTCGGCTCGACCTACGAGACCTCCGCCCAGACTCATGAGACGGCGATGCGCCAGAGAGCGGACGCGGACAGCCTCTATTCCTACTATAAAAAGCTCATAATGATAAGGAAGGCGAATCCCGAGATCGCCCGCGGCGAGTACAAGGCTCTTGCCTTTACGGGGACGAACGTCGGAGGCTTTACCTCCACGCTCGACGGAAAGACGGTCGCCGTTATCCATAACACCACGACGAGCCCCTATACCGTCGATCTCTCCACGCTGACCGACGTTGACTTCACAATCGTCGCCGCCTATATCGGCCAGGGCGACGCCACGCTGAACGGGACTGAGCTCACGATAGCCGCGAAGACGAGCTGCGTTCTCAGATAAGGGGGCTTCCGCGTGAAAAAAGTCGATAACTATATATTTGATTTCTACGGAACCCTCGTCGATATCTGGACCGACGAGCACGAGCAGAGGCTTTGGTACGAGATGGCGGCCTACTACTCGGTCTACGGCAGGGATTACGCGCCCGCCGCCTTTGAGGACAGGTACTGGTCCTACGTCCGCGAGGCGGAGGCGAAGCTCGCAGATGAGAGAGGCTACCTCTATCCGGAAATCGACCTCACCGACGTATTCCTGAGGCTCTACCGCGAGGCGCCGAGAACGCACGAGACGTTTATGCAGATCTCCGAGGACAGGCTTGGCGAATGGATTGCCGGAGCGGCGAACATATTCCGCATAATCTCAAGAAAGCGCCTCGGCCCCTTCCCGAGCACTATACCGACCCTGCAGAGGCTTAAGGACGAGGGCAAAAAGCTCTGGCTCCTCTCGAACGCTCAGAAGGTCTTTACCATGCCCGAGATCGAGGCGACAGGGCTTGCCGGCTTCTTCGACAAGATGTACATCTCCTCCGATTATCAGATGAGAAAGCCGCAGCGCGAGTTTATGCAGCGCCTGCTGCGCGAGCAGAACATCGACCCGAAAAACGCAGTTATGATCGGAAACGACTTCTCGACCGATATGAAGATAGCCGCAGATACCGGAGTTGCAGGCTTCTTCCTCAACACGGATAAGCACACCGCCGACGAGATGATAAGAGGCAAAGCGAGCCTCTACCCCGCCGAGATCGAGCTTATCCCCTCCGGCGACATTGCCGAGATACTGATGTGACGGTGAACAAGGCTTCCCCTTAGGGGAAGCTGTCAGCGAAGCTGACTGATGAGGTGGCCGTCGCGAAGCGGCGGTTGAGCAATTTAATACGACCTCATCCACCGCTGACGCGGTCCCCCTTCCCCGAAGGGGAAGGCTTTAGGGCAAAACAATACCGGCGCGGCCGATTTTTTATCGGTCGCGCCGGGTTTTTTTATTTTTCCGAAACCTTTATACTTCTGTATGCCTTGTCGGCACGCTTTACTATCTCAGTCCAGCTTATCGGGATCGTCTCCTTCGCCCGCTCGCCCACCTTGCCTCTTTCGGGATCTGCAAGTATCTGGCCGAGCCTCAGTGCCATGCTCTCGGCGTCGTTCTCCGCAAGGTAGCCGTTCTCCCCGTCTGTCACGGGCTCGGCCGCGTTCGCGCCCTTACTCAGAAGCGCCGGCGTTCCGGCCTGAGCCGCCTCCCTCAGAACGAGGGGAGCGTTATCATATACCGACGGGAAGAAGAAGAGGTCAGCCGAGTAGTATAGACCCCATAAAAGATCGCGGTCGCCTATCTCTCCGACGAATTTCACCCTGTCGCCAAGGCCGAGCTTCTCCGAATACGCTCTTATCTCCGCCCCGTTATATCCGCCTCCGGCGATAACGGCGTCGAACTCCTCGCCCCTCTCCTTCGCGAGCTTCAGTGCGTCGAGGATAACGCGGAGATTCTTCTGCCATATAAGCTGACCGACAAATAAAATGAGCGGCCTGCCTTCCTTCAGCATAAACTCCCTGCGCGCCGCGGCGCCGAGCTCCTCCCACCTGTCCTCGGGAGCCGGGTCTGAGCCGTTCTCCATTATCCTGATCGCCCCGTGGAAGCCGTAGGATCTCAGGGTGTCGGACGTGGACTCGCTGCAGGCCCAAACCTCGTCCACCTGGGAGAAGAAGTCGGTAACGTAGTTCTTTACGACGTTCGCGCAGAATTTGGAATGTGTCACGTTATATGCGTCGTCGTAAAACTTCGAGTGGAAGGTCGCGACGACGGGCACCTTGAGCTTCTTGCCGAGCTTTATCGCCATTTTTCCGAGGCCAAAGGGCGAATGAGCGTGGATAACGTTTACCCCCTCGGTGCGGAGCTTATCCACAAGCCCGCTCGGGATAAAAGGAAGCCCGACGTAGAACGAGAAATTCATAAGCTTGAGCGACGGAGTCCTCACGACCTCATAGCCTCTGTCGTCAACGTATCCCTCTTCCATCTTCGGCACTACGGCGAGGCTATAGTTCCCCTCTCCTCTGAGCCCCTTAGCGTAGGCGTCCACCGTTCGGACGACGCCGTCCACCGAGGGGTAGTGAATATCGTTGAAGAGGGCGACGTTCAGTCTGCCCTTCTGCGGCACGCTCTTTTTCGGCTTTGTAAATCTCACCTTCTGGAGCATCAGCACGATGATGCCGCAGAGGAGCCAGGAATAGTAGACGAAGCCGCGCCAAACGAGCATAGCCCAGAACGGACTTCCGCCCTCAAGCGAGGAAAATGCGATATAGAAATAGCTCTCGGCCGCTCCGGCGTTGCCCGGAGTGGGAACTATCGTTATCGCCGCATAGATATAGACAACGGTCGAAAAAACCGTCCACCAGTCCGCGTCGCCGCCGAAGGCGAGGAGCACGAAATAGGGTATGCTCATTATCGCAAGCTGATATAGTACCGAGATAAAGAGCAGCTTCATAAAGAAGTGCGGCCTTGAGTTCAGGCTCTTGAGGCTGACGACGTACTCGTCGAGGGCGGAATATACCGACGCTTCTGTCTTCTTGGCGTCCTTCAAGAGGTGGAGCTTACCTAAAAGTCTCGTCCCGCCGCCGACGATCTTTTTAAAGAAGTTCGGAGCTACGGCGAAGAGCACTATCGCGACCGGAACGAGCATATACGTGAACATACCGACGTAGGCGCTGCCCTTAATGAGAGCGTTGTCGGAGAGAACCGATCTGTTCGTTATGAAAACGACGGCGGCGATAATAACAAAGGCAAACTGCTGGGTAAGAAAGCCGACTATCGGGAGAGCTCCCGCCGTGCCGGGGCTTACGCCGCGCTTTTTCAGATAGACCATCTGGAAGGGCTGGCCGCCCGCTCCGAAGGGGGTCACGTTATCGTAATACTTTCCGAGAATCGCGACCTCGAGGGCTCCGCGCTTGTCGTCCTTTCCCTCAAGGCTCATCAGCATCTTCCGGTACTTCAGATACTCCATATATACGGCCGCGCAGAAAGCCGTAAAGGCCAGGAGAAGACCGCCCAGCCTGATATCCGCGAGCGATATCTTCTGAACGTTTGAGTTGTCCTTACCGAATTCCTGTGATGCTATGACGGCAATGATTATTAAGTTTATGAGAATGGTGACAGCCATCGTGAGAAAGCTGCGCTTATCCCTTTTCTTCTCTTCCACCTTAAGTCTCCCGTCTTTTTTACATAATGCCCTGATTTTTGTTGAGGTAACCCTCTAAAATAAGCGTTGCCGCGACGGCGTCGACTATCTGCTTGCGCCTTTTCCCGTGTCTTCCGTTCTCGCTTATTATCCTGTGCGCGTCCACCGTCGTGCGTCTCTCGTCCCACATAACCGGCTCAAGGCCGGCGCGCTCTTTTATAAGCTCGCGCAGCTCAAGGCTCTTCTCAGCCCTTGGCCCGGCGGAGCCGTCCATATTGAGGGGGTAGCCGAGAACTATTGTACTAACGCCGCGCTCCTTTGCCTCGGCGGCTATCCTGTCGGCAAGGCGCTCTGAGTTCCAGTCGTCGATGACGAAGGCCTCGCCCGCAATCGTTCCGGTAAGGTCGGACAGGGCAATACCCGTGTGCCTGTCGCCGTAGTCTATAGCCATTATCCTCAAATCGCCCGTCCTCCTTTCACAGACTGTATCTATATTATTATACTTGTTTATACCGAAAAGCGCAAGAGCGATTTTTCGGGCATAGAAAATCCCCCGCCGGACGGCGGGGGATCGGGTATCTAACGTCACGCGACGCTGTTCACAACGCCGATGAAGAGTGGCAGGTTCTCATAGGGGTCGAGGATCATATACACAAACGGGCGGTCGAGGAAGACCTCGTATGGAATAGAATTTGGACTCAACACGCCATACGTTGCAGCAGCAGCCTTGGTCCCTTCCTTATAGAACTTTATATACGTCTTCTGGCACATTTTAGAGACGAACAGGTTATTTCCTCCCGCATCGGATATGCCTCTAAGGTCGGCATAATCCTCATCGAACAGGTCGGTCACTCCCATATCCTCCAGAGAATCCGCAACGTCAAACTCGCCGTCGCCATCGAATTCCGGCACCCATGTATTGACCTCGCAGCCTCTTTCAACGTTTTCCAGGAGCTTCACGATCTTTTCTCCCGAAGGGCTCTTGAGGTAGTCCTCCATCGCTATCCCCTCGCCTGGCAGGAGGGCGACGAACGCAAATCCATCCTTATAATGTTTTATAAAGCCCGTCGTATCCTCGCCTTTGAGGAAGTTATACTCCGTACTGAGCAGCATCTTGCAGTTCTCTTCCGTCCCGTCCTCGCGGGTAAACGTCCCGTCAAAGGAGCCGGTATACTTAAACTGCCATTCGCGGTCGAGGGCGAGGGCGTTTACGAGGTACATACAGGCTTCGGGATCCATCTCCTTGAGCGTTTCCTTTATCATCCCGTAGGTATTGTCGCTCGCCCACCTATTGAGTTTTTCGCAGAGCTCCGGTCCGAACACGCCGCTGAAGCCCTCGGCTTTGTAATACTCCTTTAGAGCGTTTAGGAACTCCGGCTCGTATGTTAAGCCGTAAGCCTCGTTTATCCACATCGAGTTTGCGAGGTTGACCTTGCCGCCGTTCTCAGAAAGCTTTGCAGCATAGCCCTTCATAAAGGCGTTGAGGCTGCCGACTGGAAGTCCGATTGCCTCCTCAAGCTGGCTCAGAGTTTCACCCTGCGCCCCGCTCGCCGTCATCCCGAGGGCGTAGAGCACGGATACGGGAGATACGGCTCTGCTCTCGTCGGCGTTGAGATTGCGTCTTGCTATCTCGGCGCAGAAGTCGAGAAGTATGCGCGCGTCGCCGCTCGGAAGCTTGCCCGACCAGGAAATGATCGCGTACTCCTCTTCGCCGCCTTCCGGATACTCTTCGTCTTCGTTGTCCGGCAGCGCAGTCTCCTCTTCCTCCCGATTGCTCATGCAGCCAAACTGAGAGAGCGCGAGGACGAGGGCAAGTAATAATGCTATTGCTTTTTTCACCGGAGCTTCTCCCTTCAACTATTCTGTCCCTTATTATACAATGATATATACCTTTTCGTCAACAGTTTTGCTCAAATATAATCCCCCGCCGATCGGCGGGGGATTATTATTTCTGCCTTTATTTCTTGTTCTTTTTATTCTTCAGAACAGCGATCACGACTGCCGCTACCGTGGCTATCAAAGCTACTGCAACGGCGATAATTATAAGGGTGAACAAGTCTAAAGATATCCATTCGTCTCCGATCCACCAGCCCCGGTCTACCGGCGCCACATCCGCCTTGCAGGTGCTGTAGGCCGCGCTAAAAAGCGTCAGGCAGAATACGGCGACGAAGACCGCTGCGAATAATCTGAGCTTGCTTCTGACGATCTTTTCCATAGCTTTTTCCTTCCCTCAGGTCGCCTTCTTTTTAAGGCATAGAAGCGCCGTAATACCGAGTGCCGAGACGGACGCGACCGCTATTCCGATTATGAGCATAGTCCTGTCGCCTGTCTTCGGAGAGGGATCGATCGGTTTTTCGGGATCATTGGCTTCTCCGCTGTTCTGCTGCTCTTCTTTATTCTGCTCTTCTTTATTCTGCTCTGCTTTCCGTTCTGCTATCCATTCTGCGTACCTCTGCTCTTTTTCCTCTTCGGTCGCGGTAAACTGCAGATCCCAGTAATAGTAAAAATACCATAGCTGCTCCTCTTCATCCCAGTACCAATATTCGGGCGGAATAAACACGTCCGCCTTGCAGGTGTTGTAGGCCGCGCCAAAAAGCGTAAGGCAGAATACGGCGACGAGAACGGCTGCAAATAGTCCGAGCTTCTTTGTTATCAGCTTTTCCATTTTGTTTTCTCCTTTATCTGATTGCGTTTATTATGATCCCGGTCCCGAACGACGTCACGTTGCAGATAAGCGACACGGCAAAGGGCGGGAGCTTTTCATAGTTCAGGGTTTTCTTATACGCTATCGCCTCAGCTATAAAGGCGAGTATCTCCATAACTGCCAGAACAGCGCAGAAGAGAACGCGGTCTCTGAGCAGCATTAAGCAGTTCACGGTAAAAACGACGACGGGATTAGTCATTATATTTACCAGGAGCACTACGGCGATATCGTGCTTTCCGCGTATGCCGAGGAGCAGGGCGACCGCCGTCTCGATAATGAGCGTCAGCGCAAGGGAGACGAGCAGGCTCTTTATCATGGCTTTTTCTCCGTGATCTCATTGTAAAGATGTATGCCGATAATAAGGATTATCGCGGAGGCGAAGGTTATCCCGAATAGCCCCGCCGGGGTGAAAAGTGTGTTCGGCATGCGGATGAACGTCGGTACGGCGCCCAAAAACAAGGCGAAGGTCAAAAGCCCGAACGCCATTCCCTTGTTGCTCATTATATTGCTGAGCGCGGTCAGGGTTATTGGCATCGTCATATTAAAGAGCAGTATCGCCAGAATACCGAGGACCGGACTTTGAAAAGCGAAGATAAAGAGCACGGCGGAGCATACAAGAGAGATAGCGGATGTTTTCATAAAGCCTATCCTGTCTCCGATGACGCCGCCCAGCATTTTCCCGAATACCACAGCCAGTATCGATATGACGGCGAGCCATATATCCGCCTTCCACTCGAAGGCAAGTATCATTCCGACGTAGCTCCTCACGCAGACGGTTATGACAAGGCAGATTATCGCAAATATCTTTCTAACGTCCGGTCTGCGGATAACGAAGTCTTCGTTTCTAATCTTATCCTTCACCTGAGAATAGAGCCAGACGTGGGCGGCGGCGGAGGCTATCATAACGATTATTACTATATAGAACTTATCGAAGCCGACGGAGGCGGACTTCCCGCCGAGGAAAACGCCCATCGCCCCAGTCGCCACGAAAACGCCGGACGGCGTCGCCTTCCTCCCGCTTATATTCAGCACGTCGATGCCGCCGCCGATGTGGAACATTGAGTTTCCCATTCCCGCAATGATGCAGGCTATGATCCCGCTATTCGCAAATGCGTACGCAAGCGCGACGAAAAGGCAGCCCGCCGCGGAAAACAGGGCGTTTCTGTTAAGCTTATCCGCTATTATGCCGAGGGGAAGCTGCATGGCAAATGCAAAAAAGTTATATAGGATGACCGCTGTTACGATGCCGATGCCGGGTCCCATTTCCTTGTACACTAAATTGCTTACCAGTATCACGCACGCCAGATCCACGAGAAAGTGGATCGCGCTGTATATGCTTACCGTCTTTGCCTTCATTGATGTCATCCCTCCACGCTGTTCACCACGCCGATGAAGAGGGGCAGGCTCTCGTAGGGGTCGAGGATCATGTACACAAACGGGCGGTCGAGGTAGACCGCGTGCTCTTCGGAAAGCACTGCCGTAGGCATAGTATCAATATACGTCGCCGCAGCAGCCTTGGTGCCGTCCTTGTACACCTTTATATAGGTCTTTTGTACAACGCTGGAGACGTACAGATTCCCGTCTGACATTCTGCCAAAATCAGCATTTGCGGGGGAGAACATATCGACAGCGCCCATTTCCTCCAGAGGCTCTTTAAGCTTTAAGGTGCTTCTGCCCTCGAATTCGGGCATTCTCGTATATACGTCGCAGTATTCGATTTTGCTTCCGAGGAGTCCCGCTATCTTTTCTCCGGTGAGGCTCTTTAGATAGTCCTCCATCGAAATCCCCTCGTCCGGCAGAAGGGCGACGAACTTAAATCCGTCCTTATAGTCCTTTATAAAGCCGACTGTGTCCGCATCGTGAAGGAATACGCTCTCCGTACCGTGCAGCATCTTGCAGTCCTCTTCCGTTCCGTCCTCGCGGGTAAACTTCTCATCGTATGTATCGGTATACTTTACCTTCCACTCGAGGTCGAGGGCGAGGGCGTTCACAAGGTACGTGCTGGCGTCGGGATTTATCTCATCGAGCAGCTTATCGATCATACCGTACGTGTTGTCGCTCACCCACTTGTTGAGCTTATCGCAGAGCGCATCGTCAAAAACGCCGCTGAAGCCCTCGGCTTTGTAATACTCCTCGAGAGCAGCTAAGAACTCCTGCTCATAGCTAAGATTGTACTTTTCGTTTATCCACATAGAGTTTGCAAGGTTTACGTTGCCCTCATTTTCCGCAAGCTTCGCCGCGTAGTCCTTCATAAAGGCGTTCAGGCTGTCGGCGGGAAGTCCTATCGTCTTCTCAAGCTGGGCGAGAGTCTCGCCGTCAGCTCCGTTCGTCAGCATTCCGAGGGCGTAGAGAAGGGAAACGGGAGAAATAACGGCGCTATCGTCGCCATTGAGATTGAGCCTTGCTATCTCGGCGCAGAAGTCCAAAAGGGTCGTATCTTCGGCGTTCTCGAGGCTTGCAGCCCTGCACACGAGCTTCGCGCACTCGGCTCTCGTGAGCTTGTTCTGCGGCTTTACACTGCCGTCCGCGTAGCCGCCGAGAAGGCCGGCGGAGTTTGCCCAGCGAACCGCTTCCTTCGCCCATGAGGAAACGCTCTTATCATCTGTAAAGGTCTTGCCCCCAGCGGATGCCGAAACCTCAGCGCCGAGGAAGCGGTATAGCATCGTCGCCGCCTCTTCGCGGGTGAGCGAGCCCTCGGGATCAAATTTATCGTTGCTCTTGCCCTTCACGACGCCCGTCTCATACGCCCAGGCAGCGGCGTGATAAAGCTCATAGTCCTCATCGAAATCAGGCACGTCATCAAACGGCGTCCAGCCGCCGTAGCTCACCGCCTCTTTCCAGCTTCTGAGCCCGTAAACGCCGTAGAGCGCCGTAACAAAATCGCCGCGGGTCATAACCTCGTCCGGGGCAAACGTCCCGTCCTCGCGGCAGGCTATCCAGCCCATGTTCACGCATTTTTCGACGTAGGCAGCGTACCACGCGCCGGCTTGTACGTCTGACATTGGGCGCGTACTGATGAGCATCGGCTTCTCCCCGTCCGCCATTGCGGCCCCGGCGAGGGCGGAGAGGCAAAGTATAATTGCCAAAATTAAGGAAATCACTTTTTTCATAGGTTTAACTTCCTTTCTTTGCTTATGCCTATTGGACTGCTTCAGTTTACCTTATGTTCCACAAAAAGCCAAGTAAAAATAAAGAAGAATTCAAAAACATTTGTGCTTGACCTTTTTATTCTAATGTGTTATAGTTACTCTACCTGTCGAGCGACGGGCTTATTTTTGTGCGCCTTTGCGCCGGAATGCGGCTTTCTTCGCTTAGTCCAAGGCAGGGAGGCAATATATAGGAGGTGCCGAAGAAAGATGGCTGCTGAAAACAGGATCAAGATCGTGCTGCGCTGCTCTGAATGCAAGCAGAGAAACTACAACACGAGCAAGAACAAGAAGAATACTTCCGCTAAGCTTGAGCTTAAGAAGTACTGCCGTTTCTGCCGTAAGCACACTGTGCACGTAGAGACGAAGTAAGAAAGAAGGAGTATTCAGATGGCAACTACGGAAAAGAAAAAACTTGGCCAGCGCATTGCCGCCTGGTTCCGCGGAATGAAATCCGAGCTTAAGAAGGTCATCTGGCCTACGAAGAAGCAGATCGTCAACAACACTCTCGTAGTCCTCGCCCTTGTTATCGCTTCCGGTATCGTTATCGGCGGATTCGATTGGGTCGCTTCCAATCTCATCAAGCTCCTCATCTCCCTCTTCAACGCTTAAGGTACGAAGATGGCAGACGAAGCGAAGTGGTACGTTGTCCATACGTACTCCGGCTATGAAAACGCCGTAGCCGACTCGATTATGAAATCTGCGGAGAACCGCAAAATGACCGACCTTATCCACGAGGTCAACATCCCCATGGAGACCGTTACCGAAATAGAGGACGGCGTCACGAAAACAGTCGAACGCAAGGTTTTCCCCGGTTACGTTCTCGTAAAAATGATCCTTACCGATGAGAGCTGGCACCTCGTGCGCAACGTGCGCGGAGCGACGGGCTTCGTCGGAAGCGGAAACAACGCCATTCCCCTCACCGAGGCGGAGATAGCTCAGCTCGGAGTGGAGAAGCACGACGTCAGGATCGACTTTGAGGTCGGCAGCCGCGTAAGGGTCGCTGACGGGCCGCTCGAGGGCTTCTTCGGCACAGTCGAGGAGATAGACCTTGAGAAGCAGTCCGCAAGGGTCGTCGTTTCCATGTTCGGAAGAGAGACGCCGATCGAGCTCGACTTCGATCAGATCGAAGCCGATAAGGATTAAAAAAGAGCGTTACAGCGCATCGCCGGACAGGCTGTCCGGCAAGTGGGAGGGACCGATGAGTCCCGCCAAGGATACGGCTAAGCCGTATAAACCACATTTATATTAGGAGGTTCACGAAAGTGGCACAGAAAGTTACAGGCATTATCAAGCTTCAGATTCCTGCCGGCAGAGCGACTCCCGCTCCCCCTGTCGGCCCCGCACTTGGTCAGCACGGCGTTAACATCGGCGCCTTCACCAAGGAGTTCAATGAGCGCACCAAGGCCGATATGGGCCTTATCACCCCGGTCGTTATCACCGTTTATTCCGACCGCAGCTTCACCTTCGTAACGAAGTCCGCTCCTGCCGCCGTTCTCCTCAAGAAGGCCGCCGGCATTGAGAAGGGCTCCGGCGTCCCCCAGAAGGACAAGGTCGCGAAGCTTAAGAAGTCTGAGATTCAGAAGATTGCCGAGACCAAGATGAACGATCTTAACGCTGGCAGCCTCGAGGCAGCCATCAGCATGATCTCCGGCACCGCCCGCTCCATGGGCATCGTAGTAGAGGAGGGCTGAGAATATGTTCAGAGGCAAGAATTATAAGGAAGCTCAGAAGACCTTCGACAGGAGCACCGCTTACGATCCCGCACAGGCCTTTGAGATAGTCACCAAGGCCTCCAAGGCAAAGTTCGACGAGACCGTCGAGCTCCACATTAAGCTCGGCGTCGACTCCCGCCATGCTGACCAGCAGGTCCGCGGCGCCGTCGTACTTCCCCACGGCACCGGTAAAGTCCGCCGCGTCCTCGTTTTCTGCAAGGACGAGAGAGTTGAAGAGGCTAAGAACGCCGGCGCCGATTACGCCGGAAGCATGGATCTCGTTGAGAAGATCCAGAAGGAGAACTGGTTCGAGTTCGACGTCGTCATCGCCACTCCTGATATGATGGGCGTTGTCGGCCGTCTCGGTAAGATCCTCGGCCCGAAGGGCCTCATGCCCTCCCCCAAGGCCGGCACCGTTACCCCCAACCTCACCCAGGCTATCACCGAGGTCAAGGCCGGTAAGATCGAGTACCGTCTTGACAAGACCAACATCATCCACTGCCCGATCGGCAAGGTTTCCTTCGGCGTTGAGAAGCTCACCGAGAACTACAACACCCTTATGGACGCCATAATCAAGGCTAAGCCCGCCGCCGCGAAGGGCCAGTACATCAGAAGCTGCGTAACCGCTTCCACGATGGGCCCCGGCGTTAAGGTCAACGCTCAGAGAATCTGATCAGATACAAACAAAAATATCGGCTTCCCGAATTCGGGAAGCCGATATTTTTAGTGAATAGTGAAGAGTTGAGGTGCGGCAAAGCCGCGATTTAAATCGTCCGCTTCGCGGACACAACAATTATTCATTTTTAAGTCTTAAGTTTTAAGTATTAAGTAATCCTCTTACTTCCCCGCAACGGAAAGCCCGTTTACAAGCACCGCCGGCGAGCCGAAGCTCGTTACGCCGCCGAAGCCGGGAAGCTCCACCTTATCCGAGAGCTCCTCGATGTTTTTAAGAAGCTCGTAGAAGTTGCCGGCCACGGTGAAATTCTTGACCGCCTCGGTCTTTACCCCGTTCTCTATCATAAAGCCCGCCGACTGGAGCGAGAAGTCTCCGCTTATCGGATCGGCTCCGGCGTGAAGCCCACCGAGGAAATCGATATAAACTCCGCTGCCCGCCTTTTTGAGAAGGTCTTCTTCGCTAAACTCACCGGGCGCGAGGTACATTGTGAAGGGTCTGATTCCCACGGACGAGGAGTATCCCGCCTTTGAGGCGTTTCCGGTGGTCTTCTTCCCCATCGCCGCGGCGGATTTTAGATTGTAGAGCAGCGTCTTAAGCTCGCCCTTCTCGATAACGTTCTTCGTATAGGTGGGGCTTCCCTCCGCGTCGAAGCCTATCTTGACGGCTGCGTCCTTATAGAACGGATCGTCGACGAGGGTAACCTTCCCGCTCGCAATGACCTCGCCCTCTTTCCCGGCAAGGCGGCTTAGGCCCTTCCTCGCGCTCTCAGATGAGAACACGCCCGAATAGGTCGCAAGAAGGCTGGACATAGCCTTAGGCGCGAAAATTACGGGGTAGCTCCCGGTGGGCGCGACGCCCGCTCCGAGCTTTGACTTTGCGTCGGCAACGGCCTTCCCCGCTATAGCCGCAAGGTCGAGCTTTCTGAGATCGCCCGCCTTTATCTCGTATGAGTCGTTCATCTCCTTGCCGTCGGATACTACGGCGGCGGAAACAAGGATGGACATCTTCGATTCATGCTTTAAATCGAGACCCTTGGAGTTCATTATGGCAACGGAGTTCGTAATATTAACCGTCTCCGTCTCACTGCCGTCGATTACCATAGGATCGGCGGCGTAAAGCACATCCTGAGCCTCGAGCGCCTTTTTGACAAGCTCCTCGGCTGCGGGAAGGTCGTATTCCTCGGTTTCGGGCACGGTATATACCTTGCCGCCCTCAACGAGAAACTCTTGCTCCTCCGTCTCGAGTACGGAGGCGTTATCCATTGCCGAAGCGACGATCCTTTCTGCCGTTTCCTCGCTCAGCTCCTCGGTGGAAGCGTAGCCCATACGTCCGTTCACAAGGCAGCGGAAGGAGACTCCGCCCTCAAGGGAGCTGGAGAAGTCCTTGATCTCATGGCGGAAAATACTGGCGGAAGATGATTCGCTCGTGGAGTAGTAGAGCTCGTATTCCTCAATACCGAGCCTCTTTGCCGCTGCGGCTACGGCTTCTTTAAATTCTGCGTATTTCATCTTATCTACCTCCTACGGTTATGGACGAGACCCTGATGAGCGGCTGACCCACGTTGACCGGGACCGAGCCGGAGGAGGACCCGCACATTCCCTGGCCGAGTTCAAGATCGTTTCCGACCATATCTATCTTCTTTATGACCTCGCTGCCGCGGCCGACGAGGCTCGCGCCGCGAACAGGCTCGCAGATCTTTCCGTTCCGGATCATATATCCCTCTGAAACGGCGAAGTTGAACTCTCCGGTGGCGGGATTTACGCTGCCGCCGCCCATCTCCTTTGCGTAAAGGCCGTACTCGATCGAGGCGATGATGTCCTCGTTCTTATCCTCTCCGGCGGCGATGTAGGTGTTCGTCATGCGGGAGGTGGTGGCGTAGGCGTAGCTCTCGCGGCGGGCGGAGCCTGTGGGCTCCATATTCATCCTGCGTCCGCCCATCTTGTCTATCATATAGCCCTTGAGAACGCCCTTCTCGATTAGCACGTTCTTCTGCGCGGGCGTACCCTCGTCGTCGATATTGATAGAGCCCCATGCGTTCGGTATCGTACCGTCGTCTATCGCGGTGACCTTCTCGTTTGCTATGACCTCGCCGAGCTTGCCGGTAAACTCGCTCATCCCGTAGGCGACGCTCGTCGCCTCGAGGCTGTGGCCGCAGGCCTCGTGGAATATAACGCCGCCGAAGCCGTTTCCAATGGCGACGGGCATAACTCCCGCCGGGCAGTAGCCGGCGGACGCCATAACTACGGCCTGCTTCGCCGCCTTTATTCCGACCTCGCGGGGGTCGATGACAGAGCCAAATACCTCAAGGCCCATTCTTCTGCCCGGGTTGCAGCTTCCCGTCTGCGTCTCCCCGTCCTTCTCCGCAATCGCAGTCAGGTACATGCGGGTGCGTATCTGCCTGTCCTGGGTGTAAAGCCCCTCAGAATTCGCTATCAGGATATTGTGGTCGGCGTCCATAAGCGTTCCGCTCACCTGAGTAATCGAGGTATCGTAGTCCTTCGCGGCAAAATAGCCCTCCTTGAGTATCTCGATCTTCCTCATATTAGGCACGGTGGAAGGGACTATCTTAACTGGGTGAATATCCCCGAAAAGCCTCTCCGTGAGGACGATGTCTATCTGCGCCGTTCCCTCTCCGAGGGCGGCGGCCGCCGCGTCGGCGCAGCGCATAAGCCCCGCCTCCGAGGTGTCAACGGTGGACGCGGTCACGCTCCGAAGCCCCTTGAAAACGCGGATGCCGGCCCCGGCAACTACGGAGTCGGTCACGGCGTCGACCTTTGAGTCGATCATGTGCACGGAGTGATTTACCGTATTCTCCCTGAAAAGCTCGGCAAAATCCGCTCCCGTGCTCGCGGCGCGGCGCAGTACGCGCTCGCAAACCTCTCGCTTTATCATCTGCAAGTCTCCTTTGTAAATCAGGTAAATTAATTCTAACTCAAATTCACGAGAAATTCAAGGATAAACCCGCGAGTGATGCCCATTTGATGAAAAATGAACAATTTGTGAATTAATGTTGTTGACAGGCTGATTTTGCTTTGATATACTGAAGTTGCGTTTAAACGCAAAAAAATATAGGAGGATAAAAAAATGGCAATCGTATCTTTAGTTCTCGGTATCGTCGGTATCGCGCTTCCCGCTTTTCTTGCCAGCAAGAGCGTTATCTGGGCAATCCTCGGTCTCGTTCTCTGCATCGTCGGCATCGTTCTCGGCGCCAAGGCCAGGAAGGATCCCAGCCAGAATAAGGGTCTCGCTACCGCCGGTATGATCGTATCCATAGTCGGTACCGTATACTGCGCTTACATGGTTATCTGGGTCATCGCCTGCTATGCAGCCGCTCAGTCCATCATCAGCCAGCTCCAGTAATCTAAAGGTTTACAGAGCAAACAATCGGGGCCTGTTAAAAGCAGGCCCCTTTTTTGTAGGTGATACTTATGCACGTTCATTTAAACATATTCGGCCTCGAGCTGCCGGGGTACGGGACGGCCATCATGATCGGCATCGTCCTCGCCTCGCTGATCGGCGGACTTCACATAAAAAGGCGCGGCCTCGATATAAACGACTTCATCATACTCGAGACGATCGGCGTATTCTTCGGCTTTTTGGGCGCGAAGCTTCTCTATCTCATCGTATCGTTCAATGAAATCGACTGGTCGCGTCTCTCCGAGCCCGCGTATTTATCCTACGTTCTGAGCGCCGGCTTCGTCTTCTACGGGGGCATTATCCTCGCCGCCGTCGCCGTCCTCATTGCGGGAAAGCTGAATAAGATTGACACGGGAAGATACTTCCGCGAGGTCGTGTTCCTCGTCCCCTTTACCCACGGCTTCGGCCGCATAGGCTGCTTCCTCGCCGGCTGCTGCTTCGGCGTGCCGTACTCCGGCCCTCTCTCCGTTACCTTCCCCGAGGGCTCGTCCGCTCCCGCCGGGATCTCCCTCTTCCCCGTTCAGCTCGTTGAGGCGGCGCTTCTGTTTCTCATATCAGGCGGCATATACCTTTTCCAGCGCAAGCGCGGGACGAAATATACCGTTGAAGCCTACTTTATCACTTACGGCGTCGTCCGCTTTGCGCTTGAGTTTCTGCGCTGGGACGAGTACCGCGGCCGTTTCCTGTTCCTCTACACGTCTCAATGGATAAGCCTCCTGCTCATCGCCGCCGCCCTCGTTTCCGTAATCATCAGGCGCAGAGCCGTGGAGCGCAATCAGTAATTTTTAGGTGCTCCGCCTTGACAAACGGGCTCCGCTGTGATAATATAATTGAGCATTATTTGGAGAGATACCGAAGTGGTCATAACGGAGCGGTCTTGAAAACCGTCGGCGGGCAACCGTCCGTGGGTTCGAATCCCACTCTCTCCGCCAAAAGCGCCGAAGAAGCTCGGCTTTTTTGGGGGAGAGAGTGAAAACATAATAACGTATGCGGAAGTACCCAAGAGGCCGAAGGGGCTCCCCTGCTAAGGGAGTAGGCGGTCTAAAGCCGCGCGAGGGTTCAAATCCCTCCTTCCGCGCCAACAGCTAAACCCGCGTAAATGCTGGATTTCCCAGTAATTACGCGGGTTTTTCTTGTTTTTTGCCTCGGAAAATCTCGGAAGAATTAAGCCGTTTTCGGAGGCTTTTCGACACAGAAACTACACAGTAAATTTCAGCTCTCCCATGGGCTTTTGCTGTCATAGCCCGCTGTCTCGTGCCAGAGGTAATTTTTCTGTTCGGTCGTCAGCTTCTTGTGCTCGTTGATGTATTCGATAACTCTCTTTTTGCGCTCGTCGGTGGTGTCGTATTTCTTTTTGATATTACTGATCTCCTTGTAATAGGTGTAATAATCCGCGATTGGAATACCTACGCTGTCAAGCGCCTCTGAGCCTCTGACGTAGCTATTATCACTTGGTTTATAAGTGTAACCATCTGATACCGCCTCTTTAGCCGTACCGCGAGCGTAGTTGTTGATGTTCGTAAGAATATCCGTGACCTCTTCGATTGTGAGGTCGCTCACATCCCCCGTCTCGCTCATTGCCTCCTTAAAGGCGTCGCCGTAGGCTTTCTTATACGCTCGCTTTTCCTCATAGCTCAGCTTGTGCCCGTCTATAGTCTTCGGCGCGTAGCGGTCGGGATAGAGGCCTACCTCGCCCGTTGCGTCGCTCACAGCGTCGAGAACGGTCTTTATTCCCTCCTGCCTCGGGCTGTACTGGTTTACGCGGCCGGGCAGAACGTTATTATTGAGGAAGTTCAGCCACCAGTTACCCGTATCCATATCCTCGCCGAAGCTGTCCTGCTTGACCGGCAGCGTCTCGCGAAGTCCGGGGATAGAGGCAAGCACCGAGTCAACGGCTCTCCCGAAAACATCGTCCTTTGAGTATAGATCGCGCTGATACGGGTCTGTACCCTGCGCTATACCCTTGAGAGCGTTCGGGATAAAGCTTGAGACTTGATTTGCCGCATATCTTAGGCCTGCGTCTACTGCGCGAGCTCCCCAGTCCTTTTCCGCCGAGTTATTTATCGCGCTGTACAGCTCGTCAATCGCGCCCATCATCGGCATATCTTTCACCGACTGGAGCGTACCGGCAACGCTCTTTCCCGCAAGGTCTCCGAGCTTATACCCGTCCTCGTCCGTAACTTCGTCGTGGAACAGAGAGCCGATAGTCAAGAGCGCGTTCAGCGGATCCATAAAGCCGATATTTACGAGCAGATCGCCTTCCTGCCTCGTTACGTCCTCTCCGGAGAAGGCGCGGATCAGCGCGCTGAGATTGAGCTGAGTGCCGGAGAGCCCCGCCTGAGTATCGAGGGCGGTCTTGTCCTTGTCGCGGTCTCTGCCGTCGTCCGATACCGTCAGAGCGCCTATAGCCTTAGCAATGGCGGCGAGGGCGATAACCGCCGAGCCGTTGAGGCTGCGCCCTATCGCCTGCACCATACGCGCCTGATGTGCGGCGGTGAGGGTGCCTTTTCGCGACTGCACAACGAGCCTTGCAGCTTCTTTGAGAATACCGAGCGGCGTATAGTCCACGGCAGCGCTTACGAGGTTAGCGGGCACCTGCACGAAGGGCATGACGATATCGCCGAGCTGGAACGAGCCGGGGATGATGGTAGAGCTCAAGTTGTTCAACGTGTCGCGGATTCCTTTGAGCGCTGTTGCAAGAGCCCCATCCTTCTGGAACGTCCTGTAAAGAGCCTCGACGTCTCCGGCGTCCCGGAGGCTTTCGTCTTTGATGAGCCCCTTTTCATAGAGCTCGTCTATTCCGCTCTGTACGCTCTCGCGGATACCGCCCTTTTGAAATTGGTCGGTCGAATACATAGCGAGGTTGAGATACTGCTCCATACGCGAGAGTACCTGCTCAACGGGCCCTCCGCTCATTCGGAACGTTCTGTTACCTGCCGCGCCGTAGCCGCTCGCCGCGCCCTCTGCGCTCACGTTGAATGCAACCTCAAGGAAACTCTTAGCGAAGGCGTCGACCTGCGCTTTTGCCTTAGCCTTCGAAATAATGTCGGCTTTGGCGACCGAGCGCGTGCCCGTGTATTTAGAAACGAGGATATCGAGCGGTACCGAGATATTCCGGGATATGCCGTCTATGAGGTCAAACGCCGTATTGGAAACGATATTCCTCATAGCCGTGGAGATCTTCGAGAGCATAAAGTCACGTCTCAACGATTTTATCGCTTCGGACGCGGGGATCGGGATATTGTCCTGAATGCTTGCCACAAGGCTGCCCCACGCAAGGTCACGCATAAAGTCCACGTCGCCCGTTTTCATCACGGTGTCAAGAGCCCAGGTGATGGTCTTCCGAACGTCGTTTCTATCTTTGATGTTGTTACGTGCTTCCGCGACCTTCAGCACAAGATCAGCAAGGTTTTTCATTGTCGCCGCCTTGTCAACCTCACCCTTATCGTTGAACACCTCGGCATTGTCGAATTCCTCAGAGGCGTCAAGAATACGCTTCGTTTCCGCGCTTCTGATATCCTCGTCGATTTTCGGGTTATCCAGTATTTCAATGCTCTGCTGTACGAGACCGTCGCCTGTGTGGGAAAACTCCTGCCGTGCCTGAAGGCTGCGGCCCGCCTCGCTGCGGCCTATGTCTGCCATAGCCTTCGCAAAGACGTTGAGCTTCTCGTAGTCTCCCGTCGCTCTCGCCTCTTTGCGGTACTGCTCAAAAATCTTTTGAGCGGCTTTCTGCTCAACGGCTGTCCAGGCGTCTTTGCTCATCAGGTCGGCTGCGACCTCGTCCCAGTTGCGAATAGTCCCGGCGTCGTCATAGGCCGCGAACATATTATCAGCTCGTCTGTTCTGCTCCGCCGTGCTTATCCGCTCGTGAGCCGGATTATATTCGAGCTTCTCATCCTCGGTGAGGAAAGAATTTGTCGTAACAGACTTATTTTGGCTCGGCACTATCTCCCCGGGGTTCGGGTTATCCACAAAGCCTCTTGTCGCCGCGCCGACGCTGCTCTCGGGGGATACGGCGGGGGCTACTACAGACTGTGCTGGATTGGCAATAGCGGCGTTATCTACTGTCTCAGTTTGAAGAGCCGCGTTATTCTGCTCGTTCAGCGTCTCCGCCGCCTGTATTGCAGCACCTTTGACCGCCATTCTCTGTTCGCTTGCCGTCATAGAGCTTGTTGGCTGCCCTACGCTTGAGAGGTCTATTCCTGTTATTTCGGAGAGCGCGTCAAGCATAGTCCTATCGGCTATTATCGTTCTCGCCTGAGCGTTTGTGACCGTTCCGGCCTCCGAAATTGCTCTTAACGTCTCATCAAGCGCCGCATTACCCGTTGAGACCTCGTCCGCTTTCGTGAGAGCCGCATTTGCGCTCACGGGGGTGTAATTACCCTCGCTGGCGTTAGGCGCGCTCTCAGCGCTTCTCTGCGAGTTGTCGCCGTGGATTGCTTCGTCTATTGCCTCATTAGTGAGTCTCCAAAGCTTTCCATATTCCGCCTGGCTGATTCTCTTCCCTGCGTCAAGCTTTTCTTGTATTGCCTCGGCAGTTCTACGTACTTCCGAACCTTCGGGCGCATTAAGGCCGTTTTCGACCATAGCCGCGTACTTGTCCGGGGTAAGCTTCATATCAGCAAGGTCTTTTCCGCTCTGCTTATCCTTGAAGCCTTCCGAGTTCTGATACGCATTTAACGCAATCGACCCGCCGGCCATCACTCCGCCGGAGAGTGCGCCGCCGAGCATATCGAGGCCGACCTCTCCCGCTCTGTCAGCGAGAGCACGTCCGAAGGCTTCGCTCTCGGTGTAGCCTTGCGCCCGGTAGTTATTTATAGCCTCGTGCCACTTGCTTGCCTCCTGTCCGGATATGAGGTCGTAGAGGTCGTCGGCGAAGTAATTGATGAGGTCGCTCGCGCCCTCCTCCGAGCCTTCGGCGAGGACGTTCTTGATGAGATAGCTGAACGCTCCCTTTGACAAATCGGGCTTTAGAAGAGCTTCAAGGGAGACCTTTTCCGTCACGATTTCCGCAAGTCCGGCAACGGTGCCGAGGGTAAAAGCCCGCGCGTCGTCCATACCTCTATCCTTTTGCTCGATAACGGTATCAGCCGCCGCGCTCGCGCCCATTATGGCAAGGGAAAGGTTTTCGGCTACGGCTCCGCCTCCGGAGAGCCCGCCTGTGATAAAGGCGTTCCAAAGAAAGTCAGCCATACTCATACCTGTTTGGTATGCAAACGTACCGACTTCGCCCCAGTTTTCGCTTGTAGCTTCCCGAACGGCGTTATTGAGGTACGAATATCGGTTATACCCCGCGTTCTCGTCTATCTTCCCGGTCTTGATAAGATCCGCGGCCTGTGAGCCGTAAGTGAGAGCCTTGAGTGGCGAGGTAAGCACCGAGGCGACGTTCCCGAGAACGGCATTAAAGGCGTTCTCCTGCGTCCAGTCGTGTACCGCCTTCGTCTCCGCGTCTCTCTGCCTCTCCGTGAGCTGAGGGTAGAGCCATTCCATATACTCGTCAGCCTTCGTCTTATCCGTGGCGTAGAGGTAATTATACGTCGCCCGCTCGTCCTGTGACATCTGGTAATACTCGATGCCGTCCGTGGGGAGCTGACCGAGCAAGACCTCGTTCGGCGCTTTGTTCGCGAAGTTCTGCGTAAAAGCTGCTGCGTCTCTGTTTACGAGTCCGTAGGTGACCTCTCTGTCCCTGTCCGCGTCGTCCGGGTTGAGAAGCTGGCTGCCGTTGTACAAAAGGTCAGCCGCCGCGGGATTGAAGCCCGAGAGAATAAGGGCGGAAAAATAGTCAAGCTTCGGGGCGTAGTTGATATCCTCTTTCCCGAAACCCGTGGGCGTGTACTGGCTCTTTTCCGCGAAGTCGGCGCTGTTCGCGTACTCCGCCCACTTTGCCCGCTCGTCCTCGCGGTCAAGATACTTGTTGTAGCTGAGCTCGTCGGAGAGATCCTTCTGTACGCCTCTCAGCTCGTCGAGCTGCTTTGTAATCCCGTCGTGCTGAGCCTTCACCCGGTCGTAATACGCCTGGTCAAATGCGGGATCGTACTTCTGCCCCTCGAGGTCGTTTAGCACTCCGGCAAGCCTTCCCTCTTCACGCTCAAGGTCTGAGATATTCCCGTTTACCGTATCGAGGTTTACTGTTATAGCCTGAACCCCGCGGCGGCCCGCCTTCCATTTCTGTTGCTTCTCGTAGGTCTCGTTATCCTGGCGAAATTTGAGCTCCTGTCTGAGATCGGCGAGGCGCTGCTCCTCGGCGCCGAGGTCGTCGTGCGCGCTTATAGCCGCTTCTCGTGTCGCGTTTCTCTGCGCGTCCAGTTTAGCGCGCGGGGAAGCCTCAGCCGCCCAGCCGGGAGCTGACGTCTCGGGTGCTTCTATTCCCTTGTTGTACCCCGAGGACTTGATCTTGAGCTCTGCTATGCGCGTGTTTGCGCTCTCGATATCTTTTGCAACGTCGGCGGAGCTTCTCGGGTTCTTTGTCCACTCCTGATACTTTCCGTAGGTCTGCGCGTCCGGCGCAGCCGCCCAGCTCTGAGTGACGTAGTCGACGTAGCTCTGCGTATCGTCAAGCCCCTTTTGTGCGCTCGAAATGCTGTCGAGGACGCGCTTCGCCGTTCCCGCCCCGTTTGCGGCGTCGATATCGTCGGCGTAGTTCGTGAAGAAGTTATATATTCCCTGCCCCCTCGTCTTTAGGGCGGCAGCGCTTTCTTTGTTCTGCGCCACGAGGGCGGAGGCTGTGTCCGCGTCCTTCCAGCTCTGCGTCTGATTTGAGGCGTTCTTTCCGAAGGCGTTCACGTCGTTTATCCACCTGTCGTAATCCGCGCCGTAGGTGTTGAAGTTGTCCGCCTTGGCCTTCTGCGTCATATACGAATTGAATTCCGCTTTGCTGACTCGCCCCGTCGAGGGCGCGGGTGTGCTTGCCTGCGGATCAGGCTGAGAAGCGGAAGGAGAGAGGGCGGCGTTACCGCTCTCTCTTCTCTTTTTTTCTTCGGTTTCCTTCGTCATAAAGGAGTTAAATTCGGCTGTTGTCATTCCCATTTCACATTAGCCTCCGTATGCTTTGAGATATCCCTCGTTAAACGCTCTCACGTACTCCTCATAGGAATTATAATTGGTCTCCCAGCCGTCGCCGGGCTGTCTCGTGTTCTTCAGTCTCTGCCACTGGTTGCGTGAGAGCACTTGCGGACCGTCGGCGCTGTATATTCTGGCGACATCGTCGTTATACAACGCTCTGTAATCGTCGTAACTGTCAAAATCCTTAGCATATCTTGCCCCTCCGGTGTTTCCGTTTCCGGCTCCGTTTTTCACTCCGCGCCAGTACGCCTCGTTATAAATTCCGGATCCACCGAGGGCCCCCCTGTACTCCGCTTCGTTCTGCGCTGCGGCCTGCCCGGTCTGTGTTCCTGCTTCGCCGTCCGAGTCCTCGAGCGTCCCGCCGTAGTAATAGTCCATAGCGGCAAGCACCTGATCCGTGCGATATCCGCTGTCATAGGCCGCCTTGGCTTGCGCTGCCGTAAGAGTTGGCTTCGAGCTGTAGCCTCCTCCGCCTCCGCCGCTGCCGGAGCTCCGCGCCTTCGAGAGAGCGAATTGACGCTCCCACTGGTTATCCGATACGGCGTCGCGCTCCTTCTGGTAGTTAAACTGCTCGGCGTACTGCTTATCGCCCACGCTGTCACGGTAGGCGTTGTACTGCGCCGCCCAGGCCTTGTAATCCTCATCGGCCTGATTCGCGCTCGTGTTGACGAGGCTCTGCTCCTGAGTGCGGTATTCGGTGAGAAGCTCCGCGAGCCTCTGATAGTCGTTATCTGCTTTCGCCTGAGCTATCTGATTCTGATACTGAGCCTTCAGCGCGGCTATCGCCCTGTCGATCTCCGTCTCCTGCCTCGCCTGCTCGGTATTGAGGGCGTTAAGGTTTCCGGCGAGGACGTTACCTCTCGCAAGCTCAGCCTGCCCGCCGGCGCCGGAGTTGAGCCCCCTCGCGGCCGCGTACTCGTTGAAGGCGGCTCTCTGCCTCTCCGACTCCGCCGCCGTGGCGTTTTTCTGAGCCTCGAACACGGGGGCGATATCCTCTCTCGCCGCCTGATAGGTCAGCATATTCTGATCGTAGGCGTCGCGAAGCGCCTGTATCTGCGCCCTCTGCCTCGCCTCGTACAGGCGGTTTACCGCGTCCTCCTGCGCCCTGTAGCTCGCAAGCTCCCGCGCCTCATAGGGCGAAAGCCCCTCAGCCGCTGCCGGAGCGGCCTCAAGCGTTTCCGCAGCGGGAACCGTCGCAGCCGGAGCTGCTGCCGCCGGAGAAGTGACCGGACTTGCCGCCGCCTGCGTCTTTGAGGCTTCATACGCCGCCCTGAGCGTGTCGACGTTTGAGCCTGCGTCCGGAACCGCCGCCTTGCTCTGCCCGTAGCCGTAGCCGGTCGCGCTTTGCGGAGCAGCCGGCGTCGTTACCGGCTGCGTCCCCGCGCCCGGCTGCGTAGGCTTCTTGATGTGCACATTAGCGCCCTCGTCAACGTAATGCGGAACGCTGTTGTAATTTGTTATAGGCATTTAATTACCTCCCCTTATCTAACGTACCCCGTACTTCTCACCCGTATATCCGCCGATACGACCGTCGCCGTCGTGTCGGCGGTCTCGTTTTTGAACACGAGCTTGTAGTACGTGAATTTCTTCGCCTTTATCTTGAGCCTCGTCATCTCCGGCACGGCTCCCGCGTCGTCGCGCTCCACCTCGTAATCGGCAAAGTCCGTCTTCCTGTCCGTCTCGGCGCTCGCCTCAAGGAATCCATGCTCCTCCGGCTTTATGCCGACCCATATCATAGCGGAATACTTGCGCCGGAAGTCCTGAGAGAAGTCCATAGCGCCCGACTCCCAAAGGCAGTCGATAGCCTCCCCGTTATCTGAAAAGTAATCCGCCGAGAAGTGCCGCAGATTCCCGTCACCGTCGCCGTAATAGACCTCGTCCTGGTAGACGATCATACAGCGAGCGTCAAAGCCCGTGTAGATATACCAGGCGTCCGCGTCCACGCTGTTTACGAGCGCGTCGCCGTTTGCGCCGATAACGTAGTATTCGTGGTTTATCTTGTCGTAGAAGGTCCGCGCCGTTGTGAGATCGAAGCTCCTTATTGACTGCTCTACCCTCTGGCTTATGCGCTCGGCGTTCCTCTGATCGGCGGTGAGATATCCCCCGCTCGCCGTTCTCCACTCTATAACGCTTCTCCCGTCAAGCGTCCGCGGCCTGTTCTCAACGAGCCTCGCTTCGCCGAGGGCGCAGGAGCCTATATCCCTGTTCACCGGCACAACGTAAAAGCCCGCAGTCGTCGACCCGTCCGCGAGGGTTATGGTGCTGTAGCTTATACTCCAGGCTGAATCCGCCTTGAAGCACAAAAGCCTGTCGTAGTGCCTTATGAGGGCGGTTACGGGCGTGTTCTCGTCGCCGACCGCCGCCTCGTTGAGATCGGGGAAGTAATCCGCTCTGCCGTTCCCGTCGTAATCGAGGCCGGAGTATATCGCCTTGTTAGACCCGTCGCCGTAGAGGAAAACTCTCGTGTCCTGCGCCCCGTTATATAGCTCGGCGCATTTCATTCCGATGACCTGAGAGCGATAGCTTGTCGCGCTCGTCCACGTTATCTCAAGCGTGTCCGTGCCGGCGGCGGGAATATGGTCGCCTGAATAGAAGGTGACCGTCCCCGTCGCCTCGTCGACCGTACGAACGTGCGGCATAAGCGACTCGCCCGTGACCGTGCTCTTTACGGAATCTATAGAAGCAACGTTCGTCTCCGGGAGCTGGAACGTCGCCGCCGTCCCGTCCGGCGAATACCACGCCCGGCGCTTTGCCGTGAGCTTGTTCACCTGTTCGAGAAGCGTGCCGCCCCCCGCAGGAGGATTTGCGACCGAGACAAGGGGGATATATCCCTCAACGTCCCTCAGCGTCGTGCCGTTCCAGACCTTGTACTCCGTATCGGTGAGTATGTAGGCGCAGCCGTCGAAGCCGAATATCTCGACCCTGCCCGTCGTGTCTATCGTACCGCAGGACGCCTTCGACCACTCGCCTTCCGTGAGCGCCAGCTCCCACAGGTGGCCGTTGCAGGCGGCGACGATGACCTCGCTCCCGGCGACGAAGCCCGACCAGAGCGCCCGCGCCTCTGTATCCGCGCTCGCGTTCGGCTCGGCGGCGACGGGATAGCCGTACCATTTCGCGGTATCGTAGAAATAGGCGGAGATCGGATAGCCGTAAAAGGAAAACTCCCGCTCGTAGCGTGAGCTCGTGTCCGTCGTGTCGTAAGCGTAGGCGTAGAAGGTATCGCCGTCGCGGCATATCTTGTACGCCGTTCCCGAGACCGTCTTTTCCTCGACGTAGGTATATCCGTCATCATAGCCGGGATTTGATACTCTCCCCCAGCCTCCCGTCAGTTCCTCGCCTATCGTGTAGCCGTAAATGTATCTCGTATACGGTCCGTTCGCCGTCTTTGTGTACTGGATATAGCTCGAATAGCTCGCTCCGGAGGCGGTATATGCGCGTCGAAAAAGCTCGCCGCCGCTCACGTAGTAGATCGTCCCGCTCTCTCCGGCGTCGATGGACATGAACGATCCTGCGGTTGAAAACGCCCCTGTAGCCGAATCAAAGCTGTAGCTTGTATAGCCTGCGGCAGATGTCTGCCCGCTCATACCGCCGGAGCCTGAGCTTACCCAGCCACTCTCCGTGTAATACCGCACCGCGTCCTCGATGTGCCGCGTCGCTCTGTATTTTTTGAAGAGTCGGACGGTTTCGTAGTCTTCCGTCTTCGCACCGTAGTATTTGTATATCTCGCCTTCGTGCTTGACCCAGCCGCCGACGTTCTCGGTGTCGAAGCCGTAGCTCGTCTTCGTCGAGTGCGGCGTCACGGCCTTAGTTCCGTAGGGCCGGTGATCTCCTGCGGCGAAGAGCCTCAGCGTGGGATAGACGTCGACGCTTGTCGTTCCGGTCTTGGCAACGCTCCCGCTCTTGTTCGTGTCCGTTCCGGCTGCGAACGCAACGTATGAGCTCGCCGGCGTCAGCCGCCCGCCGGTGACCGCCTCAGAGCCGCCCGTCGCCGCCGTCACGTCGGCGCGTAAAAGCTCGAAGGTGTCGCCGCCGTCCTGAACGTAATATCCGGCATAGCTCCCCGCGTTCTCGGCGTAGGCCTCGGCGCCCGCTCCCGCTCCGTGTATCATTCCGACGCTGTCAACGTTTAACTGCGGGTAAGCGGTATACCCGCCCGAGCCTCGCTTTTCTGATATAAGGCGCTCCTCTGTCGAATCCGTTACCGCGTTATACGCGCTCATAAGCCCGGCGACGTTCTTCGACCCGTTTCGCTTCTTGAGAGCGCCGCCCGAGGTGACGCGAAAGTTGCGGCAGACCGCGCCCTCCCCGTTCTTGAGTGCGGCCTCGCCCTCCTCTGCCTCGTTTACGCCGCGCCAGCGCTTCACGGAAAAGACGCTCTCGCTCACGTTTGTCTGTATTTTTGCCATTACTGCCCCCCTCTTTGAAAAAAGGGAGAGGAAAGTCCTCTCCCCGTGTTATAAAGTTTTAGTTCTATCAGGTGAGCTTCTTGTAGTAGGTGTGTGCGGTGTTGACCGTGGTCTCGGTGGAGGGTACGGCGGTCATAGTCGCGCCGCTGCGGGTGAACCAGCCGGAGGTGTAGGGGTTTCCGGCCGGGTTGATGACCCTCTCATAGCCGAAGCCGCCGCCGTTTGCCGCGGTAGCGACGCCGCCGAAGAGAACGCCGTCCGCCTGGGTGTCGAGCACGAAGCAGTCGTGTAGGAAGCGGCCCTGGACGACTGCACCGTCTATGTCGGGGTGCTGCTCGAGAATGCGGTAGGTCTCGATCTTCTGAGGCGCGCAGGCGACGCCCTTGCGGATGATCATAAACTCCACGCCTGTGGGCATATAGCTGTCGGGCACAATGCGTACCTGAGCCCCGTCGATGGAGCCGCAGACGCCGTTGACGATTGCTTTCTCCCCGAGCTTGTCGATGCCGACGACCTGATCCGCGAGCTTGAGCTTGATGGCCTCGGTCTCGCCGATGTATATAACGCGATTAGACTTCGGCACGTTCGCGTTCGACATCTTGGCGCCCGCGGTCATCAGCACCTCAAGGATTGTGCTCTTGGTGGGCGCAGTCGTCACGAGGTCGACAAGACCGGCGCCGTTTGCAAGCGCGGTAAGGCGGTACTTGTCGGTATAAGGGATAATGACCTCGTCGGTCTGCCTCTTGAGGACAGAGGATGCGGACTTGATCATCAGCTGAGAGGTGTTGTTCTTCTTGTCGATAGCTCCGTTGAAGCTCTTGTCGTCGGATACCGTCATCTCCTGAACGGTGTCGCCAAGCTCCGTGAGGTTGCCGAAGCGCGAACCTGACGTCAAGGCGGCGTTGTAGGACTGGAGCGGCAGCGTATCCACGCTGTAGACCTGGACGGTCGCGACGCCGGTCCAGTTATATTTTGAGGTGAACAGTCCCTCGGTGCAGGACGCGAGCTTGAAACGCTCTACGACCTTATCTGAGGCTTTCTTTGCAAGGTTGATTGCCATTTTTATTATCTCCTTTCAGTTTCATAAGAATGATTTATTATGTTTTTGCGATTTTTGTTATATCACTCCTCGTCCCACGCTTCATCGAACGGGTCGAGGTTCCCGCTCTTCTGCCCCGCGGTAACGGCGCTCGGAGCGGCCTTCTGCCGGTTCTCGCTGTTCTTTTCAGCGGTCTCGGCCTTCTTTCTGAGTTCTGCGATCTCGCGCTTGAGAGCGCTCAGCTCGTGCTTGCGATAGGCGTCGGTTAGCTTCCCGGTCTTTCCGAATTCGTCCCAAACCTCGCGGGGGATATCCTTACCCTCGATATCCGGGTACTCCTTCGCGAAAGCGGAAAACTCCGCGTCTATCTTGGCTTGCCTGTCCGCCTTCTCGCTCGCTTCCTTCTGAGCCGCGAGCTCCTTGACGGACAGCGCTTTCTCGCGCTTATTAAGCTCGATCTGCTGGCGGGCGGCCTGTATGCTTATCCCGTCCTTCTTCGACAGGTTCGCGGCCCGGGCGGAGTCGATGACCTCCTGCACCGTCACGTTTGAGTTTGCCGCGAGCTCCTCAAGGAACGCCTTATAATCGGTGAGCGTATCGATGCCGCCGAGCGCATCAACGGCCGCGGCAAATGTGTCGTGGTCTGCGCGCTGCTTGTCATAGTCGAGCCCCTTTTGCGCGAGCTTTACGATTTCCTCGGAGTCAACGTCCCGCTCCTCACCGTGATACGTCAGCTTAAAGCGCTGGTCTCCCGCTTTAGTCTCCGTCTCCGCGGCGGCGGTCTCCGCCTTCTCCGGCTCCGCTTCCTTCGCGGCGTCGCCTGCGGGCTGGTCTCCCCCGCCGCTCTCCGCTGCGTCCTCGGCCTCAGCGCCCTCTAAATCGCCGTCAGATGCGTTTTCCTCGGGGGTGGTATCGCTGCCCCACCCCTCGTCAAATATCGCGTCTGTGCTTTCGGTTGCCTCTGTGGTGGTGATATTCTCTTCCATTTGTTATTCCTCCTGTTAGGTTTGAGGTGTCGTTAATCTTCTTCGATCGTTCCGTATGCGGCGCGCTTTGCCATAATCGCCGCCTGATAGCGCGGGATCAGCACCATCGGATTGCGACCGTCGGTTATTCCGAGGTTTACCGCTTCCTGCATCTCCTCTTTCGCCCAGCCGGGCGCCTCGAGCGTCGCCGCGTAGGACTGAGCCTTAACGAGGATCGCGTATGCCTGCTTATCGGTCATCGTCTGTATGAGCTCGTCTGCGTCTATCACGTCTTCGTCCTCCTCTTCCTTAAACGGTGTTATGAACGCCAGCGCGGAGCTTACCTTTCGGTAACGCTGCATTACGCAGCCGCCGTTGTCGTCGTTGCCGACGGCGGTATTCCCCTCGATAACGTACATATAATTCGGATCGGGGCCGTACTTCTCGAATATGCCCGTGTGTCCCTTGTAGATAACGATATCTCCCGGTGCGGGCTCGGTATGTACGAGCTCAGGCGCGTTTTTCTTATACCAGTTAAGAAGCGCCGAGCAGCTCGCCGTTTTATACGGCAAAGGAAAGCCCGCCTCGCTGAAGCACCATTGAACGAAGGCCATACACCAGGGGTATTTCCCACCGTTTTTGCCGTCCCAGATTTCCTGCTTGTAGTACCAGGTGTTGTACTTCACGTTATTTGAGTTCTTCGGTCTCTCGCAGACGCCTATCTCTTTTGCGGCGACGGCGAGGACTGCCTCAGCTTTCGTCGGCATCGTCCGTCTCCTTTTCTCCGGCGAGCTTGTCGCCGGTCTTGTCTATGGTGTCGGCTGTGATCTTCAGTATTTTTTTCAGCCACTTGGGGATAGGCGCGCCCATCTTGGCCGCGTTCTCTATAACGCTTCCGAGCTCTGTGACTGTGTACCACGCTATGACTATCGGAGTCAAAAGCGCGGTATATGTGAACGGCAGGCGTATAGCCGTGTTGTTAAGCAATAATCCAATTAACACGTCTGCGCCAACTGCCACACATACCACAAGAAGCATTCCGCCCTTATGCCATAGTCCTTCGCGCGCTCTCGAGCTCGACCATTCGCCATTTTTGGCCGCGGCAAGCGAGCCCGTGAAATAGTCGAGCAGCATACAAGCGATCCAGGCTATGACAAGCCAGCCCATCCAGCCCCATATCGCCGTGCCCGCCGCGATAAGCGCAGCGGCAAAGGCTTTTATTGTTGTGTTCTCCATTTTTTTCTCACTCCTCCTCTGTATAAGCTTCCCACCCGGTGGGATATTCGCTCGGGCTCCATACGTTTCCGTCTATCGTACTGCGGTAGAGCGTGCCGTCATAGTCGACGATATCGCCCTTGTTATATGCGTCCGCCGCTCCCGTCGGGCGGCTCCACACCGGATAGCCGGAGGCGTCAAGCCCGATTGCCGAGAAAAGTGACGGCGTTATATCCGGCGTCCAGTCAGTCTGTGAGGTGTGCGCCTGAAGCACCTTGTAAAGCTGAGGGTCTCCGAGATTGTTCTCGCCGTAGGTCACATACTCTCCCGTGGCGTAGCTCTTGCCTTCCGCCCACTCCGGATAAACCGTCGCGACCTCAAGGGCGCTGTCCTCGTCGAGCGAGGCGGCGAAGAGCTGAAGGGCCTTTCTCAACTGCTCCGCCCTCTGTGCTTTGTTCATTCGCTCACCCCCAGAAGAATATTGATGATCTCTTCCGCTCCGGGTTCGGGCTCAACCGGCTCGGGTTCAGGTGCGGGCTCCGGCTCCGGCTCGTTTGTGAAGGTGAGCAGGTCACCGCGGATAAACTGTCTCGCGAAGTCCTCAGTCTCGATAAAACAGAGGAGCTCCCCAGCGTCCGACTCTACCCGAAGCTCGCCCTCAAGGGGCAGCTCCGGCCTTTCCTCCCCGAGGAGGCGGAGTGAAAACCACTCTCCGAATTTCCCTCTCGGGCTCTTTGCGGGGTATTCCCCGGTGTTTGTAATCAGTTTCATTTGATACCTCCTCAGCTAAAAATATTTTGGTTTGACGGCATTATGAAGCAGGGCCGGACTCCGCCTGTTGTAGTGACGCGGCGACTTCCGTATTGCCCGGAACTTTGTACTTGCCACGCATTCGTCGAGTTGCCTTTATATGGAGAGCGTAGCCACCAGGCGGAATTGCTTCCGTTAAATTTTGCAATGCGCTTTGCGAGCACGGTCGCTCCAGAGCCGCTCTCAAAATAGTCAAGTTTCGCGCCGTCAACCGGAAAAGATTGATTATTGCTTGTAGTAAAGCCGACCTCATAACCGGAAAGGAGAAACACCTCAGCGCTTAGGCCATTCGCCCCTGAGGCTACGCTTCCACTGCTTCCGTTACCGTCAACGTACGGAATTTTTACAGACTTAATTGCGGTCTGGACTGCGCTGTCGAGCTTGCTCTTAAACGCGCCACAATCGAATTTAACGTTACTGGCAGCGTAAATGTTATAGTCGTCATTCCAGGAATCTATCTCATAAATATCCTCCATTAATAGCCACGTGCCGTCACACGAGCTGTCATAAAGAGAGCTGCCCGGGTTTCCCTGATGGACTACGATAAAATCCTTTGCCACTCCGTTTACGTTCAGTTGCGTGGTTGCTCCTACCGATAGTGCCCCATAAGTTCCCGCAACAATCCCGTTATGCCACGCCTTATGATCAAATACCGCGCCCATCAGATTGTCGCCTCCCACGTAAACGTGACCGCCACCGTCGGCGCCGTCTTTGCGTAGAACTTGACGCCGCCGGCTACGCTCTCGGCGTAATAGTGCGTATCCCACGCCTCCTGCTGAGCTTCGCCGGTCGCCGTGTCTGAGGTGTCGATTGTCGGCGTAAGGTGGAGCTTATGCGTCGCGAGGACTCCGGTGAGCGTGACCATCACAGAGTATAGTCCGGTAGTCGAGTTAAGCGTCCAGCTTGACGCCGCCGGACATGTCGCAGTGCCGGAAAGTGGTGCGAAGAGCTTTTTCGCCTCGGATATAAGCATCTTCTTCCCGTTATACGCCGAGGTATCGACGACGCCGATATAGTCGTTGTCAGCCGTGTCGGCTGCTGCTATCTCGCCCGGCCCGTTCATAAGAGCGTAAAGCGCCTTCGTCGTCGAGGTCTGCCCCGTGCCGCCGTGAGCTACCGTCACGGTCGGGAGCCTGCCGTTTGATATCGTCCCGCTCGTTATATCCGCAGCCGCGTGCTCGTGGGCCGTCGGCGGCATGGTCGCCGGGAAGTCCGTTATCTCGCTTTTCGTGTGCGTGTGTGCCGGCAGGCACAGAGCCCGTCCGTTAACGTGCGTGAGCTTGCCGTTTGCGTCGAGAGTGAGAAAGAGCGAATGCGTCGTGTCGACGTTTATCGCCGTCGCCGACTGCCCAACTCCGACGTAGCACCAGGTATATCCGGGGCTCATCGCCGTGTCGAGATAGGCGTCGGAGAAAATATTCCCGTTTGCGTCGAGAGTGCAGCGCAGATAAACGGGGCTTCCCCTCGCTATCGTGTTCTTTCCCATATTCGCGTCGCCGCCGAGGTCAGTCCACGAGCCCTTCTGTCTCAGATAGCTATATCCCGGCGCGCTTAACTTTGCCGTCGCCGTCGAGAGGTATATAAGTCCGACCTCAGGAATTATCGCTTTAGTCTTGTCGCTTGCAAGATAGAGCCTGTCCCCGCTCTGGATTATTAGGCTGCCCGCAGGCAGAGCCTGTCCGGCTATCACCTGCGTTCCGCCGGTAAATAGCGGTAGCGCGCTGGAGACATATCCCGCGGTCGAAGCCGAGCTAACGGTGATCGGCTGTGTTCCGAGGGCGCATATCCCGCGGCTGCTTTGGAGTGTCATTGTCGTGTATGTGTGATAGTTCACGTTGTATGACGAGGGGGTCAGTGCCGTGTTCCACGTCCACTCGGGACTTGTCTTGTATACGTCCACCCTCACCGTGCGCTCCGCGGCGTTATACGCCGTAAGGTCTACCGTCCACTCCCTGCCGGAATTGAGGACTCTCGGTGTGCGGAAGTATAGGTATTTGATGCCGGAATACGCGGCGTCTCCGGAAAGCGTGTTCGTAACGGCGTAGCAGTAGGGAAAGCTCAGAGCCTGGCTGCCCCGCATAATAAAATCGGTCTGCTGCCTTATCCCCGTTCCCGTGACCGTTATCCTGAAGAGCACCGTCTCGTTGAAGTCAGCCTCCGAAGAAAGTCCGGTATTTGCCCGGCGGCATATCTCATACGGATTAGTGGATGAAATTGTATACTCTATCGTTTGAACAGGAGTTATCTCATCAAAATTCGGAAAAAGCGAGCCGAAGTCGGTGGGAAAGTCGGATATCGCAGAGAGCGTATGCGTGTGAGAGGTCGGAGCCCTTGCGTCGGATAGCCGCGAATCGTCGGAAAAAACTACCTGTTTGGCCCCTCCGGCGGGGTCATAAACAGAGGCGAGCATATCGCCGGAGCCCTCCCCGGGGTCGCCCTTATCGCCCTTATCGCCCTTATCGCCCTTTTCACCCTTTTCTCCTTGCGGACCCTGTAGGCCTTGTATCCCCTGCTCGCCTTGCGGGCCTTGTGGGCCGGTAGCTCCGGTGTCTCCTGTATCCCCCTTCGGGCCTTGCGGCCCGGTTGCGCCTGTCGCTCCGGTTTCCCCTTGAGGTCCCTGAGGACCTGTCGCCCCAGTATCGCCTTTTTCGCCCTGTATGCCTTGAGGGCCCTGCGGACCGGTGTCACCCGTATCGCCTTTCGGACCCGTTGCGCCGGTGTCGCCCTTCGGGCCGGGCTCTCCGGTATCTCCTTTTTCGCCCTTGTCGCCCTTATCTCCGGTGTCTCCCTTATCGCCCTTGTCGCCCTTCGGGCCCTGTATGAGCTTCGCCTCTTCGAGGTCGAAGACTACGGGCTCGATTGTACCGAGTTCAAACTCCAGCACGTCGTCGTACATCAGAGCACCTCCTCAGAGAGGGCGTCGAGGACGGTTATGTACTGCATCTTCTTTGCGCCCTTGACAGCACCGCCTACGAAGTAGACGCGCATATCCATGGCGACGGCGCCGACCGGGAAAGCGAAGGTCTCTTCTTGAGTCAGCGGCACCATAAGCCAGAGGCCGCCGTCGATCTCGACGAGCGTCACCTCCTCGGGAAAGGTCTTGCGGGTGTAGATCGTTTCCTTGCCGTCGCCGAACGTGAACTCTACCTTTACGACGTCGGCCATATTGAGGGGCTCGCCGTTGAGCTTCGCGCTCACGGGAATGCTGTAAGCGTCGCCTTGTTTTATCGTCATCTCACATCCTCCCCCTCTGTGATTTTACGCTGAAGATTGGTAAAGCCCGGCTGTACGGGCTCTTTTTCTCCTCCGTCCACCGCGATCTCGCCGTTTGTCGGCGCTGTCGGTACACCCGTCTGCGCCGCCTGCGCTACCTCCATAGCCTTCTTGATCTCGGAAATAAGCCCTCGCCTGTCCGGGATATACCCGTCAGGCATACGCTCGAGGTACTGGACGATGTCGATCTTACCCTGCATAAGGAGATTGTCGAGCGTCTGCATTGCGGCGATCTCCGAATAGTACGAGCTCGCGCCGACGTCAAGCTTCATCTGCATAGGCAGCTTTTTGAAAACTGAAAAGTCAAACTCGAGCTGTATCTCCTCCGGCAGCTCGGTATCCGGCGGCAATAGCCCGGCCTGAACGGCATAATTGAGCTGCTGTGTCAGACTCTCCGGCGTCTCCATATCCACGACGCGCTTGCCGTAGAACTCCGCGATAAACTCGAGATAGATCCTCGCGAGGTCCTTTACGCATTTGTAGAGGTTCTGCTTCGTGATCTCGCTCGGCGTCGCCGCCGCCCGCTGGAGGGCGATTATAGCCGAGGTGTTGTCCGGCCTCACCTCGCCCGTGGCCGCCGCGGTAACTCCGAGGTTTGAGTTTGTCGTCTCGATAGCCGCCGCGATAAACTGAGATATCTGCGGGCTGATCGTCGCCGGGTCCATATTGCGGGCGACGGAATTGACGTCGCCGCCGTTGATGCCAATTGCCGCTCCGACCTGATTAGACCATTTCGGTACGCGCGTCCTGTCGTATATAACCCTGGGATATGCCGACGTCATAAGGCTGATCATAGCCATAGCCCAGAGTTTATTTACGAATATCTGATTCGGGATAAGTCCCGTAAGCATTGCCTGTCCGTGGTAGCAGTCGGCGACGTAGTCCCACGAGAGCCACACTATCGGATAACGCCTTATCCCGAGCTTCCAGGGCTTGCGGATCTCCGCCTTCTGCGTGCATTCGTAGCCCCATACTTCCCCGTTCTCGTCCTTCCACATCACAAAAAGCTTCGTGACCTTGTCGTCTGTGCGGCGCTCCTGCCCGAGGTAGGTGTTGTCGTCGTCCGCGCTTATGCTCTCCCAGTCCTCGGAGCCGTTCTGCCGGGCCTGCTTCTTTACCTTGCGGACTATCTCGCGGCTCTCGACGATGATCCACGGCTGAGACTGTACCCTGCGGTCGTTCGGATTGCCGAAGTGGACGCGGGTATTCTCGACGATCTCGCTCACGATGCCGCCCTTCGCGTCCTGTCCGGTCTCGGCGTCGGGATCCCAGTAGGTGTATATGCAGCCGTCGCCTCTTACGGCGGCGTCTCTCGCGAACTCGCGGAGGAGTGATACGATATCGTTGCGCTCGAATATGGCCTCGTATTCCTCGTTAAGCACTCTCGCGGGCTCGGCGAGGTCTTTTGTCCCCGGAGAAGCGGCCAGCGGCGTCGCCTGTATCTTGAGGTTGTCCGAGGTGATCGAGCTCACCACGAACATAACGTCCTTCTTCAGGAAGTTGAATACCGGCGTAGGAAGTCCGTTCGCCTGGACGCCCTCCCACTGCTTGCCGATATAGAAGTTCTCGTTCGTATTCACGCAGTCGTAAAGGTCGAGGGCGGTCTTATATTTGCGGCTCTTGTCGTAGAGGACAGCGACCTCTTCCGGCGTCGGACCCTTGCGGCTCTGAAAAAGGCCGTCGCCCTCCCGCTCCTTAAGCTTATTCGTCGTCTTCCGCTCCGTCATACCTGCTCACCGCCCTTCTTGCCGTCGTGTAATCGTACCCCTGTATCGCGCTTAGCCCGGCGGCGATGGCTGCCTCCCGCTCAGCGCCTTTTCTGTCCTCGGGCTCCTCGCTCTGTGCCGGCTCTTCGGGCTTTCGTTCTATGCCGCCGATCGCCTTTATTCCGAGGATCGTCATAATAACGGCGCCCTCGATCGCGATTATTACTCCGAGTATAATCAATAGCTCCATCTCTCCCGCTCCTCTCTTACCAATGGCTGAACTGCCCGTACTCTATCCCGCCGTAGACGTTCTCGATCTCGCCGACGTCCGCCTGAGCCCTTGAAAAGTAAATGCTCCTCAGCTCCTCGTACTTCTCGTGGAAGAAGCTCGCGCTCGCGGGGTTCTCGTCAAGAAGCAGCTTCGCCGCCAGCCCGTACTGCATTACGCCGATTGCGTACCCGTCATCGATGCCGAGTATGTTGTCGTCAAGGCTCTCGGGCCGCGTAAAGTAGCCGCGCTCCCCGCTCATAAGCCTGAATTCGGCCATAAGCGTGCCTATTATCTGAGGAGTGCGATATTTATACTCCTCCGTGTCCTTCGTCCGCGGCTCGCCCGTCCGGTCAAGCTCGTCCATCAGCGCCATAGCTGCGTCAAATACTTCGCCTACTGTGGTCATTCGTTGTCACCTCTCAAAATGTGAGATATCCGGCGCTCACCTCGCCGCCGGTCATATAGTCCTCGTAGTCCTCTTTGTCGCCCTCTTCTTCCCGAGGTATCTCTATCTGCTGCTTTTCCGCAGGAACGATGCGGGATATGCAATAATAACGGACTGAATCCACCGTGTGCGTCAGCTCGTGCGGATCCTTCGCGCAGTCGTCCGGGTTGTCCTCGTCCGCCTGGATATCCCGAATATCGTTGATGATGTTCTTGCAGGTGCGGAAGAAGACTATCGAGGGTTTGCCGTCCGCTCTGAGCGCCAGCGCGTCCTTGATCATCATATGGCCCTGGACTCTGTTGTTATCGGCCTTGACGAGCGGCACTCCGTTCTGCGCGAAGAGCTCCGCCATCGTGCGCCCCGTGTCCTTCTGCCTTGACCACATATCGGGCGGCGCGAAGGTTATTGATATCTTCTCTCCGGGAAGTGTCCGCTCTATCATTCCCTTTGCCGCGTCCTGGACTATGAGCCCCTTTTCCTTCCACTCCCTGTAGCACCAGCTCCGGCCGTCCTCGTCCACCGCCCACCAGTAGCAGGCGAGGGCGTCGAGGCCGTAGTCTATGCTCCTGTATTTCTGCCAGTGCTCCGGCACCTTGAAAGGTTCGCAGGTATGTATATCGGTCCTGAACTCAGGAAAATAGTTTCCGCCGAGGCTCGACCAGTCGCCGTAGCGGTAGGCCGCTCTCAAGTTCTCCGGCATATTGGCGAGCATCTTGAGATATCCGGGCGAGCTCTTAAGAAGTACCTCGTTATCCTCTACCGTCGCCGGTATGAACAAATAATCGTCCGGGTTCTCGTTCTCTTCCGGGTTCGCGCTACCGGTCTTATAGTCCCTGTCTATGAAAAGTCTCTTGACCCATCTGTGCCCGACTCCGCCGGGGTTGCAGGTCAGATACATCCTCTTATCGTACTGAGTGACGCCTCTCAGGCAGCCGCCCAAATAGTTAAACGCTCTCTCCGTGAACTGCGTAGCCTCGTCTATGAATATCCAATCGAACTCAAGACCCTGATACTCCTGCTCGCTCTGCTCTCCCGCCCAGTGTCCGAACTTTATCGTCGAGCCGTTCGTGAACGTCATTATCCTCGTCGAGCCGTTATAGCTGCACAGCTGCTGAGGCGCAAGCTTGATTATCGGTCTTATATGGTTCTCCTCGAGCTCCGGGTAAGTCCTTCGCATTATGAGTATCTTTATCCCGGGATTAAGCAGCGCCCCGCCTACGGCCTTTACTCTGACCGCCCAGGTCTTTCCGCCGCCCTTCGCTCCGCCGTATGCCGTATAGGTCTTCCGGCTCTTGAAAAACTCCTCTTGCTTCGGGTTCGGCTTCCCCGGATCCCAGGTTATATACGTGTTCCCCGCACGGCTCTCTTTCTCCGTAGTCTTCGGAACATTCGGATTTTTCCTCGGTCTCCCCATAGGCTCAACTTCTCCCCAGAGTTTCTAAAAAATTTTGTGAGGCGGTTTCCTCGCCCGTACCCCCTCTTTTGTAGGTACCCCTCTGTTGCTGAGATGCGGTGAAATGGATGGGTGTTATCCTACGTATAGGGCGGCGGCGAAGGCGCCCCCGTTTTTCCGCCTACCCCCTACCCCCTTACGTTTGAGGGCGCCTACCCGGGGGCAAACGTATACCCGCGAGCCTCAGAATTTCCCCGCCCCTGCGTGACATTTCCAAAATTTCACAATTTGGTAAAATATCCGAGGGCTAATGGAATTGTTGAATAAAACGGGCTAAACATTCAACAAAATATCTATTTTGTTATGGTTTTGAAAAGGAAGAATGTAGTAAAATCAAGGCTTCGCGGGTTTTGGATATTATTCATTGCTGAAAAATCGGAAAACCGTCAATCTGCCGATGAATATTGATGAATAGAAAGGCTTATCCGAACGCCTCGGAAGCGTCGATTTTGCCGATTTTTACCGTGATTGTAACGTCGTCTTTCTTGTCGGTCTTGTCGCTCCAGCCGCCATTCTTGACCTGTTTCAGCGCGAAGATCGCCCCACTCTGAGCGTTTGGCTTGTCTATCATAAGCTTTTGGTAATAGTGTTCTCTGTATCGGAGGAGCTTTTTTATCCTCTCTCCAAGCTCCTTCTTTTTTACGATAATCGCCTTTTCCTCTTCCGTAACGTCTTCGGGTATAACAACGTCTGCATACTCAAAATAACGCTCTATCGTATGTTCACTCACCCCGATAACGTCTATCAGGATATAATCGCTCGGAGGTGTGTTTTTATCCTCACAATATGCGATAAATTCATTGAGCTTAGTCTCAAGCTCTTCGGGTGTAAGTATACAGTTATAGGCTTTGGTTGACATAAGCTCCCCTCCTTTTTGAGTACAGTTTACATAAAGGTAAAGCAAAAATCAAACGTGAGCATTAGGTAAATCCAAACGAATATAAGGTTTTCATAAATTATGGCTTGACAAATAAAAAAACCGGCTCGACGCTTCCCCGTAGGGGGAAAAGCGGCGAAGCCGCAAGCTGCTGCGGATAATCCCGGAGCGCAGCTGTAACCTCTGCCTCAAATTTATATTTCAACCTTCTACCTCCTCACACGGATGAATTATTGTGACCTTTTCTCTCAACGTTATAAACCGCCTTGAAGAACCTATCTGCCGTCTCAATTGATGGCTTCCTTCCGTACTCGCTGCCAGCGTTCTCAATGTTTTGCCAAAATTCTGCCATCCGTCTCTGCTGTTTTTTAAAGCTCTCTTCCTGTGACTTGAAGTTCCTGTATGTTGCAAGTATGCGCCCCTTCTCGCGTTTGCCCTGTTCAGGCGGCATTTGAATTCTTCGTGCCAAATCGTACAACGAACGGAAAAGTAAAAACGCGAGAGTATCTGCACCATCGAGGCCTTCCGGTAGCTCGGCACCTTGAAAGGCAATATCCTCTATTTCCTCAATCCCCATTGCTTAATTCCTCAGCTAGGATATAGATCCCCGGCATTTCCGCCCAGAATTTTTCTGTTACTTCGCTGGCGACCTGTGCGTCGTCGCTCCACCACTTTAACTTTGTCATTACGTCCTTCATCATCTTGATCATGTTGTCTGTATCGGGCTTAGTGGTCTTCCATTCGCCGTTTTTATGTTTTCCGGTGATTGGATAGCACCACTTTGTAACAAGCCTTACAGGGCCCTTCATTGGCCTCTGTGGAGCATATTTAGCGAGGTAAGCTTCCAGCTTTGCCTTAGCATCCTCAAGCTCCTTAGGCTCGTAGAAATGCGGCTTGCCTTTAAGTACTGCAACCTGATGTTCTTGCTGTGTAACGGTAGGCGGCAGCATAGCCATAAAAAATTCAGTCTTCATTCAAGCCTCCAAAATTTTTCTTTTGTCAACGTCAGGGGAAGGGAGGACGGCGGGCAGCGCTTAAGCCCGCCTTCCTTCCCCCGTTGACCGTAGGGAAACGTTCACGTTTACATTACGTAGTAATGTACATTTTCCTTCCCTGGGAAAATATCGGGATTTTGCCGACTTTTTCCCTCTTAGGGAAAATATCGGGATTTTGCCGACTTTTTCCTTTTCGGAAGGAAGGGAAAAACACCGATATTTTCCCTACTGTTTACGTCCTACAGTACCCTCATCAATCCAGTAATCGCCGTGCTCTTTGAGCCTTTTTCGGACGGTTTTCTCGGTCACTCCGAGGTATTCCGCGAGAGTCGAGACAGTGACTTCCCCGCCCATTTTGCAAGCGTCGTATGCAGTCTCTATGCTGTCCTTACGTTCTGTTTTGCGTTCTTCATTTGACTTTCTCTTGGGAAAATTTTTCTGCCAAGTTGGCGTTTCACCCTCAGCCGCGACATCCTGGAGCGCCCCGAGGCTGTCTGCCACGTGTACCGGATAGTCAAACCACAGGTTCTTAGGAGAGAACTTTGGAAACTCTCGGAGTGTCCCTTCAATTCTCCACGCTGTACGGCTATTTCTGGCCTCTTGTACTGCTTTGACGGTAGCGGCGGCATTAGTATATATCTCCGGGGCTAAAAGCCGCTGAGCCGCTTCTCTCATACGACTGGCGCTCTCTCTATCATCTTGAGATACATAGTCGGTCCAATGCTGAACGTATCTGGAAATAAAATCAGCGAATACTGCACACTCAGCTTTGTCGGCTTCAAGCTTCCGCACGCTGTCCGGCACGTCTAACTCAATGAGGTCAAGCATAGCGTCGGGATCTCGCGCAAATACTCCGGATCCGGAGGCTCTATCCATGCTGCGCTTTTGCCCCTGACTTCCTTTTGAATGGTGGTGGCAATAGATAACCGCCGCACCCAGTTCAGTACATAATAGGTCAAACTGATTGCAGAATGCTGCCATTTGATCAGCGCTATTCTCGTCTCCGGTAATTATCTTGTAGATTGGGTCTATAATAATTGCTATGTAATTCTTCTTGGCCGCTCGCCTTATAAGCTTTGGCGCGAGCTTGTCCATAGGCGTGGCTCTGCCTCTGAGATTCCAGATATCTATGTTGCGAATATTATCAGGTTTCTTACCCAGCGCCGTATAAACGTCCTTGAAGCGGTGCAGGCAGCTCGCTCTATCAAGCTCGAGATTGACGTACAGCACTCTGCCCTTGGCACAGGGCCAGCCGAGCCAGTTCATCCCCTCGGCGATTGATATGGTAAGCTCGATTAGGGCAAAGCTCTTTCCGGCTTTACTTGGCCCCGCTATAAGCATCTTGTGTCCTTGCCGGAGCACTCCGCCGATAAGAGCGGGGGCCAGATCCGGCAGGTTATTCCAAACGCTATCAAGTTCCTCCATCTCAGGGAGATCGTCAGATTGGCTCTCAATCCAATCTTTCCACTCACTCCAGCTCCCCTTCCCTATATTAACGTCCATAAGGAATTGCTTATGTCCTTTTCGGGTAACTCCCGGCATACGGCTCAGGCGGCTGGGGTTCTTATTTTGAGTGTCGACTGCCATCCCGTTCTTTTTGAGTACGGCGTATAAGTATTCCACTCTTTTCCGGTATTCGTCATAGGTGGCGGCCTCTATCCGGACTATGGCGTGTACGCTCTTGCCGCCGGAGTAAACGAGGCACGCGACCGGGAGCTCAAGCTCGCGTATAAGGGCGTTTTGCTGATCGAGATCCATGGTATCACTCTCCACCAGCGCATAACGATAATCGGTGACGTTCTCGTTTTTTACGCCCTTGCCGTCCAGTGGATTAAACCGTATCCAGGCCCCTGCCTCTTCGCGGAAGTCACCAAGCACAGAGCCGACGTCGCCTCCGCACTGGCTGAGTTCACGGATAAGCTGTCCCGCCGTTCTGTCCCAGTTCCCCTTGCTCGGGAGATACTTTCCGTCCTTCTCCCAGCTCTCGGTCACGTATCCAACGTTTTCATCCGGCTCAAACAGTGTTTCGAGGTAGCGGATAAGGTCCTGCGCCGGGCGCCATTCCTCGTCATTTGGCTCCATGACCTCCCGGCGCTCCAGCCAGGTTTTATCTACTATTACCCCGTCCTCTTTGCCGCCTATTATGCTGTCCCAGCTCAGCTCTGCGTCGTTTCCGTCCCAGGAATAAACCGGCCGCCAGCCGTTCTCCTTTGCCATCTGCACGATGGTGCCGCCAGTTACGGGCGAAGCTGAGCCCTGGAAGCTGTCCCATTTGCGCCAACACTCGCCCGGGTGGTATCTTGCACCGTCTCTCCTGGACCACGCATCCCAGTCTGCAGCGGTATATCCGCTTTCTTTTAGCGCCATACCTACGCTTACCCAATCTTGATAATTAAGTGTTCCCGGATCTATGTAATCCAGGAGCTCTACAAGATCATAACCTTCACTTTTTGCCATTATCTCTCCTTATTCCGGACTATAGGACGCCGGATCTATGCCAATTGGTATTCTCCAATTGTTGCCCGCTATTCTGTCTATTAGTTTTCTTGCGCTGTCAAAGCTCCAGGTACCCACGTGCATAAATCCCTTTCCTTCAAGGAAACGTATTTGTTTAGGCGTGGTAAGGCCTGCGTTCCGGCGCTTGTCCAGTTTATCCAGTATCATTTGTGCCTTACCCGCATTGTCTATTTCATCCGGGAAGATACCGAGTTTTTCTAAGGTGCTTTTTTGCTTGTCCGATGGAGGCCCCATCTGCCAGCCAAAAGTTGGGATATATCCGGCGAGATCTTCAGCCTGTATGCTCATCTCAAATTGGAGAGGATCTACAAGCTTCCGTTTACGTGTCCGCATCTCCCTGAGTTGCTTGGCAAGCGCCTCCTCTCTCTGGGCGACGACATCCGAGGCAGCCTTTTCTTCGGCCTCCTCCAGATCCATTGGGCACGCTGCGCCTTCGAGGTTTTCCGTCAGCTTTTTCGCAACCTCCGGACTTTCGCATATAAGGTGGGCAGGCCGACAAAGCTCATGGCGCTCCGTGTGCCACAAAAAATCAAGCAGCAGAAGGTATTCTTTCCCCGGGCTCAGTCTCGTTCCTCTGCCTACCATCTGGCAGTAGAGAGAGCGTACCTTCGTGGGCCTCAACACCACGATACAGTCCACACTCGGGCAGTCCCACCCTTCGGTCAGTAGCATTGAGTTACAAAGCACATTGTATTTCCCGGCTTCAAAGTCCTGCAATATCTGCGCTCTGTCTTCGGAGTTTCCGTTTACCTCGGCAGCCCGAAATCCTTTCTCGTTAAGAATGTCTCGAAACTTCTGGGATGTCTTTACCAGAGGTAAAAAAACTACGGTTTTTCTGTCCATACATACTTTTGCCATCTCATCAGCTATCTGAACGAGATAAGGATCCAGAGCTGTCCCCAGGTCTCCGGGCTTAAAGTCGCCGGACTGCACTCCTACGCCCGTGAGGTCGAGCCTGAGAGGTATGGTCTGCGCTTTGATAGGTGAGAGATACCCTTCTTTTATTGCTCTCGGAAGGGTATATTCATATGCGAGGCTTTCAAAGAACTGCCCCAGGTTACGCATATCGCCTCGGTCAGGCGTAGCGGTGACTCCCAGTACCTTAGCGCCGTCAAAATGTTCCAGGACGCGCTGATAACCGTCTGAGAGTACATGATGCGCCTCGTCAACTATTATGGTGTTGTAATAATCTGCCGGGAACTTCTCAAGTCTCTGAGGCCTCTGTAGGCTCTGCACGGAGCCGATTGTCACTCTATACCAACTGCCCCTTGCACTTTCTTCTGCCTTCTCTCTTGCGCTCATAAGGCCTGTGGCAGTCTTCAGTTTATCCGCAGCCTGGTCAAGCAGCTCGCCGCGGTGAGCGAGTATTAGCACCCGCTCACCGTTCCTTACGCAGTTTTCCGTCAGCTTGCAAAAGACTATGGTTTTACCGCATCCTGTAGGCAGAACAAGCAACGTTTTCCGGGCTTCATTCCATGCGTTCTGTATAGCGTCAAGGGCCTCGGTCTGGTAAGGTCTGAGTTCCATTAGAATTTACCCGGCACGTAACCCTGAGGCTGAGCGGAAGGCATCTGAGGCATAGTGGTCTGCTGCGGCGCATACCCCTGCCCGTAAGTAGGGGCCTGGGTCTTTTCGTCCGGCTCGTAAAAGCGCTGTATCTCGTTGGATTCTGATTCGCCGCCGTTTTTATTCGTGTATTTTCTAACGCCTACCTTGCAGCGTCCCTTAGAACCTACTACTCTGTTCCAGTCCATGCTGATCCGCTCTCCGTGCTTACGCTGCCCTATAGCTGTGAAGAAAGCGCAAAGAAGGCCTTCCGTCTTGCGAGAAAGGAAAAGGTTGTGCTTGATAACGCACTCCGAACCATCCTGCGTATCCAGTCTGATGGAAAGAATTGCCTTGTTGCAGGGCGGCAGCTTGTCGCTTCCCGTGTGCCTGCCGCGCTCAAAATTCGTGACCGTAAATTCGTAATCTCCCGCCGGTACGATAACGTATTCCGGCCCGTCTTTTTCTATGGTGTCGTTCCACCCAAGCTCCTCGGAACCCTGTTGATAATCGTTCGGCTGATATCCCTGCTGATAGTAATTATCCATTTTTTATTCTCCTTTTATCATTTTGTATACTTGATCCCACGCGCCTACAAGCACGCCGGAGATAAAGTTCGGGTCGTAATTAGAAATAGGCGTATTCGCCGGATAGTAGCCTCTGGCGGCCACTACTTTCTGTATCTGTTCTTCTGTTACGCTGCAATGCGCCATGAGATCGGTTAGAGCTACGGGGATCTTGCTATCGGGCACCGGATATATTATGGTCTCAGGCTCCGACGCAGCGCTATCCAGCATTTCCTGCTCACTGTAATCTACAGGGTAGTTTACAGGCGGTTGATCCCGCGTCTGAGTCTGAGTGCGTACTGGTACGCAAGATGCAATAGCGGCATACTCAAAGGGCAGCTCAGGCGGCAATCCCTGTCTGTTTTTTGCATCCCAGCAAGGGTGATGAGAGGTATACATAACTCTCTTGCCGCCCCTTGCTTTGCTTTTGGCATTCTTCCCGTCTCCGTCCTTTATAACGAGGGTCTGATAGTTGGCGAAGAGCATCATATCCGCCCACTCTTTTACGAGCGGAGCAGTCTTCTTCTCAAGCTTGAGCTCCCACCTGTCATAACTGCCCATCTCATCAGGTTGTTCAAACTTTCTCAAGGCTGCGTGAGCCGTGATAACGACGTTCAACCCTTTCTTGTCTCTGAGCTCCGTAAGGACGTTCAGGAGCTTGCCCCACTCCTCGGCGAGGTAAACATAGCCCTTGCCATATCCGAAGTCCTCAATGCCGTTTACGTTTGCTTTGGAGCATATATGGGCCTTGCACAGAGCTTCCGCCCAGTCCGCCGTGTCTATTACCACGGTCTCAAATTCTCCGTCGCGCCTCCAAACCTCCTGCAGCTCTTCCATGAGCATAACCCAACTTGTAGGTCTGGGAAATCGCGGTACGTCGAGAAATTCCGTACTGTTTTCAGTATCGATGAAAATCGGTCTTGGAAAACAGCTCGCGAAAGTAGTTTTACCTATACCTTCCGGCCCGTAGACCACTACTCTCAGCGGTTTTTGCATAACGCCTCTTGTTATTTCCATTAAAATCTGCCTGCCTCCCATTTTGGTTTATTTGCCGGAAACGGGGTTGCTATTGCTTCACCCTGCGCAGCATAGCCGTCCTCTATGATTATGCTGCACTCGTCTCCGGTGGATACTCTTGTGGCAATTGCTTGCAGGCCTTCTTGACTGAGCCATTCTCCGAAGTCTCTGAGAGTGTTAAGATCCATCTGCTCAAGCTTGTCCAACAGAACAAAGCCACAGGCGGGATTTATGGCGCGAACTATCGCAGTTGAAACCTTAAGCTGCTCCGCACCGCTCATACCGTCCCAGCATCTCCCGTTGTACGTGAGTTCGCCGTTCTCTACGCTTAAACCGGGTAGCGGTAGCTTCGCCCCGGTCAGTAGGTCATATTTTTCCTGTCGCGTTTTCTCCAGTTCTACAGTTAGGTTATCATACTGATCTCGGTAGTACTTCGCGTCTTCGTAGGCTTTTTCCTTATCCAGGTTTGCTCTAACCTTGATGTTTATGGTCTCAATATTCGCTATGTCGTTCTCAAGCTGGGCTGTCGATTCGTCTATGAGGTCGGCAGCATCTTTGCAGGCGCTCTCATACAGCCTTTCAAGGTCGTTGACTTTTTTTGAGAGATCTGCAAGCTGTTTACGCATCATGTTCAGATCGACCTCAAGCACATCTCGGTTTCTTCTCAGGCGTTGGTTCTCTCCGTTCTTCGCCAAAATAGCCTGCTGTCTCTGAATAAGCTCTGAGGCTGAAATCAAATCCTTAGGAGCGTCCGGGTAAGAGGTCATTTCGTCGGCATATTTCTTTTTGCGGTCAGCCTCAACGCCAATGGTATGCCTCCGATCATACAAGCTTTTTTCTTTGTATTCCAGCTCCTTGACTTTGTCTCCCACGCCTATGATCTTAAGCAGAGTGTCTGCTTTCTGACGGCTTGTTTCTGCCATAAACTTCGGCAGATCCAGCGCCAAAATTTCGATAAACTCATTTAGGAGCTGCTGCCCGCTTTTCCTGCCATCCGGATCCGTAACCTTAAGCGCGGAATTCTTCCCGGCTCTCTCAACTACAAGCCCGTTTGAAAGAGTGATCTTTATGTGAGGTGGCAGAATGCTACCTTCTCTATCGGGCTCGCTTGGCTTATATCGGTCACCACCCAGAGCCCAGGCAATCGCGTCTAATATTGAGGTTTTCCCCTGACCGTTGTTGCCTCCTATGACGGTTAATCCATCAGGACCGGGCTCGATAGCAACTGCCTTAATTCGCTTTACGTTCTCTATTTCAAGCTGGTTTATCTTAACGCTTTCCATTTATAGTTCCTCCTATAGTTTCGTGGTATGTAAGTCACTAATAATCCTCCTCATATAATCTGTAGGTCTTTCCCTCCGTCCGCTTGCCGTTCCGAGCATTACTGATAAGCGAATATACATAACTCATACTTACTCCCATCTGCTCGGCGCAGTCCGCGGCGGTACCATCGGCGACAAGCTCGCCGGTATCACGTCTGTAAATAGCGTAGTATTTTCTCGGCGTGCCCATCGCCGACCCTCCTCATTTCTTGATTACAATCTTATACCCCGCCTTTTTAAGCTGCGCGGTAAGCTCCGGCGAGGGCTTGTCCTTTTCAGCGTAGACGCAATAGGTCTTTCCGTTCTTTACGGCGTGGTATTCACGGTTAAAAGCCTGTGTCAATATCTCACCTTTTCTATTCCTTCATATCGTTCCTCGAACGGCTTGAATTTTTCTGCCGGAACGCATTCTTGCAATAGCGTATCAATCTCTTGTCTGTATGCGTCGCACTCTGGATTTTTCACGTTACCGATATATTTCTTATATCGTTCATAGAGCTTGTCCACCTCTGCTATAAGCCGTTCCGTGCGTTCATACCCGAATCCGTATACGCGGTGCAAGGCTATGATTATCAGGTCAGAAGCTATCTGCTTGCCATAGCTTTCTCCAATGTCCATTCCCGCATCAAAATATGCGTGGAAGCGTTTTATTAAGGCGTTATTCGGCATTATCGATCCTCCTCATACGGGCTTTTCAAGCTCCAATCCCACACGTTACCGCCCTTGTAAGCGTCGCGGAAATGGTTTCTACGTCCGTCGCCGCGGTACCAGCAAAAGCCTTTCGGCAATACGCGCCCCACATCAGTCTCTCCTTTCCGCTCCCGCTCCCATCTACTGAGCACGTCTGCCGCGAGCGCCTTGAGCTCGTCCGTCGCGGGAAATGATGAACGGTAATAAAACTGATTAGGCGCGGTCAGCACGTCCATTATGCTTTTTCCATATCCCGCGTCGTATCGGTTAAGCACCGTCCATACCACAGCGGCTTTTTCGGTATCGCTTGATATGCCCCGAGCTTCGCCCCATATGAGTTTAGCGAGAGCGGTTATTTCAGCTTCGCCGTACATCGGCTCTTGCGATATGTAGGCTGTGCCCTGCGGTATCGGCTCTATCGGCTCTATCGGCGCCATCGTCGAGCACAGCGGCATTATGGCGGCGAGGATAAGGGATAAGAGGTTAGTCATTCTCTGCCCTCCTATTCCAAGCTTTTACTTTGGCGTCATCACCTTTCTCGCGGTCACAGGCGGGATTATTAAAGCTAACGACCGCGCCGCATTCGGTGTAGTTCAAACAATAAAACATCGATATCGGGGTTATTAAGTTCATAAGTTCGACTCTGCCCCCACAGAACGGGCAATGCTTCAGCTCAGTCATTTTTTCACCTCCGGTGGCTCGGGTAGAGGCTGCCAAAAAGCAACCTCCAGCGCGTGCGTCGGCTCATCTTCGCTATCATATGCGTTCCAAACGTTGTGTTTTTTGGAATAATTCAGCACTAAAAACACGCGCTTTTTGGTGTAACATAAATTGAGCCCCGTTTTCTCCGGCTGTCGCTCAGCCGTGCTTATCCACTTGAACTTATCAGCACTGCTTACAAGTTCCTCAATGGCATCTGCGGCCTTTGCAAAAAGCGGGCCTTTTTTGTCTCCCTTATACCCACACTCGCCACACATAGACAGCGAATCAGCTTCCCGCAACGCCTTCACCAGTTCCTCATAATCACGCATCGCTAAAACCACCTTTCAAAGTTGCGGTCATTGTAGTCAATTACAAGCCGCTTTTCTCTTGCCATGGCATTCAGCGCACGGACGCACGGACGGCCCTTGTCGTTATCGGTGCAATAATCGCAAATACGCCCATATCCGCAACACCCTAACGGCGTTGTGCCGTCTTGGCTTTGCTTGTCGCTCCACTTTTGGAAAGCATTTTCCCCACGTCAACCGCTTCTTGTCCTTTGGCTTTCTTGCGGCGGGAACATCAGAGTATGGCTCACCGAAAAGGTTATCCATCGCTCTCCACCTCCTGTTTCAGCCAATCGAGCATAGCACCGTTGCAACCTTTCCTATAGCGCTGCTCATATTTGCAAGTTCCGTTATCGTCATTAAAAAACATACATTCAGCGCAATACATATGTTTTGCAATCCACTCCGCAATCATGTCATCCGTGGCGTTGTGGAAATACTTATCGGCGTTGGTCTGCTTCTTCTCAATCTGAAGCGCCATCACTCGTCCCCTCCTCTGCACAAACCGTCTCGGTAGCCTATCTGTGTACACCGAAATGCGCTCAGGGTTGATGTCGCCCCAATAAGTGATCTCGTCCGATTCTGGCAGCCATGTATGCATTTCACCTTTAAGACCCGTAATCCGAACCCGCAGCACTACCAGTCCTGGCATCCACCAGCTTGTCGGCTTTTCCGACAAACAGACGAACGGAGCCACCTGCCGGTTCAGTCCATTCCGCAGGATGCTTTTCGCATTTTCTTTTGTTGTGGAGTGATATAGGTATTGCTTTCTACCCATCAAGCGTTACCCCCTTCATCCTCTATTCTTTTTGCATGGTGGCAAAAACCATTTTTGTCGGTCAACACAACGCCAGCGTGGTTTGTGCAACACTTCATTGATCCGTTGTAAAAGTATCGGCACCCTTTACATCTGACTACCTCCACCACATCGGCGGCGGGGATGTCGCGCAAACGGTCATTGGCATATTGGATTTCCCAATCGTCCTCCAATGCTCGCTCCATCAAATCTCTTGCGGCGTCTTTCTCAATATACTCTTTCATTCTCCTTCCTCACTTATCCACTCCCCGCCGGTCTCTCCCGGCTCAAGCGGACCGTCATAGGGCTCTATGTGGGCGACGTGGTATCCGCAGTCCGCGCATATCACGTTATCGTCAGGCAGGATCGCGGCTCTCCCGAGCCTCCCGCCGGGACGCATAAGCTTAGCCCCGCATTTCGTGCAGCGGAATTCATTGTCGTAAATCGACTTGCGCCAGATAAGCGCGTACTTTTCACTCATCGTTCATCCGCTCCTTAAGCTTATTCGCATACTCGATATACGCCGCGATCTCCATCAGTGAGCACTTCGCCGTCTCCGGAGCAATATCAATCCAGTCGTAAGGGTTTCCTGCGGTCTCGGCGATCAGCTCGATAGTCATCTCGTCTATCTCAGTTCTTTTCATTTTCCCGCTCCTCCTTCTCTTTTGCGTCGAGCCTTGCCGCGAGCCTGTCAAGATAAAACTTTGCTTTTCCAACGTCAACGCGATATGCCCCTTTCAGCGGCGCTCTCCACAGATATTTAACGACCTGTCCTGCCAGCCACGCGTCCACCGGATCCGTATACTTGCACAGTGCCGCCTCTATGGCGTCTATGCATTCAACGCCTCCCGCGGTATAATGGCTTGGATGATTGATGATGTCGTCACTCATTCCGTCCACCCCTCGATGATCTCAGCTCTATTCATTTTCTCGCTCCTTCTTCTCTTTCGCGTCGAGCCTCGCCTCAAGACGCTCGAGCTTTTCGTTCATTATCCGATCTACTTCCTCGCCGCCTGCCATACTTGCTACCTGCAGCACCATAATCGTCACGTCGGCGGCCTCTTCGGCGACGTCTTCAAGCAGCCTTTCAAACTCCTCTTCGGTGTCAGCTCTCCAGAGCTTGCATATAGCCTTCGTCAGCTCGCTCATCTCCTCTATGGCAACCTTGAGCTGGGCGTCATGGCCGTAGGTATCGATGGCGCGAGTTATGATTTTTGCCGTCCTTTCGTTAGTCATAGATTGTTCTCCTCCCACTCTGCTTTTTCGAGCAGCCATTCCTCGATGCAGTCCACGCAGGTTTTCTCGTCTATCCTTCGCTTCGTGCACTCGCTGAAACTCTCGTATCTGCATAAATCAGCGGCTTGCATAATTACTGCCGCTATATGTACCGCTCTTTTGGCTATGCCGAGGCTTTTGTCTATCGCTTTTTCAAGGTCATTCATTGATTTTTCTCCTTCTTTGTGCTATCATCGGGAGGTAAGGGCCTTAACCTTTACCTTATTTCGCCGTCGCGTCCGAGCCACCGGACGAGGCGGCTTTCTTTTTGCTTTCGTCTTCACCGTGCAGCCCTCGCCGGGCGGGCACGGTCTTCTTTTGCCCGTTATGAGCATATAGTCGCACGTCTTTGTCGTGGTCGGTCCGCCGCAGTAGTAGATGCAGCCTCTACATGGGTCTTTCACGCGCCCACACCCACGAGGCGGCATATCAGCTCAGCGATCCCGCCGAGCCCGAAGTAAAAGCCCGCGACCACGGCTCCGGCGAAAAAGGTCTTCACGAGCAGCTCTCCGATAAACTCAGCTCTCTCTTCTCTGTTCATTCCCGCTCTCTCCTTTCTTCTTGATTGGCACCACAGGCGGATGAGGCCCGCGACACCTTGGGCACAAGTAGCTTGTCCCGCTCCACTGTGCCGCAACGTTCCAGCGTTCTCCGCACCGGACGCAGTTTTCATAACGGTAATCTCTTCTCATGGCTTTATCCTCTTCCATATGCTTGCCCGGCGCCGCTCGTCCTCTTTGCGACCCTCCCGTAGCTTGTCCGGGCCCTCGCGTTTCCACGCGGCATAAGCCTCGCACGAGCCCCAGCACGCGGGCGTCCGGTGGTCGCAGCCTTTGCACGGTGGTTTCTTCATATGCTCATCCACCTCGCAAGTGCCACGAGCGGCACGACGATCCGCCCGTTCTTCTTGCCTCCGGGGCGTTTTGCAGGGAAAGTCTTATCGAGGAGCAGCGTATCGCGGCAGAGCCCGACGACCTTGCAGGCTTCCGTTATGTATATCGTCTCCCTTCCCGGGAACCGCTCGCTCAGCCGCTCAAGCTGATCTCGATAGCCCTCTTTTTCTCGCGGCATTGGGGCGCCCTCCTTTCTTGGTATTGCATTAGCTCTTGTATCGACTTGTAAAACCGATTAGACATTTGCTCCATTAAAAAGCTCGTCTATGCTTACGCCCAAAGCATTGGCGAGTTTTAGCAATACCTTTGAAGAGACGTTCTGCGTTTTTCCTCTCTCTATCAAGGAGATTGCTACCCGGCTTACCCCGCTCTTTTGCGCCAAGTAAGCCTGGCTCATTCGCTGAGCCTTCCTTAGTTCTGCTATCTTATATCCCATAGATTATCACCTCCTTTCAGTCTGTCAAATCAATTTGACAACGCCATTATACCATCTTTCTTCCCGTTGTCAAGTACATTTTTCAAGTTTTGTAAAATTCTTTTTCCAAAACGCTTGATATTTGCTGGCGCTCGTTGTATAATGCAGTTTACAAAGAATAAGGAGGCGCCGATATGAAATTAAGTGATGTAGTCATTGAATATAGAGGTAAACACGGACTATCGCAGAGAGCTTTTGCTAAGCAATGTGGTATTTCCCACGCATATATAGCCATTCTTGAGAAAGGTGAAAATCCTGCGACCGGGCGACCAATTACTCCTACGATCCCACAGTTAAAAGCCATAGCTTCGGGAATGGGTATGACTTTAGAAGCACTCCTAACGATATCGGACGATATCGAGATTGATATTTCGGACAAACCCTTCCCTCTTAACCTCGCCCCTATGCCAAAGACAAGTAAAGCCCCGCGTCTCGGCTCTATTGCCTGCGGCGAGCCGATATTAGCGGAGCAGAATATTGAGGGGTACGACGACGTGCCCGATTATGTGAAGTGTGACTTTACGCTTCTTTGCAAGGGTGACAGTATGACCGGAGCGCGGATCTATGACGGCGATATCGTGTGCATAAAACAGCAGGAAGAAGCTCAAAACGGGCAGATTGCAGCCGTGCTCGTTGACGGTGAGTTTGAGACTGAGGCGACGCTTAAACGTGTGAGGCTGCTCAAAGACGGTATAGCACTATGGCCGGAAAATCCCGCCTATGAGCCGTGGATCTTCACCGGCGAGGACGCGAACAGGGTCCATATTATAGGGATCGCCACGCACTTTATAAGCGTAGTTAAGTGAGGGAGGACGAGAAATATGAACAAAGGCGATAATGAAAAGCGCCCGGTGCCAAGTAATGACCGCGTGATAACCGTTATTTCCGTGATAGGCGGTATTATTGGGGGCTCTCATCTATGGTATACTATTCCCGATAGGAATGTATTTCAATTGATTGGTTTATGCCTTGCTGGAATGCTCGTTTTCTTGCTCTTTTGTGTTTCCTGCGTTGTTCTCGCCGGGCCTATCTCGCAGAAAGAGATGCCGAATAAATGGTTTGTGCTTGCCCGCGCTGTTGGTGTAGGTGCATTGTTAGTATACCTTGGGCGCACGCTGTTTCACCGATAAGGAGGCTCCCGACTATGTCGAAAAAACGCAAATATTATCAGCGCCCCGACGGTCTGTACGAAGCGATCCGCATAGTCAACGGTAAACGAAAAGCTTTCCGCGGGCATACTGAGGCCGAAGTGGAGCGGAAGATGATAGCATACGCCGCCGAACTGGAGCGTGGCAGGCTCTTCCGCGAGGTCGCGGACGAATGGGAAGATGCGCATTTTCCCGAGCTCGCGCCGAACACGCTGAGGGCGTACCGTCCCGCTCTCCGGCGGGCCGTCGACCGCTTCGGTGACGTGCCAATCCGGAATATTAAAGCGCCGGACGTCAAGCGTTTTCTCGTGGACTTTGCCGGGAAGGGCGCCGCAGCTATGTCTCAGCATACAGTAAATAATCAGCTCCTTCTCGTCAGCCTCGTGATGGGCTACGCAGCGGAGCTTGGAGAAATAGAATATAATCCCTGCGCGAATGTTGCGGCGCCGAAGGGCTTAGGCAAGACGCGCAGAGAGGCAGCTTCTGCCGAGGACGAGGCGAAGATCAAGGCGGCGGGTGGTTGGCTATTCCCCTTCCTCGTCCTCTATACAGGCCTGCGTAAAGGCGAAGCGCTCGCCCTTACCTACGGCGATATAGACGATGGGGAGGGCGTGATCCACGTCACCAAGAGCGTATACCACGAAGCGAACAAGCCCCGCATAAAGCGCCCGAAGACCGAAGCGGGAGCCCGCGACGTGCCTATCCTCGACCCGCTCCGGGCAAGGTTGCCAAAAAGCCGCGATAAGAGCCTCTATATCTTCTCGGAGGATGGCGGCAAGACCCCGCTCTCGGAAACGCAGTATCAACGGCTCTGGAGCTCCTACGTCGCCGAAACGGGCATAAGCTGTACGGCACATCAGCTCCGGCACTCTTACGCGACTATGCTTTTTGAGTGTGGCATTGAGCTCAAAGACGCCCAAGACCTTCTCGGCCATTCCACCGCCGCAATGACACAGGACATCTACACGCATATAAGAGACGCCCGACGGAAAAACACCGCCGAGCTGCTAAATATGAAGCTCAAATTTTTAGATGGCAACACATAAAATACACAGTATCTCAGTTTTGCCGCGTAAATAAAGGATTTTAACAGGCTTCAAATCCCTCCTTCCGCGCCAACAGCTAAAATCCTGTCGACGAACGTCGGCAGGATTTTAGCTTTGTATTCTTCATTTTTAAGATTTCAGTATTCATTATTCATTTTTGCGGCAGGTTTTTCTAAATAAATACTGAAGACTTAAGATTGAAAAATGAATTATTGTTGCGAAATTGCGTACTTTCCGATATTCTATCTGGTCCGTTGGAGCGTTAAACAGTAAATAGCATATTATTAGGGATATTTCCTTAAATATCAATATGGGAATATCCCTTGAGGTATGATGGCACAGGGTGATTATATGATCGAATTAAGGCTTCGTGATCTGCGTGAGGATCGCGATCTCTCTCAGAAAGCCGTTGCGAATTTGCTTGGAGTCCACCAAACGACCTACTCTGATTACGAGCGCGGGAACCTAAACGTACCGATTGCCGCGTTGGATCAGCTCGCGGATTTTTACGGCGTCAGCGTAGATTATCTCTTGGGGCGAACTTCGGTGCAAACGCCGTATCCCCAGAAGTGAGCGGTGTTCTTGTTCTACTATAAATATTGGGCAGCTTAGCCTATTGGCTTAGCTGCCCTCTTTTTCTCACTCATTCTTCCCAAACAGATAATCCATAAACACGGGGATGCGCTTTTCCCAGGCTGCCTCGTTGTGGACAGCTCCGGGTACTATGCGGGCGGCGACGTCCACCCCCTTTTCGGCGAGCAGCTTCGCGGTGTTGAACATCGCCTCCGGCATGCGAAGTGTCTTCGCCTCGGCCGCCTCGGCGCTTCCCATATCCATATACACCATCGTCGGCGCGGCTATATCCGCTGAGCGGATAAGCTCGGCCATCCCCCTCTTGCTGACCCAGAGGCTCGGCGAGAGCGAGGCGGCGCGGGAGAAAACGTGGTTATACTCCACGGCGGCGTAGATCGACATAAGCCCGCCCATGGAGCTTCCGGCGATAAAGGTATTTTCCCTGTCCGGAAGTGTGCGGTAAGCTTTATCCACCTCGGGCTTCATAACTCCGGTTATCCAGTCCATCGTGAGCTTGCCGCGCCCCTTGACTAAGTCGTGCCTCGGGAGCTTGATATCCCACGGGGAATACTCGGAAAGGCGCACAAGCCCGTCCGGGTTACACTCGATGGCGGCGAGGATTATCGGCATTTTTGTCTTCTCAAGATACTCCTTCATGCCCCAGCTCTTGCCGTAGGTCGCGTGCTTATCGTAAAACACGTTGTGCCCGTCGAACATATACAGCACAGGATAGCGGCGGTCGGACTTCTCATAGTCCTTCGGCGTATAGACGTACATCCTGCGCTCTCTCGAGGCAGGAAGGCCGGGGATCTCGACTTTCGTAACCTTTATCACTGGTGATCGCTCCCTTCGTTTTCTCTTATATTATTTTTATTATATCAAGCGTCCATTCCGTTGGCAAGCTCCCTTATGGCCTCTCCGCTGTCGCCTTCGATGCAAATCGAGCGATGCTCGATGCGTCTCGGGCAGAAGGCCTCGCTGTAGTTAAGGCAGGCGTAGACGGCGTTCGGATTCTCGTCCGTCATCTGCCAGAAGGGGTATTTGATTATGACCGGGGTGTTCGAGCCGACGCCTATCTCAAGAAACAGAACGCGCCGCCCCTCGTGCCCGCGCAGGAACTCCGCGTAGCGCCCGGACGCTTCGTGCCATCCCTCGTCCTCAACGAAGGAATCATCGGAGCGCAGGTTCATCGTAACCTCGCCGCCGTCCAGCGGGCAGACGGGTATGAGCTCCGGCGGAAGCTCGGTTTTGAGAAGGCTCTTGTCCTCCGGCGGCGCGAAAGCTCCGTCGGCTCCCTTCACGAAGCCCTGAGCCTCCATCGCCCGCATCACCCAAGCCTCGTTATCAAACGTCAGCTTGATCGAAGGGTCGACGCTCTGGAAAAGGCCGTAATCCCCCTGCGTATAGAACAGGCGGCTTTTATCGAAGCCCGCCCTCTGGAACTGGTGATCCACGTTCGTCGTGATAACGAAGTAGTCTTTTCCGTCCACAAGCCTTCTAAGATCGTCGTAAACCGGCTTCGGCGGGGACTGATAGCGGTTAATGTAGATATACCTCGCCCAATACGCCCAAAAGCTCTCCTTCGATGGGAAGGGGTAAAAGCCGCCGGAGTACATCTCGCTTATGCCGAAGCGCTCGCCGAAGTCGGAAAAGTATCTCTCGAACCTCTCCCCGCTGTAGGTAAAGCCTGCAGCCGTGGAGAGCCCGGCTCCCGCTCCTATCACGACGGCGTCCGCCTTCTCGAGCTCCCGCCTCAGGCGGTCGATATTCTCCTCCCTCGTACCGCGCACACCGGTGAGATGGGAGGCGAAGCGCCTCACGCCGTCGAGCCCCTTTCTTATCGTCTCAATATATCCGTTATTATCAGAGTAATTCCTTCTCATAGTATTTTCTGTCCTCATCCTTGAACACGTTGAATATGACCTTATCAACTTTTCCCGGGTGTCCCCCGAGCCAGTCCGTCACCGTTTTAACGGCGATCTGCGCCGCCTTTTCGTTCGGGAAGCGAAACACTCCGGTGGAAATGCAGCAGAATGCGACTGTTCTGAGCCCGTTTTCCGCGCAGAGGTCGAGCGTCGCGCGGTAGCAGTCCGCGAGCAGTCTCTCATGCTCCGGCGTCAGCCTGTCTGTAACTATGGGCCCGACGATATGCACGACCTTCTTTGCCGGCAGGTTATACCCATCGGTCAGCATAGGCACTGCCGTCGGCTGCTCGTAGCTCAAACCGTATCTCCCGCGAAGAAGCTTCATCTGCCGGTCGCACTCAGCGCGAAGCTGCACCCCCGCGAAGGTGTGGATGCAGTTATCTATGCATGTGTGCATAGGGGCAAAGCAGCCGAGCATTTGGGAGTTTGCCGCGTTCACGATTGCGTCGACCGCGAGCCTCGTTATATCCCCCTGCCAGAGGGCAATGCCCTCCCTGATAAACGGGATATCGTCAGCCGTCACAACGCCTGTTTCCTTTACCCTCTCCGTCAGGTACTCGTCCTGTACGGAAAGCACCTCGTTGGGAAGTCTTTTCGGCATTCTGATATTCATAAGCGAGCGGAGAAGCACCCGCTTTCCCGCCTCGTCGCGCGGGGTCTCGATATCCCTATACTCTGCCGAGTCCTCCTTGAAGGCCTCTACTAAAAAGCCGAGTCTCTCCGCCTGCGTAGTAAACGAGCTCATCTCTCCGCCTCCGCTCCGGTTTTTTATTGTATAGCTTATTTCTTTGTAACTCCGTCGCCGTATATGGTCGTCCAGTCGTTCTTCATGGAGATAGCGACCCAGCCGTGCTCCTCGCAAAGCTTAAACATCTTGTTCGCCTTTTCAACGTTGCCGTTCTCCCGCTCCAGATCGTCGCAGCAGAGCATAAAGGCGAGGCTCTTGTACGGGTTATTGCTGACTACGTACTCCGCCATACTGGAGTCGCCCGTGCTGTTTCCGAAGCTGAGCACAGGCTGTACGCCGATCTCCTGCGCGATAACCGCTACCTTGTTCATTTTCAGATTCTTTACGAGGAATTCACCGCCGAGCACAAGCTGATCGTTCTCGTCAAAGACGTAGTCCAGCCCGTCCTCATCTGCCTGCTCCGAGGCGACGACGCTCTCGTCCGAGCCGATAACCTGCCCCATCGGAATATTCAGCGGGGAATTATCCACGATGCCGCGCACGATGAAGCGGTCCGTGCCGCTGACGATGTAGACGGTAAAATCGTTTGCCTGCAGGTATTCCACCACCTGAAGCATCGGCTTATACCAGCCCTCGCCGCGCAGCATACCGTCATAGCTCGGCATACTGAGCTTTTTGAACTCCTGGATATACGCGTTGAATTCGTCGATAGTCATTCCGGCGAAGGAGGAGGCTATCGCCTGACCGTGATCCACCTCCAGCCCGACGAAGGAAGCGCCAGAGGCGTTCTGCTCCACTATTTTCAGAGCGGTCTCGCGCTCAAATGCGCTGGCGCGGTCCTTGTAGTCCGGGTCCTCAAGCACGCGGTGCACCAGAAGCGTGTAGTCAAAGTAGTTGGGGTCTGTCTCGCAGAAGAGCGTTCCGTCCAGATCGAAAACTGCGACGCGTCGGTCGACCGGGATATAATCCGCCCCGCTCTCGTCCGTGATCGCCTCCATATATGAGGTCAGGGCTTCCTTTGCCTTGGCGCTGTCCGTCCAAAGAGAGAGGGCCGTCTCTCCGGAGGCCGTCTCTTTCTTCGCGTCCTGCTTCGGAGATACGGCGATAACGTACAGCACGCTGACCGCAAGGCACAGGCAGATGGCTATTATGGCGACGGTGCGCCAGACTGAGGATACTTTTTTCATAACGATTCTCCTTTATTCATTGGTTTCCGGTCACTTATCTGTTGCGAAGTCCGCTCTGCCTCTTCTGACTGCGAAGCAGCGCCGCCGCATATACGATAAAGAGGATGGCCGCGAAAGCCGCGCCGACGATATACGATACCGTCTGACCGAGGCGGAAGCCCTCCTTCGCCATCAGTATGTAAGTGAGGCTGACGGCAGACATAAAGGTCGCCGGGATCGCCGTAAGAAGGGAGCCGAAGCGATACGGGCCCTTTTTCACAAGATAGGCGGTAGAAGCCCAGAGGGCGATCATGGCAAGCGTCTGATTGCTCCACGAGAAATAGCGCCATATGGTCTGGAAGCCGTTGTCGTCCACGATGGCAAACCAGGTAAGCAGCCCGCCGATGGCGAGCAGCGGAATTGTAAGTATAAGGCGGTTTTTTATGCTCTTCTGATTCAGCTTGAATATCTCCGCAAGAATAAGGCGGGCGCTGCGGAAGGCGGTGTCGCCGGAGGTGATCGGGCAGACGATAACTCCCGCCACCGCAAGGATGCCGCCGAATACGCCCAGAACGCCGGTGGATATCTCGTAGACCACGTTTGAAGCCCCGTTTGCCAGCGCCTCGTTAAGAAGCTGAGTCGTGCCGTAGAAGGCCACGCCTGCCGCCGCCCATACGAGGGCGATCACCGACTCGCTTATCATTGCGCCGTAGAATATCTTGCGTCCTTCCCTTTCCGAGCGGATGCATTTTGCTATCATAGGCGACTGGGTCGCGTGGAAACCGGAGACCGCGCCGCAGGCCACCGTGATGAACATATACGGCCAGACGGGTGTGCCCTCCGGGTGCAGATTTTTGAGGCTTATCTCAGGAATCGTATACTTGCCGCCGGAGAAGAGTATCCCGCCGATAACGGCTCCCGCCATTACGATCAGCAGCACGCCGAACACGGGATAGAGCTTGCCGATCAGCTTATCAATGGGCAGAAGCGTCGCGAGCAGGTAGTATAAAAGGATGACGACAGCCCAAAAGGTGCCGTTCATCCAGCCGGGCGTCAGCTTATCAAGCAGCCCGGCCGGGCTCGTGACGAACACCGTGCCGCAGAGCACCAGCAGAACGGCGGAGAAGACGCGCATTATCCATTTTGCCGCCCTGCCGAGATATTCGCCCGAGAGCTCAGCGATCGACGCTCCCTCGTGGCGCGAGCTTATCATACCGCTCATATAGTCGTGCACGGCGCCGCCGAGGATCGAGCCGAACACGATCCAAAGGAACACGACCGGCCCGAACACCGCGCCCATCAGCGCGCCGAAGATCGGCCCCGTGCCCGCAATGTTGAGCAGCTGCACCAAAAAAGCCTTCCACGGCTTCATCGGCACGCAGTCCACCCCGTCGTTTATGGCGATAGCCGGCGTCAGCCGGTCGTCCGGTCTGAAGATCTTCTCCGTAACCCTGCCGTAGACCAAATAGCCAACGAGCAGTACCGCAAACGAAACAAGCAAAGATATCATAAGCTAACCCCTTTCCGCGCAAAAAGCCTCAGTCTTCTGAGCATAAGTATATCAGACTGAGGCAGAGTTTTCTATACACTTTTGATAATTTGTGTTTTACATTTTTCCGCTGTCAGGCAAGCTTTCAAAGTCTTGTCCGGAGTCAGCCTGCAAGGTCGGCTCCGAGGGAGTTGCCCTCCGGGTCGAGCCATATAATTATACCGTGGTCGGCGAACACCTCGCCGCAGCCCAGCATAATCTCGGCGCTGCCGTCTGAGTTGACGGAGAAGCACGGGCCCGATAGTACGGCCTTGAACTTCTCCCGGCTCATCTCCTCGTCATACCAGTCGGGCACGAGCTCATAAAGCTCCTCCGCGGCGATCTCGCGTATCTTTGCGTCAAAGCCCTCAAGGTCAGCGCAAATCTCTCCGAGCCTTTCGAGCGCGGCGTCGGCTTTTCCGTCCTCGGAAATGCCGAGATCCACCGAGGCTTCCTCGCCGAGGTAGTCTATCGTGCCCTCGTACAAACCGAATTCGCGGTTCAGCTTGAATTCTCCGAGCTCGCTTCTCAGAACGTCGCTGTCGGGCAGTACGGGCTTGCGGGGCTTATTCTCCGTCTTATAAAGCCGCGGCTCGTCCACCTCCGCATCAATCAGCCTCTCAACGAGGTAGGAATAGAAGCCTGCGTCCTTCTTCGGCTCCGCCTGACGGACAAGGAGGCGGTAAGCCTTTCCCTTCTTGAAGTTATATAGATACGAGATGCCGAACAGCTTCTTCGGCGCGAGCCAGCGCAGCCAGTTGTACGCTCTCGTCTCTATCGGCTCCCCCGTTACTGAGTCGATCGCCGCGTCAAAACGCGCCTCGCATTTAAACATTCCGTCGAGCACCGGAAAGGCGGGGTCGCCCTTTCCGTGGCAGTAAGATATGCGGGCGGTTATCTCCAGCGGCTCGCCCGTAAATTCGCTTAAAAACTCCTCTTTAGTCACGTTCTTCTCCCCTGTCTCTTGCCCTTCTGCGCTTCCTGACAGCCGTTATCAGCGCTGCTCCTGCCGACGCGGCAAGGCAGAGCCCGGCAGCACGGGCAACGGATACCGACGTGCCTGTCGGGATAATGCCGTCGCGCGTGTTCGTAAAGTCCACCTCGCTCAAGCCTCCGTTCACTCCGCTTCTTATTGTCCCTTCGCTCAGGCCGGATACGGATACCTCGTAGTAACCGTGATCCGTCTCGCTGACGGAGTAGTACACTCCGTCGTAGATGCCCTCGATCAAAAGGACGTCGCCGTGTCCGAGCTCGATTTCAAGAACGCCGTCAGCAAACTCATCGCCGATAACCTCGCCGTTTTTCTTTATAACAATCAGCTCTGTATCTGTCAGGGGCTTTACGGTTCCGCCCTGAAGCTGCGTAAGTTCGATCCTGAACGGGAATTTGGCGAACCGGTCTCCGAAGCTTCCCGCAACGGTTTTACTTATTCTGAGCGCTCCCAGCCTGCTCGAGTTGGTGATCGTTATCTTTAAGCTATCACCCTCGTGGACAGTCAATTCTGCCGTTCCCATACCGTTTTCAAAGCCCTCATCAGGTCTGACGCGCACGAGGGGCGTGTCTGTCCCGTTCACGCAGATCGACGGCGTGTAGCCCGCGAAGTCTCTCTCGGCCACGCGGTATACCGTTCCGATCGGCAGGCCGAATATCGTCAGGATCTCGCCGTTATATAGGTCAAGTGTGCGTATTATCTCGCCCTCGTCATTGACGACCCAGATAAAGGGCTCGTCGCCGCTTTTAACGGCGGAATAGATCTCGCCCGGCTCAAGGTTCTGAAGGAGAATAGTTATCGAGAATGCCTCGCCTCTGTCACGCCCGTCGACAATCTTTGTAACGCTGAGGTCGACCGTCTTCTCAAGCCTGTTCGTAAAGGTGACCGTCACTCTCTCGTGTTCATCCGCCATCTCCCATTCAGTAGAGTTTTCAATTCCGATAACCGGGGCGAGCGATGCGCTCTGAACGATTTCCGTACCGCCCGACTCATCGGTGACCGCCCAGCTTGAGTAGTAGTCGCCGGCCGGCTCTGAGAACCTGTACTGTGCGCCGACGGGGATTCTTTCAAAAGTGACGCTCTCTCCGTCCTCCAACGAAACGATAATACCCATACAGTTCCCATTCTCATCTGAGGTGAACGAATATGTCTCCGTCCCTACAGTGTAGCTGTATGGGATATTCACGCCAATGCCGCGGAAGTCGGCTCTCAGCTCATAGGTACCGGAATTCTCGAAATGCCCTACCACGAGCTTTCGGAGCGTTATATCCACCGGATCGACGCGGGGCGCAGTATATGTGTTGACGCAGGAAACTGTCGCAGTTGCGTTTGCGGTTATCCTGCCCGAGGGCGACGCGGGGCTGAAGGCGGCCGTATACCCTTCCGCAGTCTCCTCGGAAACGGAGTAGGTAAAGCCTGCGGGAAGTCCCGTTATCAGCATACTGTCTCCGTCCGACAGATAGAAGGAGCCCGTCCCGTCCCGGAAGCTCACTCCTCCGTATACGCCGTTTACCGGGCGACCGGCGCTGTTTTTAAGAGTTACGGTAAATCTAAATCTTTGGACGTTGTTTCCGCCGACAATGCTCTTCATAATATACAGGCTCCCCGTCGGAAGTCCGTTCGTAACAGTAGCCGTAGTAACGCTTCCCGGAAGAATGATGTAGCCCGGGGTCATCTCCTCGGAGACGTATCTGTATCCGTAAGCCGAATAGTAGAGCCCGTCGTCCTCAAAAACGACGTAGTCCTCATAGGGATCTACCACCATGAAATGGTAAGTCCAGGTATCGTCCGAGTTCTTTTCCCAGTAGCCGGAGGTCGGGTTGCCCGAAGCGTCGGTCTTCGCCGTGCTGTTTAAGGACTTTATCTCGTCGTCCGGGCCGAGACCGGCCCCGTCGGCATAGATGAGCGTCTGCTCGGGATAGTTTATGCTCGCCTGATACTCCTCGGAAACGACATAAGTTATCTTCGCGTAACCGTTTCCGTCCGAGGTGGGCTTCGTCGGCGCCGAGGAGCGCTCGTAGCCTGCCAGTATCACGGGATCGGTAAACACGAAGCCCTGATACTCCGAGTCGCTCCGGTGGGTTATATTGCCGGATGTAGAGCTCTGATTGACTGCAAAGCAGCCCTCATAGCCGGAAACGTAGGACGTTCCGCCCGTTCCGCAGGCCCCGTAATGCCTGTTCGTCTGATATCTTGAGTCTCCGTAGTTCGTGCTGCCGGCTATACCTCCGTACCAGCCGCCGCCCGCTCCGCCGATGCTGTGGATGCTGCTGTATACCGTATTGCTGACAGAGCCGCCGATTCCAAAGCTTCCGTAGGCAAGCCATTTTCCGACAGGCGATGAGTCCGCTGACGTCGTATACACGCCTTTGGCGGAAATCGACGCCTTATAGGTCTGGGCAAAGCCGGAGACCTGGGTGAGCGGCATCTCCTCCTTCTGCCCGTCCAAAGCGGCGCTGATCGGAAGAAGGCGTCCGCCGTCCTCTTTTCGCAGAGCGACTCCGCCGCCGCCTCCGCCCGCGACCATTATGCGGGACTTGAGCGACGGGAAGGAATTCCATGTGCCGTCAACAAGCCGGAAATCGGTAGCTCCTCCGCCGGCTCCGCTGCCCTCGTCTCCGTCATAGCTGTTTGCCCCGTTGCCGCCGCCGTTCCATCCGCCGCGAGAGTAGGCGTTGCGCTGCCTGAAGCCAGCCTGTCCCGCTCCGCCGACGTAGACGTAAATCATCTGACCGGCCTCAAGGTGGATCGTTCCGCTCGTGTAAGCTCCCTTGCCTCCCTTTCTGGCCCATATCATATACACGGTGGCGTCTCCGCCGTCTGCGCCCCACGCCTGCATGAAATAGTCTCCGGTTATCGGGGCGGTAAACGTCTGCGTGTAGCCGGTATACGGGTAAACCCACGATCTTGACGGTATCCACTTAGCGTAAACCGTTATCGTAGCCTTTTCATCATAGTCCTTCAGCGAGAATTCATGGAGCTCGTCATCGTCCTTGAGGCGGTATACCCAGCCCGCAAATTCGTAGTTCGTCCTCTTCGGTATGGGCACGGCGTTATGCTGGGCCGCCGTCGGAAGCTCGTCATATCGGTAGCGAATAGCGTATTTTGAGCCGCCGGTCTCAAAGTAACCTCCGAAGGCGTCAAAGGTGACCGTATAGTATTTTGAGAAGAAGGCGGCCTCTGTCATCAGCGTAAGCTGAGGATAGGGGCGGTTTGCCGCGGCATTGCCCGTGAGCCCGTCCTTCCATTTCTTCGTTATTACTATCTGACCCTCGGCGAGAGGCGAGTTCAGGAACACGTATTTGCCCTCGTCGTTTTTGCCGAGCTCGGCGCCGAGCGTTCCGTCGTCTCTTCGCTCGCAGATCTTGAAGCTCCCGTCCTCGTAAACGAAAACGTTATAAGTCTTCGTATCGCCCTGATAGTTTATCTGTCCGCCCTTTTCGGCAAGGCCGGCGTCTGTGATCTTTATTCCCGAGGGCGCCGCAGTCTCACGCAGCTCGTATACTCCCTCCTCGATATCGGTAAACTCAACAACGCCGTTTTCGTCGGATACTGCCGATCTCTCCACCGCGTTTCCATCGGCTGATGTGCCGCGCAGGCTGAACGCAGCCCCGGGCAGATAACGCAGCCCCTCGCCGACGCGCTCCGCCTTATAGAAGCTGAAGGCAGAATACTTTTCGCGGTTCATTATGAGTATATCGCCGAGCTCGCTTACGCTGACCCATTCGCTCGAATCGATCGGCTTGCCCGTCGTCTTGCTGCGCTCATAGACCTTGACCCTGCGGTCACCGCCGACCTCAACAATTATCTCAACGTCGGCAGGAAGAAGCCTGTAGCCGTCGGTTGTCTGAGTCTCTGTGAGTCTGTATTCGCCCCACTCTACGTCCGAAAAGAAAATCTCGCCGTCGTCGCTCGATACCGCCGTCTTATAGATCATGTTATCGTAATGCGAGCGGCCCTCAAGGCTGAACTCAACGCCTCCGATCGGTCTTCCATCCCGCTTTCCTACCTTGTAGAGGCTGAAATCTGCGTACATTCGCGGCTCGTTCTCTATCCTGATCACCGTGCCCTCTTCAAGAGAGGCGGAGTACATATAGCTCTCGGGCGCGACTGATCCGTCCTTCAAAAGCGGCTTTCCGGTCTCGGCGTCGGTCTCTATCTCCCCGTCCGTCGTTTTGAAAACGTCGAGGTCCGCGGCCCACAGCCTGCCGTAGCCGTCGATAAACACCTGATACGGCAGCTTTCGAAGCACCCAGTCTCTCGTTGAGGCGACCTCTTCAATATAATAGCTTCCGCGCTCGATATTGGAAAAGACCGCGCTCCCGTCGTATGCCGTCGTCTCATACAGCTCGATCTGTCTTCCGGTATAGTAAGAAGCGCCGGTAAGCTTGAATTTGATATCAGGTATCGTGAGCTCGGGGTCATCCTGGCTTATTTTTATCATCGGTACGTCCGCGGTAATACGGAAGAAAACGGGGACATCCGGCGTAACCGTTACCTGCGGGATAAACTCGATTGTTCCGTCCTCACCGCTCAGCCCGAGGCGCATTATAAAGGCCAGATTATTGAAGGTCGCAGGATACGGGTTTCCCCTCTCCGCAACGTATTCCGGGGCCTTCATATAAAGGTATGCCGTAAGAGTTTTGTTCGGTTCCGAGAGCGTGCCCTTCATCTCGAAGCTGTCGCCGCAGTAGATTGCGACCGACTTGACGTCCTCAAGAGTATGGCTGCCGAGAAACTCGCTCATCTCGGAAAAGCCCTTTTCGGCAAGGAAATCCGAAGCTGCCTGACCGTCGGCGTAGTTTGTAAGCCTGACGGAATGATCAGCAAAGTACACCGTCGGGTTCGCGCCCACGCTTTTCAGCTGAGTAACGTCCACCGCATACTCCGGGTGCTCGGGATCTGCGCTGTAAAGCACGCCCTGCCACTGCCTTCCGGCGGCGTTTGCATCCTCAAGGTTATCTATAAACAGAAGGTTCTTGGCCCTGAGCACGGTATCCGGGGCGTATGTCAGCTTGTAGACGTACACTCCGTTCTGGTCGATGAAGGCGCTGCTCTTGAACTGCGTATCCGTGAACGCCCTGACGCTCTTCGAAGTGCCGACCGAAGTCGCCATAAGGGCGGCTATGCTTGTTCGCGCGTCGGCGTAAAGAAAGCGCTTCTGCCCGGCAGATTCGGGATCGAGAGACGCCATCCAGCCTCTCTCCTCATCTGATCCGGAAAGTCCGGATGCGTCGTCCGCGCTTCCTCCGGTTATGCTTCCGTTACCCGTCTCATAAGCTACGGGGTTATAAACCGCGTTCCCGTACTCCCTGACGGAAGCCCAAGAGTGTATCGTCTCATAACTCAAAGTATAGTGGATGCCGGGGTCCTTGATAACGACCTTAAGCATCGTTCTTCCCGAACCGCGCCAGTTCGGAGTGAGCTCGTATGTGAAGGCGTAATCCGCGCCGTTCGACCTCACTCTGAGCGTATTCGTATCGAGAACGGAGCCCTTGGGCAAGAGGTCGTAGAAAACGCCTCCGTCCTGCATTACGGGCTCGGTAAATATATCCGTACCCTCGCTCGCGGTTATCGTCTCGGTCATTCTGACCTGCCAGGAGACTACGAATCTCGCCATCTTCCTGTCGTTGCCGGTCGCCGTCACCCGCTTTGCAATGGAAGACTGAGTCTCCGACATGCGGGCATAGTCATAGTCGCGGCGGTAGGCGTCCTGAATATGGAAATAGCGGTAATACTGCCTCGTATCCCCGTCCTCAAGATCGAGAGTCCAGGGGAAAGCTCTGTAATCCTCGCCGGAATAGCTCACGCCGGTCACGCTTCCGTCAGATGAAAAGCTTACGTTCTTCGTCTGCCCCTCCCAGGTGGAATAGAGGTCAGCCCAGGTAGCGTTGTAAAGGCAGAGTACGCCAGCCTCGTCGGCGATCGAAAGCACCTTTTCCGAATCAAAGAGCTCGTATTCCGGCACAGTGCCGACGCTGACCTCGGCGTGCCTCGATTTCATCACAGTGCGGTAATAAAGGATATCCTTCGAGTGATCCTCGCTTTCAAGGAAGGTAAGCCTTAGCCCGCTCAGAACCGCGTATTCGGAGTTTACCCACGTCTCGCCGCCTTCGTGCCAATCCTTTTTCAAAAGGCGCACCCATTCGCCCTCGGCGGTCTGACCGTAGATAAACAGAACGTCGCCTATTCCGCCGCCGGCGTCGTTTTCGTCGATAACCGCGTCGTATCCGCCCGATGCGCTCCCGAATCTCTGCGCCGACTGATTGAGCTTCTCATTTCTTACGGAGATATTGAACTGCAGGGACTTGATGCGGTAGTCTCCCTTTCCTATGCTCACGACGTCGCTCGCCGAATGCCCGAGCTTCACGTCGTAATCCCACTGATCGTAAATAACGTACTCGCGGAAGTAGCCGTAATCCTTATCCGGATCGCCCGCGTAATTCCAGTCCTTCGTCAGAAGGTACGGAGTGCCGGTCATCCAAACGGCATAGTCAAATCCGTCATAGGTCTCAAGCGGGCCGCGCATACCGTCGTGCGTTCCGAACTGATCGAGGTCATATCGGGAGTATATGCCTCCCACGAAGCTGAGGGGAGCGAATACTCCGCCTATTCCCGCCCCGCTTCTCGCCGCGCCGTCGCCGCGCTTCCAGGCGTTGAAATGCCCATCCGGATCATAAAATTTCGGCTTTTCATAAGAATAAGAGCCGCGTCCGGAGGCTGTGGTGACCGGGTCGACCTCATCAAAGGGCTTCAGAGACGAGATTGCGCTGTTTGTAACGCTCCATTTCTCGACCTCCGCGCCCGAAATATCAGTATATGCGCTCTTGTCCACGCGGGTAAGCGCGTAGTCCCATCTTGATGTGCTTCTCTGATTCTCAACGGTGAAGGAGCTGTTTTCATCAGCCGGTGTGAACCTGCGTTCCCCGCCCCAGTGGAAACCGACAAGGGTGAGTCCGTCGGTTATCGGAATGTCCCTGATCGTTAAAGAATAGGGCTGGGTTATTCTCATATTGGTGGAGATCGCCCACACTATGTATCTGCCGGAGTCGGGATCGGTTATCCCGAAATCCGCCGGGTCGCCCCACGAGCTCTGCCAGCCGTCGTATACTCCCTGCGCCGTTTTGCTGACGCTCGTAACGACGGCGTTAGTGTTTATGTAAACCGGAATGTGCTCTGAATCCTTATCCTCCTTGTTCGGCAGCGAAAGAACCGCGTGGAAATCATCCGAGCGGCCGGCAGCCGGGTCTTCGGGATCGTAGTCCCTGTAGTCGAGGGTGGTTTTCGAGGTATAGTAAGCGAGCTCAATAAAGCCGCTTCTCGTTCCGTTCTCTATTTCGCGGAAGTTATAGAGTATCAGATTTCCGGTCGGCGTGCCCTGATCGTCCGTCTCACGTCGCCAGGCGAAGTAAACGCCCTCAGCGTATTCCGAGTCCGAATCCGCCTCCTCCTTAGTGGGAACGGAGAGCTCGAAATCGTCCGCTAAAGCTCCCAGGCGGTCTCTCAGTATATGCTCCGGTATCGTCATCCGGATCGCGTCCGGCTCCTGATCGGTATACACAATGAGCCTGTAGTTTATGCGAAAAACGAAACGATGACCCGACGCGGGATTATCCGCAGTCCAAACGAGCCTGTCGCCCACCTTAGAAGCCCCGCTGACGAACTCCACGAAGAAGGGCGGGGTGGAATTGTAGCCCGAGGGATCAAGCTCTACTCCCTTCAGGCGGACAAAAACGTAGGTTCCGTTCCCGTCGAGCGTAAAGGGGAGCGTGTCGACGTCCGTCATTCTGCTTGCGGAAACGCATGCGGCCTCGCGCTCGCTGTAAAGGCGGACCACCTTGTACCTCGCTGCGTCCTGACCTATAAGCGACTCCGACTTGAGATATGCCTGAACGGGATCCGAGCCCGTAAGCCCGCTCACCTCGATATTGATAAGCGGCTCATACAGGTTTCCGTTCAGCGCGGCGATTATCGCCTGGTTTTCAAGGATATCCGAATGGGCAAGCGTAATGCCTATGCTTTCGTCCTCCGTCCAAACGGAAAAGCCGTTAAGCTCAGCGTCACCGCCGTCCCCGTTCTCCTCAGGCTCGGCAGCCGTTTCCGTGAGCTCGGCCTCAGGCGCGCTTTCGCCCGGGGCCTCCCCTTCGGCGAAGGCCTCTAAAGGCAATATTGAAAGAGCCATTATAACGCATAACAGTAACGAAACTATTCTCTTCATTCTTTTTCACCCTTGAAATATATGATAAGCTTTTGAAAAGCATACTATAATCCATTATCTAATGTTTAATTATATCTCAAACGCTTGATTTTATCAAGACGCGCGGGCAAAAAAACAGGCAGAATCTTGCGATTCTGCCTGAATAATAAGTTACGAAAAGAAGCTCCACGCCGAAAGGAGCAGGCCGGGAATCACTACTATGGCGAAGAAGGCCCAGCTCACGAGGGTGAAGGTTTTTATAAACTTTCTTCCGTTTCCGGGATACTCGCGGACGTAGATGCGGTAGTTAATGACCGAAGCGAGGGAGCCGATGAGCGAGCAGAGCCCCGCCGTATCCGCCCCGTAGATGAGCCCCGCAAAGTTTTGGGTAAAGGGATAGAGCACGATGGTCGCAGGCACGTTCGATATTATCTGGCTGAGCCCTATCGACCACCAGTATTCCCTTCCCGCCACGCTCTCCTTGAGGAAGGCTGCGACGGCGGGGTTGTTGGCTATCGACGAGGAGAAGAGGAAGAAGCAGAGGAAGGTGAAAAGAAGGACGTAGTCCACCCTGAGAAAGAGCTTTATATCCGCTATCGCCGCTCCGGTGAGGACGACGGCCAAAGCGTACGGCCAGAGCGAGGTGCGCGTCACGATGACCGTGAGCACGACGGCAAAGAGGGCGAGATATGCTCCTCTTCGAGGCGTTAGCCTCCAGTTCTCGCGCTCCTTCCCGCTCCCCTCCTCGGGGACGGCGCTCTCGCGTGGGTCCTTTCTGTACAGGATGAAGATGAATACGGCGAGGAGAACGGCGCTCATAAGGCAGAGCGGCGACATATGTAGCATAAACCTCCCGAGGCTCACCTCCGCCTTGCCGTATAAAAACAGATTCTGCGGGCTTCCGAAGGGCATAAGGAGCGAACCGCGTATCGCGGCGATATTCTCCATAGAAATGACGGGCAGTATGTACTTCTCCTTGCCGGCGGAGCGGAACAGGGTTATCGTCAGCGGAACGAAGATGAGAAGGGAGACGTCGTTCGTCACGAACATAGAGGAGAAGAACACTCCGAACACCAAAAAGAGCGTCAGCGAGGTCATTCGCCCGAGCTTCGAGCCGAGCCTAACGACGGGGTATAGCACATTCTCCTTCTTGAAGCCCTCGAGCACCGTCAGCATCATCAGAAGGGTGCCGAGAGTGCGCCAGTCTATGCCGCCGATTAGCTCGAGCGTGGGCGGCGTTATTATGAAGCCTATGACCGCCGCGAGCAGAGACAGGGCGAGCATCGGCTCTTTTTTGAGAAACGATATGACTTTTTTCATTTTTTCTCCCTTGCGAGCACACAGACTCCGAACGGGTCGAGAACGCCGGAGAAGACCTTCCCGCCTATCAGTTCCGGCGCTCCGTACGCCTCGGGTATCGGTGCGGGTACGCCGCGCAGGTTGAAGATGGCCTCGCAGTCCGCTCCGCGCATTATGAGAAGCCCGCGCCCGTCGTCGGCGAAAAGCTCTGCCGAGCGGTCGAGAAGGTCCGGGCAGGCCTTGCGGACGCTGATAAGCTTTCTGTACCAAACGTACATCTCCTTATCCTGACGCTTCTCGTCCCAGAGCATACCGCGGCGGCAGTCCGGATCGCGCCCGCCGTCAAGCCCGTATTCGCCGCCGTAATAGATGAACGGGCAGCCGGGGCTCAGCATCTGAATGGCGATCTCAAGCCTTGCGCGTCTCTTATCGCCGCCGCAGATATTGAGAAGGCGCGGAGTGTCGTGGCTGTCCAAAAGGTTCCAAAGGAGCGGCCATACCTTCGGGTGGAGCCTGCCCTTCAGCCGGTTTAAATCGTCGGCTATGCGTGAAGGTCTCCCTTCGCCCGAGGCGGCGTGCACCGCGCGGTAAAACGGGTAGTTCATAACGCTGTCCCACTCGTCGCCGCGGAGAAAATCGGGTGCGTAGTGCCATACCTCGCCGACCAAAAGCGCCTCGGGGAACTCTGCTCTCACCGCCCTGCGCAGGTCCTTCCAGAACTTATGGCCTATCTCGTCGGCAACGTCGAGACGCCAGCCGTCGATATGCGCTTTTCTGAGCCAGTAGAGCGCGACGTCGATGAAATACCGCGCCGTCTCGAGGTTATTCTGATTGAGCTTCGGCATACCTCCGTAATACCCGAAGGTGAGGAAGTTCGGCTTTACGCCCCAGCCGGAGCGCAGGGGGAAGCTCTCAACGTAGTACCAGTCTAAGTATTCAGACTTCTCGCCGTTCTTTTTAACGTCCTCGAAGGCGAAGAACTCGGTTGAGGTATGGTTAAACACCCCGTCGAGGATAACGCGAAGGCCGAGAGAATGCGCCCGCTCCACGAGGTTTATAAGGTCCTGCTCCGTTCCGAACGATGGGTCTATACGGTAGTAGTCGACCGTGTCGTACTTATGCGTCGTGCGCGCCTCGAAAATTGGCGTTAAATAGAGTATATCGGCGCCGAGCTCCTTTATATGTCCGAGCTTCTCGCAAAGGCCCGGAAGGTCGCCGCCTATCTCGTCCTTCGCCGTTATCGGCGCCTTGTACCACTTTTTATCCGAAACGGGCTTCGAGGCGGCGAAGCGTGACGGGAACACCTGATAGACTATCGCGTTTTCCGCCCATTTCGGGGTTTGATACTCGTCCTCCTCGCGCAAAGCCTGAGGAAGGTCGTACATCTCGTCTATATCGTGCGGCTCGCAGTCTGTAAATCTGTCGCAGGAGAGATACGTCGTCCTCCCCTCCCTGTCCCGAAGCTCGAACCAGTAGCGCAGGCAGATGACGTTAAACTCTATCTCCGCTTCCCAATAGTCCGAGACGGCGTCGGATGCGGCACGTCGCATCGGGGTGACTCTTCGGGAGTCGAGGAATTTTAGCGGTATGTATTTATCCTGCCAATGGAGAGTAACGCTCTCAAGGTCTCCCCTCCCGCTTCTCAGGCGTATAAAGAATCGCCCCGGCGAAAGGCAAAGGGCGTCGCGCCCCGTAGCCTCATGGCTTATTGCTGCGTAGTTCATGGGTTTACCTCCCGTGTGTGGGTTAATGTTTCCTGCCTCATCTAATAAAAAACAGCTCCTGGTGTATGTACGCTATCTCATTTATAGCGATCGGCTCAGTCGCCTTTTTTATAAAGTTCGTCAGCGCGACGAGGCGGTGATATACGGTCTTTTTCCGGTGACGCCTCGTGCTGATATCCTCCTCCACCATGAAAAAGAAGCCGCCGTATTCAAGCTCCTCCGTCAGGGCTTCAAATTCGTCCCTCAGCATTTTGATCCGCTCTCTCAGCGGGTACTCTCCGGCAAGAGGATCCTGCAGAAGAGTCGGGTCGTCGTCAAAGAAGGTCTTGCCGAACACAGTTCGCGCCTCAAGCTTTTCGCCGGTTTCGTAGTCCGTGATAACGCCTTTTTTGCGGTTATCCAGGTATATTCTCTGCGGCTCGCCGCAGCTGTCCTTCGTTATCAAAACGCCAGTGTCTCTCTTGGAATCATACGGGAAAAAAGCCCACACGTTTCTATACGAGAACGCGGTAGTGTTCCCGTTAATATCCTTTGCAAACGCTCTCGCCTCGTCCAATGTCATAGCGCGCCCTCCCGAATATCAACCGTATAGCGAATTATTATCACACGTGGTATGTCATTATAACATTTCCGGGCTGTAAGCTCAAGTATAACCGGCGTTAAAACAAATGGAGCGGGGATTGAAAATTGAGCTTCTTTATAGTAAGATCGATAAAAACGGCGAGGGGTGAGTCTCATATGAGGGGATGGTTTTTTAAGCAGGAGTTTTCCGAGAATGCACAGAAGCTGTATGATTTGCTGTATACAAAGAATTTCGATAAAGACGAGCTGATCGCGCAATTAGCTTCGGGCGTTTTCAGCGCAGACGATATCGATATGGCGGCTTATAGTTACGTTGACAACTGCGGCGAAGCTGAGTTTGAAGCGCGGGTGAACAATCTGTTTGACGGTATAGCTTTCGGCGAGCTTGTTCCGGGTATTGAGAGCAGCCATTTGGTTGAAGCGGTCAAGATCCTTCTCGACTACGGCATGGATCCGAACAGGCTATTTGAATACGATGACGACAGCGGTCATGCGAATATCATGCTGGCGCTTGCGTTCGTGTTCAACGGATATCAGGCCGCCGACGCCGCGGCAGAAATACTCAGCCGCGGCGGGAATCCGAGCCTGATAGTTGACGACGCAAGTCTTATACGCGAATTAAACTTTGAGCTGCTCTACTGTATACGCGGCGATGAAGAATTCCGCTACTATTCGGATTCTGTGGCCCATTATTGGATGGTTTTCATAGGCTACGGCGCGAAGCTCGAGAATGGCGGCGAAAGCGTTGAGCCGTATAAAGATTTTAATATATCCCTTCTGTGCAACCATCGCCAGTATTATTACGGTATGGTCAGATCCGAACGCTACAAAGGGGACATGGACATCTGCTTTTTTGACAAGGATACAAACCGCGAGGTTGTGAGGTATTATCTATAGAGCGCAGCTAGCACGTTTTCTAACACCGAGCCCTTCGAATCCACCTTTGCAAATACCCATACCAAAACAGCAGCCCATCCGAAAGGATACGGCGGTGGATTCGTCCGCCTGCGGGCGGGCCCGGTCGGCGGGAAAACACCCCACCGGGGTGTTTTCTTACACGCCTCCCCTTCGAATCCACCTTCCATCCAAACATCAAAATATCCCGCAGACCCTTATGGGTCTGCGGGATATTTGGTGGGGGAAGGTGGATTCGCCCGCCTGCGGGCGGGCCCGGTCGGCGGGAAAACGTGCCACCGGCACGTTTTCTTACACGCCTCCCCTTCGAATCCACCTTCCTTCCAAACAGCAAAATATCCCGCAGACCCAAAAGGGTCTGCGGGATATTTGGTGGGGGAAGGTGGATTCGAACCACCGAAGTCGTCGACAACAGATTTACAGTCTGCCCCCTTTGGCCACTCGGGAATTCCCCCAAATATGAACTTGTTTTCGCATCACCGGAGGCGATGCGATGGAGCTGGTAGAGGGACTCGAACCCACGACCTGCTGATTACAAATCAGCTGCTCTACCAACTGAGCTATACCAGCACGCCGTATCAGCGAAAGCTATTTTACCAAAGACCGCACGGTTTGTCAAGGATTTTTTCGTTTCCCGGGGAAAAAGATTTTTCCCCGGGAAATAAGTCGGTCTTTTTACGAGAGCCTGTAGCCCGCGGGGACGGAATCATCGAGCATCAGAAGGTGGAGCTTCTCCCCGTCCTTCTCCTCCTTCACGGCGGAGATGAGCATACCGCAGGAGTCGAGACCCATCATCTTTCTTGGCGGCAGGTTGAGGATAGCGACTACCGTCTTGCCGACGAGCTCCTCCGGCTTATAGAACTTCGCTATGCCGGAGAGGATCTGGCGGGGCTTTCCGGAGCCGTCGTCAAGTGTGAATTTCAAAAGCTTCTCGCTCTTCTTCACGTTTTCGCAGGTGAGCACCTTGCACACGCGCATATCGCACTTCGCGAAGTCGTCTATCGTCACGTCGGGCAGGACGGGCTCGGACTCGACCGTCTCCTTCGCCGCGTAGAACGCCTGCACCTCCTCCGTCTTCTTCGCGATATCGAGGCGCTGGAAGAGTATCTCGGCCTCGCCGAGCTCGTGACCCTCAGGGAGAAGTCCGAAGGACTCGAGGCTTTCCCAGGTCGAGGGCTCGATATTAAGCTGACGGAAAATCTTCGCGCCGGTGTCGGGCAGGAAGGGCGTTATCAGAGTACCGGCGAAGCGGATAGCCTCGCAGAGGTTATAGAGGACGGTCTCGAGCCTCGGCTTATTGGCCTCGTCCCGGGCAAGCACCCAGGGCATCGTCTCGTCAACGTACTTGTTCGCCCTTCTGAGTATGGCGAACACCTCGTCGATAGCGTCGGCAACGTGCAGGGCGTCCATCTTCTCCTCGGCCTTCTTGGGGGCGGCAAGGCAGATATCGATAAGCTCCTTATCGACATCCTCGGCGGCGCTTCTGCCTCCGAGCTTTCCGCCCAGATACTTCTTCACCATCGAGACCGAGCGGTTAACGAGGTTTCCGAGGATATTCGCGAGGTCGGAGTTATTGCGCTCCATAATAAGGTCGTGGGTCAGGTTTCCGTCGGACGAGAAGGGCATCTCGTGGAGAACGTAGTACCTGACGGCGTCGACTCCGTAGAGCTCTACGAGGTCGTCTGCGTAAATGACGTTGCCGGCGGATTTGGACATCTTAGAGTTGTTCATAAGGAGCCAGGGGTGGCCGAAGACCTGCTTCGGAAGCGGCTCGCCGAGAGCCATCAGGAAGGCGGGCCAGTAGAGGGTGTGGAAGCGGATTATATCCTTGCCGATAAGATGCACGTCGGCCGGCCAGTATTTCTTATACATCTCGCCGTTCTCTCCGTTCGGCTCGTAGCCGGGGAAGGTGATATAGTTGGAGAGGGCGTCGAGCCAGACGTAGACTACGTGCTTCGGGTCAGACTTTACGGGTATGCCCCAGTTGAAGCTCGTGCGGGAGACGCATAGGTCCTGAAGACCGGGCTTTAAGAAGTTGTTCACCATCTCGTTCTTCCTCGCCTCCGGCTGGATGAACTCGGGGTGCTCGTTTATATAGTCCATAAGCTTCGGGCCGTATTTGGAGAGGCGGAAGAAATAGGCCTCCTCCTCAGCCCACTTGACCTCGCGCCCGCAGTCGGGACACTTGTGATCGACGAGCTGGCTCTCAGTCCAGAAGCTCTCGCAGGGGGTGCAGTACCAGCCCTCGTACTTGGATTTGTATATATCGTCCTGCTTTACAAAGCGGTCGAAGATCTCCTGTATCTTGCGCTCGTGCATCGGGTCTGTCGTGCGGACGAAGCGGTCGTAGCTCGTGTTCATAACGTCCCAGATGCGCTTTATCTCGCCGGCGGTCTCGTCGACGAACTGCTGCGGAGTCTTGCCCGCAGCCTCGGCCTTGAGCTGGATCTTCTGTCCGTGCTCGTCGGTGCCGGTCTGGAAGTAAACGTCGTACCCCGTCATTCGCTTGAAGCGGCAAATGGCGTCCGCAAGCACGATCTCATAGGTGTTGCCTATGTGCGGCTTGCCCGAAGCGTAAGCGATAGCGGTGGAAAGATAGTAGTTTCCTTTGTTCATTAACGTGTACCTCCTGTAACTTGCCGAAATGACGGCTAACGTTTATTGTATCATATAAGCCGCGCCGAAGCAAGGATTATTCTTTCGTCTCCGCTTCCCCGGCGGGCTTTTCCGGCGCGGCCGGCGCGGGCAGCGGCTCCGGCGCTTTCTCGGCGCGGGCGCTCGTTTTTTTCTGAAGCCACGGTATAAGCCTCTCGTCATATACGAAGGAGAGAATGGCGGCGACTGGTATCGCGAGCAGCACCCCGACGATGCCGAAGAGCTTGCTTCCGACCGTTATCGAAACGAGGGTCAGAACGGCGGATATACCGAAGGAGCTTGAGAAGAGTCTCGGCTTTATCACATAGGCGTCCAGCGTCTGTATAGCGACGGTGAACACGAGGAACCACAGCGCGTAGGACGGCTTCACGAGGACCAGAAGCAGGGCCCCGACGACGGCGCCGATTATCGGGCCAAAGGTCGGGATAAGATTCGCGACTCCGACGACGAAGGAGACAAGAGGCGCGTACGGCATTCCGAGCAGGAGCATAAAGACGGCGTTAGACATACCGATAATGATCGCGTCGATAATATTCCAACCGATATACTGGGTGAAGATATCGTTGCACCTGTTCCAGAAGCGGGTCTTTTCGTCATACTGCTTCGGGGTCCAAACGGCTCTGCGAAGTCTCTCGACCCCGGCGAGTAGATACCTCTTGCTGAAAAGGAAGTAGACGGCGAGGATAACGCCCATAAGCGCGTTCACGAGCGAGGCGCCTATGTTCTTCGTGGTATCGAGGACGGAGGAAAAGTTTTCCGACAGGTTGTTTACGATATTGCCGAGGAAATTATTAACTGAGTTCTCGATGGCCTCAAGGTTTATATTCAGTCCGAAGCCGATGCCGTTTATTTTCTCTGCGACGTCTTCAATTGTCTTGTAGTATCCTTCGGCGTTGTCTATAAGCATCGAAATGCTGCTTATAAGCGAAGGTATCAAAGTGCCGACGAAAAGCCCGAGGAGAGCAAGGACGAGGATAAGGGCAATAACGGTCGAGACCGTGCGCCTCGTTTTCGCGTTTTTCATTCTCCGCAGGACCTTTTCCTCGAAAAATTCCACCAGCGGGTCGATGATATACGCCGTGACGAGGCCGATGATAACGGGAGAGAGCACCCTTGCGACGGCGGAGAGGAAGCCCCCGATAGCGCCGATATTGGAGAATATCACGTATCCGGTTATAACTACGCACAGTATCCCCGCCGCGAGAGCGGCAAATACGAATACCGACGTATGATTTTTAACGAGATTCCTGAACTTCCTCATTGCGAAAGCCCCCGTAAAAGCATTGATACGATAATTATAATTCTTTGCCGCGAAAAATCAATACCCGATAAGAAAAGCGCCGCGGAAGAAATCCGAGGCGCAGGGAAGGTGCGTAAAGCAGTTTACATAAGTCTGTTTATCGTGCAGAGGATCTTTGCGACCTCTGCGCGGGTAATGAGCTTTTCGCCGTTGAAGCGGTGGGTATTGTCCCCGCCGACTATTCCCGCTCTGTACCAGCGGTAGACGAGGTCTCCGTGCTCGTCGGAGAGCCTGAGATCGGGGATATATCCGTCCGGGATAGAAACCGAGCCGTCCCAGCGCGAGGCGGGGATAGCCTTATCGAGTATCTCGACCATCTCGAAGCGGGTGCATTTTTCGGTGAGTCTCGACATCGGAAGAAGCGCGGGGTCTATTATCCCCTTCTCCACGCAGTAGTCGTAGGCGGGCTTGTACCAGGGGCTGCCCTTCGACCCGGGAGCCTCCTCACCGTTTGCCTCGGCGTATATCCTCGCGGCGAGGGTTACGGCCTGAGCTATCTGCAGGTCGTTCTTCGTGCCGTACTTTGTGGCGGAAACGCCCTTGACGAGGCCGGTGTCGTAGGCCGCCTCAACATAGGGCGCGCACCATTTTGCAAGGTTAAGGTCGGTGAAGGGATATACCCCGCTCGATATTGTGATAACGCCCGAGGCGGAGCGGCGGACAACGTAGGTCTTCGTAAGCTTGAAGCCCTTCTTCCCCGTAAAGGTCACGGTGAGATCGTTGCGCCCGACCTTGATATCGGCGGCCCTGATCGTGAAAAGATTGGGCGAGGCGGAGGTCTTCTGCGTTTTTCCGGCAAAGGAGTAGGTCACGGTAAGCTCGTTATCCCAATATGTATAGCCCGTTGCGCCTATGATCACCTCGTCCGCCTTTTCGCCGAAGTCCTCGGCCGGTATCCACTCCGCCGCCGTCTTTTCTGAGTAGGATATAAGGGCGGGATTATTCCGGACTGCCTCAAGTATCGCCGACTGGTACGTTCCCGCGCTCTTCATACTGAAGTCGCGGGTCGTCCCCGCCTCTTTTATCGAGCGGTCGAAGAGGATCATCCCCTTCACCTGCGGGTAGACCATATTGACGGTGGAGAACATCTTCGCCGTAAGCGCGGCGGCGGCCGCTTCGCCGTCGGCGCCGTTCTTATCCGAGCCGCCCTCGGTGATAACGACGGGCTTTTTATGCGCGGCGGCGAAATCGCAGACGGTCTTCGCCTTTCTCACGGGGTCGGTAAAGCCGTGCGACTTGGAAAACTCTATCCAGCTCACCTTTTCGCTGCCGTCGTTATCCGCTATGTTATAGTAGAGGCTCATTCCGACCCAGTCGACGTACTCGTCGCCCGGCCAGTAGTCGCCGACAGTCTCGTTCCACTTCCCGTTCTGCATCGGCGACCAGACGAGCTCCGCCATCGGCGCGCCGGAGCGGAACATATCGGCCACCCTTCTGTAAGCGGCGATGAAGTCGGCGGGAGTGACCGCCCCGCCCTTCATCTCGCTCTCGCTCCATATATTCATCTCGCCGCCTATGCGGACGAGGACGGGCTTATTCAGCGAGCCGATGTAGCTCACGGTCGATTTAATATTCGCGTCGTGCTTCCCGGCGATTATCTCGCGGGCGGTGACGCCCTTGTTTTTGAAGTTTAAGTTTATCTGGCAGACCCTTCCTGATGAGAGTATGCCGCTGATCGTGCTTCCGAATTGCCCGGCCGTCTCCTCGCCGAGCTCAACGTAGAGCGAGGCCTGCGAGCCCTGTCTCCCGGCAAAGTAGCCGCTTGAGATGCTGCCGTAATATGTGCCGGACGAGGCGGCTATATTCGAAGCCCAGCCGTCAGACTGAGTGAAGCTTGCGGCGTACACTCCTGCAAACGGGGTCAGAACCTCTATATGCGCCTTCGCCGCGATAAGGCTGTCCTCGTGCGCCTTTCCGCGGGCGGCGAGGTATTCGCACCAGTAAGCAACGCTCTTCGCATTGTCGATCGCCTTCTCGTAATCTCCCCTGTTCTCATAAATGCGAAGGTCCATCCGCTTCTGATAGAGGTTTAAGTACCAGCCGGCGACCCTTTCGGTGAGCTCTATCCTGTCATAGTAGTCGAGCATCCAGTCGCCCGCCTCGAGTATCTTGTCGGGGTCTCCGCTCTCAAGAGCCTCGGTGTAATACGTGCCCGAGATGCTGTAGATATCGTCCAGCTTGTCCAGTATTCCCCTGTCGGTGAGGGTGAGGCAGAGCTCGCGGTAGGCCTTTGTCATCTCCCGCTGCTTCTCGGGCTTTCCGGCCTTGTCGTAATACTTGTTCGCGTAGATGCGGTTATACACCCGGAAGAGCTGATCCCCGCTGTCCTCGCCCAGCGGCAGAGTGCGGAGATAGGCGATATACGCCTCTCCGGTGGAGATTATCTTCTCCGTGTCTCCGGATTCGAGAGCCGCCGCATAGGGATTAAAATACTTCCATACGTCTTTTGGCAGCCTGGAGATATCCGCAGAGGCAAAGCCGGCCGTCCCGACGAGCAGTATAAGGGCAAGCGCTACGGATATGATCCTCTTTTTCATACTTGGCTCCTCCTTAATGCTTTTTCAAAAAAGGCGGGGAACGCTTTTCCCCGCCGATAAGTAAACGAGAATTAATTATCGTTTACTATAATCTCTCTTGCTTCGAGATAATAACGCTTATCCCTCGCGCTGCCGACGGAGAAGCTTTTCTTCGGCCAAAGCCCCTCGTGCATTACGGTGGCAAACAGATCCTCCTTGCCGATAACGGGCATAAGGAAGCCGACGCTCCCCTCTTCCTCGGTAAGCTTCAAAAGGGAGTCCTCGTCGTGGATATAGTCGACCGTCCCCTCGTATATCGAGGCGTACTCGTCTAAAAGCTCCTGTAGAGCCTCGACCATATTCCCGAACGATCTTCCGCGCAGATGGACTGAACCGCGTTTCTTGCCGCCGGTGCACACAGTGACCTCGCGTCCGCCGGGTATCTCGAGCTTCTCCTTCACAAGCTCGATGAGCTTGTCGGGCTCTACGTTGAACACTATCCTGTGTATCGGCTCGAATACTATCCCCTCGTCGTAGACGTTAACGACCTCGCAGAGGAAGAAGCGGGCGGGATGCGTCTGCGCCTCGGCTTCTGTAAGCCCCGTCTTTATCTTGTTCCAGAGCTCCTTTGCAGCTGCCATCGAATGGTTGCCGTCGCCGATGACGTAACTGAGCTCGCTCTCCTCGAGGACGCGGAAGCTCTCCTCCAGCTCGAGGGCGGCCTTTCCCTCGATAAGTCTGCCCTCAATGCGGCCGCCGCCCTCCATAAGCTCAAAATCGTAGAGCTTGCGGAAGGAGTCCTTGCGGAGGCGCATAGGCTCGATAATGCGCTTTTCCGGGTCGTCAATGAGGACGATCGTATGCGGGAGCTCGAGCCTCGCCTTCTCGCGGATAAGCATTCTCGCGGGCAGCCTCTCGGCCACGGTGCGCTCCGAGGCGCGGACGTGAGATTTTGAGCCGTAGGTAAAATCGTATGCCTCGAGGTCGATCATTCCGACGACCCCGTGTCTTATTCCCTTCGAGGTGTGCCTCTCAACATAGACGAAGGAGGCGGGCAGCTTCTCGAATACGCCGCCGTCGAGGTACTCCGCCATCGCCCTGTTCGTAGTCTCCGCCATATCGAGGGCGGGCACGTCGTTTAAATAAGCCTCGGGCATTATCATATTGAGCGTCGAGGGCTCGGCGCCCACTCTCTCTCGCACTCTGTCCCAGTATTCCCGCTCGGAGGTAAACTGGTCGCAGGCGATGACGCTCCATTTTTCCATATCCGCATCTCTCGGAATGAGAATGTCGGCAGGTCTGAAAATCGAATTACTAATAGCTGTTTCACCCTTTGCGTTTTAATATCGATGCTATTTTAACATCACCGCGCATAAAAGTAAAGAGCAAGGTCGCTCTTGAAAAAACGCGAAGATGGTGCTATTCTTAACTTGATAATCCTTTATTGGAGGGTCGCATTATGAAACGAACGATAATCGCCATCAGCCGTGAGCACGGGGCAGGCGGCACCGCTATCGGCAAAAAGCTCAGCGAAGAACTGGGCATTCCGGTCTACGAGCGCAAGGTGATCGAGCTTGCCGCCGAAAAAAGCGGGCTCTCCGCCGACTATATCGGAAGCCTCGAGGAGAACTCCTCCCGCAGCTTTCTCTTCAACCTCGTGAGCCACAGCTATTCCCCCGCCTCCATGCTCCCGCAGTACGACGTTCCCGTGACCTTCTCGGCTTACGCCGCCCAGGGCCAGGTCATAAGGGAGCTTGCCGCCGCGGGAAGCTGCATCGTTATCGGCCGCTGCGCCGAATATATCCTTCGCGACGATCCCGACGTGCTCACCGTCTTCCTCCGCGCCGACCGGGAGGACAGAATAGCCTACGTGATGAAGGAATCCGGCCTCGACCGCAAGGCCGCCGAGCAGAAGCTCAAGCAGATAGACCGCGGCCGTGCGAACTACTACCGCGGCTACACCGGCGACGAGTGGGGCTCGGTCGAAAACCACGACCTCTCGATAAACACCAGCGTCTCCGGCATTGACGGAGCCGTGAAGCTCATAGTAGACCTCATCGAGGCGACAGGCAGAATGTAATAAATAGTCAGCCGTAGGCGGAAAACAATTCAGAAGGCTTCCCCTCCGGGGAAGCTGTCGCCGGAGGCGACTGATGAGGTCGTACCGACTTCCCAAAACGGCTTGACAACCTCGGGTGCTGACCTGCGAAAACGTCGATACTCCTTGACTGTTGAGCCTTGATTGTGGTAAAGTATCTACGGAAGCGGTAGCTGGTCGTGAGATTTCCACTATAGTCTGTTTTTGCAGACTGGAAGTAGAGGATCGACCTACCGCTTTCCCTTGACTTATTTCATTCTCTATGCTATTTTGATAAAAAGCACTGCGTGATGTTGAGCGAGCCCCTCCGGAAACGGCTGAGGGCACGGCGCCGCCGGCAGTGCTTTTTGCTATTTCGCCCTAAGCCTTCCCCTCGGGGGAAGGTGGCACGGCGAAGCCGTGACGGATGAGGTCGTTTCCTCTATCGTACCAGCTTAGAAATTCGTCACGACCTCATCAGTCAGCTACGCTGACAGCTTCCCCAAAGGGGAAGCCTTTTCAAAATGAGACCCGCCGCGATTTGCACCGCGACGGGTCTTCCTATTCACTTCCAGCGGGAAAACTCGCCGTACTCTATTCCGCCGTAGAGGTCCTCGATCGTCCCGATCTCGCCCCTTTCCCTCAGCGCGTACAGCCTCCTGTTCTCCTCATACTTCTCGTGGTAAAAGCTCGCAGCCCGCGGGTTCTCGTCCACCAGCAGCTTCGCCGCAAGACCGTACTGCATTACGCTCATCGCGTAC